>ERZ778027.366-NODE-366-length-113041-cov-16.035403_pt1 | contig 113041 bp, 108 predicted proteins | sample MGYA00375757_ERZ778027 | MGnify/ENA primary metagenome ERZ778027 (study PRJEB29350, sample SAMN05389817) | bioreactor metagenome | isolation source: Ammonium sulfate bioreactor | place: South Africa: University of Cape Town | collected 2014-02-18 ...
CCGCGACGGGCGCCGGAGGCCTCTCCTCCAGCCCTCAACCCGTCACGGCAAACCCGGTCCGCACTCTCACTCTAGGGGGCGTTGCGGGGTGTCCCCGCAGAAGGGGGTGTGTCGGCGACGCCGGCGCCGACCAGGGGGAAGGCTTTCCCCTCCCGTCCTTCCAGATTGCCGTCTACGAGCTCCCAGTTAGCGGGCCATTGACTTCCAATTAGCCGACAGCGATAGTCCCAATCGACCGAGGTCGGGGATTACATGTTCGAGCGGTTTGTAGAGCGGCGGGCGAAGGAGGCCCTTTCGGATACCCCGGTGGTCCTGATCGTGGGACCACGCCGGGCCGGCAAGACCACGCTCGCCCGAAAAATGGGGGAAGCCGGTCGAACCTATATCACGCTCGACGATCAGACGGTGCTTGAGGCCGCCCAATCCGATCCGGCCGGCTTCATTCGCGGCCTGGACCGAGCCATCATCGACGAAATCCAGCGCGCGCCCGACCTGCTGCTGGCGGTCAAAAAGACAGTCGATGAGGACTATCGCCCGGGTCGATTTCTGCTCACCGGCTCAGCGAATGTGCTGACCCTGCCGCGAATCGCCGACAGCCTGGCCGGCCGGATGGAAACCATCCAGATGCTGCCGCTGGCCAGGGCCGAGATCGAAGGCCGGACAGCGACCTTCCTGGAGCGCCTCTTCGAAGGGAAGATCCGGAGCCAGCGAGACGCGATCGTCGGCGATGATCTTGTCCAGCTCGTCCTGCTCGGAGGCTTTCCCGAGGCGATCAGCCGCGAAAGCGAGCGGCGGCGGCAAGATTGGTTACGGTCCTATGTCACATCAATCCTGACCCGCGATCTGCGGGACATCGCCGAGGTGGAGAAGCTAACTGAGCTTCCCAAGTTCGTGCGGCTACTGGCCGAACACTCCGGCCAGTTGGTCAACTATTCGCAGTTCGGGGGCGGCATTAACGTCAGCCACAAGACGGGGCAGCGTTATGTGGGGCTGCTCGAACAGGTGTTCCTGATTGCGACCGTGCAGCCCTGGTTCACCAATTCACTGAAGCGGATCGTCAAGACACCTAAGCTCCATTTCCTCGATTCCGGCCTGCTGGCAACCATACGCGGGCTCACCTTCGACCGGGTCAAGGCAGATCGCGGGACGTTCGGCGCGCTGCTGGAGAGCTTCGTGTTCTCTGAGGTACTGAAACTCATGACAGGCTCTGACTTGCGGCTGACGCCTCATCACTTCCGGGACCGGGATATGCGTGAGGTCGACATCGTACTCGAGCGCGATGACGGGGCGATCGTAGGCATCGAGGTGAAGGCCAGCGCGACCGTTAAGAGTAGCGACTTCGCGGGCCTGCGAGCCCTTGCCGAGGCCTGCGGGGACCGCTTCGCCTTTGGCGTCGTCCTCTACGACAGCGCAGACTTCGTACCGTTTAGTGATCGACTGGCGGCCGCGCCATTGTCATGTTTGTGGGGGCAAATGCCATGAAGGCGTTCAAATTCGACCATCGTTTGATCGACTCCTACGCCCGCTTCTCGCGGTCCTTCAGCACCATTCGGTCTGACGACCTGAAGTCCGAAATCGATCACCAATACGACGCTGGGCGCTTCTGGCCAGACGCCCTTCTGTCTCTCAATCCCCGTTATCTTCAGGGAGCGACAGTGGATGATCCGGTCGCTTCGGGCGACCTCGACGAAGCGACTGGTCGCATTTTCCGTTTTGGCGCGACGCCGATACGGTTTCATCGACATCAGGCGCAGTCCATCGCCAAGGCTCGCACCGGCCAGAGCTACGTCGTCACAACCGGCACTGGTTCGGGAAAGTCGCTCTGCTTTTTCGTGCCAATAGTCGATGCGATCGTCCGCGCGCGAAAGGCCGGGAGGGCACGCAAAACGAGCGCGATCATCGTCTATCCGATGAACGCACTGGCCAACAGCCAGATGAACGAGATCGATAAGTTCATCTCCCAGTCCGGCCTGCCAAGTGATCTCAAGCCGATTGTCGGGCGCTACACTGGTCAAGAAAGCCAAGAAGAGCGGCGACAGATTCCCGACGACCCACCGGACATCCTCTTGGGCTGCTGCCGGTTTCACGGACACGAAGTTTAGGTGTCATGATGGAACCGGAGGTGGACTATGGGACGAAGGGTATTCAACCGCGAGTTCAAGCTTGAGGCGGTGAAGCTGGTGCAGGAACGGGGCGTGACAATTGCCCAGGCGGCCCGTGACCTTGATGTGCATGAGAACGTGCTTCGCAAATGGATCAGGGACGTGGCGGTCGATCCGGCGCATGCCTTTCCCGGCCGTGGCAGATGAAGCCCGAACAGCTGGAGATCGAGCGGCTTCGCCGCGAGGTCACGAAGCTCAAGGCGGAGCGCGACATCCTTGCCATAAAACTCACCGTCCAGGCTGCTTCCGGCATCATGAACGCATGGGCTTTTCTCCATTGCGGTATCACGGCACGCCGCAGATGACGGGCGCGTCCAACGCGAGACCCGGCGAGCACAATCGCGAAATTTACGGCGGCGTGCTGGGGCTCAGCGACAGCGAAATCGACGACCTGATGGCCGGCGGCATCATCTGACGTCGAGGCAAGCTGATCTTTCGCATCAACGCACCGGAGATTTCGCGGCTGCTTTCAGACCATCGACAGTATCCCACAAAAACATTATAATGTTTTAAAAGCTATGCGGATGATTAAACCATCCGAAGTCGGCCTCTCGTGTCGACAACCGGGGAAGAGCGTTTCAAGGAGAAACCATGACAGCTGCGTCAAGCCTGTCGTTCGAGGACGCCGCATCGAAGGGAATGATCGTCGCCTGGCACGCAGCCCAGACGCCGGATCGGCTCGCGATTTCATCCGAAAAAGGCAATCGCAGTTTTTCAGAGCTGAATGCGCAGGCCAACCGGCTGGTCAGGGTGTTGCGGGGCGCCGGCCTCCAATCCGGCGACGGTGTGGCGCTTCTTTGCATCAACCGTCCCGAATTCGTCGAGACTGTCATGGCCTGTCAACGTGCCGGCTTCCGGATGACCCCCGTCAACTGGCATCTCACGCCCGCGGAAGTCGCCTATATCGTGGACGATTGTGAGGCGAAGGCTTTGATCGCGGATATACGGCTTGCATCCTCCGCGACGCCGGCCGCCGCCACGGGCTCCGGTCTGCGCATCAAGCTCGCCGTGGGCGGACCGATCGAGGGTTTTACCTCCTACGACACGCTGGTCGCGCGCGAGTCCGGCGCGAATATCGACGATCCCGTCATCGGCAGCCAGATGCTCTATACATCGGGCACGACCGGTCATCCGAAGGGCGTCTACCGGGGCAGCGCGCCAGCGGCCTCATCGCTTTTCAGCAAGATGGTCGAGACGGCGCGGTTCAACAACGCCACGGACCTGGCGGTGGTGACGGGGCCGCTCTATCACGCTGCGCCGCTGTCCCTCAATCTCCTGCTTCCGCTCTCGGCCGGCGTCGGCACGATACTGATGGACAAGTGGGACGCGGAGGAAATGCTTCGGCTGGTCGATAGGCATCGCATCACGCATACACATGTCGTGCCGACCATGCTTCACCGCATTCTCCTTCTTCCGCCAGAGGTCCGGGCCAAATACGACATCTCGACGCTGAGGTGGATCCTCCACGGGGCGGCCCCCTGCCCCGTGCATGTGAAGCGGGAGACGATCGAGTGGCTCGGTCCGGTCGTCTTTGAATATTACGGCGCGACGGAAGGCGGCGGAGTCTTTGTCCATCCGGACGAATGGCTGGAAAAACCCGGTTCGGTGGGCAGGCCGACGGAGGGTGTCGTTCTGCAGATTCAGGACGAGAACGGCAAGGAGTTGCCGCGGGGCGAGATCGGCACCGTCTATTTCAAGGCGCCGGAAACCGGCCGGTTTGAGTATTTCAAGGCGCCGGAAAAAACCGCGAGCGTCTACCGGGGCGATTTCTTCACCATGGGCGACATGGGCTATGTCGACGAGGACGGATTCCTGTTCCTCACTGGCCGCAGCGCCGAGGTCATTATTTCCGGCGGCGTCAACATCTATCCCGCCGAGATCGACCAGGAGATCCTTCAGCACCCCTCGGTCAAGGACGTGGCCACGGTCGGCGTCCCCAACAAGGAATGGGGCGAAGAAGTGAAGGCGGTCGTTCAGCTCAATGAAGGTTACGAGCCGGGCGAGGCGCTGGCCAAGGACATACTCGATTTCGTGGCGACGCGGCTGGCGGCCTATAAACGCCCCCGATCCGTCGATTTCGCGGATGACCTGCCGCGGCTGACGACGGGCAAGATCGTGCGGCGGACGGTTCGCGACAGATACTGGCAAGGCGAAAAGAAAATATAATGGGACGGGGAGAAAGCTGATGGCTGGATTGTGCAAGGGCCGCGTCGTCATCGTGACGGGCGGTGCCAGAGGTATCGGGCGGGAACATTGCCTGGAATTCGCGCGTCAGGGTGCCAAGGTGGTGGTGAACGATCTCGGTGGAGAGCGGACAGGCGAAGGCCGGTCGAGCGAACCCGCCGAGGCGCTGGCGAAGGAAATCAGGGCCATGGGGGGCGAGGCGGTCGCCAATGGCGATGACGTGTCCGACTGGGACGGCGCCAAACGGATGATCGATCAGGCGATCTCGACCTTTGGCGGCCTCGACGTGCTCGTCAGCAATGCCGGCATTTTGCGCGACCGCATGCTGACCAACATGACGATCGACGAATGGGATGCGGTCATCAAGGTTCATCTGAGAGGCACGTTTTGCCCGGCCCACCATGCCGCGAACTACTGGCGGGCGCAGGTAAAGGCGGGCAAGACGGTCGACGCCCGCATCATCAACACAACCTCCGTTTCGGGCCTGCTGGGCAATCAGGGGCAATGCAACTATGGCGCGGCCAAAGCGGGCATTGCCGCTTTCACGATCACGTCGGCGATGGAGCTTGCGCGCTACGGCATCACCGTGAATGCGATCTCGCCGGGCGCGCTTACCCGGATGACGGAAGACCTCGGCTATGCCGTGGCGGTGCCCGAGGGTGAGTGGAACCCGCGCGATCCGGCCAACATTGCGCCTATCGTCGTCTGGCTCGGAAGCAGCGAGTCGAAAGACGTGACCGGCCAAGTCTTCGAATCCACGAGCGGGCGGCTGACAGTCTTCGAGCGCTGGCAGCGCGGGCCGGCCATTAACCCGAAGCGCCGTTTCGATCCGGCCGAGCTTGGTCCGATTGTCAAGGACCTCCTCAGCAAGACGAGACCGCCGGACGCGATCGGCGGCTGACGGGGATACCAGCGACCATATCGAACCGGGCCGCCAGGCCGAAGACAAACACCAGACAAGGATGAATGCCGACAATGGATTTTTCGTTCAGCGAGGAGCAGACGCTGCTGCGCAATTCGGTGCAGAGCCTGCTCGCCGACAAATATGACTTCGATACGCGCCGCAAGATCGTGAAGTCGGCTGAAGGCTGGTCGCCGGCCATGTGGAAGCAGTTCGCCGAACTCGGCCTTCTCGCCGCGCCGTTCGCCGAAGAGCTGGGCGGCCTTGGCGGCGGCCCCATCGAAACGATGATCCTGATGGAAGAGTTCGGCCGGCACCTCGTCGTCGAACCCTTCGTCGAAACGGTCGTGCTCGCCGGCGGCTTCCTCCGCGAAGGCGGCTCGAAGGCGCAACAGGATGCGCTTATCCCCGGCATCGTCGACGGTTCGACCGTCTGGGCCTTCGCCTATGCCGAGCCGCAGGGCCGCTACAACCTCGCCGACCTCGTCACCACGGCGAAGAAGGACGGCGCGGGCTACACGCTGAACGGCTACAAGGCCGTCGTACTCGGCGCGCCCTGGGCCTCGAAGCTCGTCGTCACCGCCCGCACGTCCGGCGGTCAGCGCGACCGCGACGGCGTCTCGGTCTTCACCGTCGACAAGTCGGCGGCGGGCGTCTCGACCCGCGACTACCCGACCGTCGACGGCCGCCGCGCCTCCGAAATCACCTTCGAGAACGTCAAGCTCGGCGCCGACGCACTGATCGGCGTGGAAGGCAAGGGGCTGCCGCTGGTCGAGAAGATCACCGATCAGGCGATTGCCGCGCTGTCGGCCGAAGCCGTCGGCTGCATGGGCGAGCTCAACAAGGCGACCGTGGAATACTGCAAGACGCGCAAGCAGTTCGGCGTGCCGATCGGCAAGTTCCAGGTGCTCCAGCACCGCATGGTCGACATGTTCATGGCTTACGAACAATCGGTCTCCATGACCTACATGGTCAACCTGAAGCTCTCCGAAAGCGACGCCGAGCGCGTCAAGGCCGCGGCCGGCGCCAAGGTGCAGATCGGCAAGGCGGGCCGCTTCGTCGGCCAGCAGTCCGTGCAGCTTCACGGCGGCATGGGCATGACCGACGAACTCAATGTCGGCCACTACTTCAAGCGGCTGACCATGATCGACACCCAGTTCGGCAACGTCGATCACCAGCTCAAACGCTATTCCCAGGCCGCCTGAGCCTGAAGGACGGCAGACTGACACAAAAAGGGCCGCATCCCGGATGCGGCCCTTCGCACGTCCGGATGATCCGTCAAAGTCCCAGAACGGCCTTTGCAATAACATTGCGCTGGATTTCGTTCGAACCGCCGTAAATCGAAGCGGCGCGACCGAAATTATAGGCACTTGTCACGCTCACCGCATAGCCGGGCCCGACGGGCGCTTCATTGGCGATTCCAATCAAATGTTCCCTCTGGAACGGCATGGCGTAGAAGGCGGCTGCTTCGACGGCAAGCTCCGACAACGCCTGCTGAACTTCGGTCCCGACAATCTTCAAGGTCGAGGAAGAGGGGCCCGCAGGGCGGCCCGCCACCTCCTCCGCGACGATCCTCAGATTGGTATATTCGAGACCCGTAAGCTTCACCTCGATTTCGGAGAGCCTCGTCATGAATGCCGGTTCGTCCGCCAGCGCCGCGCCATCGCCAAGCCTTTCCTGTCTCGCGATCTTTCTGAGTTGCGCGATCTTGCGCTTGGACTCAGGAACACCTGCAATGCCGGTGCGCTCATTGACGAGCAGGAACTTGGCGTAGGTCCAGCCCTTGTTTTCATCGCCGATGCGGTTCGTCACCGGCACCTTGACGTCAGTGAAAAAAACTTCGTTCAAGTGATGCAGGCCATCGATGGAAATGATGGGCTTCACCTCGATGCCGGGCGTCTTCATGTCGATCAGCAGGAACGAGATGCCTTCCTGCGGTTTAGCGGTCTCATCCGTTCGCACGAGACAGAATATCCAATCGGCTTCGTGGGCATAGGACGTCCAGATTTTCTGGCCGTTGACGATGTAATGGTCGCCCTGACGCACGGCCCTGGTCTTCAGCGAGGCGAGGTCCGATCCGGATCCCGGCTCCGAATAGCCCTGACACCACCAGACATCGCCGGTAAGAATGCCCGCCAGATGCTGCTTTTTCTGCGCTTCGTTGCCGAAGGTGTAGATCACCGGGCCGACCATCGACAGACCGAAAGGCGACAGACGCGGCGCGTTAGCGGCGGCCATCTCCTCGTTGAAAATATGCTTCTGCATCGGCGTCCATCCAGTGCCGCCATACTGCCTGGGCCAATTGACCGCTACCCAGCCTTTCTCGTGGAGGTCCTTCTGCCAGCGCCTGAGCGCACCGCGCTCGCCAGACGCGCCCACTGTGTCTCTCTCCGCGAGCTCCCTGGGCAGTTTTTCCGAAATGAACCGACGGACTTCCGCGCGGAAGGCTTCGTCCTCTTTCGTAAGCTCGATATCCATCTACTGACCTTTCGCGGCAACGATCCGGGTGTTTGTATTTTTCATTATAATGAATTTATCCGAGCGGGCAAAAGACCGAATTGTCCGCCGCTTTCAAAGACTCAGAATCGCCTTGGCGATGACGTCGTGTTGAATCTCATTCGATCCACCATAGATGCTCGCGGCGCGGCCATAGCCGTAATCCGCCCACACGTTCCGCGTATGGGCAGGGCCTATATCCCGCGCGTTGACGCCGCTAGGCAGGGCTCCTTGCCCGAATGGTTCGATATAATAGCCGACGGCTTCGACAGCGAGTTCGCCCAAAGCCTGCTGAACCTCGCTGCCGACGATCTTCAGCAGGGACGATTGCGGTCCAACCGCCTTTCCCGCCGCCGCATCGGCGAGAATCCGCAGATTCATGTATTCGAGACTGGTGAGCTTAACTTCTATCTCCGCGAGTTTGCGCTGGAACGCGGGATCGTCCATCAACGCCCCCCCATCCGCGTTCCGCTCCGCTCGTGCTATCGCCTTGATATGCGCAGCCTTCTTCTTGGACTCGGGGACGCCGCCGATACTCGTTCTCTCATGGACAAGCAGGTACTTGGCGTAGGTCCAACCCTTGTTTTCCTCGCCTATGAGATTTTGCACCGGCACCTTGACGTCGGTAAAAAACACTTCGTTGAGATGGTGCAGACCGGCGATCGAGATGATCGGACGCACTTCGATACCGGGTGTCCTCATGTCGATGAGCAGGAAGGAAATCCCTTCCTGCCGCTTGGCGCTCTGTTCGGTGCGCACCAGGCAGAAAATCCAGTCAGCCTCATGCGCATAGGACGTCCATATTTTCTGGCCGTTGACGACGTAATGATCGCCGTCGCGCACCGCCATCGTTTTAAGCGAGGCGAGATCGGAACCGGCGCCCGGTTCGGAATAGCCCTGGCACCACCAGACGTCTCCGGAAAGTATGCCCTGCAAGTGGCGGCTCTTCTGTTCGGCGTTGCCGAAGGTGTAGATCACCGGGCCGACCATGGTCAGCCCGAAGGGCATCAGACGCGGTGCATTGGCTCTGGCGATTTCCTCGTTGAAGATAAACCGCTGCGTCGCGTTCCATCCCGTGCCGCCATACTCCTCGGGCCAGGCAGGCGCCGCCCAGCCTTTCTCGTAAAGCGTCTTGTGCCAGCGCTTGACCACACTTTTGTCGGTCATCACACCCAGGGCCGGCGAATCCGCACATTCCGGCGGAAGATTCGCCGCGATAAATCCGCGAACCTCGTCGCGAAATGCCTCATCCTCCGGCGTGAAGTCAATATTCATGCATATCTTCCCATTGCCGGGCCGGTGGAAATATTCCCGCGCCGCTGTGAGTCGCGGCAACACTCATCGACAGCTGGATCCATGCTTCCCAATATCCAGGTCGCGATCTAGGCAGCCCAGCCCTGCAAGCGCGCGGCTTCAAGACGAACCAACTCCGGCCCGCCCAGCAACTGCCGGTCGAGCCCAATCCGCTTGAACCAGTAATGCAGGCCGAGCAGATCGGTGAAGCCCATGCCACCATGAACCTCGGTCGCGGTGCGTGCGACGAAGCGGCCCACTTCCGACAGGTGGCTCTTGGCATGACATGCCATGAGGCGCGCGTCGCCGGGCACTTCGTCCAGCGCATGGGCCGCATACCACACCAGCGAACGCGATGGTTCGAGAGCGGCCGCCATCTCGGCGCAGAGGTGCTTCACGGCCTGAAACGACCCGATCACGCGGCCGAACTGCTTGCGCTCTCCCGCATAAGCTACCGCCTTCTCGAGCATCATCTGACCCGCGCCGAGGGTGTCGGCGGCAAGCATGACCCTGCCGGCATCTATCATCCGCGCTACCGCGTCGGCGCTGGATCGGGGCAAGGGCTCGGCCGCAACCTGATCGAAGACAAGTTCGCCAACCGATCGGGTCCTGTCGATGGTGTTGAGCGCCCGCCGCGACAACCCCTTCGCGTCGGGCAAAACGAGATGAAGTCCATGGTCGCTGTCGGCCACGATGTAGAAATCGGCCTCAGCCCAGTCGATCACGAAGAGGGACTTGCCCGTGAGCGTTCCCTTCCGGGCTTTCACGCCGGCATCTTCACGGATGCCGATTTTTTCCGTGACGGCCACGCCTGCGACAATCTCGCCCGCGGCGATCTTCGGAAGCCACTTTTCCTGCTGGGCCTCGCTGCCCGCGAGCATCAGCGCGAGCGGCGCCATGACGGCGGTCCCGAGGAAGGGCAGCGGCGCCACATGCCGCCCGATCATCTCGTAAACGATCGCCGCGTCGAGAAATCCCAGACCCATGCCGCCAAAATCTTCCGGGATCAGCATTCCGGGGATGCCCAGCTCGCTGGCGCCCGCCCACAGGGACCGCTGAACGGTATGCGTGTCCCCGGCGGCAAGGCGCACCTTGTCGAGCGGCGCATTCTGTTCGAGAAAACGGCGGACGCTGTCCTGCAACAGGCGCTGCTCTTCCGACAATGCAAATTCCATCGGATGAATTCCTATTTTGCCAGCTTCGGTTCGCGCGGCATACCAAGCCCACGTTCCGAAATAATGTTTTTCTGAATCTGCGCCGTGCCGCCGCCGATGATGAGCCCAAGCTGAAACATGTACCCCCACTGCCACGAGCCATGACTGCGCAGATAGGGGCTGTCGTCGTAGAGAACGCCAAACTCTCCCATGACGTCGATCGCGAGCGCCGATATTTGATGGGTAAGTTCGCAGGATTGAAGCTTCACGATCAGGCGCGCCAAGCCGGGGTCCTCACCCCTGCTCGCGCAGGTCAACTGCCGGAGCCCATTGAACTTCATGGCGGCAAGTTCCGCCTGAAGCCGTACCAGGCGGTCCCGGAAAATCGGATTGTCGATGGCCCGCTGCCCGTCGACGGTCTCCTCGCGCATCAGATCGACAAGGGCCTGGAACCTTGTTTCCATGGCGGCCGGATCGCCCAGCATTCCGCGCTCGTATTTCAGTGTTGCGTTGGCGACGAGCCATCCCTGCCCGCGCTGGCCGACGATCTGCGTCTTCGGTACGCGCACATCCGTGAAGAAGACTTCATTGAATTCGGCATGGCCCGTCATGGTAGTGAGCGGACGGACTTCGATGCCCGGCGTCTTCATCGAGAAGATCAGATAGGAAATGCCTTCATGCTTCGGCTTGTCGGGCTCGGTGCGCACCAGACAGAAAATCATGTCCGCCTCGTGCGCGGTGCTGGTCCATATCTTCTGGCCGTTGATGACGAAATCGTCGCCATCTTCAGTCGCCTTGGTCTGAAGGCTGGCGAGGTCTGAACCTGAACCCGGCTCGGAATATCCCTGGCACCAGACCACCTCGCCGCGAAGCGTCGGCTTCACCCATTTTTTCTTTTGCTCCTCGGTGCCAAGTTCCAGAAGCGTCGGCACCAGCATGGAGATACCCTGGTTCTGCAACGCCGCAGGCACACGAGCGGCGGAAAATTCCTCCGCGATGATGCGCGATTCCAGAATGTCCGGCATGGCGCCATAGCCGCCGTAGTCTTTCGGAATCGTCCGCGCCGCATAGCCGTGCTGGATCAGCAGTTGCTGCCAGGAACAGGCTTCGGGAGACGGACGCCCGGCAGCGCCGAGACCCTTAGGTGCCTGATCCTTGTGTTTTGTCAGGAACGCCCTGACCTCTTCCCGGAAAGCCTCGTATTTGGGGCCGTATGCCAGATCCATTCCAGATCTCCGATGCGTCGATGGCGATTGGTTCTATTTTTATTTCACGGCAGGCTTGAAACACGGAAGCTTGAATCCGTCGCCGATGTCCTTGAAGACAAGGGCCACGGGCATGTCGAGTTTCACCGCCTCCGGGTCGCAGTCGAGCAAGCGCGTCGCCATGCGGACGCCTTCTTCCAATTCCACGACCGCGGCTATATAGGGCACGTCGCGCGCGAAAGCCGGATGAAAAGGCTGGTAGGTCACCGTCCAGGAAAAAATGCGACCGCGACCGCCGCTCGGCTTCCACTCGTAATTCGGCGAGCCACATTTTGCGCACATGTAACGCGGCAGAAACCGCCAGGTATCGCAATAGCTGCACTGCTGAAAACGCAGGACGCCGTCCTGGCAAAGCTTCCAGAATTCCGCGTCGACCGGATCGACGGTCGCGGGCTGAGGATATTTCGGTTGCTGAATTTCCATTTTTACCTCCTCAAAATCGCGAGGCTGCCGTCGCCCAGATCGCCCCATCCGGTCACGAGTCCGATTTCAGCGTCAGGAATTTGCCGCTTGCCTGCATCTCCGCGCAATTGGCGTGTCGCCTCAAGTACATGGTTGAGGCCCCACACATGCGCCTCGCTCAAAAGACCGCCATGCGTATTGAGCGGAAACTTGCCGCCGAGTTCGATCTGTCCATCCTTGACGAAATCGAGTGCGCCGCCCGGCTCAAAATAGCCCAGGGCTTCGAGCTGCAGTAGCACGACATAGGTGAAGCAGTCGTAAACCTGCAGAAAGTCCATGTCCTTCGGCGTCACACCGGCCATGGCGAAAGCGCGCGGCGCGGCATAGCTCAAACCGATCTTGAAGGGGTCCGGCCGCGACGGAATATCGTCGGCAGGATAAGGATGGCCCTCGGCCGCGCCGGAGATATAGACCGGCCTGTGAGGCAAGTCCTTCGCCCGCTCGGCGCTCGTCACCACGACGGCGCAGGCTCCATCCGTTTCGAGACAGCAATCGAATAAACGGAACGGGGAGGACACCATGCGCGACCGCATGTAGTCATCCATCGTCATCGGTTGGCCGCAGGTCAGGGCGCGGTCGTTGAGTTGGGCATGCTTGCGGCACGCCATTGCAATCCAACCCGTCGCCTCGGGGCCGACGTTGTAAAGTTTCGAGTGTCGCGTTGCGAGCCAGGCATACATCTGCACCGGCAACAGAACGCCATAGGGGAGATAGTAACCCCGGATGGTCGAGGTCAGCGTGTTCATATTCATCGGTCGGCTTGGTGGCACCCCCGCCTTGGGACGCAGCGCCGAGTAGCCGTTCCAGCCGAGCGTGACCAGCACGTTGTCGCAGACGCCGGAGGCCACGGCCATGGCGGCATTCTGCAACGCCGTGGTCGGGCTCGCGCCTCCCATATTGACCGTCGAGGCATATCGCAGCACATCGACGCCGAGGTTGGCGGCCAATTCCTCCGAGGTTGTATAGACGGGCGGCGGCACCATGCCGTCAATGTCCTTCGGCTTCAGCCCCGCATCCGCGATGGCCTGCCTCGCGGCATCGAGCATCATGGCCACGGCCGTCTGGTCCGATCCCTTTACATAACTGGTCTCGCCGATCCCGACGATCGCGGCCTTGTCGCTGAAATTCTTCACGAATCTGCCCTCATAACCTCTGTTCCCCGCACGCGGCTTTTTCGATGAGCGGCCGCCAGGCTTCCGTTAAAAAAACATTCTGTTGACAGATCAAGTCACCGGAATGAGACATGAATGGACGGATTCCTGTCCCTCGATCTGGCGCGCCAGCGTCTTGATCGCCAGTTCAGCTTCCTCAAGCTCGAAATTATGAGTATGCATGAGTTCAAGAGGATATTTGCGGCGCTCGATCATCTCGATCGCCTTCTTGTATCCCGACGACGTAACGCCGATTGCGCCTTTGATGGTGATTTCCTTCATGACGATAAGGTCGGAAACGAAGTCGGGGACAGGCTTAAATCCCTTGACGCCGGCAAGGACGACCGTTCCGCCCATACGGATACAATCCAGCGCATCACGGACCGGCTGAGTCGCGTAGGACGTGACCTCAACGATGACATCCGCGCCCTTTCCGTTTGTTAGCGCCCGCACGCGATCGACAACATTTTCGTTCTGCACATCGATGATGTGATCGGCACCAAGAGCGAGCGCCATCTGGAGCTTGTTTGAATCGGCCGCAAGTCCTGTAACTATGATCTTTCCCGCGCCGGCTTCACGCGCGGCAACGACGCTCGCAAGCCCGCGCTGTCCGGGCCCAAAAATCAAAACCGTATCGCCAACCTGCGTCTGCGGAATCTCCACCGCCCAGCGGAAGCCTGCGCCCAGCGGATTGAACATGACCGCCAGCTCCGCCGGAAGGTTCTTGTCCATCTTGTGAAGGATCGTGTTGGGCGCGAGATACATATATTGCGAATAGGCGCCCCAGAGACCCGGCGCCTCCGTGAGCGGAATATACGAGTAGATCTGGCGGCGGTCGCAGAGATGATAATGCCCGCCGACACAGGTGTCGCAGCAATGGCATGACAGCATCGTCTCGATGGCGACCCGGTCGCCGACATCGACACCCCAGCGCCTGGCAGCCTTGTCGCCGATCGCCTCGATGATTCCGAGAGGTTCGTGCCCCGGAATCACCGGCATCGGAGTCCGCAAGGCCCCTTCGTATTGTTCGTAATCGCTGCCGCAAATGCCGCAGGCTTCGATACGGAGGATGGCGCTGTCGTCGGCGATCTGGGGGATCGGCAAATCGCGGGCTTCGAGTTTACGCGGAGCCGTCTGCACCATCGCCATCGATTTTTTCGGCAGCATTTTCCACTCCCCGTTTCGTGTCGGCACCGACGATGTGTCGATAACACATATATATTTTTTTAATGCTTGTATGTGTTATACAGGCTCAAAAGCAAGATGCGAAGACCTAAACTTCCGGCTTCGCCAAATTTGGGGAGGATTAGAAATAATGGCCGACGAAACACCCAGGGTTCCCCTGCTGTCCGTGGCAGAAGCTGCAGCCGCGGCAGCGAAAGCCGGCATATCGGAACAAATGGCGCCACTCAGCGTCTTCCGGGTTTTGCTCCGACATCCCGATGTGGCGCACGAGCTTGCTTCGACGCTGACCACCCTGCTTTTCCAGGGCAACAAGCTCGATGCAAGACTGCGCGAACTCATCATCATGCGCATCGGCTGGAAAACGAAATCGCTCTATGAATGGACGCAGCATTGGCGGGTCGCCCGTATGCTGGACATTCCGGAAGCGGATCTGGTCGCGACGCGGGACTGGAAAAATGCCTCCTGCCTGTCCGACGCCGACCGCGCCATCCTCGCCGCGACCGACGAGACGCTCGACGGCGGCATGATTTCGGACGCCACTTGGGCCGCATGTGCGGCGCACCTGAAAACGGCCGAAGAACGTATCGAACTGGTTGTCGCCATCGGCAACTGGACGCTTTTCTCGCAACTGCTCAGGAGCCTAAAAATCCCGCTTGAGGATGGCGTCGTCGCCTGGCCACCGGATGGCAAGAAGCCTTGAGCAGACGAGAAATAACAATTCAAGAACAGGATCGAGACAATGAGCGGAAAAAAGACGATTTCAAAGGACCTAGTCGGCATGACGTTTCCGGCCGTCGACGTGGAGTGGTCTGACAAGGACACGATGCTCTATGCACTTGGCGTCGGTGCTCGTCCCGCCGACGGGCTTGATTTCATTTACGAAGGCCGGGGACCGAAAGTTTTGCCGACTTACGCCGTCATCCCCGGCGGGCGAGGGCTCGCCGGGCTGATGAGCGGCGTCGAGATGAAGTTGGAAATGCTGCTGCATGGCGAGCAATCCGTCGAGTTGCTGCGTCCCCTGCCCTCATCGGCCAAGATCAAGGTAACGGGACGCGTTTCCGAGGTTTGGGACAAAGGCAAGGCGGCCGTCATCGGGGTTGAGAGCACAGGCTCCGACGAGAAAGGACCACTCTTCAAAACTCATGCGACTCTATTTGTGCGCGGCGCCGGCGGATTCGGCGGAGAGCGCGGGCCGTCAGGCGTCGACGCGACGCCGCCGGCCCGGACGCCTGACGCCGTCGTCGAGGACGTGACGCGCCCCGAGCAAGGGGCGATCTACCGCCTCTCGGGTGACCGCAATCCGATCCACATCGATCCGGATTTCGCCAAGTTGGGCGGCTTTGAAAAGCCCTTTGTTCACGGGCTTTGCACATATGGCTTCGTCGGCCGCGCGGTCCTGAGCGAGCTTTGCGGCAACGATCCCGCCCGCTTCAAATCTCTCAGCGGGCGCTTTGCCGCTCAGGTCCATTTCGGCGACACCATAATAACGAAGATGTGGAAAGCGGGCGACGGCATCGCTATCGTGCAGGCCGAAACCCAAAACGGCAACGTCGTCCTGTCTCAGGCCAGGGCAACATACAAGTCCTGACGGACGGAAATTGGTCAAAGTGAAAAAAATATCAAACCACTTTGCTCATCTGCTTCAACCGCTCGATCTGGGGTTTACGACACTCAGAAATCGCGTGTTGATGGGATCGATGCACACCGGCCTCGAAGAGATGCCGGACGGCTTCGCGCGGCAGGCCAGGTTCTTCGCAACACGCGCCAAGGGTGGTGTCGGAATTCTTGTCACCGGCGGCATTTCACCGAACAGGGCGGGAAGGCTCGCAGAGCGCGCGTCGGTCATGACCGAAGACCTCGTTGAGGGTCATCGTGTGATTACACGCGCCGTCCACGACGAAGGTGGAAAGATCGTTCTCCAGCTCCTGCATGCTGGCCGCTACGGTCGGCACGCAGAACTGGTGGCGCCCTCCGCAGTCAGATCCCGCATCAACCCGCTTACGCCCCGCGCCCTGAGCGATGAGGAAATCCTTCAGACTATCGAGGATTTCGGCACCGCCGCGGCGCTCGCCCGCGAAGCCGGATACGACGGCGTTGAAATCATGGGTTCGGAGGGCTATTTTCTCAATCAGTTCACTGCGGCGCGTACAAATCAGCGCACAGACGAGTGGGGCGGCTCGGCTGAAAACCGGCGACGCTTGCCGGTTGAGGTCGTGAGGCATGTCCGCAAGCATTGCGGCTTGGACTTCATTGTCGTCTACCGGATATCCGTCCTCGATCTCGTCGAGGGGGGAAATTCTTGGCCGGACGTCGCCGCCCTTGCAAAAGATGTCGAGGGGGCCGGAGCGAACATCCTCAACACCGGCATAGGCTGGCATGAATCGCGTGTGCCGACGATCGCTCATATGGTGCCCCGCGGAGCTTTCACCTGGGCGATCAAGCGGCTCAAGGCGGAAGTCGCGATACCTGTGGTCGCTTCCAACCGGATCAATACGCCAGAGCAGGCGGAGCAACTGATTGCGGACGGACAGGCCGACATGGTTTCGCTCGCGCGTCCGCTATTGGCCGATCCCGATTTTGTCACGAAAACGGCATCAGGCGCATCGTCGAACATCAATACTTGCATCGGCTGCAATCAGGCCTGCCTCGACAATGCCTTCACCGGACGGCTGACAACCTGCATGGTCAATCCTGCGGCATGCCGGGAAGTCGAATTCAAGATCGTGCCAGCAGCCAGGGGAAAGCACATCGCGGTCCTTGGCGGCGGCCCGGCGGGTCTTGCCTGCGCTGTGACCGCAGCCAAACGCGGCCACAAGGTGGCGCTATTCGAAGCCGACATCGAAATCGGCGGTCAGTTCAATCTGGCGCGACGGATTCCCGGCAAGGAGGACTATGCCGAAACCATCCGCTATTTCAGGAACCGGCTCGACGAACTGGGCGTCGAGGTTCGGTGCGGCCGGCCGGCTTCGCTCGCCGATCTGGAGAGCGGAGGATTTGACGAAATCGTCGTCGCAACCGGCGTTCGCCCACGCCGTCTCGACATTCCGGGTGCGGATCACCCGTCTGTCCTGACCTATGTAGAGGCAATCACAAATCCCGCACACGTCGGCGCCGAGGTTGCCATTATCGGTGCCGGCGGCATCGGCTTCGACGTGGCGGCGCTCCTCTCGCACCCGCATGGCGCGCACGATCCGTCACAGCCCGACATCGAGAGATTTTCCTCCGAGTGGGGAATTGATTTGAGTTATACGCAACCGGGCGCATTGCTGGCCGCCAATCATCAATGGCCGTCTGTCCGCAAGGTTCATCTTCTCCAACGCAAGGCGCGCGACAGTTTCGGCGCTGGCCTGAGCAAGACGCGGGGATGGGCAAACTTCCTGGAGGTGATGTTCCGCGGCGTTACGATGACCGGCAATGTAACCTATCTGAAAATCGACGACGCCGGGCTCCACATCGAAGCAGGCGGCAAACCGCAGACGTTGAAAGTCGACACGATTGTCGTCTGTGCCGGGCAGGAATCGGCGGACGACGCGTTGTCGTTCGCACGATCCCTGGGCAAACCCGTTCATGCAATCGGCGGCGTCGACAAGCCGCAGCAACTTGATGCGGTCAGGGCGATCGAGGACGGCACGCGCCTCGCGCTCTCTCTTTGAGGAAACAAATGAAAAAACGAGGGCGTGGCAAGAGACCATATGAAATCAGAGTTGTCGCATGAACACTAACATCCTCAAATCCGAACTACCCTCGGCGACAACGGTAAAATCCGCGACCCGCGTTCTGGAGATTTTCGAGTATTTCGACGAAGTCAGACGCCCGGTGACGATTCAAGACGTGGCGCAGGCGCTGAGTTATCCTCATTCCAGCACCGCAGCTCTTTTGAAGAGCCTTGTCAGCCTCGGTTATCTGGAGCACGACGACCAGGGCAGGACTTTTTTTCCGAGCATCCGGATATCTCTGCTGGGCAACTGGGTGGAGGCCGAGGCGTTACCTATCCGGAATGTTCGGCGCCTTATGAGACGGCTTTCGGCCGATACGGGGTGCACGATCATCCTCGCCGCGCGTCTGGGAGACCATGCTCAATATATAAAGGTGATTCAAGGCACGTCGCCCATCCGCTTTCATGTCAAGCCAAGCACCAGGCGAATGCTCGCTTTTTCGACGATTGGCCGCGTTCTGCTCAGCGAACTTCCCTTACCCGAAGCGAGACGTTTGATTCAGGACGCCCTTGCCGCCATGCCGGAGCGACGAGCATCGACGCAGGAGATCGAAGACGAACTTCAAAGAATCAGAAAACGCGGCTTCGCGCTTTACAGCGATCTCGTGACTCCGGGGGCCACCATGCTGGCGATGCCCATTCCAACGGGCCCGTCCGGACGTCCGGTCGCCATCGGAATAGCCGCTCCCAAAGAGTATTTTCGCAGTCGCAAACAAACATTCACAGAGTTATTGAAAAACGCCATCGCCGAGCACATTTCACAAAACGGTCAAAGCCTTAAGGAGACCCTCGGCGACGTGGACCAGCTCGAAGGCGACGATGATATAGCGCCGTAATCATCCGAGCTTTGTATTCAGGAAGCCGGCCATCTCGTCGATCGCCGCCCGGCCTTCGCTCAAGACCGGCGCAAACCAGTGCCAGACATGAATCATGTTCGGCCAGACATGAAGATCGGCGGATACGCCGGCTTCTTTCAATCTATCGGCCAATAAATGGCTATCCGAGAGCAAAACCTCCGAACTGCCGACCTGAATCAGGAATGGCGGCAATCCCTTGAGATCGGCGTATACTGGCGATGCTAGAGGCATCCTGCGCGGGGTTGAAGTACCCAGATAGGCCGCCGTCCACAGCTCAAGATCGGCATGGCGCACCATCGGGTCCACATTCGCCTTCGCGCCGTAGGATGCGCCTTTATTTTCAAGATTGGCCCAAGGCGAAATACAAACGGCTGCGGCCGGAAGTCTGAGACCAGCATCGCGCGCCGCAAGAAGCGTAGCGACCGTCAGACCGCCACCAGCCGAATCTCCTGCCACGGCGAGCTTCGCCGGATCGACACCCGTCTCGATTAACCAGCGATAAGAAGCAAGTGCATCATCGACCGCAGCCGGAAATGGATGCTCTGGCGACCGCCTGTAGTCGATCAGCAGAACCCGGCCATTCAGGGCAAGAGCTATATGCGCCGCAAGATGGCGATGCGAGTCGAGAGAACCAAGCGCATAGCCCCCTCCATGCAGATAGAGCAAAACCCGCTTGCCGACGCCGACAGCCGGCGCCAGCCATTCGCCGGGAACCCCGCCGGCGGAAACCGGCGTGACCGTCACGCCTTCGGGAAGACCAAACGCTTTTCCGGCCTCGTCATACGAGGTACGAAAATCCTCAAGAGAACGAGCCTCCTCGGTCACAAGGCCCGTAAGCAGCTGACGAACGACAGCAAGTTCCTCAAGACTCATTTTTGCACGCCCTCCTCAGGCCGCCGCGCCATGTCGCAACAGACGGCCCGGCAAACGACCTTCGGCGCCCAACACATCGACGCCATTGCGCCGGACCAATGTCCCGTTGACGACGACGGCTGAAATGCCCGAAGCATCGGAAATCAGTCGGTCTTCGCCAGCAGGCAGGTCGTAGACTCTGCGAAGGGGACTTGCGCCAACCGTTTCGGCGTCGAAGATCAGGACATCGGCGGGCATTCCCACAGCGAGACGACCGCGATCCTTGATGCCGAACACCTCGGCGGGCCGCGATGTCAGCATCCGGACCGCCTCCTCCAGCGTCAAAACGCGCTTTTCACGGACCCATCTCCCGAGAAGATGCGTGGAAAAACAAGCATCGCAGAGTTGGCTCGCATGCGCGCCTGCGTCCGAGAGGCCGAGCACCGTGCAGGAATCGCGCAGCAACGTTGCCACTTCATCTTCGTCCGCGTTCGCGACCGGCAGGCGGAACCGCGTTTGCAGATCGCTTTGAATCGAGAGGTCCAACGCAAGATCAATCGAGTTGCATCCGAGTTCCGCTGCTACATCGCGCACCAGCCGTTCCCCGAACTCCGGCCGATCCGGACAATGAGCGATGACCGCCTTGTCCCACGCATTGAGCATCGGACCGCGCATCGCGTCCCGGAATCCCGCTCGGAAAGAGTTGTCGGCGTAAAGCCGCAGTTTTTCCGCGCGGTCGGCTTTGTTCACCGGCGCGAAGACCGGCATGCTCTGGAACAGAAACGGCTGATCGAATCGAAATTCAAAATTGAGCGGCCTGCAGGTGACCTGCGGAAATACCGCGTAACCAGCCGACTGAAGTTCGTTTGAACGCGCCAACTGCTCGGCCGCGGAGCCTACATTCAGCACCCCGCCGCCGCCCAGCAACGCCGTCCAACTGACATGGCGGCCGGAAACGCGGTTCAATTCCGCGAATTCGTCGAATGACAGTTCCTTGCCGACAGTCGCCTGTATCACGCCTTCGCCCGCGTCGCCCAGCGCCGATGCGATCTCCCGTATCTCGCTGAACTCCGCCAGCCGGCTTGGAACCGGTCTGCCCTCGTAGCCTACATGCGTCGGCGATTTCGAGGTCGCATAACCGAGTGCGCCCGCTTCGAGGCCCTCGCGCATCAGGTTTTTCATTTGCCTGACCTCCTCCGGCCGCGCCGCCCGTTCGGTGGATTCAGGCCCGAGGGCATAGAGGCGAAGCGGCGTATGCCCCAGAAGAACGGCCACGTTGATCAACGTACCCTTCTTTTCCACGACGTCGAGATATTCGGGAAACGTCTCGAACCCCCATTCATCGCCGAGACCGGCCTCAAGCGCCTTGACGCTCATGCCCTCGACATTCTCGAGCGTCCGCAGAATAAGGCTGCGGTGCTCCTTGCGCGTCGGTGCGATGCCGAAGCCGCAATTGCCCACCACGACCGTCGTCACACCGTGCCACGGCGAGATCGACAGCTTCCTGTCCCAAAGAAGTTGCGCATCGTAATGCGTATGGATGTCGACGATGCCGGGAGCAACCACCTGCCCCCGGGCGTCGATCGTCGTTCTCGCACCGGCGGGGGCGTGTCCCATAGCCACAACTTTGCCATCGCAAATACCGATGTCTCCGGCATAACCCGGGGAGCCGGTGCCGTCCACGATGAATCCGCCCACGATCTTCAGGTCGTAGTCCATGAAAACGCCCTTTCTATGAATCGCAAAACATCAAGCCAGTATGTCCGTATACGGAGCGTCAAACGGCAAGCTTGTAGAGTTCCGCGACGTTGTCGTGGCATATCCAGTTGCGTTCCTGCTCGCTCAGATTTTTCGTGTGCTCTTCGAGCATCGCTTGCGACCAGGGCCAGGTCGAATCCGAATGTGGGAAGTCGTTCGCCCACATCAGGCGGCGAACGTTGCACATATCCTTCATTCTGAAGGCAACCCAGTCGTCCTGGAACGTCACATAGATGTTGTCGTTGAAATATTCGCTCGGCATGCGCTTGAGCGGCGGTGCCTTCATCCAGTAGCGATGACGCTTGTAGGCATGGTCCATGCGATACATGTAGTGCGGAACCCAGCCCGCGTCGGCCTCGACGCAGACAACCTTGAGGTTGGGGAAGCGATCGAAGACACCGCCGAATATGAAGGTGCCCATCACGTCCTGGCAGCCACGAATGATCGACAGGAAGCCGTTTATACGCGGTCCCCGGACCTGACCCGAAAGACTGTCCGATTTACCGGTCAGGATGTGGAACGAGAGCGGCATGTCGCACTCGACAGCGGTCGCCCAGACCTTGTCGTATACAGTTGAATCATAATCCTCGACGGCGGGGTTTCCGGGCATCATCACGCCCTTGAACCCCATCTCCTTCGCATGCCTGATTTCCGCAACGCCATCTTCCGGCGATCGCATGGAAACCTGCGCAAGACCGTAAAGACGGTCAGGTGCCTCCGCGCAGTATTCCCGCAACCAGCGATTATAAGCGTCGAAGCAGGCCTTCTTGTAGTCGAAGTCGGGATGGTTGCAGATCACCATTCCGACCGTCGGATAGATGAACTCGGCCGCAACGCCGTCCTTCTCCTGGTCCGCGACGCGGAACTTGGCGTCCCAGCCGCTCTTCCACAGGTCTTCGAAGGCGACACCCTCTGTCGTGATCTCCGCCGGATCCTTACCGGCGGCGGCCACCAGCCCCATCGGAACTGGAGACCCCATACCATCGACGATGAAAGCGTCGCCGACCTTGTCGATCCGCTGGATGCGCGGCGCGCGATCGCGGAATTTGGGATCAATGTAATCAACATAGCAATGCGGAGGTTCGGTGATGTGCGAGTCCGCGGATATGGGCTTCTTGATCATCGGCTTTCTCCCAGCGTCGCATTTGGTTTCAAGGCTGCGACTTTTAATTTGATAATCCCTGATCAGAAATATTCGCTGGCCGCGCAACCCGAGTCTAGATAAATTTACATCCATGCGATCAAAAACACATATCTGTTATTCGGAGGAGACGCGAACATGACGATGGAACCGGCCCTGCTCAAAAAAATGGGCCATATCGCCCTTGTCACGCTCAACCGCCCAGAAGCGCGCAACTCGTTCAGTCCGGAGATGTTGGTCCGGCTTGCCGGTCATTGGGAAGAGGTGCGCGACGATGCGAATATCCGCGTCGCCATCGTCACCGGCGCCGGAGACAAGGCGTTTTGTTCGGGCGCGGATCTCGGGCAACTCATCCCGCTCATAAATGGCGCCCGTAAACCGCAAAACGAATGGGACCAGAAAATTCTGGACGATCCGAATATCCTGGCCAAAGGCTTGTTGCGCACATTCGACGTGACAAAGCCGGTCATCGCCGCGATCAACGGCTTTGCCGTCGCAGGCGGGATGGAGCTGGCACAAGGAACTGACATGCGTATCGCCGCGGATACCGCAAAGCTCGGTGTGCAGGAAGTCAAATGGGCGATTTTTCCGGGCGGCGGCTCAACGGTGCGCCTTCCGCGCCAGATACCTTATGCAAGGGCGATGGAACTGCTGCTCACCGGCGATCTGATCAGCGCGCAGGAAGCCTACGATCTGGGATTCCTGAATCGTGTCGTTCCCCAGAAGCAGGTGCTCGACGCGGCATTCGAACTCGCGGAGAAGATTGCCGCGAATGGGCCGATCGCCGTTCAGGCGATTCGCAAATCCGCCCGCGAATGTCTGGGACGCCCCGAGAGCGAGGCGATGGGTATGGAGTCGCGCTTCGCGGCACCCGTGTTCAAGACCGAGGATGCCCGCGAGGGGCCCAAGGCATTCATGGAGAAGCGCAAGCCGAACTATAAGGGCCGCTGAAACAAGAAACCGAAATCATTACGACAGGGAGACGTTCCGATGCAGTTCGGCATTCAGATGGTTTTTCAGAATTTCGACAGAGCCAACTCCGGCGTAACCGACGGCCAGGTCTATGACGAGGAGATCCGTCTCGGGCTTTTGGCGGAAGAACTCGGCTTCGACGCATTGTGGCCCGTCGAGCATCATTTCGCGGACTATTCGTTTTGTCCCGACAACACCCAGTTCCTGAGCTACATGGCGGCGCGCACCAAACGCATCAAGCTGGGCACCGGCGCCGTCATCCTTCCCTGGAATGTGCCCGTTCGGATCGCGGAAAAGGTCGTCCTGCTGGATCACCTTTGCCAGGGACGAACACTCTTCGGCATGGGTCGCGGCCTGGCGCGCAAGGAATATGCCGGCATGGGCGTGAACATGGACGAAGCGCGCCAACGCTTCGATGAAGCAAGCCCGATGATCATCGACGCTCTCGAGACCGGCTTCATCGAAGGAAGCGGCCCCTTCTATCCGCAGAAGCGGACCGAAATCCGTCCCAATCCGCGCGGCTCCTTCAAGGGGCGCATCTATCAGGTCGCCATGTCGCCGGAATCTGTTCTTCAGTGCGCGAAGGCTGGCGCGCGGATGGTGATCTTCGCTCAAAAGCCGTGGGAGGCCCAGGCCGAGGCCGTCAAGGAATACAGGGCAGCATACAAGACGCAGCATGGCGACGACGCACCGCCGATCATGATATGCGACTTCACCTATTGCGACACCGATCCTGCTCGCGCGAAGGAGTTGGGACAGAAATATGTGACCAACTATCTGCTTTCGGTACTCGATCACTATGAACTGGCCGGCGAGCATTTTAAAAACGCTAAGGGCTACGAGTCCTACGCCCAGGCCGTCGATGCCATTCGCGCGCTCGGCAAGGGTGGAATGGCCAAGACCTATCTTGATGTCACGGCCTGGGGGACGCCCCAGGAAATCGTCGAGAAGTTCGAATATCGCAAATCGCTTCTGGGCGAATTCGACATCAATCCCTGCTTCCTTTTCGGCGGCATGAGCTACGAGGAGGCAGCCGAAAGCATGCGTTCCTTCGCCAGACACGTCATACCGGTCCTAAGAAAAAGCAGCAAACGTAAGGTGGCTTGACGCAATTGTTTCCGGAAGTCGTCGCGCCGGGCGGTGGGTTGGTCCATGAATTCTGCGACGACCCGGCTTGTCGCCGATGCGCCGATGCATCGCTCCAGATCGAACGGGTGGCCCGCAAGACCGACCACACAAGAGACCAGGCCAAGGTAGACGTGTTCGAGATATCGAACACGTCTACGATCTCCTGCGCCGGCACTCGACGCTCGGGTACTTGAGCCCTATGGAATTCGAAAAGAAGATGCTGTCAGCTTAACTCGACGTCCACGAGACGGGCAGCAGGCCACACGGCCACCTTCAGGAGGCCGCCCTCCGGGAACTGGCGGGCCGACAATTTCCAGGTCAAACACACCTAAAACGTCAGATGCGTCCCGCTCCTTTCATGGCGGAAATGTAACCGAATGTCATGGCCGGGCCGATGGTCGCGCCGGGTCCGGGGTAGGAATTCCCCATGATGGACGCCGTGCTGTTTCCCGCCGCCCAAAGGCCCTCGATAACCTCACCCGACTGCGAGACCACCTGTCCGAACTTGTTGATAACAAGCCCGCCGCGCGTGCCGATGTCGCCGGGATAGAGCCGGATGGCGAAGAAGGGAGCTTTCGTCAACGGCGCCAGGTTCGGATTTTTGAAATAGGGATCGCCGTACATGCGGTCATGCGCACTGTCGCCCCTATGATAGTCCTCATCGACGCCGGTCTCGGCAAGCTTGTTGAATCGCTCCATCGACTTCGCGAGACGATCCGCCGGAACACCTATCTTCTCCGCAAGTTCCGCAAGGCCTGGCGCCGAGACCACGTCGCCGCTTTCGTTCCACCGCTTCGGCATGGGCTGGCGCGGCATGTTCGAGGCAATCATATAGTAATCCTTGTACGCCTTATCCAGGATAAGCCATACCGGCACGCAGGACGTGCCTGTCCCGTTATGCACCTCGTAAATCCTGGTGACCACGTCGCAATAGGGCGCCGCTTCGTTTACAAAGCGATCGCCCGAGGAATTCACGATCATCGATCCCGGCAGCGAGCGTTCGAGAACGCAAAAATGCGGGTTCTCGTTGGCGTTTACGTGACTCACCGGACCCCACCAGGCGTCGTCCATCAGATCGAGCCGGGCACCAATGCTCTCCCCGGCACGAATGGCGTCGCCCGTATCGCTTTCGGCGGCAAGCGACCATTTCGAGCTTGTGGGATGCGGCAGATAACGATCGCGCATTTCCTGATTGTGGGCGAAACCGCCGGCGGTCAGCGCCACGCCGCGCCGCGCCTTGTACCGAAGCGTCCTGCCGCCCTTCGACACCTCGGCGCCCACGACGCGACCGTTCTCCGTCACCAGCGACGTCAGGGCCGTATTCACTTCGAACGGAATGTTGGCACGCAATATGGAGTAAAAGAGCCGACCAGCGGTGCCCTGCCCCGCCGTCATTACTTTTCTTCCAAGCAGCCTGTTTGTGATCGTGTTGAAAGCCGCCTTCATGAACTTGCGTTTTCCGTCCCAATGACGGCGCATCCGGGCGACCGAAAACAACTCGAACAGCAGGAGGCCGGCGTAATGAGTGCCCGACAGAACCGGCGGGCGGAAATATTTCTGATTGGCGCCAAGCAAAGTTCCGTTGAAGGGAACGGCTTCCAGGGCGCGGCCTTCAGGGAAGCCGCCAGTCGCTTCAGGGTAATAGTCCGAATATCCCTTGCTCCAAACGAAGCGCGTTTCAGTGTGATCGCGCAGGAACTCGATCATCTGCGGACCGTACTTCACAAACGATTCCTGAACTTCCGAGGGCACGCGGTTGCCGACCGTGCTGGCCATGTAGCTCCTGGCCCGTTCCTCCGAGTCAGGTAACCCGCCTTCGCGCACCAGGTAATTGTTGGGAATCCAGACCACGCCACCCGATCGAGCCGTGCTGCCGCCCATATAAGGCGCTTTTTCGATCACCAGCGTGTCGAGGCCCAGATGATTGGCCGTCAGAGCCGACACCATTCCGGCGCCGCCGCCGCCCACGACCAGCCAGTCCACTTCCTTGTCCCAGCGAATGCCGGTTCCCGCTCCGTTGTCAGCCATATGCGTGCTCCCTAAATTTGTCCGACGCCCCGAAACCCTATGCCGCCCGCTGTTCGTTCACGCGGCGCTGCAAGCGGGCGACCCGCCACCTCCCGCTCTCCGGGGTGCATGTCTCAATCGTGCGCCTGCTCGTAAACCTGATACTCGATGCCGCCGGGGTAAACGCGTCCTTCGCCGACGCCCAGAACCCTGTTCAACCATTTGTATTTTTCGGCGCCCGTCTCGAAACGCAGCTGGCTCAAAAAATACGAGTCGCCGATTTTCGTTTCTCCGCCGCTGAGCGCCGCAGTAACGAACTTGTCGTTATATTCGAGAAAGCCCGTATAATGAACATAGATGTGTGCGCCGTCGTTCGTCTGCAGAACGATCCGCACGTCGATATGCCCCAAATTCTCGGAATCGATGACGATCCAGTCGGCGCCACTACTGCAAACGGTGCCCGTGAGGCGCTTGCCCTCGAACGCGCCCCCCGTAATGTTGGCGACAAGCCGCTTGCCATGCGTCGTGTCGCCGATGTCCAATGGCGAGGCGACAAGAACGTGAATTTTCATCAAAGGAACCAGCTTCATGTGCTTTTAATCCTTATACAGAATGATACAACCTATATTAGCGAGAAATTGCGCGACACTTTTCCTATCTGGCGCAGTCACCGGCCGTCCACGACTCAGGTAAAACTCATCGACAGATCGCCCAATCCCTGGTCGAAGCGGCACAAAACGTCGTCGCCGGCCTTAACGGGGATTGCCCGCACAAAGGACCCGGTAAGCACGACCTGCCCCGGCTCGAAAACAACGCCGAATTGGCCGAGCTTGTTCGCAAGCCAGGCGACGGACGTGACGGGATTGCCCAGAACCGCCGAGGCTTCGCCCTCGACTTCCAACTTGCCGTTCAACCTCAATTCGCCATGCACGCGCCGCACGTCGATCGCGTCGAGCCGTCTTGGATTGGCGCCCAGCACGACAGCGCCGCAGGCAGCCAGATCGGCCACGGTGTCGATTATGCCGAAACCGGGCTCCGGCATTACGCGGAAATCGACAATCTCAATCGCAGGGACAACAAAATCGGTCGCCCTGATGACGTCGACGGGCAGCACGCCCGGCCCCTTGAGCGCGTGCTTCATGACGAATGCGATTTCGATTTCGATCATCGGGCGGAAAAACCGGGAAGCATCGATCGGCGTCGCTTCAGGCAGGAACATGTCGTCGGTTATGGCGCTGAAATCCGGCTCCGAAGATCCGGCCATTTCCTGCATCGGTTTCGACGTGAGCCCTACCTTGTAGCCCTTCACCTTCGCGCCCGCGTCAACCTTGCGGCGGACGAACTCTTCCTGAACCAGATAGGAATCCTCGACGGTCAAGCCAGGATAGGTTCCGGTCAGCCGCCGGAGCGGCCTGCGTGTCTCGTAGACGTCGAAAAGCTCGTCAACGATTTTTGACCTTGTCGCACTATCCAGCATTTTTTGTTCCAGTTTTTTCTTTCACAGCCGTGAGGCTCGCCAAGCTCGCCGAAGAGAGCGCCGCAATGTCTGTCGTAACCGAGACCATCTGAAACCCCTGCGCGACGCGCAGCGGCGCGACGATTGCGTTCGACAGGACGGCTACCGCCTTGCCGTGCCGCCGGCAGGCAGCGACAATGGTTTTTATGGCATCGTCGAAAACAGGCTTTCCGTCATTGTCTCCCGGCGGCAGGCCAAGCGCGACCGAAAGGTCGAACGGCCCCACCAGGGCGGCATCGACCCCCGGCAAGCCGACGATTTCATCGACCTGATCGAGCGCGGAGCGCGTCTCGATCATCGGAATGACGGCAACACGGTCATTGGCCGTGAAGGCATAGCCCGCGCCGTCGCGCGTTCCGACACGCACAGGCCCGAAGCTGCGGCGCCCAACCGGCGGATAGCGGCAGGAGTCGACCAGACTCCTCGCATCGTCGGCCGTCTGAATCATCGGAGCGACGACGCCAAGGGCGCCCGCGTCCAGAACGCGGCCGATGATTCCCGGCTCGTTCCAGGGCACACGTACAATTGCTGGAAGTCCGCGAATGTCGGCGGCGCGGATCATATCAAGCGCCTGTCCGTAGTCCATGCAGCCATGCTGCATATCGACGAGTATCCAGTCGAAGCCAAGCGACGAAACGGCCTCGACTCCGAGCGCGCCGGGCATCATGCACCAGGCGCCGAATGTCACCTCTCCAGCCGCCCAACGCGATTTCAGAGACACGGCTTCCGCCATTTTCATATCCCTCAGAATTGCCCGAGAGCAACGCGACGAACTATCTCGGTATCCGTGGGCTCATGGCCGACCTTGTGAGCGGGTGCCGGGACCTCCTGCACCGTGTTGGTGACCTTGCCAACGCCCGTCACCTCGACCTCGACGACGTCGCCCGGGTTCATCGGCCGCGAATTCGCCGGCGTGCCGGTCAGCACGATGTCGCCCGGCAGGAAGGTGATGTGGCGGGAGAGATCGGCGAAGATGTAGTCGATCGGGAAGGTCATCTCGCTGACCGGCCCATCCTGCACCATCTTGCCGTTGATATAGGTGCGCACACGCTCTTTGCGGATGTCGACGCCCCTGACAATGCCGGGGCCGACCGGGCAGAAGCCGTCCTGCCCCTTCACGCGCAGCATGGAGCCCGCATCGGTGTCGCGGAAATCCTGCGCACCGACGTCGTTCGCCGGTGCGAAGCCCGCGAGATAGTCCCAGACATCTTCGCGCGCGACATTGCGCATCGGCTTGCCAACGATCGCCGCGATCTCGCCTTCATAATTGAGGTACTTGCAGTTCGCCGGCCGGTTGAGAAAGCCGCGATGGGAATTGAGCGTCGTCAGTGGCTTCTGGAAGTAGGTTGGCGTGACGAGCGGCGGCGCCTTGAACTCGACACGGCGGGAGTCGTAGTTCAGATGAATGCAGATGATCTTGGTCGGATCGCAAGGCGGCAGATAAATCGCCTCGGCATCTGGCACCAGACGCCCGTCGCCAAGCCGCAGCCTGTCGCCTTCCGGCCGCACCCATTTCGGCGTTCCCTCATGCAGGATGCGCCGCCACTCATCGCGCGGGCCATTCAACACAGACATTCATCCCTCCCACTCTTTTTTAAATTGAAATAGCCGGGGAGCCGATCCGACAGGCTCCCCGGCAATATCCGCCGCCCGTATATCGGGGGAAGCGGCGGACAATTATTCGGCGGCGACTTCCATGACGCCTTTCATGACACCCGCCACCGGCTGATGTCCGTAGGTGTCGCGCTGGTAATATTCGGACTGATGCGTGGCCGGCCGCGCGCCCCAGCCGATCTCGCACATCCAGCCCGACGGATTCAGGAAGTAGAAGGAATACATGTGATCGTTGGCATGGCGCCCGGGCGCAATCGTCACCGGAATGTCGTTTTGCTGTACGATTTCATAGGCGAGCCCGACGTCGTCGAAATTCTCGACCTCGAACATCATGTGGTTGATGCGCTTCTCGCCGGGCGGTCCGAAGGCGACCGTGTGGTCGCGGCTGTTGCAGTGAAGGAACATGAGGTCGAAAGGCCGCGGCAGACCCGGGAAGGGAATGCGGTATTCGATGCCGCCGCGCATGCCGAGGAGCTTGTAGAACTCATAGGTCTTTTCGAGGCCGACCGTCTCGCGCTGGATGAGATGGCCGAGCCCGCCGTCGCCCGTCTTGAAGCGGCCATGCATGCGCCGCCCGGGGTGGAAAGGCTTGTCGGCCTGGATTTGCGGCCCGTGGAATATCTCGATCGGAAAACCGCTCGCATCGTCGAGCTTCATGATCTCGAGCACACGCCGATCGTCGGCCTCGGCGGGCGTGCCGACCCGGACCTTCACGCCGGCGGCTTCGAGCTGCTTCTTCATCTCGCGGAACTCCTCGACGCCCGCGACGCGGAAGCCGAGGTAGTTGAGATCGTCCTTTCCGTCTTCCTCGAGGATCAGACGATGATGCCAGTAGTCCATGCGCAGGTAGCAGCGTCCCGCCTCGCCTTCGTCGGCGACCTCGAAGCCCAGAATGTCCGAAGCATATTTCTTCCACTGCTCGAGGCTTTTGACGCCGAGCCCCGCATAGCCGAGTTCCGTGATCTGAACCATAGCCGTTCCTCCCTCAGGCAAACGATCCTTTGCGGACCGATATGTTCTTTATGTCGGTATAGAAGTCGAAGCTCCAGGTTCCGCCTTCGCGGCCGATGCCTGAATCGCGGCTTCCGCCGAAGGGCGCCGCGAGATCGCGAACGAAGAAGCAGTTGACCCAGACGGTGCCCGCCACAACCCGCGAGGCGATCGCGGTCGCGCGCGCCTCGTTGCCGCTGAAAAGCGTCGCCGCCAGGCCGTATTTCGTGTTGTTGGCAAGTTCGATCACTTCGTCATCGTCGGAAAAACTCTGCCAGGTGAGCACCGGGCCGAAGACCTCGCGCTGGGCGATTTCGAGCGACGGATTGACGTTGGCGAATAGCGTCGGCTGGAAGTAAAGCTCGCCGAAATTCGCGCGGCTGCCGCCCCAGAGCGGCACGGCGCCGTCCGCCTTCGCCCGCTCGACGAAGCCGGCGACGCGTTCGAAATGCTCCTTGGTGATCAGCGGTCCGACGCGCGTGTCCTTGTCGCGCGGATCGCCGACGACCATGTGGCTCGCAGCCGTGCGCACCTTTTCGAGAAAGCCCGGCTCGATCGACTTTTCGACCATGATGCGCGTGCCGGCGAGGCAGACCTGACCCGCATTCATGTATTGCGCGGCGACTGTCTGAGCGGCGGCGTCGAGATCGGCATCGGCGCAAACGATGAAGGGCGACTTGCCGCCGAGCTCGGCGCTCATCGGCGTGATCGAGCGCGCCGCGGCCTGGCCGATGATTTTCGCCGTGTCGGTCGACCCGGTGAAGCTGATGCGGTCGACATCGGGATGATTGACGAGCGCATCGCCCGCCTCCTCGCCGATGCCCTGCACGACATTGAGAACGCCTGCCGGTACGCCCGCCGCATGGGCAATGTCGGCCATCAGCGAGCAGGTGAGCGGCGCCCATTCCGGCGGCTTGACGACGACGGTGTTGCCGGCGGCGAGCGCCGGGCCGACCTTCCAGGTCGTCAGCATCAAGGGTGCGTTCCAGGGCGTGATCAAGGCCGCGACGCCGGCCGGATCGTAACGCACATGATTGACGACTTCGGGCGAGTCGATCGAATGGCCCCGGAGCGTCAGCGCCCATTCGGCAAAGAATTCGATGTTCTGCGCGGCGCGGGGCACGACACGATGAACATTGCCGATGAGCAGCGAGCCATTGTCCATCGTCTCGACGGCGGCAAGCTCGTTCGCCCGTGCTCTGATACCTTCCGCAAAGCGCTTCAGGATCGGCAAACGGCCCTTCGGCCCGAGGGCCGCCCAGGCCGGAAACGCCTTGCGTGCGGCGGCGACCGCCTGATCGACTTCCACCTTGCCGCCCGCCGCGACGTCGGCGAGATGCGAGCCGTCGATCGGCGAGAGGTCCGCGAATTTTCGTGACGAGGTGACGCGCCGCCCGCCGATCCAGTGATCGGTCGAGATTTCGACGCCGGCGACCTTCGCAATATTTCCTGCCATCACACAGCCTCCGTGACGCGACTTCCGGCTTTTTTCCCGACTTCGATGTCTTCCGTCAGGAAGCGGTCCACCAACTCGTTGGCGCGCGTGCGGTCCCCAAACAGATGGGCCATCTGATAGTTGCGTGCCGAAGAACCGAGATAGAAGCGTTCGTACTGAAGATTCCGGCCGGCAAGGCCCGTGCCGACGAAATCCCAGGCGAGCCGGAAGACGCGGGCGCGCTGCTCGGCGCCCACGTCGCCGGCACCGCGCAGATAATGATCGATGAGCGGACGGAGACCGGCATCGTCGAGTTGAGCGCGGCTCGGCGCGGCGAAGACATTATGCGACCCGATGAGCTGGATGATTTCGCTGACCCGCGCCATCCATCGCGGCATCGACGCGCGAAGGGCGGAGAAGGGCTGGGCATCCGGCAGCCAGACGCCATTGCCATAGTCGGTAGCCCCGTCCTCGGCGGCCTTCAGGCAGGCGCGCGTCAATTCGGCATAGCTCCAGATTTCGCCGAGCATCTCCCATGTCTGCGGCTTGACGTCGTTGATCACCTCGGTCATCCGCGAGGCGAGACCCCAGGCGAATTCAAGTTTCGTCAGTGCCCGGACCGTCGTCTGCTGCATGACGTTCGGCCACCAGCTGCGCATCATGACCGAGTTGTAGACGGCAGTGTTGCAGTTGACGTGCAGACGGTCCCGGGGCACTTCGACATTGTCGAAGATCACGAAGGCATCCTGCTCGTCGAACCGGGTCGAGATCGGATGATCGAAAATATTTCTGCTTTCGGAAAATGAATCCCGACAGATGAATTTGAGACCGGGGGTGGACATCGGAATGCAGAAGGAGATCGCATACTCGTCGCAATCGGGCGGCAAGGGATGAGACGGATAGACCGCAATCTCGTCGGCGAAGGGGGCAAGCGTCGCGAGGATGCGCGCGCCGCGCACGACGATACCGTGCTCGGTTTCGCCGACCTTGCGAAGCGCCACATCGTTGCCGGGTTGCGGCGCGTCGCCCTGCGCCTTGTCGATGGTCGGATTGACGATCGTGTGGGTCAGCGAAATGTCGTTGCGGCGCAGATATTTCTGATAATTGACGAGGTTCTCCGCGCCTTCCTCGTTGCCGTTGACGGCCCATTCCTCGGAGCGGCCCGCGAAGCCCGCATAGGTCACGTTCATGTAGTCCGGCGTACGGCCCATCAGGCCCACCGAATAGGCGGCGATTTTCTCCAGCCCCGCGCGACGGCGCGCCAGATCCTGCCTCGAGCGGGGAATCATATGGCTGACATTGATCTTCTCGCCCGTCTCGGGATCCGGCATCAGGCAGGCCTCGGCCTCCTTGTGCTGGAGATCGTAGACAGCTGCGACACCGCGCGCCGCGCCCGCGAATGCGGGATCGCCGGCGACGTTCTCGATCTTGCGGTCGTCGACCCAAATCTCCCGGGGTTGCCTGAGGCCTTCCAAAAACTGCGCGCCCGTACGTGCCGGCATGGCTTCCTCCCTTTATACTTGTATTGACATCCGGCCGGATGTGGCATGGCCGGCACATCCGCCAGCAACCAGCCATATTTTATATACACTCATTTATGAGTAGCGTCATATGTTCCATGCGTTGTACAAACCTGTCAACCGGCAAAGTTTGCCGACGAATGGCGCATGAATGGTCAAGATACTTGCCGCGCCGCCGAATACTCTGGCAGAAAGGGCCCGGCAGCAGTTTGGCGCAGCCTTGCTACAATGAGGACATGCGATGGACACATCTTCGAAAATTGGCAAGCAAGCCGGTGCCAAATCCGCAAAGAGGGAACATCCGCAGACGGAGGGGCGAAGAGACCGCAACAAGCGGGAAAAGGTCGCGCGCATCACGGCGGCGGCCCGCACTCTGTTTCACGCCAAGGGTTATACGAAAACGACCACGCAGGAAGTGGCGGAAGCTGCCGATATCGGAGCTGGCACACTGTTTCTCTATGCGAAATCAAAGGAAGACCTCCTCATCCTGGTTTTCAAGGATGAAATGAGCCAGCTGATAGAGGAAGTGTATGGAACAATTCGGAAGAAGGCCCCGTTGCTCGAGCAAGCGGAGTCATTGTTCGATGGGTTTATTGAATATCACAGGCGCGATGTTGTCATTGCCCGCGCGCTAATTCGCGAACTCAGCTTCTCCGGCAACCCTGGGCGCCGGAAAGACGTGCTCACCATTCCAGAAGCGATTATCGAAAAGCTTGTCCATTTCGTCTCAGCGGCTCGGGCGCGCGGCGAAATTCGCGCCGATATCGATCCGGTCGAAGCAGCGCGATGCCTGTTTGCTATCTACTATCAGCAGTTGCAAACTTGGCTGGGGACGTATGTCAGCCACAGCGCCTTCAAGCAAAACATGCATGTACTTCTCAAATTCGTGATCGACGGAATGTCCGTAGGCGGCATACGCAAAATAGAACCCTCGCGAAATAAACGAGCGTCGCGGACCGGGAAAAGATGAGAACAGGCTCGTCGCACCGGACGCCGTTTACCCAGGAAAACCAGCACCGCCGAAGGCGAATGAGTTTAGCGGATTCAGCGTTCCAATTCGGAGGACCTCTCTCGACCCAAGGTGCAGTCGACGCCCGTCTTTCAAGGGGGGAGGATCGGGGGAGAAACCTCGAAACCCGCGCGCCGACTGCGACTAGTGCTGACCGTCAGGTATTCTCAACGTGAGACCGTCGAGATCGTCGGTCATAGTAATCTGACAAGCAAGGCGGCTATTTTCCGTCGAACCTTCGGCAAACTGCAACAGGTTGGCTTCCATGCCGCCGGGCTCGGCCATGCCGGTCCGGGCGATCCAAGCGGCATCGACATGCACATGGCAGGTCGCGCAGGCGCACTCGCCCCCGCAATCGCCGTCGATTCCCGGCACGCCGTTGTTGACCGCGGCATCCCTCGCGGTCGTGCCGTTCTTGACCGCGATGGGATATTCGGCGCCGTCCGGCTCGATGAAAATGACTGTGGGCATTTTTTTACTCTTGTCGATCATGCTGGATGAAACAGCGGCTGGAGCATTTCCGTGACGAAACGGGGGGCAACGCTTCATCGCGAAATAACGCGCCAGACCGGGCCCGGTCTAATGCGCGTGCAGCTTTACCGGTAAATGGGTGAACCCGTGAATGAAGTTGGACAGCGTCCTCTCGGGCGCGCCGACGACCTCCACCTTGCTGAAGCGCTTCAGGATTTCTTCCCAGATGATCCGCAGTTGCAGTTCCGCCACGCGGTTCCCCATGCAGCGATGCACGCCGAAACCGAAGGAAAGATGGTGACGGGAATTCGGGCGATCAATGATGAACTCGTCCGGACGGTCGATCACCTCTTCGTCCCGGTTTCCCGACATGTACCACATGACGACCTTGTCGCCCTTTCTGATCTTCTTGCCGCCGATTTCGGCGTCCATGAGCGCCGTCCGACGCATATGCGTCAGCGGCGTCTGCCAGCGGATGATCTCGGGGATCATTTTCGGGATGAGGCCCGGATCGGCCATGAGCTTGCGATATTCCGCCGGGTTCTGATTGAGTGCGAGCACCCCGCCGCTAATCGAATTGCGCGTGGTGTCGTTGCCGCCGACGATCAGGAGCATCAAGTTCCCGAGAAACTCAAGGAATGGCATGTCCCGCGTCGCCGGCGAGTGCGCCATCATCGAGATCAGATCGGACTTCGGAGACTCGTTGATGCGTTTGTCCCACAGATCCTTGAAATAGTACGCGCATTCGAGAAGTTCCTCGCGGCGCTGTTCCCAAGACGAGACCACACCTGTTTCGGGCGTGGCCGTTGCCACGTCCGACCAGCGGGTGAGCCTGCGCCGCTCCTCCCAGGGGAAATCGAACAACGTCGCCAGCGTCATCGTCGTCAGCTCGACGGACACCCTGTCGACCCAATCGATCTCTTCGCCGATGGGAAGCGAGTCAAGAATAAGCCCCGCGCGCTCGCGGATGATGGGCTCCAGCAGAACAAGATTGGACGGTGCAACCGCCGGACTGACCGCCTTGCGCTGCGCATCGTGCTTGGGCGGATCCATCGCAATGAACATCTCGAGTTCAAGTGCGCCCTCACCTGTTTGCATGTCCTGAATGGCGATGCCGCCTATCTTGGCTTCGGAGGAGAACGTCTGGTGGTTCACCTCGACCTGCATGATGTCGTTGAATTTTGTTACCGACCAGTAGGGGCCGTAGGCGCTCTCGGGGCAATAGTGGACGGGGTCTTCCCGCCGCAGCCGTGCGAAGTAGCTCCCGATCGTGTCGTTTTGAAAGAGCTTCGGATCGCTGACATCCATCCGAGACAGCGGGACCGTCGAAGCCGGATCGCGCACCAATGTGTCAGTCGTCATCTCTCTGTCCTCCCGGTCGGCGTCTGTGCGGCATCCACCCGTCACGGCGCATGCAATACCTTTATATTAATTCATTATAATAGATCATGGACAATTCGATGTCAAACGCTCTCCATCGCCGCTGCGGTTCCGTTAATCCAGGACGAATCCCTCATACCCCCTGGCCGCAGCGGTATTGCACTGGTCCATATAAATGGGCACGCCGGGGAAATTCAGAAGCTGCCGCGGCTTTCCCGGAATGTTGGCGCCCATGTACCAGGAATCGGCACGGGGAAAGAGCGTCATGTCGGCTATGGAGTTCAGGAGCTGTGTCCATCCCTCCTCGGCCTGAGTGGTCGCTTCCATCCGCCACCTGTCATTCTTGCGCATATGCTTGAGGCAATCGACAACCCATTCGCCCTGCAATTCGGCGCATGTCGGGCCGTTGCAGAATCCAGAGGGACTCTGTGGACCATAAAGAAAAAGCAAGTTCGGGAATCCCGACGTCGCGAAACCGAGATAAGTGCGCGCGCCTTCGGTCCATTTTTCCTTGAGCGTCACGCCGCCCGTCCCGCGTATATCGATCTGGGTCAACCCGCCGGTCACGGCATCGAACCCCGTCGCCAGGACAAGCATATCGAGCTCAACCAGCCCATCCGCCGTGCGCACGCCTTCGGGAACTATTTCCGCGATCGGCGTCTCGCGCACATCGACCAGGCTAACGTTGTCCTGATTGAACACTTCGTAATACCACTGCTCCAGCGAAGGGCGCTTGACGCCGAAGGGATGCGGCGGCTCCATCGGCGCGAGTTTGTCGGCCAATGCCGGATCCTTGATCCGGGCGCGGGTCTTGTCGCGCCAGAAATCGTACATGGTACGGTTTGCTTCCTCATTCGTCAGGATGTCGGCAAATCCACCGATCCAGTAGTGGAAGCCGCCTTTTTGCCAGAGCTTTTCATAAAGCGCGCGGCGCTCTTCCGGCGGCACTTCCAGCGCGGACCTTTCGTCCCTGAGAATGTCGAATCCGCCGAACGTCTCGCGCCGCATGCGGAATATCGCCGGATAATCGGCCTTCATCCGCTGTTGCGTCTCGACGTCGAGCTTGCGCTGCTGCATCGGCAGGGCAAGGATCGGCGTACGCTGGAACACCGTCAGATGCGCCGCGTCCTTGCTGGCTTCCTGCACCACCTGAACGCCGCTCGCTCCGGTTCCCACGACGCCAACCCGCTTGCCCGCGAAGCTAGCGCCTTCCTGCGGCCACAGCGCCGTGTGATGGCACTCACCGGCAAAGCTTTCAAGACCCTTGTAGTTCGGGATATAGGGTTTGGACGCAAAACCGGCGCAAAGGATGAAGAACCGGGCGCGCACGGTAGCGCCGTCGGTCGTGCTGATAACCCATTCATCGCGCGCCTCGTCGAATTCCGCCGCGCTGACGCGCGTGCTGAACCTTATGTCCCGGCTCAGGTCGAGTTTTTTGTCAACGTAATGGAAATAGCGGCGCAGCTCATCCCAGGCCGGAAATCTTTCGGTCCAGTTCCAGTCGCGCCATAATTCCTCGATCGAGAACTCGTAAATCGGGACATGGGAATCGACTCGCGCGCCGGGATAGCAGTTCCAATACCAGCAACCGCCCAGATCGGCACCAGCCTCGAACAGGCGAACCTTGAAGCCTTCCTGGCGCAAGCGGTGAAGCTGATAGATGCCGTTGAATCCCGCTCCAACAATGAGTGCATCCAATACTTCAGCGTCGTCACTTTCTTGCGTCTGGCCGGATTGTACCCAACTCATCGAGATCGCTTCCCTTCATATCCACAGCATGCCGCCTTGACCGGCTACATTCCCCCCGCCACAATGAGGCGAGGGTCGCTCCAGAATTCACCTTGTCGAAACCATAGTTCAGTCGCCGAACAATCTTCCTCGCAGCGCCGGGACCAGAGCTGCGTTGCCTATGCGGGCCTTGGATCGCGAATGAGAACAGTCCCCTGCGCCGCACAACAGGCGCGGCCCTCGTTCGTCACATCGATGCGAACCACCGCAGTCGATTTTGTCATCGCGATCAGCTCGGCCACCGCTATCACCTTGCCCGAGGATACCGGCGCCAGCAGATTGAGCTTGAATTCCATCGTCGCCGCCCACTGTCCTTTCCGCATATGCGGATAGCAAACGCAGCCGAGAACATGGTCGCACATCGCAGCCAGCACCCCGCCATGCATATTTCCGATCGGCGTCAACAGCCGGTCTGAGACTTCCATCTCGGCAGTGAGCTTGCCCGGCTCGACATGTGTGATGCGAACCCCCAGAAACTCGGGCAACCCTTTCATTGAATTGCTGGCGTTTATGAAACCCTGTGCGATTTCCTGGTTGAACTCCGGCAGCTTTGCAACAATTGTCATCTCGTTTTCTCCGAAACCTTCAATGGTACCCAAGGCGCGCGCAGCCGAGCCTTACAGATAGATATTTGCCCTGCCCAGCGAGCTTTCGGCGCTTTTCACGAGATCGGCCATGACTTCCGCAGCCGGCCTCACCTTGTGAACGAGACCCATGCCCTGCCCCGCGAAACCGGGAGCAATATCTTTCCGCTTTACCGCCGCCGCCGCCGCCAGCACCGGCATCGCAACCATGGGCTGGAAGGGCATGGGCAGAGGCTCCAGACCTGCCTCGGCAAAAGCCTCGGACCATTTGTTGCGAATGATGCGGGCCGGCTTTCCGGTGACGGTCCGGGAAACAAGCGTATCGCCGTCACCCGACTCGACAATCGCTTCCTTCTGGAAATCCTCGATGCCGGCCTCATCGGTCGCGAGAAACGCCGTACCGATCCAGGCGCCTTCGGCGCCGAGCATCATTGCAGCTGCGATGCCGCGCCCGTCGGAAATGCCGCCCGCGCCGAGTACGGGAATGCGACCCGCAATCGCATCGACAACCTGCGGGATGAGCGCCATCGTTCCGATGGGTGAATTGTGCCCGCCCCCGTCATGGCCCTGCGCGACGATCAGATCGATGCCGGAATTGACCACCTGCAGGGCATGCTTCACCGCGCCGACGACCGCCATCACCTTGGTGCCGTTGGCGTGGAGCCGATCAAGCCAAGGCCCCGGATTGCCCAGACCCGCCGCATAGACAGGAACCCGCTCCTCAACCACAACTTCCATTTGCGCTTCGAAGAATTCTTTCGAAAACAGCGGCGCGGTCGATTTGGACGAACGGTGAGCTTCCTCGGATTCCCGCGCCCTGGATTTCAGCGGCGGTATGTTTTCCTTCTTCATGAAATCTTGCGCGAATTTCTGGTACTCAGGCAGCAAATCCATCGGAGACGGACCAGCCTTGCCCTTGTAGGCTTCCCTGCGCACCGAGGCTGGCAGCAGGGTGTCCACACCAAACGGTTTGTCCGTCAACGATCGTGTTTCCCGAATCCATTCGCGCAACTGATCGGGAGAACAAGCAGCCGCGCCAAGCACACCGAGGCCACCCGCATTCGATACCGCCGCCGCAAGCCGTGGAACGCTCGCGCCACCCATACCGGCCAGCAAGATCGGGTATTTAATACCTAGAATATCACATACTCGGCTATGCAGAGTCATAGCTAACCTCCCATGGGGCGACTTCATCGGCCGCGTTATTTATGATCATAAATTATCGATGTCCGGGGAGCGGCGCAAGTGTCGCAAAAACGACGTTGGCATCGCGAACACTCGCCTAGCATTTCCCTCGGGGAACCCGCGGCACACTCAGGTCGTCAGCATCCTGCCAACGCACGATTTTGGACATGATGCCGGGATGACGAGCTTCCAGATACTTGCCGGATCGGCTTATGAACCGGGACATTTCAGTGAAAGCGAGGTCCGGATTGCGATCTTCAATCGCCTTGAGAAGCCGCCCGTACGCCTTTATCTGATAGTCGCGCTCACCCTCCGTATAAGTTATGCCAACTTCCGATGCATTCGTGATGTTGTGAAGCGAACCGATCAAGAATCCGATCAAGGGATTGCCAGACGCCCAGGCAAGCAGGTCGTGAAAACGCCTGTTCTCCTCCGGATAGGAGTCACAAGAAACAGACAACGTCTTCAGTTTGGCCAATGACGTATTCAGCTTCTCGATATCCTCATCGGACGCGCGCTCTGCCGCAAGCGACGCCATGGTCGGGCCCATCGCTTGCCTCACTTCAATCAGCGAACGGAACGTTGTGCCGAGAAACTGGAGCAGCAACGCCATCGTGCTGGCAAAATCTTTCGGCCGCGGCTCCTGAACGATCGGGCCGCCGCCAGGACCGGGCCGCAGGAAAATGATGCCCTGCAATTCGAGAAACCTGAGCGCCTCTCGCAAGGTCGCGCGGGCCACTCCATACCGCACGAGCATTTCCTGTTCGGGCAGCAAGCGATCTCCGATCTCGGCGCCTTGCTGCTCGATGTCTTCGACGATCCGCCGCGCAACTGTGAGGGCACGTTTGCCGGACCCTTTCGGAAACCGGTTGGTTCGTGAAATGGACACGGGCGCTTTCATTTCAGATACCCACAATCTTCGTTTTCAAGGCCAATCGCCTCCGATCGAGGAACGGCTGGACAACCCGCCTACAACACCATCGTCCGTGTTTGCAACACGCCGTCAATTCATCATAATGGATCCCAACTTTAGTACACATACGAAACCATTGGAATAAAGCATATGACGTCCGCAAACCGGACCTTGTTCACCCTTGTCCAGAATCTCAAAATCGCGGCGGAGGCATTCGGTCCCGACCAGGGGCGTCCGGTTCTGCTCGCCCATGGCGGCGGGCAGACACGCCATGCATGGCAAGCCTGCGGTAAAATGTTGGGAGAAAACGGTTATTACGCCCTCGCCGTCGATTTGCGGGGGCACGGCGAAAGCGACTGGTCTCCGGACGGAGACTACAGAATGGAGCGTTTCGCGGAAGATCTCCTCGACATCGCGGACGGCTTCCGCGTGCCTCCCGTCCTGGTCGGCGCGTCTCTCGGCGGCATCGCGGGCATGATCGCGCAGGGAGAATATGCGAAGGCCGGACGGCGCGGATTTGCGGCGCTGATCCTCGTCGACATCACCCCTCAGATGAACATGGAGGGGGTTCAAAAAATTCTCGGATTCATGTCGGCGAATCTGGAAGAAGGCTTCGCCTCGCTTGAGGAAGCAGCCGATACGATCTCGCGCTACATGCCCGGCCGGACTCGCCCCAAAGACCTGAGCGGACTGGCGAAGAACCTTCGCTTCAAGGAAAACGGCCGCTACTACTGGCATTGGGACCCGCGATTCATCACCGGCACGCAAAAGCCACAAGGCAGCCGCGAACCCGAGCGCCTCGAAATAGCGGCGCGTTCCCTGAAAATACCTACGCTCCTCGTCCGGGGCCGCGACAGCGACCTCGTGACGGTCGAAGCGGCGCGGCAATTCGCCGAAATTGTCCCTCATTCCGAGTTTGTCGATGTCGCAAATGCGGGCCATATGGTAGCGGGCGACAAGAACGACATATTTACAAGCGCCGTTCTGGATTTTCTGACGCGAATGGCACCCGCCGCGAGCACATCATAGCCAGCCCAGGCGGGTTCATTCACGCTTGTGCGTCTTCGACAGATGAAGACGCCATAAAAAAAGATCGAGAAGAGGAAGGGAGAAAGCCTATGTCGAATCTGGTTCTTCGCGAGGACAGCGGGCGCATTTGCACGCTGACACTCAACCGTCCGGAAACCTTGAACGCACTCAATGTCCCTCTGTTCGAAGAATTGCGTGGGCATGTCGATACGCTTCGCGGACAGGTTCACGAGGTGGCATGCGTCATCATCACGGGCGCGGGCAAGGCTTTTTCAGCCGGCCACGATCTGAAGGACATCCAGAAAGGCGAGCGCCCGCCGGAGCCGCATTTCCAGGCGAAGACCATTCAGGCGCTAGCCGAACTGCCGCAACCGGTCGTCGCCTGCGTCCGCGGGCATTGCTACACCGGCGGACTCGAGCTTGCGCTCGCGGCCGACATCATCATCGCCGCGCGCTCCGCCAAGTTCGGCGACACGCACAGCAAGTGGGGGCTGAGCCCGCTCTGGGGCATGACGCAAAGACTGCCGCGTCGCGTCGGGCTGTCGAAGGCCAAGCAGATGATGTTTACTTCCGATATTTTCGCGGCGGAGGCGGCCGAGCGCATGGGACTGGTCGACATTTGTGTCGACGATGCCGAACTGGAACAGGCGACAAACGACCTTGCTCAGCGTATCGCCGCCAATTCGACCTACAGCAATCAGGTCAACAAAGGCCTGCTGGGCGCGACCGACGGCATGACCGTCCAGGCAGGGCTGGCCTACGAACTCGCGCACAGCCCCGGTGCCTGTTTTGACGCGCGCGAACGGGTCGCCTCATTCGGAAAAAAATGACGGTGGGCCACCCGCCGCACCGACAACGACCTTGTCGACGGGTGGAAGTTTTCACCCGTCTCCAGGTTTCAGCCCGGGATTCTTACCGGCAAGGCTTCATAGCCCTTGATGAAGTTGGAAAAAACCCGCCTTGGTTCGCCAACCACTTCGATCGGCCTGTCGGGCCAGCGCTTCAGGATTTCTTCCCAGACGATGCGGAGTTGCATTTCCGCCAGCCGGTTGCCGACGCAGCGATGTATGCCGAAGCCGAAGGAGAGATGTTGACGCGGCCTTGGACGATCGATGATGAAGCGGTTCGGCTCGTCGATCGCCTCCTCGTCCCGGTTGCCGGAGACGTACCACATGACAACCCTGTCGCCCTTCTTGATCTGCTTGCCGGCCAACTCCGTATCCTGGAGCGCGGTGCGGCGCATATGGGTGAGCGGCGTCTGCCAACGGATGATTTCCGGGATCATGGTTTCGACGAGCGCCGGATTTTCGCGCAGCTTCCTGTATTGATCCGGGTTCTCGTGGAGCGCGAGCAGGCCGCCGGTGAGCGAATTGCGGGTCGTGTCGTTGCCGCCGACGATCAGCAGAATGACATTTCCCAAATACTCCATCGGACTCATGTTCTTGGTGGACTCACCCTGGGCCAACATGGTGATGAGATCGCCGCCCGGTTCGGTTGCGTTGACACGCAGGTTCCACAACTCGGTGAAATAGGCGGCGCATTCGAGAAGCTCCGCTTCGCGGGCCGCCTCGCCTTCCGGTGTCTTGAAGGCTTCCTCCGAGGTTGCGACGTCAGACCAGCGGGTGAGTTTCCGGCGATCTTCCCAAGGGAAGTCGAACAGGGTGGCGAGCATCTGCGTGGTCAGCTCGATCGACACGCGATCGACCCAGTTAAACGTCTCGTTGACCGGAAGCGAATCGAGAATCTTGCCGGCGCGCTCGCGGATCGTGCCTTCGAGTTTTGCTAGATTTCCGGGCGCGACAATCGGGCTCACCACCTTGCGCTGCGCGTCGTGCTTCGGGGGGTCCATTGCGATGAACATCGGAAGCTTCAGACCTGCGTTATTGTCACGAATCGTAATGCCGCCCTGCTCGACGTCGGACGAATAGATCCCATGGTTGGTCTCCACTTGCATGATGTCCTTGTACTTCGTCACGGACCAGAAAGGTCCATAGGCGCTTTCCGCACAATAATGCACGGGATCCTCGCGACGCAGCCGTTCGAAATACGGCCACATCCGATCGGACCTGAAGAGCTCCGGATCGCTGACATTGATTTTGTCGAGCGGAATGGCATATGGATCGTCCAGGGACCGGACGCGCTCGGCTACGTTCATGCTGCTCATGGTCTTATCCTCGTTTGTGGACGAATATTCGCCGATGCAACCACTCCTATTCGGCGGCGATCGTCACGCGACCCCGCATGCCGCCGACACTTCCATTGACTTCCTGACGCTTCAAACGCGGTAAAACCTTTTCCGCGAAAAGTTTCATGTTTTCGGTGGCAAGTTCCTGCGGCATGCCGCCGTAGCTGAAAATGGAAATCAACCCGGCCGCATCGACGCGCTTCTGGTTCTCCATGATCTTCTCGTAGACCTGATCCGGTGTGCCCCAGATTTGAAGCTTCGCCAGAAAATCGACAAACTCGTCGACACCGTGCTTCTCGATGTTGTTGGCAAGAGCACCGTAGTACTCATAGCCCTTGATGTCCGCGAGCCCCTTGTTGTGAAATTCGTAATGGTTCAGGGCCGAACGGCTATATCCCCTGATGTATTTTTCGTACATCTCCTGAGCGACCGATGCATCCTCATGACAGGCGATGAAACTGGCGATGATCGGCTTGGGCGCCTCGGCCCCGTTTATCTCCCTGTAGATTTCCCGATAGTTGTTGAGTTCGGCGACCGTCGTTTCCCAAGGCTTCTGAGCGATGATCAGAATGCCAATGCCGAGCCGCGCCATGATGCGCGCCGACTCCGGGGAAACCGCCGCCGCATAGGTCCGGCCCCGGAAACTCTGGAACGGAAACGGCCTGATGGCCGTTCGCGGTTGTTTATAGAACTGCCCGTTCGCCTCGATATAACCCGTTTCGAAAGCGTTCAAAATGGCCTCCGCATATTCGACGAAACGTTCTCGGGATTCGCCCATGTTGATGCGGAATCCCTCGAACTCGATCCGACCGAGGCCGCGGCCGACGCCCAGAATGGCGCGGCCTTTCGAAACATGGTCGAGCACCAGCACTTCTTCCGCGAGGCGGACGGGATCGTGCCAGGGCAGTACCATCACCATCGAGCCGAGACCGACTCTGTTGGTGCGACCAGCCATATAGGTGAGGAACTGCGCCACATTCGGGCACATGGTGTATTCGTCGAAATGGTGCTCGGCCGCCCATATGGAGTCGAAGCCGAGCGGTTCGGCCATGTCGGCCATCGCGATTTCATGGGCGTAGACCTCCTGGTCGGTATAACCGCCAGCGAGGTTCTGAAAGAACGTGCTCATGCCGACATGCATGGGAATCTCCTTTTTGTTCAATTCCGCTTCACGCGGCGTCGATCCCAAGCGTTTTCTTGATCGACCTGTGGAAATATGCAAGAGCCGGTTCGTTGGCGCCGAAAGTCACAAAATCTTGTGCGCCCGAGTGAAAATCGCGCTGGATATTTTCCGCCAGCGGAAAATCCTCCTGCTGCACCGTCGCCATCAGCAAGTCCATGTTTTTGGTCCAGTACTTTCTGGCCTTGTCGGTGACGGCGGGTTCGGGCGTATAGAGGGAGACGTGCATTTTCGATTCATCCACGCTGTCGCCCGGATAAACCCTCCACGTCTCCAGATGATCGCCCTGCATGATGAAGACCGTATTCGGAAAGAGCACGTATACGAGGGCGGAGTGGCGAATCAGATCCCACTCGCTTTCCGGTCTCTGGCGCAACGCATCGATCGTCTTGCGGGCGCCAATCATGCGCAGATTTCGCGCCATGCCGTCGAACGTGCCGAGGTTCGAGTGCAGGATCGGCGCGATCGTGTTCTTGTGCAGCGTGCTCAGATGATAAGTTTCGAGAAACGTGTCGATCACGAGCTTCCAGTTGAGGCGGGCCCGGAGCACGCGCGTCTCGTAGTGGCTGTAGCACGCAAGACCGAACGCGGCGAGATCGTCCGCCATGCCCGCAAGGTGGCTGTCGATGTCGATCGACCCGCCGGGCGTCGGCATGACCCAGATCATGCCGTATTTCTCCACCACCGGCAGAGACCGCAAGCCGTTGCTCGTTTTGTCGACGCTCTCGAAGCCCTGCTCGAACGGTATCGACCTCAGCCTGCCGCTCCGGTCGTAGGTCCATGCGTGATAGGGACAACTGAACACGGCCCTGCCGCTGCCGCAGCCCGACGCGACGCGCGCGCCTCGGTGGCGGCAGACATTGATGAAAGCATTGACCTGCCCCGCTTCATCCCGCACCGCCAGGATCGGCACGCCTGAAAAATCGTCGGTTACATAGTCGCCGGGATTGGGCAATTCGCAACTCAACCCGATCAGAAGCGGCTCATCCCGGAACAGCACCTCCCGTTCTCGACTAGCCTGGTCCGGACTAGTGTAATCGCTGACATGATGATGATACACGGCTTCGCCCATCGCGGTCTCACCCGCGTCGAGATAGCCGAAAATCTTCTGCAGCTGTTCGACCTGGGCTTCGTGTTTCATGATCGCGCGTCTCCCGACGATGTCCACTTGATTATCCGTTAGCGGAATAATGGTTCCCGGCGCTCCCGGAACGCCGCCAGACCCTCCGAAACATTTTCGCTCATTAGCGCGTCCACGACCACGCTCCGTTCCATATCCAGACCTTCCTGGAGTGATCCATCGAGCCCGTTCCTGCAAAGCTGCTTCATGGCCGCAAGGCCTTCCGGGTTCTTTTTGGCGAGATCAGCGCAATAGGCTTCCGCGTCTCCGACAAGTGCGCCGTCGTCAACGACGTTGTTCACAAGCCCCCAAGCCAGCGCCTCATCCGCCTTGAGCCATCGACCGCTGAACATCAGATCAAGGGCACGCCGCGAACCGACGATGCGCGCGAGACGCTGCGTGCCCCCCCAACCCGGCACGAGACCGTAGCGAGCATGCTGGCATCCCACCTGCGCTGACTGACCAGCAAAAACCACGTCACATGCCATCATCAATTCAAGCCCGCCCGCAAGACACAGACCGTTCACCGCGGCAACAATCGGCAAAGGCGAGACTTCAAGACGGCGCAGGAGGAGATGACCGCCCGTGATAAAAGCGCCCAGCCGACCCCGCTCCTTGCGGGCGTCGAGCACCTCGTCGAGATCGGCGCCAGTGCAGAAATGCTTTCCACGCGCGAGCAACAGAACGGCACGAACCTTCCCGTCGCACTCGAACCGTGCGAGAGCCTCGTCGAGACCGGCCATGACGGCCGACGAGAGACAATTGAACTTGTCAGGCCTGTTGAGCGCCACGATTCCGATGCCGTCTCGTATCTCGGTCTGAACCGCGGCTTCCGTGGCGCTGGTCATGTAGCCTCCCTCACGCATAAGGCACGGCCACTCGACCGACTTTCTCGCGCGAAATGATCATCTTCTGGATTTGCTCGGTACCGTCGCCGATCTGCAGCCCCATCACATCGCGTAATCTCTGCTGATGGGGCAGATCAGTGCTGTAACCGCCATGTCCGTGCGTGAGCAGGCAACGGTGGATGACCTGGAAAGCCGTTTTGGGCGCCCACCATTTGCACATCGCGGCTTCGGCGGTGTGCGGCAAATCATTGTCGCGAAGCCAAAGCGTCTTGTAGCAAAGCAGACGAGCTGCCTCGAGCAACGTCTGAGCTTCGGCCAACGGTTCCGTGACGCCCTGATATTTAGCCAGCGGATTGCCGAAGGCTACGCGCTCGGTCACATATTTCCAGGTCTCTTCCAGCGACGCGAAGGCGGGAGCCAGACATTGCAGGCCGATCAGCGCACGGGAATAGTCGAACCCCTGCATCACCTGCCGGAAGCCCTCCCCCTTCGTGCCGACCATATGCCGCGCCGGCACCTTCACATTATCGAAGAATACCGAGCCGCGGCCAACAGCCTTCGAACCCACATCGTCGAAACTCGAACAGGTGATGCCCGGCGCGTCGAGCGGCGCCAGAAAGGCCGACACGCCGCCGGCGCCGGGATTGTTTTCATCCGTGCGCGCGAGCACAAGAATGTGATCGGCCTGTTCGGCCATCGAGATCGAGGTTTTCTCGCCCGACAGGACGTAGCCGTCGCCGTCGGCGCGCGCCTTCGTCTGCAGATGCGCCGCGTCGGAGCCGCCTCGCGGCTCCGTCAGACCGAGCGCGACGATCGCCTCGCCCGAGCAAATCCGCGGAACGATTTCATCGGCGACTTCAGGTCTTGCATGCGTGGCGACGATCGATCCCATCAAGGAGCCGAGGAGCTGCACATAACCGACGCTGATGTCACCGCGTGATATTTCCTCGATGATGATGCCGGTCGTGACGCTATCGAGTCCGGGAGCACCGAATTTTTCGGGCAAATCGGCGCCGATCAGGCCAAGCTCGCCCATATCCCGGACGAGCTGCCTGTCGATCGCCCCGGCGGTCTCGCGCGCCTTGTAGGCGGGCGCGAGCCGCTCGCGGGCAAACCGCCTTGCAGTGTCTCGAATGGCCTCCTGATCAGATGTATAAGAAAAGTCCAAGACGCCACCTATTTCATATGCTTGCGGAATTCCGGTTTGCGCTTTTCGTTGAGCGCATTGACGCCCTCTTTCGACTCCGCCGAGTTGTAATAGAGACGGAGTGCCTGCATACCAAGACCACCGATTCCTCGAATATGGTCGGTGTCGGCATTAAACGATTTCTTGGCGATTGCGATCGCCGTCGGACTGCGCTCGACGAGCTCGGCGCACCAGGCATCCACTTCCTCGTCCAGCTTGTCGTCGGGAACGACAGCATTGGCGAGACCCATCGCCAGCGCCTCGCGCGCCGGGTAACGTCGACACATGTACCAGATCTCGCGCGCTTTCTTCTCCCCGACCACGCGGGCGAGATAGGCGGTACCAAAGCCCGGATCGACGGATCCCATCTTGGGGCCCACTTGTCCGAAGACTGCGCTCTCGCCCGCAATCGTCATGTCACACAATGTCGCCAGCACATTGCCGCCGCCGATGGCATAACCACGCACCTTGGCGATCACTGGTTTCGGCACGTCGCGTATGATCGTGTGCAGTTCCTCGACCGGCATGCCGATGGTTCCGCGCGTCTCGCCGTCGCCATAGGCGCCATCGTGATCCGATTGATCGCCGCCAGTGCAAAAGGCCTTGTTGCCCGCCCCGGTCAATACAATCGCGCCGATTTCCTCATTCCAGCCCGCTCTCTGGAAAGCATCTATCAGTTCGACACAGGTGCGGGGGCGGAACGCGTTATAGACCTTCGGACGGTTGATCGTAATGGTCGCGACGCCTTTTTTTTCTTCGTAAAGAATGTCTTCGTAGTCCATGGAAATCCCCGTTAGCCGTGCATGGAGAGACCGCCCGAGACGCTGATCGTCTGGCCAGTGATGAAACTCGCATCGTCGCTCAGAAAAAACGCGACCATGCCCGGGTAATCGTCCGGTTGCGCCAACCGGCGCATCGGGATCGCCTTGGTGAGCGCCTCGGTCAGACGCCCGCCGCCAGACGCGTCCACGGATGCGAGCAGCGGCGTGTCCGTCGGACCCGGACAGATCGTGTTGAACGTGATGCCCTTCTTGGCAAATTCTCGCGCCATCGTTTTCATGAAGGCGATGACGCCGCCTTTGGCCGCGGAATAAACAGCCTCGCCAGACGAGCCGACACGGCCCGCATCCGATGAGATGCTGACAATCCGGCCGACACCTTGTTCCGCAAGCTTGCGTGCAACGACATGAGTGAGGTTAAGCGGCCCGTACAGATTGATGTCGATCACTTTTTTCCAGAAATCGGGTTCTGTCTGGATAAAGGGTCTTGCCTCGTCCCATCCGGCATTGTTCACCAGCCCATAGACCGGACCAGCAGCTTCTTCAAAGGCGTCGACTGCCCTCGCCACGGTCGCATAGTCGATGATATCGACCTTATAAGCCCAGGCTGCGCCGCCCTTTTTACGAATTGCTTCAGCGGTGGCCTCGGCGCCCTTCTCGTTCATGTCGAAGATGGCAACTTTGGCGCCCTCCTCGCCAAGCCTGAGCGCAATTGCTTTTCCGATACCGCTCGCGCCGCCGGTGACGATGACCGGTTTCAGATCGAGTCCTCGCATGTTTCCCTCCTCCGTCACCGCGACGCGTCAGACATAAGTTTATTATGTCATGGCAATGGCAGTGCATTTTTTCCAACACTAGTTCGTTCTCAAATGGGGTGCAATATGTTTCGAACGCATGTTAGATTTTAGACCATTGCCACCAAACAAGCCTTGATGGAGCATTCGTGACGACCGAGCAAAGTAAATCCGAAATAAGCCGCGCGAGAATACTGGACGCCGCCGCAAAGACGTTTCGTCAAAAAGGCTATGCGGCGACGACCTTGATCGAAATCGCCAGAGCCGCCGATATGCAGGCGGGAAGCCTCTACTACCATTTCGGTTCGAAGGACGAGCTCCTTGAAGAAGTTCTAGACATTGGCATGAGGCGGGTTCACGAAGCTGTCGAGGAAAGCCAAGAACACCTACCCCCAGGCTCATCGCACCGCGACCGAATTCGCGCTGCCGTCGAAGCGCATCTCACCACGCTGCTGAAACTTGACGACTATACATCCGCGAATATTCGCATCTTCGGACAGATCCCCGAAGACGTGCGGCGACGCCACATCAGACTGCGTGACGCCTACGCCGAACTCTGGCGGCGCATACTTGTCAAAGCTCAGAAGTCGAGGGCGCTACGCAGCGACATCGACCTTGGTCTCGTGCGCATGCTGCTCATGGGGGCGCTCAACTGGTCGGTCGAATGGTACCAGCCGGGCAGGACGTCCATACAGACGATGGCAGACCATATGTGTCTAATGCTGTTCAGCGGAATCGGAATAGACGAACCCGCGCGAAGCAGTGAAGACGAAACTGTTGCGTGACAGGAATTTTCGAGGAGCGACGCACATGGAAGTCCAAAACACCCATTTCGGTTTTTCCGATGATGAACTGAAGGCTCTGCCCTCGGTCTATCGCGCAGATCTCTTCTCCGGAAAAACGGTAGTGGTTTCCGGCGGCGGAAGCGGCTTCGGCAAGGCCATAGCCTGCCTCTTTGCGCGGCTGGGCGCAAACGTCGCTATATGTGGACGCAACGAAGAAAAGCTTGCCGCGACGGTCGCGCTTCTGGAAAGCATGGGTGCCCGCGTTTTCAGCGCCTCGCTAACCATACGGGATTCTGATCAGGTCAACCGCTTCATCGATGATGTCTGGAACAAGTTCGGCGCGCTCGACGTTCTCGTAAACAATGCCGGCGGCCAGTTTCCGCAAATGGCTCTCGACTTCAAGGTCAAGGGATGGAATGCCGTCATCGACACGAACCTCAACGGTTCCTGGTACATGATGCAAAGCGCCGCGCGGCAATGGGTCGAAAGAAAAAGCCCCGGTTCGATCGTGAATATCGTCGCCGACATCTGGCGCGGAATGCCCGGCATCGCGCACACCTGCGCGGCGCGCGCGGGCGTTATCTACCTCTCCAAATCGGTCGCGGTCGAATGGGCTCCCTATCGCATCCGCGTCAACTGCGTCGCGCCTGGCGTCTGTGAGACGAGCGGCTTCGTGCAATATCCTCCCGAAGGCCTGAAGACATATCCGGAATCGAACCCCATGCTGCGCGTTGGGGACGCTCATGATATAGCGGAGGCGGTCGCTTACCTCGCAGCGCCCAGCGGTAAATTCATCACCGGTGAAGTGCTTACAGTCGATGGCGGCGAACAGCTTTGGGGCGATCCGTGGCCTCCCGGACGACCGGATTATTTCCAGCCGAAGAGCACTTAAAGATTCCCAACAGGCTTGCCCAAGGGGGGGACGACGATGTTCAATCCAATTCTGCCCGACGAACGCGTGAAGGCAATGAATATCGGCGGTTTTTGGCCGGGCAAGCTCACCACCGACTATCTGGACCGCGGCATCGCTGAAGCGCCGGACAAGACAGCGATCGCCGATTTTAATTCAACGACAAACAAGGAAACCCGCCTCAACTATCGCGACTTCGGAAAGATCGTCGATCGCATCGGCATCGGCCTCGCGGAGCTCGGTGTGGGAAAAGGCGATGTCGTATCCTGCCAGCTGCCGAACTGGTGGCAGTTCACCGCGCTACATCTGGCTTGCGTGCGGATCGGCGCCGTGACCAATCCATTAATGCCGATTTTTCGCGAACGCGAACTGTCCTTCATGCTGGGCCTTGCGGAAAGCAAGGTGCTCGTCGTCCCGCGCGCTTTTCGCGGCTGCGATTACCCTGCCATGGTGGACAACATCCGGGCCAGCCTGCCGTGGCTAAAGCATGTGCTCGTCATCGGCGGCGATGGTGAAACCGGCTTTGAGAAAGTCCTTCTCGATACGCCATGGGAGCAGCGGCGCGACGCCGGCCGTCTCTTCGCGGCGCGACGGCCAGATCCCGACGACGTAACGCAATTGATGTATACGTCCGGTACGACCGGCGAGCCGAAAGGCGTCATGCATACGTCGAATACACTGCTCTCCAATATCCTCATCTGCGCCGAGCGCCTCGGGCTTGGCAGGGACGATGTGATGTTCATGGCATCGCCGATGGCGCACCAGACAGGCTTCATGTACGGATTGGTAATGCCCATTCTGGTCGGAGCGACCGCCATTCTGCAGGATGTGTGGGAGCCGAAGCGCGCCTCCGCGTCGATCGCCCGGGAAGGCATCACCTTCACCATGGCGTCCACGCCATTCCTGTCCGATTTGACCGAAACGGTAGCGGCGGACAAGAGCGACGTATCCCGTTTGCGCATCTTTCTGGTGGCTGGCGCTCCCATCCCCCGCGCGCTTGTCGAGCGGGCGCGACAAATCCTCGGGACGAATATCGTGTCGGCCTGGGGTATGACCGAGAATGGTCTGGTAACAACGACCTGCCTCGACGATCCGGACGACAAGGCGATCAATACCGACGGACGCGCGCTGCCCGGTATGGAAGTCCGGGTGGTCGACAGCAATAACAGGCCCCTGCCCGCCGGCGAAGAAGGCATGCTCATGGCGCGCAGCTGTTCGACTTTTGTCGGTTATCTCAAACGGCCGGACTGGTACAATCACGACGCGGAGGGCTGGTTCGATACAGGCGACCTCGCGCGCATCGACGGCGAGAGCTATATCCGGCTGACCGGACGCTCCAAGGACGTCATCATCCGCGGCGGTGAGAATATTCCCGTGGTCGAGATCGAGGGCCTGCTATTCCGTCACCCCGACATTCAGGATGTGGCGATTGTCGGCGTACCGGATGAACGGCTGGGCGAACGGGCATGTGCGTTCATCGTACCAAAACCCGGCCGCGATGTTGGCTTGCGCGACGTGGTCGCCTTCCTCGAAGGGCACAGGATGGCGAGACAGTATCTGCCGGAACGGGTGGAAATCGTCGGGGAACTGCCTCGAACACCGAGCGGCAAGGTGCAGAAGTTCAAACTGCGCGAGATCGCCGTCGTCTTGCCGGCCTGACATTCCACAGGCAGTCGATGGCGGACGGCCGGCAACAAGCGTGTGACGGACTGTTCGGAAAATTCCTGCCGACCCCACATCGCCGCCCGAAGAATGCAACCTGTTAAGCTGCGGGAATATGCTTATAATAAATCAACAGGGGGAGGTCGGCCAACCGGCATCCCATATGTTACGCATTCGCAGGCTTCTGGAAACACAATGGAGACACCATCATGAGTGAAATCTTGGTTGCCGCGCGAGACAAGGCGATTACAGATGCCTACGCGATCCCGCTTGAAGAGATCGACGTCAGCAATCCTGAACTCTTCAGGGCGAATGCGATCTGGCCGTATTTCGAGCGGCTGCGCCGCGAAGATCCGGTCCATTACTGCAAGGACAGCGAATACGGCCCGTTCTGGTCGGTGACAAAATACAAAGACATCATGCATGTCGACACCAACCACGGCATCTATTCGTCCGAAGCAACCCTGGGCGGCGTCGCCCTTCGCAATCAGGAAGAAGGTTTCTTCCTGCCCATGTTCATCATGATGGACCCACCGAAGCATGACGCGCAGCGCAAGGTCGTAAGCCCCATCGTCGCACCCGGCAATCTGGCAAAACTTGAAAGCACGATCCGAGAGCGCGCCGGCACGATTCTCGATTCGCTGCCGATCAACGAAACGTTTAACTGGGTGGACCGCGTGTCGATCGAGCTGACGACGCAGATGCTCGCCACTCTTTTCGATTTCCCTTGGGAAGAGCGCCGGAAGCTCACCCGCTGGTCGGATGTCGCCACCGCCGGCACCGCCTTCGGCGACGAGGAGACCGAGAAGGCCCGCAGGAATGAATTGCGCGATTGCGCCGCCTACTTCACAGAGTTGTGGAATCAGCGCGTCAACGCGACCGAGCCAGGCAACGATCTCATCACCATGCTGGCCCAGGGCGAAGCGACGAAAAACATGGGGCCGATGGAGTATCTGGGGAATATTCTTCTCCTGATCGTCGGCGGTAACGATACGACCCGCAACTCGATCACCGGCGGCTTGCTGGCACTGAACCGGAACCCGGATCAATACAAGAAGCTGCGGGACAACCCGGCGCTCGTCGAATCCATGGTCCCAGAAATCATCCGTTGGCAGACACCCTTGTCGCATATGCGTCGTACCGCGATTCAGGATACAGAGTTGGCCGGCAAGCAGATCAAGAAGGGCGACAAGGTCGTCATGTGGTACATATCTGGCAACCGGGACGAAGAGGCAATCGAAAGCGCCGACAGCTTCATCATCGACCGCAAGCGTCCCCGCCAGCACCTGTCCTTCGGCTTCGGCATCCATCGCTGCGTCGGTAACCGGCTGGCAGAAATGCAACTCCGCGTCGTCTGGGAGGAAATACTGAAACGGTGGCCGGACAAGCCGATTGAGGTTGTCGGCGAGCCCGAGAGGGTTTTTTCAAATCTGATCAATGGCTACTCGAGCATGCCGGTCAGAATTTCAGGCTGAAGCAAAACATCGGAACGCGTTTTCCGGCATCAGTCACAGGATTTCCCGGATGGGACCGTATCATCCCCGCGACCTGCAAGGAGAGGGCATGCGAAAGATAGGCCTCGGCATATGCTGGAACGACCTCACGGTCGGCGAGGAATTCCGCACCATCGGCCGGACGATCACCGAAACCGACTTGGTCAATTTCATCAACACGACGGGCATGGTGGAAGTACTCTTCACCGATGTCGAATATCTCAAGGCCCACGGCCCCATGAACGGCCGCGTGGTGCCCGGCGCGCTGGTCTATTGCATGGCCGAAGGTCTACTCGTCCAGTCGATGATGCAGGAGACGGGCCTCGCCTTTCTGCACATGGAGTTCAACGTCAAGGGACCTACCTTTGTCGGCGACACAATTCACGTAGAATGCGAAGTGCTTCAGGCGCGACCGACATCCAAGGGGCGCGGTCTGGTGCGCACGCGCAACCGGATCGTGACCCAGCGGAACGAAACGGTGATCGAATATACGCCATTGCGAATGATGGCCGGCCGTTCCGACGCCTCCCGAACATAAATTCCGGCGTCCGGCCCGTCAGCGTTCCTCGGGAAATCCCCGGCCTGCGGCGAGAGAGGCCGCCGTGCGCATGGCGCTCAGCATCATCGCCGGATCTGCGGTGCCCTTGCCGGCAATGTCATAGGCCGTTCCATGCGCGACCGTCACATGCAGGTAGGACGGCCCGAGGATGATGGCACAATTGCCGGAAAAGCCCCATGTCTTGACCGCGATGTGTCCCTGATCGTGATACATGGCGAGGACTATGTCGTAGCGGCCTTCGACGCATTGCCGGAACACGGAGTCGGGACTTACGGGCCCTTCGGCATCGATACCTTCAGCCCTCGCCCGCTCAACGCCGGGCGCGATGGCTTCGCGGTCTTCTTCTCCCATCGCGTGAGGGTTGAGGCCCGCGACGACAATCCGCGGGCGGGCGATCCCCCAGTTCCGCATCGCGCCGTCTATCTGGCGCAAGGCAAGCGCCACGAGATCGGGGCTGATGATTTCGCAAACCCGCCGGAGCGGAATATGGTCGGTCAGATGCGCGACGCGGAGCGGTCCCGTCAACAGGACAAGATAGCTTTCGCCCGGCGTCGGGCTGACGATGCCCGGCACCTTGCGGGCAAGTTTGAGGGAGCCGGAGCTGATGGGCCCCATGACGCCGGCCGCAATGGACCCGCCGGATGCGAGGGCGCTCATTTCGTCGAGCCACAGCGCCGATGCCTCCCCGCCGCGCACCGTATCCTCCGCGAGCGGCAGTTCGGACGCTTTCAAGGCGCCTGAATCGATAATGTCGACGATGGCAGGGTCATCGCTCAGGTCGTCGATCGATCGGACTATTCGCACGCTGCACGGCACGCGGGTGATTTCGATCGCGCGCTCCATTGCCGCCGCGCTGCCGATCAGGACGGGAATGGACAGTTCATGCACCTGGCCGGTCGCGAGGGCGCGGGCAATCACCTCGGGGCCGACGCCCGCCGGATCTCCGATCATCGTGCCGATAACGGGCCGCGCTTGCTTGCTGTTCATGTCCTGCCGTCCTCAGACGTTGTAGACATCGATCATCGTGTCGGCGAGGTCGTTCAGAACGACGGTCTTCTTCCGGGCGATGAGCCAGGTATCGCCGTGCTCCGCCAGATCGTAGTCCGCCCATCCGTAGTAGGCGAGGGTCCGATCCTCGCGCACCGACTGAACCGTCCAGGAGGTCCGCGCATGGACACCGCCTTCCCGCTCCTCGACGGATAGCAGCGTAAACATGTGGCAGGTCCGCATGAGCGGCATCGTCGCGGACGACCGCCGCGACCGGATTCGGTAGATGCGATCCTCCAGACCGGCTCGGCTTGGATAGTAGATCAGCGAGATTTCGCTTTGCGGATCGACCGTAAGTTCTCCGTCATCGTCCCATGCCGGCAACCAGTATTCGGCGTCCTCGCGATAAAGCGCCAGCCATTCATCCCATTTCCGCTCATCGAGGCAAAGCGCTTCCCCGCCAAGAAATCGCTGCACCGAAATCCAGCGCCGCTCGCCGCTCGTCATTCGGCGGCCTCCGAACGATCGCTTTCGCGCGTGAGGAGGGCTTCCACCCGCTCCTGCGCGGTCGCGCGTTTCATTCGCTCGATCCATTCCTTGTGCATGGTCACGAAAAGTCCTTCATCGGCGACATTGACGCTGCTCATGGTCGCGTCGATGTTGAGCCCCTTGCCAAATTTCCCCGACCCTTGAACGCCTCTCGTAGCCCCGCGCGACAAGTCGTTATAGCGACCACCATCGCGGCCATACGCGATCTGGCAATTGTTGAACTCCGTCAAATCGTCCGGCGTGGCCATGCCGCTGGCATTGAAGAAATCCTCATACTGGCGAATGCGCATCGCCCGCGCCCGCGCGCTTTCGCCGACCGGCGCGATGCAATATGTCGTGATTTCCGTTTCATCGACCGAGATCGGACGCACGATGCGGACTTGCGTGCTGACCTGATCCATCAGGAATACATTCGGAAACAAAAGAAGATTTCGCGTGGTTTCGGTCATCCAGCGGGAGCGCTCCTCGCCGAATTTCCGCTTGTACTGGTCGACAAACTCAAAATTGGGCCGGGAGGCAGAACTGGCCGACGCGTTCCAGATCAAAGCGTGTCCGTAATCGAATGAGAAAAAACCTCCCTGATCCGTCTTCATCCACGCGGATACGTTTGCGCTCTTGGTAGGGTTCGCGGAACCGCCCGTCATCCGGTTTGCGACGGTCAACAGGTAGTTGGAATGCACGGTCGGCACATGATATCCATCGAGACCGTTCTCGGTCTGCATCTTCCAGTTGCCGCGATAGGTATACCGCCCGACCCCTCGCACAATTTCGAGCTTCCCTTCCGGCGACTGGTCCACCATAAGGTCGATGAAGGTCTTCGCACCCGCAAGGTAATCGTCCAGCGGAGGCACGTCCGCCGAAAGGCTGGCGAAAATGAATCCCTTGTAGGATTCCAGGCGTCCGACTTCGTGGAGGCCCAGATCGCTCCGGTCGAAATGTTCCGGATACGCCCCATTTTCCTCGTCCGTGACATTTAGCAGCGCGCCATCGTTGCTGAATGTCCAGCCGTGAAACGGGCATGTGAATGTCGTTCGCCTGCCCCGTTTTTCCCGGCACAGCCGCGCGCCGCGATGCGTGCACGCATTTACGAAGCATTTCAATTCACGCGACCGGTTCCGGGTCAGAAGCACGGGTTGACGACCGATTGTCAGGGTCAGAAAGGCGCTTTCGTTGGCGAGCTGGCTTTCATGGGCGAGAAACACCCAGTTGCGTTCGAAGATGTGCTTCATCTCGAGATCGAACAATTCAGGATCGGTGAATATGGCGCGGTCGAGCATGAAGCGCCCGCTCGACGTGTCCTCGACAAGCCACGAATCGAGACCGTGGCGAATGCGATCGAATGAGTTGCTCACACCGGATGTACTCATAGCGCTTCCTTCCTCGCCGTTTGGCCGGCCACAAGACCGGCACGCGATTGTTTTCTCCGCTCCAGCGACAAACTTGCTTCGACCTTCAACGAACCCGGAGTCCGTCGCATCGCAATGCGTCACATGGTCGTGTAGCCTCCGTCGACGACAACCTCGGAGCCGGTCATGTAGGACGACTCGTCGGAGGCCAAAAACAGGACCGCATAGGAAACCTCGACGGGTTCGGCCGGCCGACCAATAAGCGTAGCGCTCAAGACCTGTTTGGCGACATCCGCATCGCCGAGAAGATCCTTTGTCATATTCGTGCGGATGATTCCGGGGTGTACGGAATTCACGCGAATCTTGAAAGGCGCATAATCCACAGCCGTCGATTTCGTCAGCAGGCGAACGGCGCCCTTCGATGCCTGATACGCCGCCGTGGCGGGCGCGCCGATCAGTCCGTAGATCGAGGAAATATTGACGATCGAACCGCCGCCGGCCGCCTTCATCGCGGGCAATATATATTTTGTGCCATAGAATACGCTTTTTACATTGACGTCGAGAACGCGCGCGAAGTCTTCATTCGAGGTGTCTTGCACAGCGGAAAAAACGAGAATACCGGCATTATTCACGAGGATGTCGACGCGTCCGAAAGTGGACATCGCCTCCTGTGAAATCCGTTCCCAATCCGAGACGCTCGACACGTCATGTTTGAAAAATCGCGCCTGCCCACCTTGATCGTTAATCTCCTCGACCACGGCGTTGCCGCCCTTCTCGTCCATGTCGGTCACGATCAGCGTTGCGCCTTCGCGCGCAAGCAGCAAGGCGTGGGAACGCCCCATGCCGTTGGCGCCGCCCGTCACAAAGGCGATTTTCCCGTCTACCCGTCCCATGCAGTCCTCCCGTTGCGGGTGCCGCGCCGACTCCGGCGCTGTCACTCAAATCGTCGTCTAGGCAATCCCAAGCTCGCGTTTCGCGAAATCGGTAACGCCCTTGTAGTCGGCCTTGCCGTTCGGCGCGCGAAGAGGCACGGCGCCAACCAGAATGCGCTTGGGCGTTTTGTAGCCGGCGAGGTGCGAGCGGACGTGCTTGCGCAAATCCTCTTCGTCAAACTTCGCGCCGGTCGCCAGCATGACGATGCCGGTGACCGCCTGACCCCATTTCTGATCGGGTACGCCGACGACAAGCGCATCCTCGACGGCGGGATGCGTCTTCAGAACTTCCTCGATCTCCTCCGGGTAGACCTTCTCGCCCGCCGTGTTGATGCAGACGCTGCCGCGTCCCAGCAATGTCAGGCTGCCGTCCTTTTCCACAACGCACCAATCGCCGGGAACGGAATAGCGGGCCCCGGCGATGGTCTTGAAGGTCTTGGCGGTCTTTTCCGTATCCTTGTAGTAGCCAACGGGAATCGGCCCCCCCAGGGCGATGATGCCCGGCTTGCCGCTGCCGGGTTCGACCGGCTGATCGTTTTCATCGAACACGCGGCACCGGCCGCCGATCTGGAACCTGGCGGTCTTGACCTCGCCGGCGCTCGTCATGATCGAACTGCCGAAACCGAGCCCCTCCGAAGCGCCGAAGGAATCCATCAGGATGACATTGGGTAAATGCCTGAGCAGGCCGCGCTTCACTTCCGTGCTCCACATAACGCCGGAAGAAACGATCGAGACGACGCTGGTCAGGTTGTATTTGTCGGGCGCCTCGTCGAGCGCCGCCAGCATCGGTCGGGCAAAAGCGTCGCCGACGATTGCCAGCGAATTGACACCACGGCGCGAAACCGCCGACCAGAGTTCATGCGCGTCGAGGGTCGGGCTCTCCAGCGTGACGATGCAGCCGCCGCTCATCATATTGCCTATAGCCGTAATGAAGCCGGTGCCGTGCATCAGCGGGCAGGCAGGCATCGTCTTGGGTCCCGGACCGGAAGTCTTGATAAATTCGACCAACGCGGGAAGTGTCTCCGGGATCGGACCCAGCGCTCGAAGCGTCGTAAGCTGAGCTTCGCGCATGTCGTCGTGGCGCCACATGACGCCTTTGGGCATGCCCGTCGTGCCACCTGTATAGATGAACAGTAAATCGTCCGGAGACCGCTCGATGCCGAGAGGCGCGCCATCTCCGCCGGTGACGATCTTTTCGTAATTTTCCGCGAAGGGCGCGGCGGATCCGTCTTCGTTCACCTCAATGAACGTGGCGACTTTCGTCAGCCGATCTTTCAGTTCGACGATGATGTCCCGGAACTCGGAACCGTAAACGACCGTTTGCGCGTCGGAATCATTAAAGATGTAGAAAACTTCGTCCGCCTTGTAGCGGTAGTTGATGTTGACGTGGACAAGACGGCTCTTGAAGCAGGCCGCCATGGTCTCGACATATTCGGGCCGGTTTCGCATATAGAACGCGACCTTGTCGCCGGGCCTGGCGCCGCGCGCGATCAGCGCGCGCCCGAGATTGTTGGACCTCCGTGTCGTTTCTTCCCATGTGATCACCCGATCGCCATGAATAAGGGCGGGCGCATCCTGCGGCAAAACCGCCGAGATACTGTCGAGGATGTCACCGAAATTCCACGCCATGTAATCCTCCCTGAAAAATCCGGTCCTTGGGGGTCGGCTTTCTTGCGATCAAGCCGTTCCGTCCTTAACCGTCATTGTCTCAACCGAGCCGTCGCCGGACGTTCCGGCAGGAAGTCAACCCCCCCGGAATGCCGGTCAACGAAGATTCCGCATCATGCGCACGTGAACACCGGCAACGCGTATCCATCGCCGGCCTCGGAGAATTTGACCCTGACTTTCTGTCCGATGCGAATCTTGTCGATTTCGCAATCGACGATATTCGTGAGCATCGAAACCCCTTCATCAAGCTTAACATAGGCGATGACATAAGGCGGCTTGGCTTGCCTCGTGACCGAATAGCTGTAGATCACGCCATTGCCTGATGCCTCGACGAACGCCGTGTCATCCGAGAAGCAATGCGGGCAAATAGTCCGCGGATAATGGTGCACCTTGCCGCAGGCGTCGCAAGCCCGGATCAGGAGTTGCCCCTTGGCAGCACCTTCCCAGTAGGGTTTGCTCTCGGAATTGACTACAAGGTTGATCTTGCTTTTCTGGTCGGTGCTCATGCGTCTTCACTCCCGAGGATAACGGTTGCGCTGCCCATACGCGATCCCAGAAGCCCGCCGGTTCCATGCGCCAGTGCAATATCGCAATTGCGAACCTGAACCTTCGGATGAGCCTCACCGCGAAGCTGGCGGACTGCTTCAAGAACTTTGGTCATGCCACCGCGATTGCCCGGGTGATTGTTGCACAATCCCCCGCCATCCGTGTTGAAGGGCAACTTGCCGACGCCGGAAATCAGATTGCCGTCCGAGACGAACTTCCCGCCCTCACCTTTTTTGCAAAAACCCAGATCTTCGAGCGTTTCCAGCACTGTAATGGTGAAGGAATCGTAGATAGAGGCGTATTTAATGTCGGTGGGCGTGACGCCGGCTTCAGCGAAAGCTTTGGGCCCGCTCCAACGCGCGCCGGAATAGGTTAGATCGACCTGGCCCGCCGCGAGATGCTTGGGCGCCTCACCGGCGCCGAGAACCTTGACGCGAGTACGCTTCAGCGACTTCGCCACTTCCGGGCTCACCATCACAACGCCGCCGCCGCCATCGGTGATGACGCAACAGTCGAGCCTGTGCAACGGATCGGCAATCATCGGTGAATTGACAACATCCTCCACGGTCACAACGTCGCGGAGCCTGGCATGTTCATTGTGCTGGGCGTGGTGGGATGCGGCGACCTTGATCCATGCGAGCTGCTCGCTGGTGGTGCCGTATTCGTACATATGCCGCATCGCACACATGGCGTACATATTTGTGACGTTGGGGCCATAAGGCATTTCGAACGGAAAGTCCGGCGCTTGCTGGTTGTAGTAACGGACGGGCTTGCCTTCTTTCGCATCGGCAACCGGCCGGCCTGCCAGCGTGATCAGCGCCACATTGCAATGCCCCGCGGCGATGGCCTGCGCGGCGTGACTGACATGGACGATGTAGGAAGACCCGCCGGTCTCCGTGCTGTCCATATGACGCACATTATTGAGGCCCATATATTCGATCATGTTGATCGGGCCCAACCCGGGCGCGTCGCCGGCGCAGAAATATGCGTCAACATCGTCCTTTGAAAGACCTGCGTCCGCCAGCGCGCCCTTCGCGATCTCGGCGTGAAGTTGCGGCAGCGTCTTGTCCAGCGCCGCGCGGCACGGATGCTCGTAAATGCCGACTATGTAGGATTTTCCGTTGATACCCATCCCTATTCCCTTATCATGATTTCCTTATTGCTTAGCGCATTCATGGGGGAAACGTCCAGCCCGTCCACGAAAGGCGGAAGCGGCGGTTACGACCGATCGGAAGAACAGATCGAGCGAGGGAGAAACGGATTGGGGACGGTGAAGATTGAAAACGCGGGCGGCGTCAGGACCGTCACGCTTGCACGCGCTGAAAAGCGCAATGCCCTTGACGGAGGAATGCTCGATGGCCTGACCGCCGCTTTTCGGCAGACACCGCCCGAGGAAGAACGCGTCACCGTTATTCGCGCCGAAGGCTCTGTGTTCTGTTCTGGCCTCGATTTGCGCGTGCGAGACGCAGGAACGCTCGGGGCGGTGTCCATCGAAACGATGCTGCACGCGATCGAGACCTATCCCTTGCCGGTGGTCGCGGTCGTTCAGGGCGATGCGATCGCCGGCGGCAATGAACTTGCGCTGCACTGCGATTTTGTCATCGCCAGCACGGACGCGCGATTTGGCATGTCGCTCGCCAAAATCGGCCTCGCTCCCACATGGTTCCTAGCGAAGAAAATTCTCGAAGTCGCCGGGCCGGTCGGTGCACGGGAAATGCTGTTGCTGGGCGACCTCCTGACCGCGCACCGGATGCACGAACTCGGGCTGATAGCCCGAATCGCGCCTGCCGCCGGACTGGAGGCGGAGGCCTCGAGGATCGTCTCCCGACTGGCCGCCAACGCGCCGCTGTCCTTACGGGCCATGAAGGCGGTGCTGGTGCGCGCCATGACTTTCCGCGACGGCATACCGCACGAGGATATAGACCGGCTTGTGCGCGCCGCGGGAGACAGTGCCGACGCGCGGGAGGGCATTGCCGCCCTCATCGAGCGCCGGACGGCGGTTTTCAAAGGCCAGTAAAAGGTGACAAAACCAATGTCTGTTCGAATGAAAAAAGCCTGGCAGGAGCTCACGGCCGCCAACGTCGCGGCGCTCGGCGGCGAGCTTGGCATCTACCAGATCGCCGACGAAAAAGAACATGTCCTCCGCATCGGTTTCGCTGGCGGGCGTTCCCTTTTCGGGTTGCGGGGTGAACTCCTCAAGGCGCTGGAAGAATATCGCGGCGGCCGCACCCTCTTCCGCGTCGAAATAAATTGCCAATACATGAGCCGTTACGAAGAACTTCTGATGGTTCATATGGCCGATCACGGATCGCTCCCGGCGGGAAACGCCTTCGAAGGCAACCGCAAAATCGGCCGGCTGAGCATCGGCTGAGATATCCGAAACGACGCGAGAAAGTACAAGGCCGCGAAGGCCGTACGACAGCAAGGGAAGGAAGATCATGGATTTTGCCATGACAGACGAGCAGCGGCTCATCGTCGAACAGGTACGGCGCTTCGTGCGCGAGGAAGTCGCTCCCCTTGAAGACAAGCTCGATCCCGACGAGAGCCGGCTCGGCCCCGACGATTACGCGCGCCTCGTCTCGAAGGTGAAGGACATGGGCCTGCACGGCCTCGGCGTTCCGCCCGAATATGGCGGCCCAGACATCGATACCGTCACCATGACGCTGATCGCGATCGAGATTTCGCAGCATCGCGCAGGCCTATATTCGCCCTGCTACGGAAGTTTCGGCGGCGCCGGGCTCGCCCACCTTTACGAGGCGAGCGAGGATCTGAAAAAGCGTTATCTCTATCCGACGCTGAATGGCGAGAAACACGGCTTTTTCGGACTGACCGAACCGTCCGGCGGCTCCGATCCGGCGCGCGCCATACAAACCCGGGCTGTCAAGGACGGCGATGACTGGGTCATCAACGGCGCGAAGATTTTCATCTCCGGCGCGGACAAGGCGGAATACGGCATCGTTTTCGCGCGGACCGATGCGGGCAAGGGCCGCAACGGCATTACCTGCTTCATCGTCGATACGGACACGCCCGGGTTTCACGTCCGCCGCGTCGTCCACACGCTTCGATCCGCCTATTATGCGACGGAGCTTCAGTTCGAGAACATGCGCGTGCCATCAGCGAATGTGCTGGGCGAGGTGAACAAGGGATTCGCAATCGCCAACGACCGGCTGAGCCGACAGCGCATTCCTTATGCGGCCAGTTGCATAGGCATCGCCATCAAGGCGCAAGCAATGTGCGTCGAGTACGCCAAACTGCGCGAGACTTTCGGGGCGCCTCTCGCCACACGGCAGGCCGTGCAATGGATGGTGGTGGATAACGAAATCGATATCCGCACCGCCAGGTGGGCAACGCTGGACGCCGCCTGCAAGGCGGATCGCGGCGAGCCCTTCCGCACCGAAGCCGCGATGGCAAAACTTCTCTCCACGGAAGGCGCCAGCCGCGTCGTCGATCGCGCCATCCAGATTCACGGCGGCTACGGCGTCACCAAGGATCTGCCGCTGGAGCGCTGGTACCGCGAGATGCGGATCCGGCGCATCGGCGAGGGGCCGAGCGAGGTGCAGCGCCTGGTCATGGCTCGCGATCTTTTCGGCGCATCGCTATGACGACGGCGGGTCTGGCCATGGACGACGATGAAGCGAGACCGCAGCCGCTGCAAGGAGTGAAGGTGATCGATCTGGGTCAGGTATATCAGGGTCCCTACGCCGCCTTCCTGATGGCGAAAGCCGGAGCCGATGTCATAAAGGTCGAGCCGCTCTACGGCGAGCCGGTGCGAATACGCGAGGCGCTGGGCGGCGGAGCGTCGCTGCCGATGGCCATGCTCAATTCCAACAAGCGCGCCATCACGCTTAATCTGAAGAACCCGCGGGGATGTGAACTTCTCAAGGTTCTCGTCAGCCGCAGCGACGTCCTGATCGAAAATTACGCTCCGGGTGTCATGGACCGCCTGGGCGTGGGCGCGAAAACGCTGTTCGAGGTCAATCCGCGCCTCGTATACGCCTCGGCGACGGGCTACGGCCTGTCAGGGCCGGAGCGGGACAGCCTCGCCATGGACCTTACCATTCAGGCCGCATCAGGCATCATGAGCGTGACGGGCTTTCCGGACGGACCGCCTCTGAAAGCCGGCCCTGCGGTCGCCGATTTCATTTCCGGCACCCATCTTTACGGTGCGATCGTGACGGCGCTGTTCGAGCGCGAACGGACGGGACTCGGCCGTATGGTAGAGGTGGCGATGATCGAAACCATCTATCCGACGCTTGCCTCCAACCTCGGCATGATCCAGTCCGATCCAGGGCCGCCGCCGCCGCGCACCGGCAACCGGCATGGCGGCCTCGCGATCTCGCCCTACAACGTCTATCCCTGCAGGGACGGACACGTCGCGATCATTTGCCTGGTCGAAGCCCACTGGACGAACCTGCTCAAGGCCATGGGGCGCGGGGAACTGAAGGACGATCCGCGCTTCTTCGACAACGCCGCTCGCGTCACGCACATGGATCAGACGGACGCCGTCGTCGAGGAATGGACGAAAAATCTAACGCGCGCCGAGATTTTCGAGGCGTCGCGGGCGTATCGCCTGCCCACCGCGCCGGTGCGCAATCTCGTCGAAGTGGCGAACAGCCCGCATATGCACGAGCGCGGCATGCTGCAATGGATCGACCACTACAGTCTGGGACGCATCGTGGTGCCGAACAGCCCCTTGCGGTATCACGGCACGCCGCAGATGATGGGCGCGTCCAACGCGAGGCTCGGCGAGCACAATCGCGAAATTTACGGCGGCGTGCTGGGGCTCAGCGACAGCGAAATCGACGCCCTGATGGCCGACGGCGTCATCTGACGTCGAGGCTGGGCCGATCTTCCCTGCTACTTGTCGAATATGGTTCGGACAAGGATCTTACAAGCTGGTCTGCTAGCCCAACCGCGCGGGTTGAGTCCGGCGTTGGTCGGCGACCTGATTCGTGCGACGGCACCAGACATAAGTTCGTTTCGCTTTCCCTCACGTGACACTGGAAACGTCCGCGGCTGGGACGGTCACCTTGTCAGCGAAGCTGGTGGGCTTAACGTCCTGGACGGTGAGCCCTATTGGGAAATCAAAACGAGTAAAGATGCCTGGGGAGAGGGGCTTTCGGACTTTCGTAAACGCTCGTCAAAGCCAAGCGAAGAAGAGCGGGCGGCGGCGACTTTTATCTTCGTATCGTCCAGGACGTGGGACACTTTCAACACCGATCGGAAAATCGAAGATTGGGTTAAGCTGTGCCGAGGTGAATATGCTTGGAAGAATGTGCTGTGCTTAGATGCCATCGCTCTCGATGGTTGGCTCGATAAGTGTCCCGCTGTTGCCGCGAATTTCGCCAGCTACACCCTTGGTCTCCAACCACAACGAGGCGCCCGGAGCACGGATGAATTTTGGGACGAGTTCAGGCACATGTTCAAACCACTTCTCATTGAAGAGGTCTTGCTCTGCGATCGGGAAAGGGAAGTCGCTCAACTTATCGAGGCGTTGCTGCGCCCGAACGGGTCCACCGCATTTATTTCGGACTCAGCGGAAGAGGTAATAGCGTTCGGTGTTGCCGCAATCCGAACCGCGAAGCCTGAAATACGAGCCTTCCTGGATGCCCGTACCATTATCGTCGACGACATGGATGCCGCACGGGCGCTAGGTGACGTGGACAAATTTGAGCCAGTAGCGCGCAGAAGCCAAGAACAACATGCCGAGGAAGGTCTCGGTATGAGTTCATCGTTCGCCTTGGCAATCAGATCCGTGTCGGTCCATCAAGCGACCAGGCGCTGTTCGTCGCTAACTTCCGGATTTGCGTTGCCCGCCGCTTTGCGGAGAAAGCGTGCGAGCGCCGCTTTCCGGGAAGCGCGGTCGAGCGCGTAGGCTGTCTGCTTGAATTCCTTCCCGTCCAGCAGGCCCTCGATGTAACCGGCGATCGTGTCCGCCGCCATGATGAGGGCGGTGTCGAGCGCGTGGATGTATTTGCTGGTGACGGACCCCTTGGCATGGCCGACCAAGGCCGCGATCGTCACCTCTGTGAAGCCGAGATCGTTGCCGACGCTCGCGAAGCTGTGCCGCAAAACGTGAGGGGTGACGTCTGAGAGCGGCGAGTCCTTGAAGATTTGCTCCCAGTGGTTGGGGAAACTGCCGAACGCGTTGTCGTCGCCGTAGCCAGGGAAGACATATGTGCCGGAGGCAGTTTTCCGACGCGCTTCGAGGAATTCGACGACGGGCAGTCCGATAGGCCGGACCGAGGTGCCCTCCTTGCTGTCGATCAGCCGCAGGCAGCTCCCATCGGTATCTGCTTCAGTCCACATGAGACCGATCATCTCGCTCCGGCGGCAGCCAGTCAGCGCGATCTGGCGAATGATCTCCACCGTCGTCGCGTACTTCTCGTCTTTCTCCGCTGCGCGCAGCATCTCGCCCAGCGTCCGGTACTCCGCTTCCGTGAGCCGGCGGGTGCGGACATTGTCCTTCGGCTTCCGCAGGCCGTGGGCCGGATTGGTGGTGATGATGCCAGCTTCGACCGCATAGGTGAGGATGCCGCCGAGGAGCCCGACGGTTCGCGTGGCCGTTCCGGCGCCGCCGCGGACGATCGCCTTGCCGCGCAACTTCTTCGTCTTGACAGCGACTCGCGTCTTGCCGGCCATGATGTCCTTCAGGACCTTGTTGATGTCGGCCTTGGTTAGGTCCTTCACGCGGCGCGTCCCGAGGAGCGGGATGATGTGCCGCTCGATGCGGCCGGTGTCCGTCCCCACGGTCGTCGGTTTCTTAGGCCGCCCGCCCTTTCCCAAGATGAGGCCTGCGTTCAGGTCATTGACGTAGAGCGTGCAGAGCTCCTTGACCGTGATGGCCTTGTGATCGAGCTGGCGCTCCTCGGCGGGGTTGTCGCCCTGGGCAACGCGGCCCAACTGGACCTTCGCCTCCTGTCGAGCGCTTTCGGCCGTCCAGACGCCATGCAAGCCGATGGTGTAGCGGCGTGAGCGGCCCAAGGCGCGGTATTGAAGGACGTAGCTGCGCTTGCCAGAAGCGAAGACGCGCAGGCCGAAACCTGGTAGCTCGTCATCCCAGATGACGTAGTCTTTCTCGCGGGACTCGGCAGCGTCGACGAGGCGCTTTGTGAGCTTAGCCATGGGAATTCTCCCGTCCAAACCCCCCATTCTCGCGTAAGCACCACGTAAGCAGCCGGACGCAAGTCGGAGCGTGTTCGAGGGTACGCCAGGCGAGCTAGAATTTCAAATTCTTTAGCAATTACAGTGGTATAGCGCATCGGAGCGAAACCCATCGAAAAGCGTCGAAGGGCAGGTTAAATTGCTCCGAAGGCAGATGTAAGTCAAGTTGCTTTGTTGTGGGTGTAGAAAATATCGATAGAAACCAAGAGTTTGGTGGAAGTTGATAGAGCTGTGAAAATCGCTCTCTTGGTCGCGGAAGCGCCACGGAAGCAAACTTTAGGAGGTTGTAGAGTACGAACGACGGAAGTTGGCGGCCTTCGGAACCGAATGAATGACGTTGATTCGAGTAACTGGTTTCGGGATTGACCTTGGTTGATCTCGCACACTATCAAAACGACGATGCACCCGTAGCTCAGCTGGATAGAGCGCCACCCTCCGAAGGTGGAGGCCACACGTTCGAATCGTGTCGGGTGCGCCACACTGCCGATGGCCTAGGAATGTGCTATTCCTATTTGCGTCCATCCGCCCTAAAAATGAGACCTAGGCGGCAGTAAATACCTGGCAGCGCCACGAACATTAGCTGTTCCGTCAACACAGTGATGATCGCGCTTTCTGCCGGACGGGTATCTTGAGGTAGGATACGCCATTCGCCTCTACCTTGGGTAATTGCCCGGCCCGGATGTTTACCTGGATTGAGGGCAGCAGTAGCTTCGGCACGGCCAGCGTGGCGTCACGTGTCTCGCGCATGGCGACGAATTCGTCCTCACCCACGCCGTCGCGAATATGGATGTTGTGCCGCCGCTCCTCGCCGACCGTCGTTTCCCAGCGATAGTTGTCGCGGCCCGGCGCCTTGTAGTCATGACACATGAACAGGCGCGTTTCGTCTGGGAGCGACAGGACGCGGCGGATCGAGCGATAGAGCGCACGCGCATCGCCGCCAGGAAAGTCGGCACGCGCGGTGCCATAGTCCGGCATGAACAAGGTGTCACCGACGAACAGCACGTCGCCGATGCGATAGGCGAGGTCCGCCGGGGTGTGACCGGGCACATGCAGGACCTCCACCTCCAGCGCGCCCAGCGCAAACTTTTCCCCATCGGCGAATAGCCGGTCGAAATCCGAGCCGTCCGTCTTCAGATCGTCCATCGCAAAGACCGGGCGGAAGATGCGCTGCACAGCACGGATATGTTCACCGATTCCGATCCATGCGCCTGTTCGCGCCTTGATAAGAGGCGCCCCCGACAGATGATCCGCATGGGCATGGGTTTCCAGCACCATGACGATGCGCCAATCATGATTGGCTGCGAAGGACAGGATGCGTTCGACCGAGCCAGTGTCGGCCTCACCGCTGTAGAGATCGAAATCAAGCACCGGGTCGATCACCGCCGCCGTGCGGGTCGAAGGATCACCGACCAGATAGCTGATCGTGTTGGTGGGTTCGTCGAAAAACGCCTCGATGAAGGGGGCAAGCATGAAAAGCTCCTTACTGTTCTCTTGACAATATATTAGATTAAACTAAATTAGCAATGTCTAATGTGGAGTCGTTATGCTCAAGCCACCGATGGACCTTGCCTCCTTCGAGATGAAGGCGGGCGCGGTTGCCGACATGTTGAAGGCGCTCGCCAATCGCCGCCGGTTGATGCTGCTGTGCAAGCTGGCCGAAAGTGGTGAGATGACGGTCGGCGATCTCGCACGCGAAATTGGACTGTCGCAATCGGCGCTGTCGCAGCATCTGGCGAAGATGCGGGAGGAAGGGCTGGTCGCCTTCCGGCGGGAAAGCCAGACAATCTGGTATCGCATCGGCGACCCGCGCATCGAGACGTTGTTCGGCACCCTTTATCAACTTTACTGCAAGGAGTGATGTTATGGCGATCACGACGATTTCGCCTGCCGAGGCTCGGCGCGCGATCGAGGACGGAGCGCTTCTGGTCGATATAAGAGGTACGGACGAACATGCCCGCGAGTGGATTCCGGGCGCAGTCAACGTCCCACTGGACAAGATCGGCACGCTATCATGCGATGGCCGGCCGGTGATCTTTCATTGCCGGTCGGGGATGCGGACTGCAGCCGGCGCGGCAGAGCTTGAATGCGCGGCCGGTGCCGCGCCATGCTATATCCTCGAAGGCGGACTACAGGCATGGCGCGCGGCTGATCAGCCAGTGGCTGTCGATCGCCACCGACCGTTGGAGGTCATGCGGCAGGTGCAGCTTGCCGCCGGCGGCCTGGTCGTTGCGGGCGTTGCGCTGGGCGCGTTCGTCGCGCCAGGTTTCTACCTCCTCTCTGCCTTTGTCGGCGCCGGGTTAATGACAGCGGGCGCGACTGGTTGGTGCGGCATGGCGAAGTTGCTCGCGGCAATGCCGTGGAATCGTCGCGCGGCGGCGTGACGATGTGATGGACGTCGCAACCATTCTTGCCGTGTTGGCTTCTGGTGGTGTCATCGGCGCAATATTGGGGTTGGTCGGCGGCGGCGGATCGATCCTCGCGGTGCCGCTGCTGATCTATGCCGTAGGGATGCGCTCGCCACACGCTGCGATTGGCACTGCCGCCGTCGCGGTCGCCGCCAATGCGCTGCTGGGGCTTGCGGGCCATGCCCGCGCCGGGACAGTCAAATGGCCCTGTGCGATCGTGTTCGCATTCGCCGGTGTCGGCGGCGCGGCGATCGGCGCTGAACTGGGCAAGGCATTCGACGGCAAGCGCCTGCTGATGCTGTTCGGTCTGCTGATGATCGGGGTAGGCCTGTCAATGCTGCGCGGCCGCCGGACAGCCGAAGCGCCCGATATACGGCTCACCACCGTCAACGCGGGCCGCCTGCTGTCGCGCCTCGTGCCGATCGGCCTGGCGGTCGGGCTGGCGGCGGGGTTTTTCGGTATCGGCGGCGGCTTCCTGATTGTGCCCGGTCTGATGCTCGCAACCGCGATGCCAATCCGCAATGCGGTGGGTACATCGTTGGTCGTCATCACGGCGCTCGGCCTGACGACGGCCGCTTCCTATACCGTTTCGGGGCTGGTTGACTGGCGCATTGCCGGATTATTGGTCCTTGGCGGCGTGGCCGGCGCGATCGCCGGAATTGCACTGGGACGTCGACTTGGCGCGCACAAAGGCTTGCTGGAGCGCCTGTTCGCAATTCTTGTCATTACGGTCGGCGGCTATGTCGCGATTGTCGGAGGCTAGTCGCGATCTATGAACGGCGCGGCATGAAGCCTAGCCTGACGCGCGAGGTTGCCGAGCAGATGAGGGCAAAGAGCGCGTCCGGCGTCGTGCCGTCGCTGATCCTCTCTTGCAGCAGCCATAGAAAGCCGGGCCGCATCAGACTTACCAATCCGGAATGACCTGAAAAACTAAGACACAAAAGATAGTAATAGATTACTTTCTCTCAGAAGTGTATGACCTCTCGACCGAGGCTATCGCCATACGGCTGAGGGAGACCAAGGAGTCTTGGGTCGGCGTGAGTGCATTGGCCTCATGTTGACGATGTGTCTTTGCAACTCCGGGAGTGGGTATAGATGAAGAGTTTTCCAAATAATCATCGCAAAAGTAACCACATAAGGCGCTTGGAATTGCCGGTTTTAGCATTCGCGATATTTTCAGTCGGGTATCCGGTTTCCCCGGTAAGGGCAGAGCAAGTGCCAATTGCCCACTATGTTGCAGACGGCCGTCCCTGGAAGATGACCACGGAAGATGGCCGCGTTACCACTCTTGTCCTTTTTGAGAACGGCAAAGGCAAGATGACCGGCGGGCCTGTGAAATTGTCCCCGAAATGGAGACCGACGCCAGATGGCCTGTGCCTCAAACCCGGCCTCCTGCTTTCCGAGCGGTGCGTGCAATTGGTGCGATCCAACAATGGATACGTCGGCATGAGGGCTGGCGAGCAGCTCTTCAAGTTGGAACGATAGGCTACGTTTCACAAGAGCGAATGGGACGAGGTCGATGTCTAAATATAGACTAAATTTTGCTATAAAAGCTTCCGGTGTAGCGGCAATTCTATTTGGAATAGCTACGGTCGTTTCGGGTGGAAACGCGATTCTTAATCTTCACGGGATACGTAAATATAGCGAGGAAATTGTATCATTCGTCCTGTATTTTAATTTTCTTGCTGGATTTGCATACATCATCACCGGGATCGGTTTGATTTTGCGAAGTAGATGGGCGCCTGCATTCGCGGTCACCGTAGCTATTGTCACTGTCATTGTCTTTGCTGGCTTTGGAGTGTGGATATTCCAAGGTCGCGCTTACGAAATGAGAACTCTCATTGCCATGAGCTTGCGAACCGCATTTTGGTGTAGCGTGAGCATTGTCGCATTGTTCGCGCGCAATGCTTATTCAACTTCGCCAGTTGCGGAAACTGATTTGAGACCAAATGACTCCGATCATATCGGGACGGAGATGCCACGCCACGGCAACGACAATATACTGTAAGTAAAGAAAACATAGCGCAACCGATAAGTCGACTACTGATCTGGTCACGAAACAGGAGTGGATGAGGCTACTTCGGACGCCCCCCAACCACCTCCGATCGCTTTATACAGTGCTACCAGTTGCACAGCAGCTGTCGTCTGCGCGTGCGCATTTGCAGTTTCGGCCTCGTGCAGCAGGCGCTGGACCGCAAGCAACTCGATCCGTGTGATGTCGCCGGCGGCATATCGCGCCTCGGCATGACCGGCGCTCCGGCGTGCAGCATCGAGCGCCGCCTGCCGCCGCGCCAATGTGGCAAGCCCGGCGTCATAATCGCTCAAACTGCGCTCCGCATCGCCGAGAGCCGCCAGCACCGCCTGTTCATAGCCGAGCGCCGCCTGCCTTTGTGCGGCCTCCCGGGCGCGGATCTCCGCGCGCACGCGGCCGCCGTCGAACAGCCGCCAGGAAATGAGCGGCAGGATGGAGAAGCGAGTGCTGGATGAGTCGAACCAGTCGCCCGGACTGAGCGCCTGAAATCCGCCACCAGCGCCAATGGACAGCTTGGGAAACAGCTCTGCGGTTGCAACGCCAATATCAGCGGTGCTGGCAGCGAGTCGCCGTTCAGCAGCCAAAACATCGGGGCGACGACGCAAAATGTCGGCACGCTCCCCTACCGGCAGCGTCGGCAGCGTGAGGGTCGACGCAGCGCTATTGAGCAGCTTCAGTTCCCGCTCCGGCGGTGAGCCGAGCAGGACACCGATACTGAGCACCGCCCCGCGCTGTCGAGCCTCGATGTCCGGTAGCGCGGCACTGGCCGCAGCCAAGCGTTCATAAGCGGCCTCCACGTCGGCCTCAGAAACGTCGCCGAGAGCGGCTCGGCTGCGCATTAGGTCCAACGTCTGTTGCAACGTCGCGACCATCGCCTGCTGCGTACGCAATTCCTCTCTGGCGCCGGTCGCCTCGAACCATGTGCGGGCGACCTCGGCCGCGATCCGCATGCGCACGCCCTGCGCTTCGGCTTCGGTTGCCTGTAGCCTGGCGCTAGCGCCTTCTAACCCTCGCCGATTGGCACCGAACAGATCAAGTTCCCAGGCTGCGTCGAAGCCGGCGTCGTAGATTGTCTGGGACGCTTCAAGGCCGGGAATGGAGCCAATGGGCAGCGGGCCATTCTCGCTTTGCCGGCGCCGATTCACGCTGGCGCCGGCGGAAGCCGTGGGAAGTTGTTGACCAGCAGCTCGATCCCGCAGTGCGCGCGCTTCGTCGATCCGCGCGGTGGCTTGGCGGATATCAAGGTTCTGAGCCAGTGCGGTGTCGACCAATCTCTCCAGTTCAGGGTCGCCAAGTGTTGACCACCAGCGGGTAAGGTCCGTTGGCACAGACGCCCCCGCGACCGGTCTGGTCCAGCCGCTGCCCGTATCAACGGAAGGTGGCGCGTGATAGTCGGGACCGACGACACAGGCAGTCAACGAGGTGCAGCCAGATATCAATATTGCGGCGCGCGACCATCGCCGAGAGCGTCCGCTCGAATCCGACAAGACTGCTGGTTCGCGATGGTGGGTCAATCTCATTGCAGACGTCCTCGAACGAAGATGGTGGCCATGGTGAGCGACACCAGGGCGATCAGCGCCAGCGGCCAAAGGCTTGCAAGGATGTCGCCGGGCGACATTGCTTTCAGAAAGCTGCCTTCCACGATGATCAGAAAATGGGTGAGTGGAATCGCCTGAGCCAGCCATTGCAGCAGCGTGGGCATATTCTCGACCGGCGTGGCGAAGCCCGACATCAGAACGGCAGGCACGCCAATGGCGAAGGCGCCAAGGATGGCCTGCTGCTGAGTCGCGCTGATCGCGGAAATCATCAGGCCGATGCCCACCACCGACAGGATAAACAGAACCAGACTGACAAATAGTAGCCCAAACGATCCGTTGAACGGAATCCGGAATGGTCCCGCGGCCGCCGCCATCATCAGAAGTCCGAGTATGGTGCCGATGACCAGCGCCGGTAGGGATTTGGATATAATGATTTCCGGCGTGGAGGTTGGCGACACCAGCAACTGGTCGAACGTTCCCAATTCGCGTTCACGGGCGATCGACAGCGACGTGATGAGCAGCGCGCTGAAGAAGGCCAATATACCAGAGAGGCCGGGCACGATAAACCAGCGGTACGTCAGATTGGGATTGAACCAGTTGCGCACCGCTGCCGGCGTCGCGGGCTTGGCGTCGGCATTGACCTCCGCACCAACCTCGGCAGCGATGGCGGAGAGATAGCTGGCTGTGATCTGCCCTGAGTTGCTCCGCCGGCCATCGATCAGAACCTGGATGCGACCATTGTCGCCGGCAGCAATGGAGCGCGAAAAGTCTGGCTGGATATCGAGCGCCGCGATCACCTTGCCCTGGTCGATAAGATGGCGCAGCTCCCGGCTGTCGGTCACGCGATAGACCTGAGTAATGAAGTCGGCCCGGTCCAGCCGCGTGATCAGTTCATACGACCAGCGGCCCGCATCCTGATTGTGCACGGCGATATCGACATTGCGCACTTCCAACGTTGCGGCAAAGGCAAACACCAGCAGTTGCAGCAGTGGCGGCACGAACACGACCATGCGGCTGCGCGGATCGCGCAGAATGCTCAGCACTTCCTTGATGAACTGGGCTCGCAGGCGGGTGAAAGTGAAATAGCTATTGTGTTGCGCCATGGCCGCTCACTCCAGATTTTTGCGCGTTACGCGCTTTGCCAGGAGGAAAAACAGGATGCCGATTCCAGCCATCGCCAGCAGGTTCGGCACGAAGACCGCCCAGATGTCTCCGGCCAGAAAAATGGTCTTCAGCGAAGAGACAAAATAGCGTGCCGGGATCAGCCAGGTGATGGCCCGGATCGGCGCGGGCATGGCATCGATCTCATAGAGAAAGCCCGACAGCATGAATGCCGGCAGAAAACCGGAGAACAATGCAATCTGTGCAGCCAGAAATTGATTGCGGGTAACGGAGGAGATCAGCAGCCCCTGGCCCAGCGCAGGCACCATGAACGTGGCCGAAAGCAAAAGAAGAGCAGCCAGCGATCCGCGCAGCGGCACGTCGAATATAAAGACTGCTAGTGCTGTAGCGCCAAGCGTGGACAACATGCCAAGCGCAAAATAGGGCAGGAGCTTTCCGATCAGGATTTCAGCGACAGAAGCAGGCGTTGAAAGCACCGCCTCCATCGTGCCGCGTTCCCATTCGCGCGCGACCACCAGGGCGGTCAGCATGGTGCCGATGATGGTCATGACGATGGCGATGGCGCCGGGTACGAGCGAACGACGGCTTTCCAACTCGGCGTTGAACCAGTAACGGGGTTCCAGTGTTACGCCTGCCCGGGATGCCTCGACACCGAGGCCGTCGCGCCAAGTCTGCACGACGCCCTGCGCATAGTTCGTGACATAGTTGGCGGTATTGGGCTGTGAACCATCGGTGATGATTTGCACGAGAGGCTGAGCCCCACGGTTGGCCAGGCGTTGCTCGAAATCCTGCGGAATCACGACAAAGCCGCGCAAGCTGCCGGAGACGACCCGGTCGGCGACCTCGCGCCGGTCATGGGCGAAGGTTACATCCAGATAGCGCGTGCCGGCGAATGCGGCGGCCAGTGAGTGTGCTGACGCGGATTCGGATTCCTGCACCACGCCGATGCGCACCGCACGCACGTCCAGCGACACGGCATAGGCAAACAGAAATAATAATACGACCGGGAGAACGAAGGCGATCAGTAGCGTGGACGGATCGCGCATCGCCTGCAGGCTTTCTTTGAGCACCAGAGCCCAAAGACGCTTTGGATCGAAGCGGCGCATGGCCTCAAGTGGCACCCGGTGATCCGGGCGCGGTCCGTTCGTGCTGTTCATGCCGCCGCCCCGCTGCGGGCTTCGTCAGCGAGATCTTCGGCTTCGACCAGATGAATGAACGCATCTTCCATGGTCGGGTCGGGCCGGGTATCGCTGACCGCGCCGCGCTTGAGAGCGTCCGGCGTGTCAAGCGCGATCAGCCGGGCGCGATAAAGCATCGCTACCCGATCGCAATATTCTGCTTCGTCCATGAAATGGGTGGTGACCATCACCGTCACGCCCTTGCGGGCAAGGCCGTTAATATGGGTCCAGAATTCGCGCCTGGTGATGGGGTCGACACCTGAAGTTGGCTCATCCAAGAACAGCACGGGCGGGCGATGCATCACCGCGCAGGCCAGCGCCAGGCGTTGCTTATATCCAAGCGGCAATGAGTCCGGCGCTGCCGAGAGCCAAGGTTGCAGACCGAAGATGTCGACCATCTCCTCGATCCGCGCCTGCCGCGCGGCGCCGTCGAGGCCATAGACGCCCGCGGAGAACTCCAGGTTTTGTCGCACGGACAGCAAACCATAGAGCGAGAACTTCTGCGCCATATAGCCAAGCTGGCCTTTGGCCGCGCCGGTCGCCCGGCGCAGGTCCAGTCCCACCACATGAGCCTCGCCGCTGGTGGGTTTGAGCAGGCCACACAGCATTTTGAACGTAGTCGATTTGCCGGCGCCATTCGGTCCGAGCAGGCCAAAGATTTCGCCTTTGCGGACCTCAAAGCTTACAGTGTCAGTGGCTGTGAAATCGCCAAAGCGCTTCGTCAGATCTCGGCAGGAAACCGCAACGTCTGAGGCAAGTTCGACCGGCGACAACCCCTCGGCGAGTGCTGATGTGCCGCCCGGACCACCACCCAGAAGATCAATGAAGGCGTCTTCGAAACGGGCGGGTACCGCCCTGAGCTGCGCATCGGCCCGCCCGGCGAACGCTGCTATCTGTTCGGTTCCCGCATGAGCGCGCAGCACCACGCGTACGCCTGCACCCTGGATCACCCCATCGCTGACGCTTTCCAGATCCAATGCCTCGGCAAGCACGGCCCGCCGCTGATCGCCAACCTGTTCCAGACGAAAGCTCCGGTTTGTAAGGCGCGCGGTCAGCTCTCCGGGTGGCCCGTCATAAGCGAGCTGACCTTCGTTGAGCAGCAGCACGCTGTCGCAGCGTTCGGCTTCGTCGAGGTAAGCGGTCGACCAGACCACGGCCATCCCTTCGTCGGTCAGCGCCTGCACCATGCGCCACAGGTCCTGACGGCTGACCGGGTCGACGCCGACGCCCGGTTCATCGAGCAACAATACGGCAGGCCGGGCCATCAACGCGCAGGCCAGCCCCAGCTTCTGCTTCATGCCGCCGGAGAGCTTGCCCGCTAGGCGTTCGGTAAAGGGGGCAAGACGCGTGAAGTCGAGCAATTCCGCAAAAAGGTCAGCGTTCCTGTCGGCATCCATACCGCGCAATTGCGCATAGAGGCGCATGTTCTCCATGACCGACAAGTCTTCGTAGAGGCCAAAGCGCTGCGGCATGTAGCCGGTCGCGACGTGGATCGCGTTATTGTCGTCCACCACGTCAAAGCCCGCCACCACGGCGTGGCCACTGTTCGGCGCCAGCAGACCTGTCAGGATGCGCATCAAGGTTGTTTTGCCCGCGCCGTCCGGTCCAACCAGCCCGGTAAGACGGCCGTACCGGATGCGTGCGTTCAAGCCCTGCAATGCATGCACGCTGCCAAAATGCTTGTTCACCCCGTTGATGACGACCGCGACCTCACTATCCGTGTCACGTGGCGGGCCGGATGTTGCGCTACCGGGCTCCACCTCAACGGCCTTTGGCGTGCGCGTTGGGGGCTTGCCCGGCATCGACGTCGATGGTCACCGGCATGCCTTGGCGCAGCGCGGCATCTGCATTGGTGACCACGATCCGCAGGCGATAGACCAGATCCGTGCGCAGATCCGTGGTCTCTACCGTTTTTGGCGTGAACTCGGCGCGCGGTGAAATGAACCCGATCTGACCTTGATAGACCTTGTCGGACGAGTCGCTGCGAACGCGCACCTGCATTCCGGGCGCGATGCGGCCAAGATCCGGTTCGCTGACATATGCACGTACATAAACCGGCGCATCAAGGCTGAGGCTATAGGTTGGACTCTGACTGACAACCATGCTGCCGGGTTCGCGTACCCGTGCGATGATCGTGCCGGTACTTGGCGCAGCCAATACTGTGTCTGCAAGGGCCGTGGCCGCCTGTGCCCGTGCGGCTTGCGCGGCGGCCAGGCGGGCTTGCCCCGCGGCGATATCTTCCTTGCGGAAACCTTCCGCGGCCTGCGAATACGCGGCCCGGGCGGCGTTGACTCGGGCAGTTGCCTGATCGCGCGCGGCACGCGCGGCATCGGCCGCTTTTTGGCTGGTGGCCCCCGACGTGATCAACTGGCTCTGCCGATTGAAATTGCGCTCCGCATCCTTGGCGACGGCCAATGCCTGATTGAGGGCCTCCTGGGCCTGGACAATCTCTTGTGGACGTAGGCCGCGATGCAATTTGTCGAGGTCCGCTTGAGCCACGGCTACGGTCGCATCGGCCGCCGCGAGCGCTTCTCTGAACGGCTGAGCGTCGAGGGCTGCCATGCGCTCGCCCGTTTCGACGTGATCACCTTCATCGAAGTTCATCTGCGCCACACGGCCGGACTGACGGAAGGCCAATTGAACCTCCCGGATGTCGACATTGCCGTACAAGCGCAGTGCGTCGTCGCCGTGGCTGCCACGCTGCATCCACAGCCATCCAGCACCAACTATCGCAATGACGGCGGCAACAACGATGGCCCGCTTTGTAGTGCTGGATAGACGGATGCTCTTCATTGCACCGTTCCGATACCGCGCAGATAGATGGCAAACACGCCGGGCGCATCGCTACGAATGCGGGCGACGTCACCCGCCAGCATGGATTGCATGACGAGGCCCTGGATCGTGCCGATGAACAGGGTGGCTGCGGCATCTAGGTCGAGGCCCGCACGCAACTCGCCCTGTGCCTTTCCCGCTTCGAGCAAGCAACGCAGCCGTTCGCCATAGTGGCGGATCAGCGTCTGGGCCATGCGTTTCGGAAGAGTCTCACCCGGTCGTTGCAACTCCCCGAAAAGCATTCTCGGTACTCCCGGATGGTCAGACACGAAATCGATATGCGTCATGAAAACCGCCTCAAGGGCTGCGATCGGAGACGTGGCTCCTTCTGCAGCCTCATCCACGCGGGCGAGCAAGCGCTCGGCCACCCAGGACATGACCGCCTCCAAGATGGCATCCTTGCTTGGGAAGTGGCGGAACAGCGCCCCCTGGGTCAGTCCCATTCGCTGCGCGATGGCCGTCGTCGTGATGTCGCTTGGATTCTGTTCCCCGGCCAGGCCGACCACCGCCTCTACGGTCGCCGCCCGTCGCTCGTCAGCGGGAAGATGCTTGGGATGCCCACTCATGGCTTGCTCTCACATAAGAAAGTAATCTATTACTATCTATCCATTGTAGTTGCTCACCGCAAGAGGAAACCACGAGGGGGTAATCGTGATCGACAGCAAGACCGTTATCCCGGTCGACCAGTATCGGTCGATCCCACGTGAATGGAACGGTAGGTCAGCGTTTCCGAGTCATCGAGCCAGCCGCATTCGGGCATGAAGCCATCGAGCAGCGCGAGCACCCGGTCGGTGCGGTCGATGAGCCGGAGGCGTGGGCGGCGGGAGCGAGGACGAGATTGACGTAGGTGACGGCGGCGACCGTCGCGACGGTGCGACGGACGCGCATGGGGATGCGGATCATGAATGGTCTCCAGCGTTGATGGGGGTTGCAGGGCTGATGCGGTAATCCCCGTCCGGGCCGAGCCCTTCGACACGGGCGAGTTCGGCGAGCCGGCGCGCGGACCCGCGGCCTGACAGGACGGCGACGAGATCGATCGTCTCGGCGATCAGCGCGCGCGGGACGGTGACGACGGCTTCCTGGATGAGCTGTTCGAGACGGCGCAGCGCGCCGATGCCGGTGCCGGCATGAATGGTGCCGATGCCGCCGGGGTGTCCGGTGCCCCAGGCTTTGAGAAGGTCGAGCGCTTCAGCGCCGCGCACCTCGCCGATGGGGATGCGGTCGGGCCGCAGGCGCAGTGAGGACCGGACGAGATCCGAGAGCGTGGCGACGCCGTCCTTGGTGCGCATGGCGACGAGGTTGGACGCTGTGCATTGCAGTTCGAGCGTGTCCTCGATGATGACGACGCGATCGGCGGTCTTGGCGACTTCGGCGAGCAGCGCATTGGTCAAGGTGGTCTTGCCGGTCGAGGTGCCGCCCGCGACGAGGATGTTGGCGCGCGCCGCGACGGCTTCGCGCAAGGTTGCGGCCTGATCGGCGGTCATGATGCCGGCAGCCACATAATCGTCGAGCGTGAAGACCGCGACGGCGGGCTTGCGGATCGCGAATGCGGGCGCAGCGACGACGGGCGGAAGCAGGCCTTCGAACCGCTCGCCGCTCTCGGGCAGCTCGGCCGAGACGCGCGGGGATCGATCATGAACCTCCGCGCCGACATGGTGCGCGACCAGGCGCACGATGCGTTCGCCATCCGCGACCGACAGTCTCTCGCCCGTATCGGCCAGCCCTTCGGACAGGCGATCGATCCAGATGCGCCCATCAGGATTCAGCATCACCTCGACGACGGCGGGGTCTTCCAGAAAGCGTGCGATGGCCGGGCCAACCTGGCGGATCATCCGTCGATTGCGCGTGGCGTCCTCGTCGGTGTCGTCGGGAAGCTCGATCTCGAACTCGTTGGCGATGGGTTCTTTCTTTTCTACCGGCTTGGCGCGGCTGAGTTCGGGTTGCAGCCGGCGCTCGGAATCGGTGGTGTCTTCGTCGTCCGATCCGCCGGGTGCCTGCGCGCCCAGCGCCTCCGGCCGCGCCGGGATCGGCAGGCTGCTCCAGTCGTCGGGGCGAGGCTTGTCGGGACGTTTCAGTTCGGGCGGTGACAGCAGGCGCTCGCGGAAACGGGCGTCCTCGTAGTAGCGCGCCTTCTTCGTCCGGATCGGCGGGGTGCCGGCGACCATGACGATTTCCTCGCTCGGCGGGAGCTGCATGATCTCGCCGGGCGTCAGCAACTGGCGGGCGGTCTCCGAGCGCGAGACCATCAGATGGCCGAGCCAGGGCGACAGTCGATGCCCGGCATAGTTCTTCATCGCCTTCATTTCGGTTGCGGTGCCCAGCGCATCGGACACACGCTTGCACGCGACGGCTACGAGCTGGCGCAGGAAGGCGAACTTTCTGGTCACCCGATCTTCGGCTTCCGCCCTCTGGTGCGCGGAGTCGGTGGTCGCCCCAAGAACTTGATCTTTGCCTCGCGAGGCCCGAAGCCGGAGATCGGCTTCCGCGATTTGCGGATAGTCCGAATCCGCGGCCAGTACGATGGCAACGCCATGCTTGTGCGTCATGGCGAAAAATTCGGGGTTGCGGAAGCTTTCATGGCGAACCTCCACCACGTGACGCAGCGCGCGCCCATCAGCCCGTTTCGGCAGCAGTTTCAGGAATGCCGCGAAATCATCGGGATCGAATTTCTTCGTCGCCATGAACTGCCAGTTGATGGGGCCGAGCTTCTCTTTCAGTTCCATCACGCCGCCGGTGAAGAAGCGCTCAATCGTTTCACCCGCTTCCGCCAGCACCCGGCGGTTCGTTGCATAACGCGGCGCCTTGACGGAGAAGACGAAACCGTCCGGTGTTTCGGCACGCCAGCGCGCGAAACTCTCCGGCTTCTGCGCACCATAATAGGTGCCGTTGATCTCGATCGAGGTGAGACGGCGGCTGGCGAATTCCAGCTCACGCTTTTGCGGCAAGTCCGCCGGATAGAAACTTCCCCGCCAGGGCGCGTAGGTCCAGCCGCCGATACCGATCCGGATTGTACCCGTAGCTGTCTTGCCCATGACGACCTTCTGCAAAATCATGCGACGCAACTATCAGATCACAAAATTATCGGGCATCCACGCCGCCATTGCTTTGCGATGCCAAACCGCGCATGTGTGGCGAGCGTTCCGATACGACAAACAATACGCCATGCCACAGAATGCGCCGTCACAAGCCCCTGAGTTACAAGTCAGCGAATGGCTGAATACGCAAACGCCACTCAGCCTGGCGGGCTTGCGCGGGCGCGTGGTGGTGATGGAAGCGTTTCAGATGCTGTGTCCCGGATGCGTTCAGGGCGGCCTGCCGCAACTGGCCCGCGTGCAGGAACATTTTCCCGAGAGTGAGGTTGCGGTGCTGGGCCTCCACGCGGTGTTTGAGCATCATGAAGCACAAGGTTCGCGCGCGGCGCTGGCCGCCTTCCTGCACGAATTCCGTTACAGCTTTCCAACCGCCATCGATTGCCAGCCACCGGAGGGCGCGGGCCGCGCCCTGCCCCTGACCATGGCGGCCTATGCCATGCAGGGGACGCCGACACTCGTGTTAATCGACCGGCAGAGCCGCCTGCGCCGGCAGATCTTCGGCCACGTGGCGGACATGCGGCTGGGCGCGGAAATCATGGCGTTGATTCAGGAACGCTAAGCGGCGCGCTTACTCTGCAGGTTCAAAGCGCAGCGCAGCCCCGTTCATGCAATAGCGCAAACCGTCCGGTGGCGGACCATCAGGGAAAACGTGGCCGAGATGGCCTTTGCACTTTGCACAGTGAATTTCCGTGCGCGTCATGCCGTGGCGCGCGTCGGTGGAGGTTTCCACAGCGCCTTCGCGCGGGGCGGTGAAGCTGGGCCAGCCGCTGCCGCTTTCGTATTTGGTCGCGGAGTCGTAGAGGGCGGCGCCACAACCGGCACAGTAAAACGTGCCCGCGCGCTTTTCCTGATTGAGCGGACTGGTCCAGGCCCGTTCCGTTCCATGTTCACGCAGCACATGATGCGCAAGTGCGTCGAGAGTGGTGCCTTTATCGGTGTTTGTGGACATTTACCTGCTCTTCAGGGAATCCCGGATTTCCCGCAGCAACAGCACGTCTTCCGGCGTTGCAGGCGGGGCTTCCGGTGCTTTCGGCGTCGTCAGCTTGTTGATCTGACGCACGATCAGGAACAGCACCAAGGCCACGATCAGAAAATTGATCATGGCATTGATGAAATTGCCGTAGTTCAGGGTGACGGCACCAGCGGCCTTGGCCGCGGCAAGCGTGGCGGTTTCCGGCCCCTTCAGGGTCACAAAGAAATTGGAGAAATCGAGCCCGCCGAGAACCAGGCCGATAACAGGGTTGATAACGTCCCCGACCAGTGACGTGACGATGCCGGTGAAGGACGCACCGATGATCACGCCAACGGCCAGATCGAGCACGTTGCCGCGCATCGCGAATTTCTTGAATTCCTGAAACACCGATTTCCCCCGCACGTTGGTCGAGCAAGGAAATGTTAATCCGCAGCGTGGGTTTCAACAAGCCAGGCCCGCATCAGTGTGCAGACTGCCCAACCTATTGATCCACCAATAAAAATGCCAGTTATGTTGGCGATCTCGTCGCGGAAATCGGCGTCCCGGCCGGTAAGACCCTGCAGGATTTCCAGGATACCGCCCATAGCAGCCAGCCCGACCAGCGCCAACAACCAACCCCGCCGCGCCCCCAGCGCCACCGTGACGAGGCCCGCTAGCAGAGCATAGGCGCCCAGATGCTGGAATTTGTCATAGATGTTCAGGCCAAGCCCGTTGGTGGACAATTCCCCCCAGATCACGAGGGCGAGGACGGCCCAGAACACCCAAAGGGCGGAATTGGTGATCGTTCTTGTATTGCGTGCGTTCATACCCGTCACTCTAGCCGCCCTTTCCTGCTGCCTTGTCAACACGAACCACCTTCAGGACCTCCACTAAGGGCCATGGCTTGAAAAAAGCGGGCGGGCCGTTTATGACCCGCCGCTTCTGAAGGGCCGCCCGGCTAAAAAGGGCATGCCGCGGCCGCCCCTAAGCGATCAGGCCATCATGGCCAAAAGGAGACCGCAAATGCCCAAACTGAAGACGAAGTCGAGCGCCAAGAAGCGCTTCAAATTCACTGCGTCCGGCAAGATCAAGCACGGCCAGGCCGGCAAGCGCCACGGCATGATCAAACGCTCCAACGAGCAGATTCGCGAATTGCGCGGCACCTCGACCATGAGCGCATCCGAAACCCAGCGCGTGAAGCGCTGGATGCCGTACGGTTGAAGGGAGGGCTGATACCATGTCACGTTCACCACGCGCCGTTCCTTCACACCTGCGCCGCAAGCGCGTTCTGAAGCAGGCCAAGGGCTTCCGCGGCCGCCGCAAGAACACGATCACCAACGCCAATGCCGCGGTCGACCGGTCGCTGCAATACGCCTATATCGGGCGCAAGCTGCGGAAGCGGAACTTTCGCGCCTTGTGGATTCAGCGCATCAACGCGGCCTGCCGCGAACACGGCCTGACCTACAGCCGATTTATCAGCGGGCTTGCCAAGGCGGGCGTCGAAGTGGATCGCAAGGTTCTGGCCGATCTCGCCGTGCACGAGCCCGCAGCCTTCAAGGCGCTGGTGGATCAGGCGACCGCGTAAAGCCGCACATCGAGACTCCATCGGGCGCACACCCCGGCACATCCCGTGCCGGGGATGTTCCATAAAGCCGTTTCGATCCGGAGTTGTTTCATGACCGATATTGCAGAGCTTGAACGCCAATTGACCGCGGCCATCGCGCAAGCGGGCGACGAGGCGCAGCTTGAACAGGTGCGCGTGGCGGCGCTCGGCAAGAAGGGCAGCATCAGCGAGCTTCTGAAGTCGCTGGGCACCCTCAGCCCGGAAGAACGCAAAACCAGGGGCCCGCAGTTCAACGGGCTGCGCGACCGCATCACCACCGCCATCGCAGGCCGCAAACAGGCCCTGGGCGATGCCGCGTTGAACGCACGCCTGGCGGCGGAGCGGGTGGACATCACCCTGCCGGTGCGGCCCGAACCGCGCGGCAGCATTCATCCCGTTTCGCAGGTGCTGGACGAGATCACCGCGATCTTCGCCGATCTGGGTTTCGCCATCGCCGAAGGCCCGGACGTGGAATTCGACGATTACAATTTCACCCGTCTGAACATGCCGCCGGGCCACCCCGCACGCGAAATGCACGATACGTTTTACGTTGCGGCCCAGGACGACAGCGCGGCCGCAAACGGCGAAGCGGCAGGCCAACAGAAAACACGCAATGTGCTGCGCACGCATACAAGCCCGGTGCAGGTGCGCACCATGCTGAAAGAGAAGCCACCGATCCGCATCATTGCGCCGGGGCGGACCTATCGCGTCGATTCCGATGCCACGCACACACCCATGTTCCATCAGATCGAAGGTCTGGTGATCGACCGCGAAACCCATCTTGGCCATCTGAAATGGACGATGGAGGAATTCGCCAAAGCCTTCTTCGAAGTGGAGAAGGTGGAGATGCGAGCCCGCCCGAGCTTCTTCCCCTTCACCGAGCCGAGCGTCGAATGGGACATCCGTTGCGACCGTTCCGGCGGGCAGATCAAATTCGGTACCGGCGATGACTGGCTGGAATTCGCCGGCTCCGGCATGGTGCATCCGCGCGTGCTGGAATTGTGCGGCCTCGACCCCGTCGAATATCAGGGCTATGCCTTTGGTGCGGGGCTGGACCGGCTCGCGATGCTGAAATACGGCATCCCCGATCTTCGCCCGATGTTCGAATCCGATCTGCGCTGGCTTTCGCATTACGGCTTTGCCGCGCTCGACATCCCCACGCTGGACGGGGGGATCAGCCGATGAAATTCACCCTGTCCTGGCTCAAGGATTATCTCGACACCGATGCCGATGCGCAGACCGTGGCCGAGACGCTGACGCGCATCGGCCTCGAGGTGGAGGAGGTCAGTGATGCCGGTGCACGGCTGAAGGAATTCACCGTCGCCCATGTGCTCTCTGCCGAGAAACATCCCAATGCCGACAAGCTGAAGCTGTGCATGGTGGATACGGGCGCCGACATCGTGCAGGTGGTCTGTGGCGCGCCAAATGCACACACCGGCATGAAAGCGGTGTTCGCCAAACCCGGCGTGGTGATTCCGGCAAGCGGCGAGGTGCTGAAGATCGGCACCATCCGCGGATTGGAATCGCGCGGCATGTTGTGTTCGGAGCGTGAGCTTCTGCTGTCGGATGAGCATGACGGCATCATCGAACTTCCCGCCGATGCCGAGCTGGGCACGCCCGCCGCGATTGCGCTTGGCATCGACGATCCGGTGATCGATGTGGCGTTGACGCCGAACCGCGGCGATGCGGCAAGCGTCTATGGCATTGCGCGCGATCTGGCGGCAGCCGGTCTGGGCAAACTGAAACCCGCATCCGTCATGCCGATTGCAGGCACCTTCGCGAGCCCGGTTTCGATCAACCTGAACCTCACACCGGAGACGGCGGATGCCTGCCCGGTTTTTGCCGGGCGCTGGATCCGCAAGGTGAAGAACGGCGCCTCGCCACAATGGGTACAGGACCGGTTGAAGGCGATTGGCCTGCGCCCGATCTCCGCACTGGTCGATGTGACCAATCTGATCTCGCACGATCGCGGGCGGCCTTTGCACGTGTTCGACGCGGCAAAGCTTTCCGGCAATGTGCAGGCAAGGCTGGCGCGCGCAGGTGAAACGCTGCTGGCGCTGGACGGCAAGACCTACACCCTCGACCCCGCGATGACCGTGATCGCCGACGACAACACCGCGTTGAGCATTGCGGGGGTGATGGGGGGCGAGGATACCGGCTGCACCGAAACCACCACCGATGTCTTCGTCGAATCCGCCTATTTCGATCCGATGCGCACGGCGGCAACGGGGCGCAAGCTGGGCATCGTATCGGATGCGCGCTACCGCTTTGAACGCGGCGTCGATCCGGCCTTTGTGATGGACGGGCTGGAGCTTGCCACCAAGCTGATCACCGACTGGTGCGGGGGCGAGCCATCCGAAATCGTGGTGGCGGGCAAACCGCCAGAACTTTCGGCCACAATCGCGTTTTCGCCGGCCGTGGTGAAACGGCTGACCGGGCTTTCGCTGCCGGAAGACGAGATCGTGCGCATTCTGCGCAATCTCGGTTTCACGGTCAGTGGCAGCGGCACGTTGAACGTGACCACGCCGAGCTGGCGCAGCGATGTCAGCGGGCCGGCCGATCTGGTGGAAGAGATCGTGCGCATTCACGGGCTGGACAAGGTGCCGTCGGTGGCGATGCCGCGGCCGCATGCGGTGGCGCGCCCGACCTTGACCCCGGCGCAGCGGCGCACCCGCGCGGTGCGGCGGTTGCTGGCCGCACGCGGTTTCAACGAGACCATTTCCTATTCCTTCATTCCGCGCGAACACGCCGCCCTGTTCGGCGGCGGCGATGCGGCGCGCCGGATCGAGAACCCGATTGCGGCGGATATGGATTCGCTGCGTCCGTCCGTGCTGCCGTCACTTCTGGCGGCGGCGGCGCGCAACCAGGCGCGCGGCCAGGGCGAGATCATGCTGTTTGAGATCGGCGCCGCGTTTGCCAGCGGCGCGGTGGGGGCGCAGCGCCTGATCGCCGCCGGGGTGCGGGTCGGCACGCCGGTCCGAAGCTGGACCAGGGACACCCACGCGGCGGACGCCTTCGATGCCAAGGCGGACATGCTGGCCGCGCTGGAAGCGGCGATGGGGGCGGCGATGAACGCGCCGGTGCGGCAGACGGCGCACGCCTGGTACCATCCGGGGCGGAGCGGCACGCTGGCGCTGGGCAGCAATGTGCTGGCGCAGTTCGGCGAAGTGCATCCGAAAATTCTGGCCGCGTTCGACCTGAAAGGCCCGGCATCGGCATTCGAGATCGATCTGGGCGCCATTCCCGAACCGAAAGCGAAGGGAAAGGCGAGAAGCATTTTTGCGCCATCGCCGTTGCAGCCGCTGGAACGCGATTTCGCCTTCGTGGTGGATGCGAAGGTGAGCGCCGATGAAATCTTGCGCGCCGCGCGCAATGCCGAACGTTCGTTGATCGACAGCATCGGGGTGTTCGATGTCTATGAAGGCAAGGGCGTGGCGGAGGGCAAGAAATCCATCGCCATCACCATCCGCCTGCAGCCGAAGGACAAGACGCTGACCGATGCGGAGATCGAGGCGATCGCGGAGAAGATCGTGGCCGCGGTGACCAAGGCGACCGGCGCGGCGTTGCGGACCTGACTGATCAACAAAAAAGCCGGGCAATAGAAAAGCCAGATAATAAAAAGGGCGGTGAACCGGTGAATGCCTTCCCCGGTGCCCGCCCTGGTCTCGAAACGGAGAGGCTGGCCTGCCGTCCCGGCCGCGCCACAGGCACCTTCGTATCGACCGCCCCGGTCCTTGCCGGAAAGACCCCCCGCTTTCGTGCGCGTTCGAAAGCGGCATCGGCCCTGCCGGACGTGGGTGCACGCGAGCTTGCACCCGGCCCTGTATGGTCTCGCGTTAGCTTCGGCTTGGCACATGGTTCTCCTGTTCAGAAGGAACAAATAGAGAACATAATCCAGGAAGTCAAGGGGGATGGGGAAAAATTCTTAAGGTGCGAGAGGGCGCGAAGGGAATGTCGCCCCCCTCCCGATCCGCCGTTGGCGGCTCGACCTCCCCCGTAACCACGGGGGAGGAGAAGTGAGGGTGGTGCATCCTCCCCCGCAAGCGGGGGAGGTGGCGACCCCGGACCTGATCCGGGGGAGACGGAGGGGGTGGTGCAATATTCACCCCCACCCGGATCGCTTCGCTCTCCGACCTCCCCGCAAGGGGGAGGTGAAAGAAATGAAACGACGCGCGGCTAGTCCGCGAAGGTGAGGAGAGAGGGTGCGGCGCCGGTCTGTTCGGCCAGCGCCAGAAACTCGGCACGCGCAGCGGGGTTTGCACGTTGATGGCGTTCGGCGAAAATGAATTCGTTCTTCAGCGAATGTTCGAGGCCGGTCAGCTCCGTCACCCGCACCTTGTAGCCATGCGCCTCCAGAAATAAGCCGCGCAGCACATTGGTCAGATGGGAGCCAAACTCCCGGCGCTGGATCGGGTGGCGCCAGAGTTGGCGCAAGGGCTTTTTCACATGCTCCAGCTCGCGCGCCAGCTCCGCCTGGCAGCAGGGCACCAGCGCGATGAATTTCGCATCATGGGCGAGCGCGAACACAATCGCTTCATCGGTCGCGGTATCGCAGGCGTGTAGCGCGGTAACGACATCGACACGGCCTTTGTGCAGAACCGCATCCGGCAATTTGGCCTCGCGGATGGGGCTGTGCAGAAATTCCATCCGCGCGAAACCGCTGTCCTTCGCGATGGTGCGCGCGGTGGCGATGAGATCGTCGCGCGCCTCCACCGCATAGACGCGGCCGTGCTCCCGTTTGGCAAAGAACAGGTCGTAGAGCACAAAGCCGAGATAGGATTTGCCGGCGCCGAGATCGGCCAGTACCGGATCCGCATTGTCCGCAAAGGCCTGATCGAGAGCGGGGCGGATCAATTGCGCCAGATGCAGCACCTGTTTCAGCTTGCGCCGCGAATCCGCATTCAGCGCGCCATCGCGGGTCAGGATATGCAGCGCCTTCAACAGCGCGATGGACTGGCCCGGCCACAGATCGGCCAGCGCGTCTTTCGGGGCGGCCTGACGGCGCGGTTTCGGTGCAGGGCGGTGGGCGTGGCGGGCAGGTTTCATGGCGGCAGTGCTAGCGCAGATCATGCGGTCGATAAAAGAACGATCCCCCTTCCGTGTCCCCCCTCCGCGCCGCCATGCGGCGCACCTCCCCCGTAAACGGGGGAGGAGATACGCCCTGTACTACGAATTCACTGGTGCGGGCGTGAAAGCCGGTTACTGTCGCCCGCCCACCGATGCAGACCCCGATGCCAGCACAGAGCTTCGACCGGAAGACCGGACTTGCCTTCATTGTCGCGTTCGGGATCGTCAGCCTGTGGGCCGACATGGCCTATGAGGGGATGCGCGCGATCTCCGGCCCGTATCTGGGCCTTCTGGGGGCGAGCGGGGCTGTGGTGGGCATCGTCGCCGGGGGCGGCGAGATGGCGGGCTATGTGCTGCGCCTGTTCACCGGGCGGCTGGCGGCACAGACCGGCGCCTATTGGACCATTACCCTGATCGGTTACGCGGTGCAGATGGCGGCGGTGCCGCTTCTGGCCTTTGCCGGAAACTGGCAAGTGGCGGCAGCCCTGATCGTGATGGAGCGGGCGGGCAAGGCCATTCGCAACCCGGCCGCCCACACCATGATGGCGCGCGCCGGTGAAAAGATCGGCCAGGGCTGGGCCTTCGGCCTGCACGAAGGGCTGGACCAGCTGGGCGCGATGGCCGGGCCGTTGATCACCGCCTTCGTGTTGTGGCGGCACAATGATTACCGCGAAGCGTTTTTGTGGCTGTCGCTGCCGGCGGCGCTGACCATTATGAGCGTGACCATCGTCTGCCTGCGCTTTCGTTATGCCGGCGCCATCGGCGCCCATGGCACCGCGCATGGGGTGATCGCCAATTATTCCCGCGCCTTCAAACTCTACCTCGCCGCGGCGGCGCTGATCGGCTTCGGCTTTGCCGATTATCCGTTGATCGCGTTTCACTTCGCCAAGGCGGGCGTGGTCAGCGATGCGGCCATTCCGGTGCTCTATGCCATCGCCATGGCGGCGGCGGGCGCGGGGTCGCTGATCTTCGGGCGCTGGTTCGACCGCGCGGGGCTGAAAGTGCTGATCCCCGGCACCCTGATCGGGGCGGTGGTGGCGCCGCTGGCCTTTTTCGGCGGGCCGGTGATGGCGTTGTTCGCGGCCCTTCTGTGGGGCACAGCCCTTGGCATTCATGACGCCGTGATGTCGGCCGCGGTGGCGGGCCTCGTGCCGGAACCGATGCGGGCGCGGGCCTATGGCGTGTTCCCGGCGGTGTACGGGATTTCCTGGTTCCTGGGCAGCGCGCTGATGGGCTGGTTCTACGATTTTTCGCTTGGCGCACTGGTGGCACTTTCAGTCGCGGCGAGCCTTCTGGCGCTGGTTCCGCTTTCGCTTGCCATCCGCGCCGCGAAAGCCTGAAGCCAACTGGACGGAACAGGGCCGGGCCGCTATACGCCAGCGCGCATGACCGACCTTGCCCACATCCGCAATTTTTCCATCGTCGCCCATATCGACCATGGCAAATCCACGCTGGCCGACCGCCTGATTCAGACCACGGGGGGGCTGAGCTCGCGCGAGATGAAGGCGCAGGTGCTCGATTCCATGGATATCGAGCGGGAGCGCGGCATTACCATCAAGGCGCAGACCGTGCGCCTGGAATACACCGCCGAAAACGGCGAGACCTATGTTCTGAACCTGATGGACACGCCGGGGCATGTCGACTTCGCCTATGAAGTCAGCCGCTGTCTGGCGGCGTGCGAAGGCGCGCTTCTGGTGGTGGATGCGAGCCAGGGCGTGGAAGCCCAGACCCTGGCCAATGTCTATCAGGCGATCGACGCGGGGCTGGAGATCGTGCCGGTTCTGAACAAGGTGGATCTTCCCGCCGCCGAGCCCGAACGCGTGCGCCAGCAGATCGAGGATGTGATCGGGATTGACGCGTCCGACGCGATTCCGATTTCCGCCAAGACGGGGCTGAACATCGAGGCGGTGCTGGAAGCAGTGGTACACCGCCTGCCGCCGCCGAAGGGCGATGCCCATGCGCCGCTGAAGGCGCTACTGGTCGATAGCTGGTACGACGCCTATCTGGGTGTGGTGGTACTGGTGCGCATTGTCGACGGCACGCTGAAGAAGGGCCAGCGCATTCGCATGATGGCGCCCGATGCGGTCTATCAGGTGGAGCAGGTGGGTGTGTTCCGCCCCAAGAAGACGCCCGTCGAAAGCCTGGGCCCGGGCGAAGTGGGCTTCATCACCGCCCAGATCAAGCAGGTGGCCGACACACAAGTTGGCGACACCATCACCGATGAGAAGAAGGGCACGGCCACGCCGCTGCCCGGGTTCAAGCCGGCACAGCAGGTGGTGTTCTGCGGCCTGTTCCCGATCGACGCGGCACAGTTCGAGGATCTGCGCGAGGCGCTGGCCAAGCTGCATCTGAACGATGCGAGCTTTACCTACGAAACGGAATCGTCCGCCGCATTGGGCTTCGGCTTCCGCTGCGGCTTTCTGGGCCTGTTGCATCTGGAGATCGTGCGCGAGCGGCTGGAGCGGGAATTCAACCTCGACCTGATCGCGACGGCGCCAAGCGTGATCTATCGCGTGCATCTGACCGACGGCACGGTGAAGGAGATGCACAACCCGGCCGACATGCCGGACCCGGTGAAGGTGGACTTCATCGAGGAGCCGTGGATCAAGGCCACCATCATGGTGCCGGACGATTATCTGGGCGCGGTGCTGAAACTGTGTGAGGACCGGCGCGGCAGCCAGATCGAGCTGACCTATGCCGGTAGCCGCGCGATGGTGGTCTACAAGCTGCCGTTGAACGAAGTGGTGTTCGATTTCTATGACCGTTTGAAATCGGTTTCCCGCGGTTATGCCAGTTTCGATTACCAGATCGAGGATTACGAGGAAGGCAATCTGGTCAAGATGTCGATCCTGGTGAACGGCGAGCCGGTGGATGCGCTTTCCATCATCGTGCATCGCGGCCGGGCAGAGGCCCGCGGCCGCACGATGTGCGAAAAGCTGAAAGAGTTGATCCCGCGCCACCTGTTCCAGATTCCGATTCAGGCGGCGATCGGCGGCAAGGTGATCGCGCGCGAAACCATCAGCGCGCTCAGGAAAGACGTGACCGCCAAATGTTATGGCGGCGACATCAGCCGCAAACGCAAGCTTCTGGACAAGCAGAAGGAAGGCAAGAAGAAGATGCGCCAATTCGGGCGTGTCGAGATTCCGCAGGAAGCCTTCATCGCCGCGCTGAAGATGGATGGGGACTGAGCCTTACGCATCGTGCCCCGAGGGACTTGCGCCGGACAAGCATCGCCACTTATCGTCCGGTCATTGCGGGGTATGGGGGAATTTTCATGCGATCGAAAACGGCTGCGGCGCTGTGCGCCGTGGTGATGGGACTTGTCCTTGCGGGTTGCGAAACCATGCAGCCTGCCAGCTATGCCAATTACGGCGACAACACATTCGCGCTGCACAAATTCGAGGGCGCCAAGCTGCGCCTCGGCACGATCACGGACCAGAGCAATTTCGATAGCGGCTGCCGCCTGGTTGGCCCGATCAAAACATCCGGCAACAGGCCGCTTGCCGAATTCATCCGCGATTCCTTCAACGACGAGCTGAAATTCGCGGGGCTCTATTCGGACGATCCCGATACCACGCGCCTGACCGCGACGCTCCAGGCCGCGGGCTTCTCCTCCATGTCGAACATGACCCGCGGCCACTGGACTTTCTCGCTGCAACTGGCCAATCCGGCCAATGGAAGAACGCTGGTCGCCAATTCGAGTTACGATTTCGACAGCGGCTTCAGCGCTGCGGTCGCCTGCGCCAATGTTTCCAACGCGCTGACGCCGGCGGTGCAGCGCCTGATCAATACCGCGGTGACCGACCCGCAATTCCGTGCCCTGATCGCCCAGCCACGATGATGGATGGCCGGGTCAGGCCCGGCCATGACGGGAAGAAAGAAACCTTTGCAGGATGGCCGGGACCTTGCCCGGACATGTGCGGTTCCGATGCGGCCATTCGGCAAGGCGGAAATGGGCCCTTAAGGCGGTATATGCTGGGCCATGGTTCCTGACACGGCGCAAACGGAACGACGCACCCGCGATCTGCGGCCGTGGCTGATTTACGGCGCCTTCATCGCGGTGGGTGCGGCGCTGGATACGGCCTCGCGCCATTTCCCGACCGCGATGCCCTTTTTCCTGCCATGGGAATTCAACTGGCCGATGTACCTCGCCACCGGGCTGGGGCTCGGCTGGTATGTTCGCGGGTTGCGCCGGCTTTCATCAGCCAGACGCCCCCACCCCCTTCGCATCGCGCTTTACATTATCGGTGTGCTGTCGCTCTACGCCATGCTGCAGACCCACATCGATTTTTATGCGCAGCGCGTATTCTTCGTTCACCGCGCCGCGCATTTCGTGCTGCATCACGCGGGCGCCTTTCTGATTGCGCTGTCATGGCCCGGTGCGGCGCTGAGCGCAGGCATGCCGCGCGGCCTGCGCCCGGTTCTGTTGTGGCGGCCGCTCAGCCGCGTGGTGGATGTGTTGCAGCACCCGGCCGTGGCGCCGGTGCTGTTTGTCGGGCTGCTTTATCTGTGGCTTCTGCCATCGCTGCACACGCGCGTGATGCTCGATTCCAATCTTTACGACCTGATGAACTGGAGCATGACGATCAACGGCATCATGTTCTGGTGCCTGGTGCTGGACCCGCGGCCGAAACCGCCGGCGCGGCTTTCACATTTGAAACGCGGTTTGATGATCCTGTTGATCGAACTGCCGCAAATGGCGCTGGGCGCGGTGCTGTCCCTTTCGAGGACAAATTACTATCCGGTCTACGACATCTGCGGCCGGGTGCTGGACGTTCCAGCGCTGAGCGATCAGCATTATGGCGGGCTGATCATCTGGCTGCCCGGCACGCTGACGAGTTTTGCCGCGATGATCTTTGTGCTGATGACCATGCACCGCTGCGAATTGCGCGCCGAGGCCCGTGGCGCGGCAAAGAATGTGGACAGCGCCGCGCCGCAACCGGCTTAGCGTACATTACAGACAAAACGTGAAGCCAACGGTGTCGTCCGGCATCTGCTCACCGCCGAGCGAGCGGTAAAGACCCAGTGCTGCATCATTGCCGCGTTCTGTCAGGACCCAGGCCTCAGCGCAGTGCAGCGCGCGGGCTTTCACAAATAGCGCCTGCAGCAGCGCCTTTGCCAGACCGCGCTGGCGATAAGGCCCCGCCACACCCACTTCATTGATCCACAATTCGCGCGGCTTATCGGGGTGGACGTAATCGACCGCCGACGCAAAGCCGACCACCACGCCAGCCTCCACCGCGACGGCCAGATGATGATCGGGCCGGGCGAGAAATTCGCGCAACGCGCCGGGGCGGATGGCATCGTCAAACACATCGTCCGCAACGCGATCCAGCACCGCCGCATCAGCCGCGCCCAGCAGATGAATGGTGGCCGCCATATCCGATCCTCCGCAACGGCCCTGCAGTATAGGTCATGCTGGCGTTTTGGGCGGGCGCGCGATATGGCTCCCCCGCCCTTTGGGAAACCCGCATGGCCGCCACCCTGGCATTGATCGATTACGGCTCCGGCAATCTGCGCTCTGCCGAGAAGGCGCTGGCGCGTGCGGCGACGGAAAGCGGGCTTGCGTTGCAGATCGCTGTGACCAGCGATGCCGATGTGGTGCGCGGGGCAGACCGTATCGTGCTGCCGGGTGTCGGCGCCTTTGCCGATTGCATGGCGGGGCTTTCGGCGCTGCCCGGCATGGTCACGGCCCTGAACGAGACGGTAACCGGCAAGGGGCGGCCGTTCCTCGGCATCTGTGTCGGGATGCAGTTGATGGCGCGGGTGGGCCGCGAGTTCGGCGACACCAAAGGCCTTGGCTGGATCGACGGCGAGGTGACGAAATTAATCCCCCTTCCGCCGGCTTCGCCGTCACCTTCCCCCACGCCTTCCCCCACGGGGGGGGAAGGGTTCACACCGTCCCTGAAGATTCCCCATATGGGCTGGAACGAATTGCGCATCGCGCGACCCCACGCCCTGTTCGATGGGCTGGAGGCGGGGGCACACGCCTATTTCGTCCACTCCTTCGCGTTCCGCGCCGCCGACGATGCGGATGTGTTGGCGACCACCGATTATGGCGGGCCGGTGGTGGCGGCAATCGGACGGGACAATCTGGCCGGGACCCAGTTTCACCCTGAGAAAAGTCAGGCGGTGGGCTTGCGCATCCTGTCCAACTTCCTCAATTGGCGGCCATGAAACTTTACCCCGCGATCGACCTGAAAGACGGGCACTGCGTGCGCCTGAAACAGGGGGCAATGGATCAGGCCACCGTGTTCAACACCGACCCGGCGGCGCAGGCGCGGAGCTTTGCCGAAGCCGGGTTCGAGTGGCTGCATTGTGTGGACCTGAACGGCGCCTTTGCCGGGGGTTCGCACAATGGCGATGCAATTGCCGCCATCCGCGCCGCGATTGCGCTGCCCATCCAGCTGGGCGGCGGCATTCGCGACCGGGCGGGCATCGAACACTGGCTGGAGGCCGGGATCACGCGGGTGATCCTCGGCACGGTGGCAGTGCGCGACCCCGCACTGGTGAAGGACGCGGCGCGCGCTCATGAAGGGCGCATTGCCGTCGGCATCGATGCGCGTGACGGCATGGTGGCGGTAGAAGGCTGGGCCGAAACCTCCACCCTTTCAGCGGCGGAGTTGGCGCGGCGGTTCGAGGATGCCGGGGTTGCCGCCATCATCTACACCGACATCGCACGCGACGGCATGTTGCAGGGCGTGAATGTGGAGGCGACCGCGGCCTTGGCACGCGCGGTTTCGATTCCGGTGATCGCGTCGGGCGGCGTGGCGGGCATTGAAGACATCGCGGCGCTGATCGCGGCCAGGGAACCGAACATCGACGGCGTGGTGATCGGGCGCGCCCTTTATGACGGGCGGATCGACCCGGCAGCGGCACTGAAACTGGCCAAGTGCGGGTAGGCTTCGGCCCTCGCCGCCTCCGGCCGCAACTACCCCCCTCCGCTTCCCCGGATAAATCCGGGTCAGCACCTCCCCCGCGTGCGGGGGAGGATGATTTCGTGTTTCTTCTCCCCCGTTTTTACGGGGGAGGTGTTCCGAAGGAACGGAGGGGGCGGAAGAAAGTCAGGTGCGGCCGAGGCGGCGGACGATCTCGTCCAACTGTTCCAGGGTCTTGTAGCTGACGCGAAGCTCGCCGCCCTTGTCGCCGCGATGATGCACGGCGACAGCAAGGCCCAGGCGCTGGGTCAGGTCCCGTTCCAGCGCGGCGGTGTCAGCATCCTTCTCCAACACCCTGTTTGGAGAGGGTTTCTTCTGATTTGATGAACGCTGTTCAGCTTGCCGGACATTGAGTGCAGCATCCACGATCTGGCGCGCGCGCGCCTCCGCATCCTCGGCCCCGATCAGGGTGCGGGCATGACCGGCGCTGAGCGCCCCCTCCCGCACCATGACCTTGACGCTTTCCGGCAGACGCAAAAGGCGAAGCGTGTTCGCGACATGGCTGCGGCTTTTGCCGACGGTCTGCGCCAGCTTTTCCTGGGTGTATTGGAAACGGTCGATCAGGTCGTGATAGGCCGCCGCCTCCTCAATCGCGTTGAGGTCGGCGCGCTGCACATTCTCCACGATGGCGAGTTCGAGGGCCTCGGAATCCGAAAGCTCCCGCACCACCACCGGCACGTCATGCAGCTTGGCCATCTGGGCCGCACGCCAGCGCCGTTCGCCCGCCACGATCTCGAAACTGTCGGACGCGCCCTTGACCGGGCGGACCAGAATGGGTTGCAGCACCCCCTTCTCGCGGATGGAATTGGAGAGATCTTCCAATTCCCCTTCCGCAAAACGCTTGCGCGGCTGATGCGGGTTGGGCTTCAGAAACGCGACCGGCAGGGTGCGCGTGGATTTACCGTCGCCGCGGGCGGGCGCCACATCATCGCCGATCAACGCCGAAAGCCCGCGCCCGAGACCGGACCGTCTTGCCTCTGCCATCATGCCGCTTCCCGTGCCTTCTCGCGTTGCACCAACTCGCCCGCCAGCCGGATGTAAGCCTGGCTGCCCGGACATTTGAGATCGTAGATCAGCGCCGGCAGACCATGGCTCGGCGCTTCGGAAATGCGCACATTGCGCGGTATCACAGTACGATAGACCTTATCGCCCATATGCCCGCGCACATCGGCGGCAACCTGATCGCTGAGTTTGTTGCGCTTGTCGAACATGGTGAGGATGATGCCCTGAATCTCCAGCGCGGGATTGAGGTTCGTCCGTACACGGTCAATCGTTTTGAGCAGCTGGCTGAGGCCTTCCAGCGCGAAGAATTCCGTCTGCAACGGCACGATCACCGCATCGGCCGCGACCATTGCGTTCACGGTCAGAAGGGTCAGCGACGGCGGGCAATCGATCAGCACATAAGCGAAGTTCTGCGCCGGGCTGTGGGCGAATTCTTCCAGCGCATCCTTCAGACGATTGTTGCGCCGTTCCATCCCGATCAGTTCGAGTTCGGCACCCGAAAGATCGACCGTGGCCGGCACGATCGAAAGACGCGGCACGCGGGTCGGCACAATGGCATCGGCCAGCGGTACATCCCCCATCAGTACGTCATAGATGGTGCGTTCACGCTGATCGTGGCCGATGCCGAGCCCGGTGGAGGCGTTGCCCTGGGGGTCGATGTCCACCACCAGTGCGGGCTGGCCGATGGCGGCGAGCGCGGTGGCCAGATTGATTGCGGTGGTGGTTTTACCCACACCGCCCTTCTGGTTGGCCACCACCAGCACGCGGGGGCGGCGGCCATCGGGATTGGACAAGCGTTCCACCAGTTCAGACACGGGCCAGCCCCCGGATTTCCAGGACCGTGGCCGCCGGATCGGTCAGGCTCTGGTGCTTTTGCAGGATCATTCTCCAAATCTTGTAGGCCGCGGTCAACTCACCCTCAACATTTTGACCCTTGAGGAACAGATTCACGGTCCCCGCCCCCTGAGAGCGATGCGCGTAGGCCAGCAGCCGGTCGAGCGGCGCACAGGCCCGCGCCGTTACCACGTCGAAAGCCCGGCGCGGGGCATCTTCGATCCGGCCATTGCGAATGTCGACCGTCAGGCCGAGCTTTTCGGCGACTTCCCCCAGGAATCGGCATTTCTTGGCGGTGGATTCGTAAAGGCTGACCCGCAGCCGGTCGCGCGCCAGCCAGGCCAGCACCAGACCCGGAAACCCCGCCCCGCTGCCGAGATCGGCCAATGTTGTGGCCGAAGCCGGAATCAGGGGCAGAAGCTGAGCGCTGTCCAGTATATGGCGGTGCCAGACAGCGGCGAGCGACGCGGCTGAAACCAGATTGTGCTTCGCATTCCAGTCCCGCAGCAGGCCGACATAAGTCTCAAGCCCCGCCAATGTTTCACGTGAAACAGGGAAGGCGGCCTGAAACGCGGCCACATCGGGGACGGAATCCGCCACGGCGTCAGGCGGCTTCATGCTTGCGGGCCCTGGTCCCATGCCGGGCGGTTCCCCGGACATGGGCCAGCACCACGGTCAGCGCGGCAGGCGTGACGCCATCGATCCGCGCGGCCTGACCCAGAGTGGCGGGGCGGATGCGGGCCAGTTTCTGCGCCGCCTCGGTCGAAAGGCCGTGAACCGCGCGATAATCGAGGTCAGCGGGCAGATGCAGGCCTTCATCCCGGCGGAAGGCGGCGATATCAGCCTCCTGCCGGTCGAGATAGCCGGAATAGCGCGCATCGATCTCCAACTGCTCGACAATCGGGGCGGAAAGCCCGCCCAGTTCGGGCCAGATTGCCTGCAGCATCGGCCATTCGACGCCGGGAAGGGCCAGAAGCTCGAACCCGTTGCGGCGGACACCATCCAGCCGCACGGTCAGCCCCAGCTTCTGGGCCTGATTGGGGGTGAGGGTCAGCGCCTGCATCTCAGCCCGCGCGGCCTCCAGCGCCGCCATTTTGGCCGAAAACGCCCGTTTACGGGCGGAACCGACCAGCCCGGCCGCGATACCGAGCCCGGTCAGGCGTTGATCTGCGTTATCCGCCCGCAGGGTGAGGCGGTATTCGGCGCGGGAGGTGAACATGCGATAGGGCTCGCTCACCCCCTTGGTCACCAGATCATCGATCAGCACGCCGATATAGGCCCGCGCCCGGTCGAGGATGACAGGCCCTGTCCCGCCAGCGGCGCGCGCGGCGTTCAGCCCGGCCATCAGGCCTTGGGCCGCCGCCTCCTCATACCCCGTGGTGCCGTTGATCTGGCCCGCGAGATAGAGGCCGGGCAGTTTTTTGACCTCCAGCGCGGGCGAAAGCTCCCGCGGATCGACATAATCATACTCGATGGCGTAGCCGGGGCGGATCATCCGCGCCGTTTCGAGGCCCGGAATGGTCGCAATCAGCGCCAATTGCACATCTTCCGGCGTCGAGGTCGAGATTCCGTTGGGATAGATGGTGGGATCGTCCAGCCCCTCCGGCTCCAGAAAGATCTGGTGGCTCTCGCGCGCGGCGAAACGGACCACCTTGTCCTCGATCGAGGGGCAATAGCGCGGGCCGGTACTTTCGATCTGGCCGGAATACATCGGCGCCCGGTCGAGATTGGCGCGCAGGATCGCGTGCGTCTCCGCCGTGGTGCGGGTGATGTGGCAGACGGTCTGCGGCGTGGTGATGCGGCTGTTGAGGAAAGAAAAGGGCACCGGCGGATCGTCGCCCGCCTGGGGGGCCAGCCGCTCCCACGCGATGGTGCGGCCGTCGAGCCGCGGCGGGGTGCCGGTTTTGAGCCGCCCCATGGTGAGGCCGAGGCCGTAAAGCGCCTGAGACAGGCCGACGGCGGCGGATTCGGTGCCGATTTCGCCATTGGCGGCGGGCGCCGCGGTCATGCGGCCGGCGGGAATCTTGCGCTCCCCGATATGGATCAGGCCGCGCAGAAAGGTGCCGGTGGTGAGAATGACGGCGCCGCTGCGGAATTCGCTTCCATCCGCCGTGGTCACACCGGCGGCGCGGCCGCCCTGCACCAGAAGGCCTTCCACCGCGGCGGCGCGGATGGTGAGGTTTTCGGTCTCGGCCAGTGCGGCCTGCATGGCGGCGCGGTAGAGCTTGCGGTCGGCCTGCGCCCGGGGGCCGCGCACCGCCGGGCCCTTGCGCCGGTTCAGCATGCGGAACTGGATGCCCGCCGCATCGGCGACGCGGCCCATCACGCCGTCCAGCGCATCGATCTCGCGCACCAGATGGCCCTTCCCCACCCCGCCAATGGCCGGATTGCAGGACATTTCGCCGATGGTTTCGAGATTATGGGTCAGAAGCAGCGTTGCGGCGCCTGCGCGTGCGGCTGCCGCCGCAGCCTCACAGCCAGCGTGCCCACCCCCGATCACGATCACGTCGTAGCGCATGGGCGCGGTGTTTAGGCTTCATAGGGGACACGATCAAGAAAAAGCCTGCCGGAACGGGATGTTTCAGGCGCGCGGGTGATGTTTCACGTGAAACAACGGCTTGAGACTGGCGGTGTGTGTTTCACGTGAAACGTCTTCCGCCACTCAAGCGGTCATAGACATATTTACCTATGTTTCGCGGCAGAAATACCACAAGCTCTACAGATAGGCACAACAACTGGCGTTTTGGGGGTTCGTAGCCCGGTATTGCTAGTTGCGAATCCCGTCACATGGGCACAAAAATAATGTCGAGGTCGCCCTAAACAGGCGACCTCGACAGATAAATACCACGTGGAGATGTGGCCGAGCCCGGTTGAAGGCAGCGGATTTCCAATCCGTACAGGACGCTAGCCCCGTCCTGCGGGGGTTCAAATCCCCCCATCTCCGCCACCAACATTACTTCAAACTAGGCCCCATACTGGGGCCTTTTTCTTTCTAACCGATTGACAGCAGCCAACGCGAGTAGAAAGTGATTCGTTATGAATGTACCTAATTGTTCAATTTTGTACAATATAACTCATGGCACGACGTCGAACGAGCGGCTCCAGATCCAGACTAGGATCTGAACTTGAGGGGATACTTGCTGATTTCTGTGAAGCTCATCATGGCGCCAACGCCCATGAGATAACCAAGCGGGCTATCAGAGAGTTTGTCTCTCACGATTTGGAGAACAATCCGGGCATTCGCAAAGAATTTGAGCGGCTGCAAAAACTGCGCCTCCGCGAACCAAACTTGAAAGTAGTGGCTTTGGATAGAGACGAAGGCAAAAACTAGGCGGCTACTTCCCAATACAGAAGTCGCGGAAGATGACGTCGAGCAGGTCTTCGACATCGACGCGGCCGGTGATACGGCCGATGGCACGGGTGGCGAGGCGGATGTCTTCGGCCATCAGCTCGGCCTCCGGCGCCTGACATGCGCGAGCCAAGGCTTCAGCCGCCTCCTCCAGCGCGCGGCGATGGCGGGCGCGGGTAATCAGCGGGGCCTCGCCCGGCCGCTCCAGCGTTCGGGCCACCAACCGGGTCAGCCAGGCCAGCAGGGCCTCCACCCCCGCCCCGGTTTTGAGCGAAAGGTGCAGGCCGTCCCGCGCCGCGGGCCACGGCAGATCGGTCTTGTTCCAGACGATGAGGTCCGGCTTCAGGTCGCCCAGTTCGGGCTGATCGCTGCTGGCGCCGTCCAGCAGTAGCAGCACCAGATCGCTTTCGGCGGCGCGGGCACGGGCACGGCGCACCCCTTCCCGCTCGATGGCATCGCCGGATTCGCGCAAGCCCGCCGTGTCCGAGATGGTGACGAGATAGCCGCCAAGGTCGAGCCGGATGTCGATCACATCGCGGGTGGTGCCCGGAATATCAGACACGATGGCGACGCTGCGTTTCGCCAAGGCATTGATAAGAGAGCTTTTTCCAGCATTCGGTGGACCGATCACCGTTAAGTGAACACCGTCGCGGATCAGCTCCCCCCGCCCCGCATCATTCAGATAGGCAGCGATTTCGGCCTGGATAGCGGTAAGGTTTTCGCGGGCGCGTGTCTCCACATCCTCCGGCAGTTCCTCCTCCGCGAAATCAATTGCGGCTTCGGCCAGCGCGCCGGCCGCGATCAGCCGGGTGCGCCAGTCTTCATAGAGCGCCTCCGCCACGCCGCCATATTGGCGCAAGGCCTGCCTGCGCTGGCTTTCGGTTTCGGCATCGATCAGATCGGCCAGCGCTTCCGCCCGGGTCAGGTCCAACTTACCGTTCTCAACCGCGCGGCGGGTGAACTCCCCCGCCTCGGCGGTGCGCAAACCGGGCACGGCGCCGAGCGCCGCCATCAAACCTTCGGCGATGGCGCGGCCGCCATGGGCATGAAATTCGGCACAATCCTCGCCGGTGAAACTGGCCGGTCCCGGAAACCAGAGCAGAAGACCATGATCGATCGCGCGGCCCTTGCCATCCACAAAGGCGCGCAAGGCGGCGCGGCGTGGGTGGGGCGGCCCCTGCCCCGTCAGCGCGCGTACCGCCGCCCCAGCCTGCGGCCCCGAAACGCGGAACAGCGCCACGCCGGCGCGGCCCGGCGCGCTGGACAGCGCGAAAATCGTATCGTCCCGCATCATGCCCGATCAGGCTTTGGGGTCTTTTTTCGTCGGGCCGCCCTTTGCGGCGCCACCGGTGGCCGCCCGCGCACTGTCCCACAGAAAGCGCTGAAACTGCTCGAACGCCTGGGTGCCGAAGCCCGCGCCGGGCGGCATCCACGCCTTCAGCATCGCTTCGGGATCGGAAGCATCAAGCGCGGCCTTCATCCGCTGTTCCATTTCCGCCAGCATCTTCTCCTGCAGCGCCGAAACGTCCGGCAAGCCCATCAGCTTGCGCGCCTCCTCCGGCGTGAGGTCCACCTCGACATGCATTTTCATGGTCTGTTTTCCTTCACGCTTGTTCGTTCCACATGCCCCGCCGGGCACAAAACCGGATTCGATGGAATCCCGGTTTCGCTCCAGTTCTTTGTTCTGTCGCGCAATTGATCGGAAAACCGCTTCACACTTTTCCGATTGCGCTCTAAACAGACGCTAAGAGCATAAACCCTGTCCCGCAACGGCGCGCGGCTCTCTTCGCGCACTGCAAGGATGCCCCATGACCGCCAACACACTCGCCGCCGAGACGAGCCCCTATCTGCTTCTGCATGCCGGCAATCCGGTGCATTGGCGCCCGTGGGGGCCGGAAGCCTTTGCCGAAGCGGAAGCGCAAGGAAAGCCGGTGCTGCTCTCGGTCGGCTACACCGCCTGTCACTGGTGCCATGTGATGAACCACGAAAGTTTCGCGGACGCGGAAACCGCGAAGCTGATGAACGAACTGTTCGTCAATGTGAAGGTGGACCGGGAGGAGCGCCCGGACATCGACCAGCTTTATCAAGCCGCTTCCAATTCGATGGGGCTGAACGGCGGCTGGCCGCTGACCATGTTCCTCACGCCGAAGGGCGAACCGTTTTATGCTGGGACCTATTTTCCGCCCGAAGACCGCTATGGCCAGCCCGCCTTCAAGCGTGTGCTGGAAGAAGTCTCGAAACTCTATCACGAGCAGAAAGAGCCGGTGGCGAACGCCACGGGCCGGGTGACCCAGGCGCTGACCAATCTGTGGGCGCGGGATTTGCGCGGCGAAACCCACCCGATGATGCTGGACGCATCCGCCATTCATATCGCACAACGATTTGATATCTTTTATGGCGGGCTGTCGGGCGCGCCCAAATTCCCCTCCACCGGGCTTCTGGAGGTGATGTGGCGCGCCTTCCTGCGCACGGCCGCCCCGCAATTCTTCCAGCTGGTGCAAACCTCGCTCGACAATATGGCGATGTCCGGCATCTACGATCATGTCGGCGGCGGCTATGCCCGTTATGCCACCGATGAACGCTGGCTGATCCCGCATTTCGAGAAGATGCTCTACGACAATGCGCTGCTGATCGACATGATGACATCGGTCTGGCAGTACAACCGCAACCAGCTTTACCGCACGCGCATCGAGGAGACCATCGCCTGGGTGATGCGCGACATGATGGTGGGCGACGGTTTCGCCGCCAGCCTGGATGCGGATTCCGACGGCGAGGAAGGCATCTATTATCTGTGGACGGAAGCCGAGATCGATGCGGCGCTGGCCGGCACGTTTTCGCAGCGTTTCAAGCAGGTCTACAACGTCACCCGCGAAGGCAATTTCAACGGCCGCAACATTCTGCATCGGGTCGGCAACGCGACCTATCCCCAGCCGGAAGCCGATGAAGCCCTGTTCAAGCGCCAGCGCGAACTTCTGCTGGCGGCACGGATGAAACGCACCGCGCCCTTGCGCGACGACAAGGTGCTGGCCGACTGGAACGGCATGATGATCCATGCCCTTGCCAATGCGGGCTCCGCACTGAAGGTGCCGCAATGGATCGCGGCCGCCGAAAAGACCTTCGCCTTCGTCGAGAAAAACTTAAGTGACGGCGACCGGCTTTCGCATTCCTGGCGTGAGGGCAAGCGGCACGCCAGCGGCTTCTCGGATGATTACGCCCATATGGCGCGCGCCGCTTTGATGCTGTTCGAGGTGACGCAGAACACCCATTACCGCGACCGGGCGCGGGCCTGGGTGGATGTGCTGAACGAACATTACTGGGACGCGCAGAACGGCGGCTATTTCCAGACCGCGGACGATGGCGAACAGCTTTTCTTCCGTGTACGGACAGTGTTCGATCAGGCCGCCCCTTGCGCCAATGGCGTGATGACGGGCGTGCTGGCCCGGCTCTATTTCATCACCGCCGAACAGGCTTATCGCGACCGTTCCAACGCGCTCGTCTCCGCCTTCGCAAGCGAAATCAACCGCGCCTATATCTCGATGGGCAGCTATCTCAACAATCTCGAACTGATCATGACGGGCTTGCAGATCGTGATCGTGGGCCCGCGCGACAACCAGAAAACGCGCGAGATGATGGAAGCCGTCACCGGGCGCAGCCTGCCCAACCGCACGCTGCTGGTGGTGGAGCCGGATGCGGTTCTGCACGAAACCCACCCCGCCTTCGGCAAGACGATGCAGAACGGCGTGCCCACGGCCTATGTCTGTGTGCGGCAGACCTGCTCGGCACCGATCACCAATCCGGTGACCCTGAGCCAGATGCTGCAATTGCCGGCGCGGGCCGAGGGGCAGGCCTGATCCCATAGGCTTCGCATCAGGGTTTCGCATCGGGCGCCGGCTGTGATTTGATTTCAGCCGGATCCCCGAACGGCAACAACCAGAACAAAGGGCGCGCAGGCATGGGCAAAGACGTCACGATTCAGGGCAAGGACGGCAATTTCTCGGCCTATCTCGCCACACCAGCGGTGGGCGGCGGGCCCGGAATCGTGGTGATTCAGGAGATTTTCGGCGTCAACGCGGTGATGCGCAGCGTGGCCGACGGCCTGGCCGCACGAGGATTCTTCGCGCTCGCGCCGGACCTGTTCTGGCGGCTGTCGCCCAATGTGCAGTTGGGCGACAAGACCAAGGCGGACTGGGACAAGGCGTTCGACCTGATGAACCGCTTCGATCCCGCCAAAGGGGTGGAGGATATTCAGGCCACCATCACCCACTTGCGCAAAACGCGCGGCACCAACGGCAAGGTGGGCGCGGTGGGCTATTGCCTCGGCGGCATGCTGGCTTACCTGACCGCCACCCGCACCGATTGCGATGCGGCGGTTGGCTATTACGGCGTCAATATCCAGACCATGCTGGACGAAGCCGAGAATCTGAAAAAACCGCTGATGCTGCACATCGCCGGGAAAGACCAGTTCGTGCCGCAAGCGGCCCAGGCGAAGATCGTGGAAGGGCTGAAAGCCAATCCACTCGCCACCACACACATTTATCCGGAAATGGATCACGCCTTCGCCCGTGACGGCGGCGAGCATTACGACAAGGCCTGTGCCGACCTCGCCAACAGCCGCACCGCCACCTTCCTGCGCCAGCATCTGAGCTAAGGCCCCTCCCGAATTGCGCTTCGCCCAATTCGACCCCGCAACACGTGTGGGGCAGGCTCTCCCCCGCTTCGCAGGGGAGGAGAAGTGGGCGCCGTGCATCCTCCCACGTGGTTACGGGGGAGGCGTTCCGAAGGAACGGAGGGGGCGATGCCGTATTTACCCCCACCCGAAAATTTGCGCTTCGCTTCAATTTTCGACCTCCCCACTGCGGGGAGGCGAAAGAAGAATCCCATATTTCGTATATCAGTAAAAACTGGACCCAATAACTGCTATCTATACACTTGCTTCGTTTGCACTGTATGATTTCGTTTGTTTCGATTATAGTGAAACACGGATATAGATATGGCGGATAGTGCGATTTTCCGCAATGCGGTGATGCCGGAGGAGGCCGACGCCAGCGTGGCGCAGGCCAGCCTGCGGCGGCTGGAGCCCTATCGCGGCTGGACCGGTGGCGTCTCGGTTCAGGTCCACGACGACAATGCCCGCACCGCCCCCCTGCCCGAACCGGCGTTCCGGCTGCTGCTCGACCTTCTGAATCATATGGCCCGCGGCCAGGTGGTGGCCGTCGCCTCCATCGAGGCGGAATTCACCACCCAGCAGGCGGCGGAGGTTCTGGGCGTTTCCCGCCCCCATCTGATCAAGCTGCTGGAAGCAGGGCTGCTTCCCTATCGCCGGGTGGGCAGCCACCGCCGCATCCGCTTCACCGATATTGCCGCCTTTCGCGCCGGCCCCGGCGCCCGCCACAGAACGGAGACCCCGATGCCATTCGACCCCGTGGAAGACGCCATCCGCGCCATTGCAGACGGCGAAATGATTGTGGTGGTGGATGATGACGACCGCGAAAACGAAGGCGATCTGATTGTCGCCGCTTCCAAAGTCACCCGCGAACAGGTGGCGTTCATGATCCGCCACACCAGCGGCATTCTGTGTGCGCCGCTGACCCCGGCACGGGCGCGTGCGCTGTCCCTCGACCCGATGGTGCGCGAGAACAACGCCCCGCTCGGCACCGCCTTCACCATTTCGGTCGATTATCGTGACGGGCTGACCACCGGCATCTCCGCCGACGAACGCTGCAACACGGTGCGCGCACTCGCCAATGACAATGTGCAGGCGGAGGATTTCGTCCGCCCCGGCCATGTCTTTCCGCTGATCGCAAAAGACGGCGGGGTTCTGATGCGCTCCGGCCATACCGAGGCCGCCACCGATCTGATGCGGCTGGCCGGCCTGCCGGAAACGGGTGTGCTCGCCGAACTCGTCAACGACGATGGTTCGGTCAAGCGGCTGCCCGCCCTCCTCGCCTTTGCCAAGGAACACAAGCTCAAAATCATTTCGATTGCCGATCTGATCGCCTGGCGCCGGGCGCGCGAGAAGCTGGTGCACCGTGCGCGCGAATTCGAATTGCAGACCGAAATCGGGCCGGCCCGCGCCATCGCCTATTCCACTCCGTTCGATGCCGTGCAGCACATGGCACTGGTGTTCGGCGATCCGCTGCGCGTGAGCGCACCGCTCGTGCGCATTCACCGCCAGGATGTGCTGGGCGATGTCTTCCGCCATGGTGGCGGGCACGATCTGCTGGCCGCCGCGATGGCACGCATCAAGACGGCAGGCGCGGGCGTGATCGTTTATCTGCGCGAAGGGGCGGCCGGTGTTTCAACCCCGGATCCGCTGCCCATGGCCGCCACGCCAAGCGAAAAGAAACGGGCGGAAAACTGGCGCGATGTGGGCATCGGGGCACAGATCCTGAAGGATCTGGAACTGAAATCCATCACGCTGCTTTCGCCCCATCAGTTTGAATATGTCGGCCTTGCGGGCTTCGATATTCAGATTGCGGCCATCGAACAGATTGGCGGCTGAGATCGCAATTTCCGCGACCGCGCTTTATCGTGGCCGGCAGCTGCAAAACAAAGGAGCAGGCGATGAAGGCGATCCGGTTTGAAAAGACGGGCGGGCCGGAGGTTCTGGGCTATACCGATGTGGAATTGCCGCCACCGGGAACGGGCGAGGCGCGGGTGCGCCACAGCGCCATCGGCGTCAATTTCATCGACACCTATTACCGCAGCGGGCTTTATCCGGTGAAGCTGCCCTCCGGCCTCGGCAGCGAGGCGGCTGGCGTCGTCACCGCGCTGGGCGAGGATGTCAGCGGGCTGAAAACCAATGTCAGTATTGGTGACCGTGTCGCCTATGCCGGGCCGCTCGGCGCTTACGCGGAAGAAGCCAATGTGCCCGCCGCACGTTTGGTCAAATTGCCGGATGGAATTGGCGATGACATTGCCGCCGCCGCGATGCTGAAAGGCATGACGGTGCAATATCTGCTCACACGCACCTTCATGGTGCAAAAGGGGATGACCATCCTGTTTCATGCCGCGGCCGGCGGTGTCGGGCTGATCGCGGGCCAATGGGCGAAACATCTGGGCGCCACCGTGATCGGCACCGTGGGATCGGATGACAAGATCGCGCTCGCCCGTGCGCATGGCTATGACCATGTCTTCAACATGCGCAAAGAGGATTGGGTGGCGCGGGTGCGCGAACTGTCAGGCGGGGAGGGGCTGCCGGTGGTCTACGATTCCATCGGCAAGGATAGCTGGGACGGTTCGCTCGATTGTCTGGCGCCGCGCGGGCTGATGGTCAGCTTCGGCAATGCCAGCGGGGCGGTGCCGCCTTTCGCGCCGGGCATTCTAGCGGCCAAAGGTTCGCTCTATCTGACGCGGCCCTCGCTCCTTCATTACACGCGCACGCGGGCGGAGTTGCAGGAAACGGCCGACGATCTGTTCGCGGTGATCGCATCGGGTGCGGTGAAGATCGAAGTGCGCCAGCGTTTCAAGCTGGCCAATGCGGCGGACGCCCATCGCGCGCTGGAAGGACGCAAGACCACCGGCGCAACGGTACTGGTTCCATAAACGTCGCAATACGAGGCATTCCATGCTCCCCCGTTTACGGGAGGATAATTTACGCTTCAGCCGACCCTGCTATTCCGCCGCGGCTTTGGTGTCGGGCCTCAGATAGATCGAGCGTTTGGGCCGCGCCATCACCCGTTGCACCATCGGCACGAAGGCGTCGAGCGGCATGGTATCGTAATGGGGATCGAAAGCGTTCTGGTCATGCCGGGCGCAGAACATCGCTGTTCTTTCAAAACAGGGATGGCCGCGGAACTGGTCGCGCATGTTCCGGTCCAGCCCCAGATAGTGGAAGAAATAATAGCCCTGGAAGATGCCGTGGTGATGCAGCATCCACCAATTGTCGTCCGACACGAAGGGGCGCAGCACGGTGGCGCCCAGTTCGGCATGATTGGCGGAGGCAAGAATATCGCCCATGTCGTGCAGAAGGGCGCAGACGACATATTCCTCGTCCATGCCGTCGCGATGGGCCAGCGTTGCCGATTGCAGCGAATGTTCCAGCCGGTCCACCGCGAAGCCGCCGCAATCGCCCTCCAGCATTTTCAGATGCGCAATCACCCGGTTGGGCAGATCCTTGTTGAACGACGACGCGGCCGCCCCGATTTTCATCCAGTCGTCCGGGGTGCCCTCGGCCATCGCCTTGAACTGGGCGCGGCCTTCAGTTGTTTCCGTGGAGGGGTGTTCGGTCATTGGCGGCGGCCTCCCTTGCCAGCTTCGCCCAGTGTCGGCCTCAAGGCCGCAGGCGTCAATCGGGTGGTGAAAGCCGGGCTTTAAGGGGCGCAAGACCGCCCCTATATGTTCTTTTCGCAACGTCCGGCCCTCAAGGAGCCCCGATGAAAGTTAGCCACGCCGAGCGCGCGCTTGAAGCGGTGCTGTTCACCAGCCGTTGGCTGATGGCGCCGTTCTATCTCGGCCTGGTGCTGGCGATCGTCGGGCTTCTGGTCGTGTTCGTGCAGGAGATCCTGCACGCCGCCCCGATGATCTTCAGTCTCGGCGAAGTCAATGTCGTGGTGCTGGCGCTGAACCTGATCGATCTGTCGCTGGCGGCCAATCTGCTGTTGATGGTGGTGCTGTCCGGCTACGAGAACTTCGTCTCCAAGATGGATGTGGCCGATCACCCCGACCGGCCGGACTGGATGGGCAAGATCGATTTTTCCGGCATGAAGCTGAAGCTGATCGCCTCCATCGTGGCGATTTCGGCCATCCAGCTTCTGAAGGCGTTCCTGTCGGTGGAGAAATATACCGAGACCGATCTCACCTGGCTGGTGATCATCCACCTGACCTTCGTGCTCTCCGGCGTTCTGCTGGCGCTGATGGATTTCATCGCCGTCCGCAGCAAGCACGTTTAGGGCCCGGTCAGGACCAGAATGGGCCCCATAATGACTACCAGCTTGAAACCCAGTGTCGATTATGGCACGATGCTGCCATGGGTGAAATGCGCAAAATTACAGTGGAAGTACCAGAACGCGCATTGGCGCTGGCGCAGGAACATACCGGCGCCGGCGTAAGCGAAACAGTTCGCCAAGCGCTTCTCGATTACGCTTCCAAGCAAGCTCAGAAAAAGGCAATGGCGCACCGCGGGAAAATCAAATTCGGGGTCGATCTTATGGCGCTGCGAAAGCTTGAGGATTAAGTGATCGCGGCCGACACCAGCAGTCTTATCGCCTATTTCTCCGGGCGTGACGGCAGTGATGTTGAACGAATCCACGATGCGTTGGGCGCAGGCGAGTTACGTATCTCACCGATCGCATTCACTGAACTGCTGAGCGACCCAAGAACCACTACAGAGCTCGAAATGGTTGTCGCCGAATGGCGCCAACTCGATATTACGCAAGGCTATTGGCTGCGCGCGGCTCGCACACGCGCCCGCCTCCTCAATCTCAAGCTCAAGCCAAAACTTCCGGATACGCTCATCGCTCAATCGGCAATCGACTACAATATTCCGCTTATCGCGCGCGACGATGGCTTTCGCCATTTCGCAAAACATTGCGGGCTGAAGCTCGCTTAAAGCCACACACCGCACCGGCCGGAATGGATTGCCGGCACAAGTCCGGCAAAACCAAAGCCCTCATGTATTCATGCTGTCGAAGAAATCGGCGTTGTTCTTGGCCGAGCGCAGCTTGTCGAGCAGGAACTCGATCGCGTCCACCGTGCCCATCGGCGCCAGGATGCGGCGCAGCACATACATCTTCGACAGGGTGGCCTTGTCCACCAGCAACTCGTCCTTGCGGGTGCCGGATTTCAGGATGTCGATGGCCGGGAAGATGCGCTTGTCCGCCACCTTGCGGTCCAGAATGATTTCCGAATTGCCGGTACCCTTGAACTCTTCAAAGATCACTTCGTCCATGCGGCTGCCGGTATCGATCAAGGCGGTTGCGATGATGGTGAGCGAGCCGCCTTCCTCGATATTGCGCGCCGCGCCGAAGAAGCGCTTCGGCCGCTGCAGCGCGTTGGCATCGACACCGCCGGTCAGCACCTTGCCCGAGGAAGGAACAACGGTGTTGTAGGCACGGCCGAGGCGGGTGATGGAATCGAGCAGGATGATCACGTCGCGTTTGTGCTCGACCAGGCGCTTCGCTTTCTCGATCACCATCTCGGCGACCTGTACGTGGCGGGAGGCAGGCTCGTCGAAGGTCGAGGAAATCACCTCGCCCTTCACCGTGCGCTGCATGTCGGTGACTTCCTCCGGGCGCTCGTCGATCAGCAGCACGATCAGATAGCATTCGGGGTGATTGGCCGCGATCG
>ERZ778027.373-NODE-373-length-111965-cov-11.274801_pt1 | contig 111965 bp, 125 predicted proteins | sample MGYA00375757_ERZ778027 | MGnify/ENA primary metagenome ERZ778027 (study PRJEB29350, sample SAMN05389817) | bioreactor metagenome | isolation source: Ammonium sulfate bioreactor | place: South Africa: University of Cape Town | collected 2014-02-18 ...
AAGAAGAAGACAAAGAAAAATCCAGGTCGCGTCTGCTTGTTTGTTGATGTTTTTTCTTGTCGGATCATAAAAGTTCGATTGCAATTCACCTATTTGACGGATCGATTTTGAAAATGTCTTCAATATGTGACACTACTCATCGAAATCTTATGAGAAAAAGAAACGAAAGAAAACTGTGTACACATATAATTAAACGCGTGTGTATGTCATGTCAAAGAAAATAGAAGAAAGAAAAGTGTCGAAGTACTCGAGTGCCAATGGCTGTCATCGACTAGCAACACCGGATGAGTAGAATTTTCGATTGACAAGTGTTCAACAGACGGTTGACGATGCAGAATGAGTTTTGTCTGCCGTTAAAATTCAAGTATATATGAACAATTATTTGTCTTCATAAGAAATTTAATATTGATTAAAAAAACGAAAGAACGAAAGTGAAAGAGAGAAAAAAAGAAGAGAAAACGATGAAATTCGTTTAATATTGCATTGATCTCGTTTTCATTTTTTAACATACAAAAAAACTGAATTCGATAAGATTAAAGAGCTTCACTCCTTCATCGTTAGCCTTCAGTTATAGTTCAATTGTATAACAATACATCAAATAATCAATATATGCACATGAATAATTCAACTCTAAACTATTGACAAATTCTCTTCACCTTGCTTCAATAAATAATCTACAGATAATTATTTATTATCAAACGAGAAAGAGAGATTCTCATTGACCTTAAGATCGATAGGATAATTAACCTCCATGTATCCATCGATCTCCTAATCTATCCTAATATCTACATAAATCTATCATTGTTTTACCTAGATGAATTACTTCTCTCAAGACAATTTCTTTTCTTATCATTTCTATTGACAAATCTACATAAATTGTTCAATTCTCAGGCGGTTTTTTTCTTCGACGAAAAAAAAGTTCTGAAGCCATTGCGAGAGATATTTGAAGTAGACCAAACAACAATAACAAACGAAAGACACATTACCTCGTTCGAAAAACGATGGTGAACGTCGAGCATTGTCAGAATATCGTTGATCATACGCATTTCCCATCGTACTATGCGATGATCGATACATTTGCCAAATTTCAAAGTAAATAGATTTGAGACGAAGAAGAAGAAGAAGAAGAAAAAACGGCACACGTGTTACCAACGATTAATGCCGTTGTCGTGTGTTTGCGGTACCACCGATTGCGGTCGTCAATGTTCGTTTTTTTTTATTCCGTAAAAAAATCTTCTCGATAGGTTTTTTTTTCTTCTTTTCTTTCTGTTCTTCTCATTTCTATGTATGCTTCTTGTTTGAGTAAAAAAAAAATCTTCAGTTTTGTTGAGACGCCTCAATTTACATGAAACGGGAGAAAGAGAGGAGAAAAAAAAGCATCAGAGAACTGAAGAAAGATATTCTCTAGAACAAAAACAAAAAACTCTACTATTGCTTCGGTATATTTTAGTTTCATCTCTTTTTCTTCTCTTCCTTGCTTTTTTTCTCTTTTTCATCTTTGATGTAAGGAGAAGTTCGAAATGGTACAAATATTGCAGACAATACAAAAGAAAACACTTGATCAAGGCCAAATCAGCCAATTGAAAATTGAGTGAAATTTTGTTTACCTTGAAACATGCTGGATGATAGTTTTTCGTATAAATTCTCATCGATATTCGGATTAAGAAATCGGCCGTGAACATGTATTGAAAATAATTTCAAAAATTCTCGATTATGATCAAATAGATAAATACATGAACTTTGTTTGGTTTGAAAATTTGTAAATGTTTGATTGGCCAATGGTAATAATTCTAATTCGAGAACTAAACCTGGATCAGGATCATTGAAAACAATGTATTTCAAGAGAGAAAGTTTTTGTTCGGATGTTAAACGAGACAGTAACGAGGCGTTCTTAGCCAATAATTCCGATGCATGAAATGGAGTCATCACTTGTAAATAATGTTTATTCGAATATTTACATAGACCATTGATGACATGAGTTGGTAGGATGACAATTGGAGCATTAGCTTCCGAGAAAACATACGTAAGAACATCTTGAATGGGTCCTGATTCAACATTGTTGATAATCATATCTTCAATGGCAACATAACCCCAACCTTCGGTAACTGAATAGAATAATTCTTGTTTGCCAATTTCTTCCCAAATTTGTGGAATCGATTTTTCAATTGTTCGAATTGTTTTCGATTGTTGAAGTGCATATTTCGAATATTCATCACAATCAGGCATTAGCTCCCAAATAAAATCAAGCGACAGATGACCGATTGCTGTCGGTTTTATTAAACGAGATAAATCTTTGAGAAATAATGCGTAAGCACATGGAAATTCAATCAGACTATTTTCATTCGAATGGCAATAGAGAATTTTAGTTGCTGTTAATTGTATACATTGATAATGACCCGAATGGTTGGTTATTGCAAGTGAATTTAATGGTAAAACGAATTTGAAATCATTATTCGGTTGTTTTTGGTTGGAAAATATCCAAATCGATGAATGATGATGATTTTCAATGAATTTTAAATTGGAATTAAATTGAATAACTTGGGTTTTCGATTGTGAATCATTGATAACGCCAAGAGATTGTTTTTCGAAGAAGATTATCGGTGAAAAATCTTGAAAATCTTTTGTATAATCGAATTTAATCGTAGTTAACTGTGTTTGATTTAAGAAAAATTCGATTAAACAATGAATTGATGAGAAATATTTGATAATATCTTGTTTAAGTTCATCTAATGTTTGAATATTCGTTGAAATCGAACCATTCACACATGCTCGTAATGGTAAACGAATTAATGTTCCGTTGAAAAACTTTTTCGATTTCGAAAGAAAATATTCGAATGGAGAAAATTGATCTCGAAATGTTTCGATATCATCCTTTTCAAGATCGAATATTGATACATACGAACGTTCATCATTAATCATACGTTCATTTGGATCGTAATAAACAACACGTGAACCGCTTAATACACATAAAAAATCTGTTAAATGAAAAAAAGCTGAAGATTTCTTCGATTCATGAATGCCGAATATGTCTTCCCATTGTTGATCGGTCAAGACTCGATCAAATGTTAAACATAGAGCAACACCTTGATATGATGAATATTCATCGTTAATTAATGTTTGACTATCATAAGATCGATCGACAAGATAACCATGAAGAGACGATGCGCCAATTAATTGACCGTAAGTTAGAATTGTTGAAAATAGATCGGAACTACTTGTTGTGGACGTTAGAAGAGCACGAATTATATCACGTAATTGAATATTTGGCGATGATATAATGCGCATTTTAGCATATTGAATATCGTCGGTTGAACGAGATGGATTCGGTTCGGCTGAGTCTAAAGGAAATGAATGAATGATTGATTGAACGTCGAGTAAATTTCGTTTAGAAAACAAAGGTCACTGTCCGAATGAATTTCACCTGATAAAATATTGTCGTTCTTTTGCTTATCAAAATACAATTGAATAGGTCAATTGTAAAACATACAAGCGAGACGAGAGGGAAAAAAGGCGAAAGGCAACGACGAGAAAGAATCGACTAATGATGAACAATAAGTCGAAGTGTGAAGAAGAAAGCTGAGGGTTTTTTTTTGTTTTATCCTCTCATCGAGTAATCAGATACTTTTATTCGTTGAAAAAAGAACTGATCAACAAATGAGATATTTATCATTTACGTAACTTACCAGACTCGAACTCATCAATAAGAATGTCTATCATCATCAACAACAGCAGTGGCAGCTAACTTCGGTCAAGAGTTGACTACCTGTGCGCTTTGTTTTGTTATTAAAGCCTGTAATTTGTTTGGCTCTCAACAGGAACGAGAAGAAAGAAAGAAAGAAGGAAAAGAAGATGAGCACTTTCACTAAGACATATGCACGAGGCGCGAATTGACGATGAACGGAAATGAATGAATGAACGTTGAGCAAATAAAGAAAGAGAGAAAAACCGAGAGAAGGCCAATGATTGGGAGACAGTATACGACGACCGAAGGAAAAAATGTCGACCTTATCATGAATATGTACACAAGAACAATGATGAAGAAAAGAATTCAATTCACACAGGTGTAGGTGAATGAGTTTTGATTTGACTACCGCAAAAATAATTTATCATAAAAGCATGAACGTGTTATAGTTATTTTCTCACTCTATTACCCAGAATGTTTGATTGTTTAATGTAGCATTCAAGACAAAAAATAAGAATATGACTATGGGGAAATGATTGCTAAGCTTTTTTTTTATTCTGATTAAATATTTGTAATTAACAAAGTTACTCGAAAGATTGAAATTGAGAATTTTCGAAATGAATTTCATATTTGTGCCACAAAGAGAATGGCAAAAAAAAGAGAAATCTTACTCGCTTCGAGATAACAGACATTTATGATGATATGCCAAATATACGTATAAACTTTACAACATAAATAGTAAAGAAAAAAAACGACAAATATCCATAGCCACCACCACATCATCATATCATTTAATCGACCGTTAGATTCAAAAGAAAATACTCGAGTAAATCTTTTAGTTTTTCTTTTTCTGCTTCTATATTTGACTGTTCAAGTGATTATTTTTCAGCTAACATATTTGCTTAGTTAATTTAATTTATTTTCAAGGTAAAAGATCTCACAGTTATTTGAAGGTAATGAGAAGAGAAGAATGAGGCAAGTAAATCGGTCTTGTGAGTCAATTTACTCGAACAGATTGAAATGTATCGATGTATACTCGGTGAAAAGTTAATACGTTAATCTAACATTTTATTATTTGAACTTCATTTGTGTCTCGTTTAAGGGATTAATTGATTGTCGTGTTTATGCTTGAGGTTTTAACAAAATATCGATAAATCAAAAGGACTTATTTTAGTCTCAGAGAAAGAAAAATACACGTGAGAAAGAGAATCGAACAGTTGTTTGTTTCTTCGTTGGAATATTCTTGAATCAAAATCTCCGGAAATAATCATCTCGAATTAGATATAATAATATAATCAGGGATTAAGACTTAGTTAATCCTCGTGTATATAGCGCGCCAAATCAAATGAAACAAGATTGATCTCACCTGGTTTTATTGATGTGTAGATTCGCGTCCGACGTTTCATCTTTTTTAGAAAAGCAAATTAAATTTTCATGCTCTTATTGATACTCGAATAATGATAAGATCTTTGTAAAAAGAAAAGTTTTATGTCCAAGAAGAGAGCAAACTCGAGTTTTGCTCTCCTACCCGCATCGTAAATATACACATGTGAATGTAAAAAAAAATGCCTTGACAGATGAGAGAAAAAGAGGTTATCAATACAACTATTACGCACTCGTCACTTCACGTTGCTTTTCTCACTTATTCTATTTCTCTTCCATCTAAATGTCTATGCATACAACATCAAAATCGATTGCATATTTGTTCAATAGATTCTTCGACAATGTTTTTCTGTCTGATAAGCGTTTTATTTGCTTCAAAGTCTTCCATTCATTGATAGTACTACATAAATATTCTCATATTTCTATTATTGACAATTGCTTTTTTTTCCTTCGTCTTCGTCTTATGTCGCCTATCGACGAACTAATTCAAAGGTGTGACTAAATATCAATCGTAAATTGTACGTATGTATGAATATCAGTTCGGTAAATAAATTGATCCGATGGGCGACAAGAAAATCGATATGAGAGAAATACTCGGATTACAAACTTACGAAGTTTGAGACATTCGGCATTTGGATGTACATAATCTATCATCGAGATGAATAATTACAATATCTGAAATAATAATTCAGAATGTCGAACGCTTTGTTTTATTTCTCGAAATTCCTCAATACATAACTTGATCAATAGACGCGTCATATGTATTTATTTCTTATCAAAATTAAACATCATTATCATCATAATCATTGCCATGATCAAATTAAAACCTTATGAATAACTATTTCTATCCTTGTTCAAGGGTCTTGGGAGAATGTCAAATAGCATTTATACATCGAGCATGCATACATACATACATACGTATGTGTGTATACATACGAGAGCGATTGGATCGTTAGAGAAAAATGTATAGAAATATAATCTATTGATTGATTTAACCCTCCAGATGTGTGTACATGTCGAATTCTATGTTCTACTTCAAAAATGATGAAAGAAACTAGCAGTCAAACTCTGTCGAATTAATCAATAGATCTCAATTATCATCGATAAACATTCTTTCGATGATGATGATGATAATACTACTAGTAAGAACAATAATAATAATAATAACAACAACAGTATCATAAAAGAAATAGTCCACGTTACTTATCATTTATCATATTCGATCTGATCTGACTTATACTCAATAGACGATCCCTCGTTGTTGTTTTCGCGTTCGAATTTTCAATTTGAAGGGCAGAAATAATAATACTATTTAAAAAAGCCAGAGTGCTTTTTCAACAAAATCAAATCACCTTAACATAAGATTTCTATTCGTTGAAATTCAATAGAAATCATATTTTTCATAAAACAAACAACAACAACAAGATTGACTCTTTTTTTTTATAGTTGTGCTCTACCTTTTTGTAAATGTTTGTCAACAGGCGATGATTGTTGTTTGTGATGAGATAAAACATCTGGCAACGACTTGGAATTTGTTTCGTTTTTGTTCGCTGGCGTCGTTGATGGTGAACGAAATATTCGTCGAAACTTTCGTATCATAATTATACTTGTCAATGTATCATTAACGATTGTTCATACATAAAGAGAAAAGAACTCGAAGGTTAACTAATATGACAACGACTATCTAAGACGTAGTACCAACGATGTTATACTTGATGCAGAACAAGCAAACGCAAAGAAGCAAACGAACCTTTCTTTCTTCTTTTTTTTTGTCTTTTTTCTCTCGTGTCGTTCTTTTGTATGTATATATGTACGAGCGAGAGAAAAGCAGCGTATTTTCGTTCTTCTTTCTTTTTTTTTGCGGTGGTAAGGTAGAGAACAGTTGTGGTTGTCGCAACTGCTCCGACAAAAGAAGAAGAAGAAAAAGACGAGAATAAGACGCAAGAAAAAAAAGAGAAAACAAGTAGTATAATAATGTACACAAATGAGATAAATGTGAGAATAAGAGACTGATATCGATTTTTGAACCAATCTTCAGTTTGTTAAATAATGACTGGGTTTATTATCGTGGAAAAAAAATGATAATTTTCTCTTCATTTTTTTTGCTCGTATGAAACGAGAGAACAAGAGAAGGAAAAAAAAGCCATCGAGCTCAATGATTTATATATGGATGAATGTATTAATTCGATTGTATACAGACAGACGACCAACAATAATGACCTTCTTCATGCGTTCTGTCACCTAATCGGATCTATATATGTTTTATATATATACATATAATGCGCTAACGATAAAACCTTAATATGCCCTTCGCAATTGTTCGTACGACGAACGTATTATACCCGATAATCATGAACCGAAGACAAAAAGCCAAACAACGATTGTACAGTAATATTAACGCTATAGGGTGCGAACATTGGAACGAATAATCTATGCATATACATATTCGTCGTTTGATTGATCTCCAAAAGGATCATTCAACTTTCTTTCTTCTTGCCGAAGTTTGTCTTCGAATAACGAGAATGAGATTATTTTTCTAGTAAGACATGTACATGGGAATATTATTCGTTCATTCATTCGGGGACACTATTCATCATTGAAACAAAACACAAAGAAAAACGATGATTTCTTTTTTTTTTCTATAAAAATTTATTCATCAATTAACTTAAATTTGTTAAATTGAGCAAATAGAGATGTCATTAGATTTTGAATTGTTCATACGTGTGTATCAACTTCAATTTCGATATAGTTTATTGATCGAATGACATGCAGCAATCGTTCATTGTTTATTTCCTCGGTTGATATACTCTAAAATGATAAATCTTCTTATCACGAAAAAGAAAATTATTACTGTGTACGGATGATAAATGAACACTAATGACGTGAGTGAATAAAATACGAACGACGAATTATTTGTTGAAGAAACCATTATTATATTATATAATTGAATTGGACACGGCAGATGTCAGTTAACGACATCGATTATTTTGAAAAATATTTTTCTAAGGAAGAGAAAAAAAACGGAGTATTTTCAAGAGCAGTTGAAAATAGGGCGTTGTATGCGTCTGAAGAATGAAACCGAGGAAGTGAATTGCAATTAACTAGCTTTATTATCGAGTCAGAATTCAATCATAAAATGATGTTTTGAAGAATTTTTATTTCAGTAATGATGATACGCAATAGCGTTATAATTGACGAAAAAAACATGAGTTTGAACTGTATCGTAAAAATCATGCACACTAGAACTGTTTTTGCAATAAATGTTTGTGTTCGATTTCGCAAACGAATAAAAAAAGTTTCTATGTCAACTATTTTCGAGAAATCATGCCTGCTGCACTTCCTTTATATTATTTATCTACCGTGATTTATTTTTACCAAGAAAAAGTCATGAAATACCGTTTTGCGATTGTATAAAGTGTGTATTCAATGACTAATAGCTATAATCGGCTGTGCACATATAAATACGAATTTTTTTACACAGAAAAGTGAAACTTATTTTATCAAAATTCAACGAGTGTCAAATGCGAATCTATCTTGTATTGTTCTTCTTGATCAGTTACACGCACGGTTCTCATTATCGGTAAGTAATAAATGAGTTATTCTGTTTCGATATAGTTTGATATCGAATGTTTAGTGGTGGTTCCGTTTCTTGGAATATTCGTCAAAGTGATTATATTGTGAATAGTTCCACAGTATCTGTACGTATTCATCAGAGACATTCGTGGCGTCGTAGTGCTGCACCAAGTTTTTGGGCGAAACCTATGTGCTCATATCCAACTATAGCAAACGGAAGTGCTATACTTGGTGAAAGTTCTTTAATATGTACATCATATGAATGCTATACATCTGTATCATACGTAAATCAGTATATTTCAACTGAAGTTCTTTGTACTGATTTTAATGAAGAATATGATTATGCCAGTGGAGAAAAATATACAACAATAACATTACCAATAAACAAACGATTGACTTATAGATTTGAATCTTGCTGCTGGATACCATTGTTACCTATTGGTGATACACCATCATGGGGACTAACTTTAATTATTAACACAAATCGACGAGTTGATGGAAAGTAAGTTATACAATTCGTTTCTTGTCAATATTGATAATTAAAAATTTTGTTTCGATTAGATTTAACAATGCACCGGTGAGTACTATGCAACCGATTTACAGAGTTGAAATTGGACGAACGCATGTAATTAATATTCCAATGGGTGACATTGATGGTGATCAATTACGTTGTCGATGGGGTAATGATTCGAGTGAAACAGGTGGTATTTATCTTCCAAAAGGCAGTCTACAAGCAAATCCATGTGCATTAACTTATCAGGCGACAACACTTGGATATGAAGGAGTTGCACTTATCATTGAAGATTTCGATACAAATAATGAAGTTTTATCTTCGATTCCACTTCAATTTCTTATCGAAGTTGTTCCTGTACAAGCAACGACTGTAACAACGACCACAGTTGAGCATGAAGGCACTGGAACATATGAGCCATACACTCATCAGCCTACACCACCGCCACCGTGTCTCTCTCCACCGCAATATTTAGGAGATTGGAGACCAGGTGCTTGTATCGGTGTTTCTTCAAATAATTTAACTGAAATACGAATTGTTACTGAAATTCCATGTGATAATTCTAGTACTAGTATTCAAGATATTCTTACAATATCACCAATAGGCATGACACGAAGTAATATTACTCAAGATCTTCAACACCGCGATAGATATATAATGACTTTATATTGGACTCCACAAAGTACTCAATATGGTATTCACCAGTTTTGTGTAACACCAAAAGATACCAATGGTCAAACTGGTCAAACAGTTTGTTTTAACATTCTTGTCGATGTTCATTCACCACAATTCATTCGCGGTACACAATCACCAGTTGGTACTGTTCTTCAAAATCAATCATTGTGGACTATTGAAACAGATGTTGATATCATCCCACCAACCGATCGAAGTATTTCGGCTGTATTCTACAAACGAGATCTAACAGGTTTGGGTGCTGATACAGAAGTCACTCGTGTCAGTTTGGTAACAGGTCTATATGAATCTCGACGCATTACATTCAGAACACAAGATATTTTATGGGAACAAGTAAGTGAACTGATTTGATCTTTAGCAAAAGAATATTTTGTAAAATAAAATATTTATTATTTAGGGTAAAGAGTATTATATTTTGTTGGATGGTGGTGTAGCCACTATTAATCAATCATGTGGTATACAGTCATCGCCCATTATTGATACTCAATTTTGGACCTTTACAGTTTGGAAATCAGAAGAAACCAGCACTCCAGAAGTAACCATCGTTGAAGAAACTAGCACACCAGAAGAAACCACCGAGTCGACGACAACCTCAAAGACAACTACTACCACTTCTAGTACAACTACTCCAGTCACTACATCCACAGCTGCTACCACTAAAAGAAGAAAGTCAACTACCACCTCTGCATATCAAAATCCAAAATGCATTCGATGGCTTCCATTTGGTACTATCAAAAACATAACAACAAATGAAAATCAAAAGAATTACTCATTCTGTTTTCATGTTAATACGACATTCGCTGATGTTACTATTGCAGCAAATACATGGACACCATGTTCAATATGGAAGACATCTGGCGCAGCTGATCCATTGATAAATCTTTACAATATTTCGGCTAAATCAATATTGTTAGCACAAAACGACGATGGCCTTTCCATACCAGAACTCAATTGTTATGCTGGTGTGATCAGCTATCGATTGTATACCGGAAACTATCTGGTTGTCATTGATCATCCAAAATGTAATTATGGTTATTTTGAAATTCGTCTCTCAGCTGAATTAACCAATGAAAGCAAATCAGCCGAGGAATAAAACTAGTAGATTGTGAGGACATATAAAATGAATTAGATTTATTTATTTATACTGTTCGTTTTTTATTATTACTCTTGGTTTTTTCACTTCACTCATTAAGTTTTATTTTATCTTTTTTTTGTTTGAATTTAAAATCACTAGTAAACTACGAAATAATGTCTAAACTGCATTCTAATGTTCACTTTGAAATATGTATTACGAAAAAATACGAAGGATAAATAATTGACACGATTTTTATTTACATTGTTCTTGCAAACGACATACATAACAACTTTGTGTACATAAAAAAATCTAATCAGTACTATTGATGAATATGAAGCAACTTCTAGAGAAATCAAGAGAAAGAGAGAGAAATGAAATCATATTTGATTTTTTCAATCCCAAATATTTGCAGCAATGTACATATTTCTTATTTTTACGATTTTAAGTCTTCATTCGTTGACGTTTAATTTATAAATACTCGTAAAAAGTCGTTAAAAAAGCGTTGAGACAAATTATAATCGAAAGTAATGTTAAAGCAATACATAATCTTGTTGTTCATCACATCCGTGAGTACTTCCCACTATCGGTAAGAAACCAAAGCATTTACAAATACTTCGTTCAACACCCTCAAACACCCTTCATATCGAGAATGATCCATTTTATATTCATATAATCCAAATTTATTATCCCTTAGCAACATTTTTCTTACAAATTAATCTTGAATAAATCGTACTCTTATCGCATTTTATTATTATCTACGTACGTATACGTCATTCTTTTTTACCGTAAGATATGTCTAATGTCAGAAGAATCTGAATAACATGTTGTTTCGTCATACTACTTATTATTATAATTCGATGAAATAAGACTAAATAAACCTATCATTTTGAAAATAGCATGTTTACAAACATTGAACATTAAAATATAGAAATATTTCTACTTTTTTAATATTATCTTATTTTGTATTATTATCAATGTCCTATTTCAACAAATCTCTTTGATCACATGAGTAATTGTGTTCTTTCTTTTTCCATTTCATTATAGATAAAAAAAACTACTATGAAAAATTTATTATAGCCTATTGTTTGTACATTAATAAACACCTCTCATCTGTGTCAGTATTAAATAACCTATATACACGCATAGGAGAAAAAAAAAGAAAGAAGAACAATATCATCACATGATCGAATAAACATTTTGTTTTATCAAAATACGCAGATGTATATTTAATTCATATAATTATCTCAGGGTGATGTATGTCTTGTCTTGTAAATGAAAAACAACCGCCAGTATGATGAAATTAATTTAGAGTCTGTTCGGTGAAATGAATAATAAATATGTCAAATGCTTTAACAACGTAATATTTTCTTATTAGACGTATTTCTTTTCACATGACGAAACAATTATATTATTTAAAAAGAAATCATTCACATCGTAGTTTTGAACGAGTATGTTTTTCTGGCATTTATGACTTCAGGTATTTTGAACTAAACTATCTAATCAGTTAAAAAATAGTGAAATTAGTTGTAATTGTGTTGACATTTACCGGAAGACGAACTCACTTCTTTTTTAGATAATAGGCAGAAATAGCTCGGTAAAGTAAAAGAGTGGAAATCATGAAGTGCATCGATTCGAATGATTTAAAATTGAGAGCATCTATGCGTTTAATGAGAAATATCACACAAATTAATTGTTCGGCATTTGTTGTTTTCGTATTCTTTCAAGAAAAAAAAACAAAAAACTAGCTTCTAATTTTATTCTGACCCATAAAAATAATTATATGAACTGTCAATGCAGATAAACACTTATCTTATTCGCATACATTGTCAATTGTCGATAATTTCTTGTTTTTTTTTGTTACATTCTCGAATTTTACTCGTTTATTAAACATGTCAATAATGATTCGTAATCATATTTTATTCAAATGAGCTTCTAATGTTTTCTTCTTTCAAAATAAAAGTCAATGAATAGAATATTGACATTATTTCTGTGTCTTGTTTTTCGCATTGTCGACGGACAAGTATAATAACGTATTTTTCAATAACGACAAAGAAGTTTAGTAACAGCTTGTGTCAAGGATTGACATAGTATCCTCTTCAGGTAAAAACATTCTATTTAATAATTGATAAAATATTAATGTACATCGAACATTCATCATTAGGAAAGAGAAGAGCAGAAAATGGAAGGAAAAAATGCGAAACTGCAAATGCTCAGTTAATGTCTAGATTGAATGGGATAAGAAGAAAATTATCAGTTCTTTTTTTTTTATAGTTTTTTTCCTATCTGAATGCATGAGAAAAAAAAACACGAGATGTATTTTTCGTCATTTTCTTTATTTTTATAATTCTCCCTCTCTGTTTTTCTCTTTCTTTTAATTATATGTCTATATCGTAGTTTTTTTTTCTTCTTTTTATGTAGCTTTTGTGATTAGAATAGAATTGAATTGAGATGCATATACTGTTTGACGGAAAAAGGGAAACGACTGAGAATATCTCGTAGATAATTCTAGGACAGATTGTTCATCAGAGAATAGACAACTAGGTTGGAATAATATACAAATCAGGCAATCAGATTGAGTTCATTTTTTGTTTGTGTTTTTTTCTTCTCGAATTCTTCTTAAGCTTAGCTGCAAACATATCATATTAATTCATTTTTAGATAGTTATTTATGTTATATTGAAACAGAAAGGAGAAAAAAAAATGAGAATTTTCTCTTAATATGATATACGGCACAAACAAGAATCTGTCATTAACAAGATACTACAAATAATAACACCCGCAAGAAAAACGTCATTACAAAATGCTTTTAAATGAAAGTAACTCGACTGGTCAATCTGTTGAATGGTTTCCTGGACTACAAACAACAGCTTGTGTTCTTTATACGATTATTCTTATTGTTGGACTAATTGGCAATACCTTGGTGATTGTTGTCGTAATGAAATATCGCGATATGAGAAATCCAACGAATCTTTTATTAACAAATTTATCGTTAGCCGATTTGTTTCTTCTTATTTTTTGTACAGCAGATGGTTACCAACATTTATATGCGAGAGATGAACATCATCTTGGAAGTTTTATGTGTAAATATATAAAATTCTCGAATAGATCAACAAAAATCATTTTGATTTTTCAGGTAGCCTCAGTCCATTTGTTCAAAATGCCACCTCGATTTGTTCAGTACTAACAATTATGGCGATTAGCTATGAAAGATACAATGCCATTTGTCAACCATTTCCAGTAGAATTTAACAGAAATTAAAACAAAAACATATTTAATATTGTTTTGTTTTTTTTCTTTCGATAGTCACTTTCTCGTCGAATTCGTGTCTTCCGAACAATACCATCTGTTATTTGCTTTTGGGTGCTGTCATGTATTATGTCGGCTCCATTTTTTATCTATACAAAAACTAAAGTCGAATTATCTATCTATAACGAACCAATAGTCACATGTAACTAAAACAAAAATACATCTCAATTCGAGTTCAATTTTTCTCTTCATAGGTTTTACTCATTTCCCAGCAAAATGGTCGACCGTATATTTAATTTCTTGTACATTCTGTATTTATTTAGTAATTTTTCTATTGCTCTGTTATTGGCATTTTTCCATATGTTGTATACTATTTAATCGTGAAGCACTCTTACGTGACAATACGGTTTTAACACGTTACCGTCGACAAGTTGTTCAATTATTAATTGTTTTAATTATATTATTTTTTGTTCTTATTCTACCTTATAAAATCTGGGCCATTATTCAACATCGTTTGACTGAACAGCAATTCTTTCGCTTGGGTTTTCAACGTCATACGTTCATTATGATATCAACACGTTTATTGTTATATATTAATTCAGCTGTAACACCTTTGCCTTTTTTGAAATTCAATTAAAAAGAAAATCGATCTTGTTTTTCTTTTCTTGTTTAATAGATCAACCCGATAGTTTATTCGATAATGTCGACAAAATTTCGTCAATATTTTATGTTATTATGTCGCGAATGTCATGTATCGATCAAAAATCAGCATGTAGGAAGTGTTTTCTTTGAAAAAGACAATGTTCGACATGTTATCGGCATACATGGTATTGGTGGCGGTCGAACTCTAACGACACAAACAAAAAATTCAAGTCCTCTTCAGCGCAGTCGATTAGAAGAAAAGAAATCCTTCCTCGCTGATAACTGTCCCACGCCTGTCGTTGGTACTGTTATTGATGAAAGAGATTTTAGCTTTTAAGTAAAACAGAAAAAGAAAAATCTTCGAAATAACTCAGTGTTGTCTTGATGTTGTCTCACGTACATATATTTATATATAAATATATTTGTTTTCATATTAATGGAAAAAAAACGAACAAGGAAAGTATCATATTTATAATCAACCTTGAAATGAGTAATGAAATAAGAGGCCAGCCTTTTTTTTAACTAAATGAAAGTAAACAAACTAATATAGTACTTGATATACAATAACTGATGATTAGTATTACTATGATTATCACTTCTTAAGACGGACCTCGAATGCACTCGTTCAAAAAGTGCGAGTGCAAAAATATTCCAATGTGCGACATCTGTTAAATACAAAAGAAGCGTATATAAATACGTAATTATTTAAATTTTCCTCGAGGATATTTTTATAATTAGCTCGCTTGTACATCTTTTGTTTAATTTTCAATGATAATAATTACATAATCGTTGTCATAGCATTTAACGTAACAATGTCAGTTGCCATAAGAGAGAAAAGAAATGTATCAATAGTTTAATCGTTTTTTTTTCTCTTCTCGATTTCAATCAAATATTGAAAATCAACAACGATGGAGATGGTTCTCAACGCTACCTTTCTTCTTCTTCTTCTTCTTCATTTTTTTTTCTATTAATGAAAATAAAATAAGTTTGCCATCTTGAAATCTAAAATCAACAAACAGTTTTCGTTGTTTCTGTGTATTTATTATATTTGTTCGAATGTTTTCTTTAGATCAAGTCTTTTAATTGCTGAAACCGTTGAATGACATACCCATGGCATCATCAAAAACACGTGATCCATGGCAACAACAACAGCAGCAACAGAATCGTCTTCGTTTTACGACGATAAGTCGCGAGAATATAAATGAATTGCAGGTATGTCGTAGAAAAAAAAAAGAAAATTGAATTCAAGTGTAGAAGGAATTCTTATCGAAATACGTCTGCTTATGAAGATTAACAAATCGATTTGTTGTTGAAAAAAAGGAAAAAAAGAAAGGGAGAATTGAGGGAAGGGCAGAGAGAAAGAAGAAGAAAAACTACTAGACATGCGAACAGAACGTTCGATTTTATTCTTTTAATTATTGTATTGTTTGGAATAAGAACAACGATACAAATGGCTGGAAAAAAAGACAAAGTTAGTTCGATATTTCTCATTAATCGAAATTTTTAAACTGAAAAACCTTCGCAACGTGTAATAATTGCATTTATTCAACTTCCTTTTACTCGAAAGAAAAACATATAAAAATCGAAATCTCAATTATAGTTCTTTTGCGCATATAATTAACATATACATTTGTTTTTTTTCTTCGAACTTTTTCTTCTTCTTCTTTTTTATCGATCAAAGAATAAGAAATCTTTGAATTATGTTGTCCTTCTTACAGCATACATACTCACCTAACAACGCATATATACATTTACAATCATCTAAAACATTCGAGATGTTAATGTGATAAAAGATTGAAATAGTAGACAGAGACGATCGAATTGTTAGTAGTTGCCTTTTTTTCTCTCTTCTTTGTTCGTATTCAAGATGTTTTCACGGGCGAGACATACTGTCTCAGTTGCTGAATATACGGTGAGAAGATGAGTAGGATGAACGAAATATTGAATGTGTCTATCTTTGTTTAGCAACGTTTGCGTGATGAACGTGAACAGAAACGAGCCAATCTTGATGAACGACATCGACATTTATTCGATATCATTGCAACAAGACTTGGAATCGAACGAAATGAAGTCGAAGATAATGTTCTCGATAGTTCAAATGTGAGTTCAATATAATAGCCCTGATATTCAAGTTCGAACTTGTTTTTTGTTTTATTGGAACAATTATAGTTCAATTTAATGGACTCATTTTTTGTCGATGATGGAAATCAATATCTTGTCTTTTTCTATCAAGAACCTGAACCTGAAAATTATCAAAGTGGATGTATGAAAAGTTTTTATTTCTGTTTTTTGTTTTAAATTTCATTATTTTCTAGCTGAATCCTATCGTCCTGGTTTAAATCCGTATACTAATCGTCTTAATTTAAATAATCAAAAGCAAACTAAACCAAAAGTTATCATTGCTGATCTGCAAGAACAAAGTCTTCATGGTATTTGTCTTTGTTTTCTACGCAATTCGAAAAAAACTGCCATAACTGGACAAAATATCATCAATGTAAAACAATAAAAAGAAAATTTCAAAGAAAGAAAACGATATTTTTCATTTAGGAAGTCTTTTTCTATACATTCGAATGTAATACTGAACCATTACTTCAAGCATTGAGCCGATCCATAGCTGATATCTATTTACCGTATCTTCAATCTTCGGAAACAACTTGGGGCAAATTAACTGGCACTGATAATAATCAATTGATAAAAGTGGATTTTTTAAGTCGATTAAATAATTTTGTTTCGACATTGAATAGTGCACAAGAAAGTATCAACGAACGAATTCTACTAAAACCTTGTGATAAAGTTGATTTAACACAATTACAAAATGCCAATGATTATCTTTCGATTGCATCGAATAATGAAAGTCTATTATCAATTGAAGAAACAATGAAAATATGGATTAAACAAATGGAACAAGTACTAGCAGAAAGTGAACAAATACGTCGAGAAGCTGATAATATTGGTCCACGAGCTGAACTCGATTATTGGAAAAAACGAATGACAAAATTTAATTTTCTTCTTGATCAAATAAAAGGTGCTGATGTTAAAGCTGTTTTAACCATTCTTCAAACTGCCAAATCTCGATTGATTCAAGTACATATTGAAAACTTTTATTTACAAAAAAATAAAATTTTCTTTCATTAGCAATGGAAATCACTCGATGGAAAAATCACCGATGCTGCTAACGAAGCTAAAGATAATGTTCGTTATTTATATACATTAGAAAAATTCTGCGAACCACTCTACAATTCTGATCCAGTCGGTATGCTCGAATGTATACCAGGTTTAATCAATGCTGTTCGAATGATTCATTCGATTTCGAGATATTACAATACATCCGAACGAATGACATCCTTATTCGTTAAAGTAATTTCGAAGAATAGACTTCATTTCTTTGATAAATTTGATTTTTTCCTAGATAACTAATCAAATGATAACAACATCGAAAATGTATATAACAGATAATTATACTCAAACGATCTGGTCACAAGATCAAGCACTTGTTATCAGTAAATTACGTGATTGTATTAAATTAAACGAAGAATATCAACGATGTTTTCAAATAACAAAAAATAAATTAGCTGCAAGTTCGTCGGAACGTTTATTCGATTTCAGTGAAATGTATATATTTGGTAAATTTGATTCGTTTGTTCGTCGTTGTGACAAAATTATTGATATGTTTTCAACGATTAATCTTTATTCGCACTTAGCTGACTCGAAAATCGAAGGCATATCGCCGTTCTATTCGAAATTTAATATGATTGTAACATCGATGAGAAAGAAAGATTATGATTTTTTGGATCAACGTAAACAAGAAGTTGACAGTGATCTAGATGATTTTCGTCGATCGATTGCCGATTTACATTCGAATATCAATGAATTTTTGGATAAATATTTTAATGGAATTAAAAATACGGAAAGAGCTTTGAATGCATTGAAACGTTTCGAAAAATTACAATTGCCAAATATTGGTTTAAATGAAAAATATGCGAAAATTCTGCAACAATATTCGAAAGATTTAGATTTAGTTGCTAAAATCTATCAAAAAAACTCGAAAGAACCATTAATCTCGCGAGATCTGCCTCCAACAGCTGGTAAAATTCGATTCATGACTCGATAGTTTTTGTACTTGAAAATCTTTTTCGTTTAGGTCGAATTACATGGGCACGTCAATTGTATCATCGTATTCAACAACCTATGGATATTTTTGTTGCAAATAAAACCATTCTTCAATATTCTGAAGCCAAACGAATCATTAAAAACTACAATCAACTATCGAAAGTTCTTCTTTCCTATGAAATTCTCTATCATCGTGGTTGGCATCGACAAGTCGATGTCATTGCAACGGGCATTCATTCGAGTATTTTGATTCGTGTTAACCGAGAAGATGCATTTCAGATGGGCACAACAACAACAGCAGCAGGTGGAACATCGGTTGTGACATCAACATCGCAAACTAATCCGGAATATTTAGTCAATTTCGATCCGAATATTATGGAATTAATACGTGAAACTCAATGTTTAGCTCGTTTGGGTTTGGAAATTCCGAAAGAAGCAGCACTTCTTGCTCAACGAGAAGAAGCCTTGAAGAAACATTATCAAGATTTAACGCAATTAGTCGAGAAAAATAAACGTTTAAGAGAAAAAATAAAACAGCCATTCGAGGCTTTATTAGCACCGAAAATTCATCGATTGAATGATATCATTAAACCAGGTCTCACCTCCATCACATGGGCTTCGTTAACAATCGACGAATTCATCAATTCGGTTTGTTTTTGTTTCGTCTTCGATGTTTCTTTTTTCAATGATTTTATTTTAGGTCAACACAGCTCTCGATGAATTCGATTTAATGTTAGATCGTGCCAACGATTTGATCACCTACCGAATCGATGCCGTACTCGACGAAATTGCAACAATGACACTCTGCGAATTGCCTGACGATGAACCTGTTTCACCCGAAGAATTTCTTCAACATACTCAAGTAAAATGATTTTGTCAGCGAAGAAAAGAAAATTTCCTATCGATAAAATTTCGAATAGAATCTATGCAATCAAGCATCGAAACAAATACAAATGAAATCACATAATGTCGAAGATGCAGTCTTAGAAGTTGTCGATCTTCTATGTGGAGATATTCTCAGTTCGAATGCAAATGATGATGAACGAACTTTGTACGCGAATGGCGGCGCAGGAATGGAGGATGATGATGATGACGAAACTGATGGTTCGTTCAAATAATTGTCTTGTTTTTTTTTTGTCTTTTGAACATGATAATTTAGATGAAACAATAACTACGCAAAAAACTCGACAAGCATCATCAGCTGTTTCAGTGCCACGACCTCGTTCGACAACTGTCCTAACGAATACAACACGACGAAAACGTGAACAACAAAATGAAAATATGCAATTAGCTATTACGGAATTACTGAATCATTTCAGTCATCGAAATCTCGATGCTATCATACGTGTTATTAAAATGACACTTGAAAAACTAAGAAAACGTATAACATCAACGCTTAGCTACGGTAAACAATTTGATTTGTTGCTTTTATTTTGTGACAATTCAATTTCGTCTAGGTCGTAATCATCGTGAAGCACCTGTATTCAAAGTATTCGCTGAATTGGCTATTCCCAATGTAACTATTCATCCATCGACAGATGAAGTTCAAGGTTATTTACAAAAGGCTGTACATACAATTGTATCAGTTGCAAAGAATATTTCACAATGGAATAAAGATCGACAACGAGTAAATACATTTTCTTTTCTTTTGATGATAACAAAACATAGTTGTCGATTTGATTGAGCAACTCGAATCGTTGATCTAACGAGAAAAACAATTTTGTTTAGGGTGCACAGTTGTCGTTAAATATAATTAAAGTCTTAGTTCATTTGGGAGTTTTGAAATCGACCAGCGATGATTTTTGCATATTAAAAAAACTTCAGAAACAAGTAGAACAGATTTCTGTGTTCGAACTGTTTTTTTTCTGATCTCCTATCTGCTAGTGCATGTCTCCTATTTAAACTCTTTTCTTTTCTACATTGCATGGTTTGAACAATCCTCGATGAGAGCTGTTTTTTTTTGTGTGTGTTCATATTTCTAATCGAATTGATTTCGATTTTGTAGAACAAACGTACGAATAAAACGGACAATCCACTTGATGGACAAGCCATTGATAGTGAAACTAATCTCGCTGGCGGATTGACTGCTGATCGTGATGACGATGGAAATCCTGTTACAACACCAGCACCGACATCAGCTGGTATCAATCTCGACTCATCCGCACGAGATATCACTGGTCAAGGTGTTATTTCAGTTGAAAATACGAACAGTCGTCTTCGTGCAACTGATCCACCTGCGGGTACTGCTGATGGACAGCAAAGTCGTGTTCAATTTACACCAGCAAATAATTATTATAAAAACGTGTCCGATAATAAGGATATAGCGAAATTAGTTTCGTTGTTAGTGACATGTATTAATGCAACGAAAAAGGATATTACGACTGCTTTGGAAATCTTTTCGAAATATAATGCCTTGTGGCAACGAGATCGAGATGAAGAATTGAAAGAATTCTTAGTTAATGAACCACGAGTATCGGAATTTGAAGCCAAAATTAAATTCTATGAAAATCTCGAACTGGATATTAGTTCTCAATCGGAATTTATTTCTGTCGGTCCATTAGCCATCTTTACTGGTAAAAAGAGATTTTCATTTTCTTCTGAAAGAAAAAAAAACAAACTACTTCAATACATTCTTCACATTTCAGAACATTTGAAATTCGCATTGAATCAAGAAGTTCGCGATTGGATCGTTCGTTATGGTCAAGCATGTAATGCACGTTATCGTAAAGAAATGAATGATGTCTCAGCATTTATCGAAGACATTGAAAAACGTCTATCACGACCGATCAATGATCTCGAAGATATTCGTTTAGTTATGATTGCAATAAAAGATCTACGTGAAAATGAAATACGTATTGACATGAGTATAGCACCAATTGAAGAATCATATACAATGTTACAAGCACATGGATTGAATGTTGCACGAGAAGAAAGTGAGAGATCGGAATCGATTCGATTAGCTTGGGAAAAATTGCAACGTCATTCGGTAAACAGATTGTTTTCAAATAGAATTCGTTCTTGTTTATTTGTGAATACATTGTAGAATGAAGTGACAACTCATCTACTCGCAATACAACCATCGAAACGTTCGGAATTATTAGAAAATGTGAAAATATTCATTGAAGAATGTGAACGATTCTATAGCGATTATGAACAAGGTGGACCAACCATACCTGGTCTTACTCCACGTGAATCAAGCGATCGACAAATTCTCTTTCAAAGTCGAGTCGAAAATCTCTATAAACGATACGAAACATATCATGGCGGTGAAATTCTATTCGGTTTACCGATTACTGATTTTCCTCAATTAGAAAAAATCAAAAAAGATCTTACACTTCTTCAACGTCTCTACGGTTTGTATAACAAAGTTTTGGATACAGTTGCAGGTTATTTCGATATTGCATGGGTCGATGTTAATATCGATAAAATCAATCAGGAATTATCCGATTTTCAAACAGCTTGTCGAAAATTACCCAAAGGTCTACGAGAATTTCCTGCATTTCACGCTTTGAAAAAGACAATCGACGATTTCAGTGAATGTAGGCTTCCAATTATATTCGATTCATGTCATAAATTGTTATTTGTCTAGGTTGTCCACTCTTGGAAATGATGTCCAATCGAGCAATGCAACATCGTCATTGGCAACGTATTGCTGAAGTAACTAGTGTGCATAATCTCGATGTCGAAGCCGATGATTTTCGTTTACGAAATGTCATGGATTTGCCTTTGCTTCAATTTAAAGAAGATATCGAAGATATTTGTATAGCAGCCGTGAAAGAACGTGATATCGAAGCGAAATTAAAACAAGTTGAATCGGATTGGAAATTACAAGAATTTAATTTTGCACAATTTAAAACACGTGGCGAATTACTATTAAAAGGAGATCGAGTACAAGAAGTTATTGGTTTACTCGAGGATTCATTGATGTTACTCGGCTCGTTAATGTCGAACAGGTTAGTCGACTAGAATAAAACCGAAAAAGTCGAATGTTATTTGATTTTTATTAGATATAATGTACCATTTCGAAAGCAAATTCAAAAATGGGTCAAAGATTTAACTGATACAAATGAAATCATCGAAAATTGGATGCGTGTTCAAAATCTTTGGGTTTATTTAGAAGCTGTTTTCGTCGGTGGTGATATAGCTAAACAATTGCCACAAGAAGCTAAACGTTTCTCATCGATTGATAAATCCTGGTTGAAGATTATGTCGAAAGCACATGAACAACCAGCTGTTGTACCTTGTTGTACAACGGACGAAACATTGAAACAACTTCTTCCACATTTACTCGAACAATTAGAATTATGTCAAAAATCATTGACAGGCTATTTAGAACGCAAACGTCTTTTATTTCCACGATTTTTCTTCGTTTCGGATCCGGCTCTATTAGAAATCTTAGGTCAAGCTAGTGATCCACATACAATTAAAGCACATTTATTAAGTGTTTTCGATAATATTAAAACAGTTCGATTTCATGAGAAAGAATACGATAAAATTTTAACAATCGAATCATCCGAAGGCGAAACAGTTGAAGTAAGAGATTCAACTTATGGTTTTTTCGTTCAAGAAATAGTTTTTCAATGTTTTTAGTTAGAAAAACCAGTTAAAGCTGAAGGCAATGTTGAAATCTGGTTGATGTCTTTGTTAAAAGAAGCACAACGATCATTACACACTGTTATTCGTCAAGCTTATCATGCTCTCTCAGATCCATCATCGTTTAATCTCATTGAATTTCTAAATACTTATCCAGCACAAGTTGGTCTTCTTGGTATTCAATTGATTTGGACACGAGACGCCACTGAAGCTCTACGAAATGCTAAAATCGATCGAAATATAATGAAACAAACAGCAAAAGTCTTTGGTGATCTATTAGATCTACTTATCGATCAAACAACAAAAGATTTAACACGTGTTGAACGTACGAAATACGAAACATTAATAACAATTCATGTTCATCAAAAAGATATATTCGATGAACTTTTACAAACAGGCATTCGTTCAGTATCGGATTTCGATTGGCTTAAACAAACGAGATTTTATTTTGTCGAAGAAACCGATAAAGTACAAATATCGATAACTGATGTTGATTTCACTTATATGAATGAATTTCTCGGTTGTAATGAACGATTGGTTATTACACCGTTGACCGATCGATGTTATATTACATTAGCACAAGCATTACATATGAGTATGGGTGGTGCACCGGCTGGACCAGCTGGAACTGGTAGGAAAATGTTTTTTTTTGTTTTTGAATATGAAGAATTAAAGAATGATTGATGATATTTTAGGCAAAACGGAAACAGTCAAAGACATGGGTCGATGTTTAGGAAAATATGTTGTCGTAAGTAGAAAGAATTTACTGCAGCAAGAAAGAAACAAACGAATGATTATTGTATTTCGTAGGTTTTCAATTGTTCCGATCAAATGGATTTCCGTGGTCTTGGTCGTATTTTCAAAGGTCTTGCTCAATCGGGTTCATTCGGTTGTTTCGATGAGTTTAATCGTATTGATTTACCGGTCTTGTCAGTCGCTGCTCAACAGATCGCCATTGTTTTAGCCTGTAAAAAAGAGAAAAAACGACAATTTATCTTTACCGACGGTGATCTTGTCGAAATGAATCCTGAATTCGGTATATTTTTAACAATGAATCCTGGTTATGCTGGTCGACAGGAATTACCTGAAAATTTGAAAATTAATTTCCGATCAGTAGCTATGATGGTCCCAGATCGTTTACCAATTATTCGAGTCAAAATGGCTGCGTGTGGTTTTCGAGAGAATGTACCGTTGGCTAAGAAATTTTATACATTGTATAAACTATGCGAAGAACAATTGAGCAAACAAGTAAACAAAGAAAAAAAAAGAAAGATAATCGAATGTTTATGTGTTTTTCTAGGTTCATTATGATTTTGGTTTAAGAAATATTCTTTCCGTTTTACGAACATTAGGAGCAGTTAAACGAGCAAATAAAGATGATCTTGAAAAAACTATTGTCATGCGTGTACTTCGAGATATGAATTTATCGAAATTAGTACGTATTTTGACTCGATTTGTTGATGAAATTCGATTATCATATTGTTTTTCTAGGTCGATGAAGATGAACCGTTGTTCATGTCGTTGATTAATGATTTATTTCCAAATATTAAATTAGAAAAAGAAACCTATGTCGAATTAGAAGCAGCAATTGACAAAGAAGCTCAAGCAGCCGGTCTCATCTGTCATGCACCATGGATTCTCAAAATTATTCAAGTATTAAACATAATAAATTTCTTCTTCTAAAATTCATCTTCTTTTTCTTTGTAAAGCTATTCGAAACACAACGTGTTCGTCATGGTATGATGACGTTAGGCCCGTCGGGTGTCGGTAAAACCTGTTGTATTCATACATTAATGAAAGCAATGACATTATGCGGTGAACCTCATCGAGAAATGCGAATGAATCCGAAAGCTATAACAGCACCGCAAATGTTCGGTCGATTAGATGCAGCAACAAACGATTGGACTGATGGCATTTTTTCGACTCTATGGCGACGAACATTACGAACGAAAAAAGGCGAATTCGTTTGGTTGGTTTTAGACGGTCCTGTTGATGCTATTTGGATTGAAAATTTAAATTCAGTCTTAGATGATAATAAAACATTAACATTAGCCAATGGCGATCGAATACCTATGGCACCCAATTGTAAAATCATTTTCGAAGTACATAATATTGATAATGCATCACCGGCTACAGTCAGTCGAAACGGTATGGTCTATATGAGTAGTTCAGGTTTAGATTGGAAACCATTAATTCAAGTAACGAAATTGAATTGAAAAGGCCAACGAACCAAAAACTTTCGCTTTCATAGGGTTGGGTTAAACGTGAACGACCGTCGTCCGATAGTGATATTCTCATGCGTTTATTTGAATCATCATTTCCATTTATTTATCGTTATTTTTCGCTTCATCTCAAATCGAAAATGCCTGTTCTCGAATGTATGATTGTTACACAGGTAATTCGATTGACTGTTTCTTTTTTCTTTCGTTCTTCATATTTCTAATTACTAAAATTAACTTCAGGCATGTAAACTATTAAACGGTTTATTACCAGCGAAAGAAGCTAAAGATCAACTAGCACCCGCACACGTCGAACGTTTATATGTGTTTGCAATTATGTGGTCTGTCGGTGCATTTCTTGAATTAGACGATCGTGCACATTTACAAGATTATATTTTGACTAATACCGATGGCAACTTTCGTCTAGATACACCGACTTTAACTGTCGGAAGTGAAGAAACAATATTCGATTATTTTGTTCATGAAAAAACAGGAGCATGGACACATTGGAATAGCGTTGTAACAGAATATGTCTATCCGAAAGATCATGATCCTGAATATGCAACGATTCTCGTACCGAATGTTGATAATGTTCGAACTGATTTTCTTATTCATACAATTGCTAAACAACACAAAGTAACTTTTTCTTTTGTTTTTTTAATAAAAAGTCGTTTATTTTCTTTTTTTTCGTAGCCGGTTCTTCTCATTGGTGAACAAGGTACAGCTAAAACTGTTATTATTCAATCGTATATGAGTCGATACAATGCCGAAGAGCATGCAGAAAAAACCGTCAACTTTTCCTCGGCAACAACACCGAATATGGTCCAACGAATTGTCGAATCCTATGTTGACAAACGTGTCGGTACAACTTACGGTCCGCCAGCTGGCAAGAAAATGACTGTTTTCATTGATGATATTAATATGCCAACAATAAACGAATGGGGTGATCAAATAACAAATGAAATCGTTCGTCAACTCATGGAACAAGGCGGTTTCTATTCATTAGAAAAGCCTGGTGAATTCACAACGATTGTTGATATTCAATTTCTTGCTGCTATGATTCATCCAGGCGGTGGTCGAAATGACATTCCACAACGATTGAAACGACAATTTTGCATATTTAATTGTACTTTACCATCGAATGTTTCGATTGATAAGATCTTTTCTGTCATTGCTCTCGGTCATTATGCTAAAGAACGTGGATTTACAGATGAAGTTCGAACTTTAATTGAAAAACTCGTGCCATCGACACGACGTCTTTGGCAATTGACCAAAATCAAAATGTTGCCAACACCTGCCAAATTTCATTATGTTTTCAATCTACGTGATTTATCACGTATTTGGCAAGGAATGATTAATACAATTCCGCAAGTGATTAACAACGAAAAAACTTCGATTGCACTATGGAAACACGAATGTTCACGTGTCATTTGCGATAGGTAAGTCGATAGAGAATGAGAAACTTAAGAGAGAAAAAAAACATGAAAACGAAAATGAGATGTAAATTGACTGTTAAATCAGATTTGTAAATGAAGATGATCGAACATGGTTTGAAAAAACTTTTCGACGTATGGCCGAAGAAGAACTAGGACCGACTTATGCGCCATATATACAGAAGATAGATTATTTCGTCGATTTTCTCAGGTGTTTTCAACTAGATAGACTTTTTGCATTTGCCATTTCCATTCAATTTGCACTGGACACTTGATGTTGTGTGTGTGTGTTCTTTTTCTTTGTTTCACAGATTCACTGAAATTGATGATTACCGTTGGTTTTCGAAAACAATCGAACGTGTTGCCGAAGAAGAACTCGGCAGTAAATATCAACCGATGGTTAAAAAAGACGATTATTTCGTCGATTTTCTCAGGTATTATCACCCTCAATTTGCTCACAAGTCACATTCACATTATTAAAATATGAATATTTCGATTTATACTAACTCAATAAATTGTTGAATATTTGTTTAGAGATGCACCCGAACCAACTGGTGACGAACCTGAAGATGCCGATTTAGACGCACCGAAAATCTACGAACCAATTCCATCATTCGAAGTTCTCGAAGAACGTTTGAAAATGTATTTAACACAATATAACGAAAGTATTCGTGGTTCGGGCATGGATCTTGTCTTTTTCAAAGATGCTATGACACATCTCATTAAAATCTCACGTATTATTCGTACACCACGTGGCAATGCTCTACTTGTCGGTGTCGGTGGTAGTGGCAAACAATCGTTGACAAAATTAGCTTCATTCATTGCTGGTTATAAAACATTTCAAATCACATTGACACGAGCTTATAATACGAATAATTTACTTGATGATTTGAAAACATTGTATCGTATTGCCGGAAAAGAAGGCAAAGGCATAACATTTATTTTCTCGGATCAAGATATCAAAGATGAAGCATTCTTAGAATATATTAACAACGTACTTTCATCGGGAGTTGTAAGTGAAATTGAAAGAAAGATTGAATGAGAATTTCGAGAATCTATTGTTTCGTAGGTACCTGGCATGTTTGCACGAGATGAAATGGATGAAATTTGCCAAGAACTAGTACCCGTTATGAAGAAACAATATCCAAGACGGCCACCAACAAATGAAAATTTGTACGATTATTTTCTATCTCGTGTTCGACAAAATCTACATGTTGTTCTTTGTTTTTCGCCTGTTGGCGAGAAATTTCGTAAACGTGGTCTTCAATTTCCTGGTCTCGTTGCTAATTGTACGATTGATTGGTTTCTTCGTTGGCCACGTGATGCACTCGTTGCTGTTGCCGATCATTTTCTTTCGTCATTCAACATTGTCTGTACGGATGCCATCAAAAAAGAACTCGTTCAATGCATGGGTTCAGTTCACGATGGTGTTGCTGAATATTGTTCACAATATTTTCAAAAATATCGTCGATCAACTCATGTTACACCGAAATCCTATCTGTCGTTTATTAATGGTTACAAGGAAATTTATTCACAGAAATTAAATGAAATCGAATCGATGGCTAAACGTATGAACGATGGTTTGACACGTTTAGTCGAAGCTGAAAAAGCTGTGACAGTGATGAAAGAAGAATTGACAATTAAAGAAAAAGAATTAGATATTGCAAATAAGAAAGCGGATGAAGTTTTGAAAGAAGTCGCTGTCAAGAAAGGAGCAGCAGAAGTTGTGAAACAGCAAGTACAAAAAGTCAAAGATACAGCACAGACTTTAGTCGATGAAATCAATCGAGATAAAATGGAAGCCAATGCACAACTTGAAAATGCGAAACCAGCTCTTCTAGTAAGAAGATTTTGTGTTTGCGTAAAAGCAAAATTTTCATTTGAAATTTGAATTTAGGCTGCAGAAGAAGCTTTACAAACAATTACACCAGCTGATATTGCTGTCGTACGTAAACTTGGTCGTCCACCTCGACTTATTCGTCAAATTATGGATTGTGTATTGATATTATTTGGACGACCATTAAAAAATCCAATTAAAATCGATCCTGAATTACAAGGACCTGAACCCAGTTGGGAAAATTCATTGAAAGTAATCATTAAAAATATATATCTATATAAAACATGATCTTTACTCAATGTGTTTCTCTCTGTTTAGCTTATGTCGGACACAGGTTTCCTTCAAAATCTTCAGAATTTTGCACGTGATCGTATCAATGATGAACAAATCGAACTTCTTCAAACATATTTTCGTGTACCGGATTATACTTTCGAAGGTGCTAAAGTAGCTGCTGGTGCTATTGCTGGTCTACTTACATGGACACGAGCTATGGCTGATTTCTTCTATGTTAACAAACGTGTCTTACCATTGAAAGCTAATTTAGCTTTACAAGAAGCTCGTCTCGAAAAAGCCAATCAACAATTACAAGCTGCACAAGACGAACTCGATAGACGTGAAGCTGAAGTTGCTGCTGCTCAAGCTGAATACGATGCAGCCATGGCAATTAAACAACGTTTACAAGACGATCTCGATCGAACTTTGAAACGTATGACAGCAGCTCGAGAATTAATATCTGGTCTCGCCGATGAACAAGAACGTTGGACTGAACAAAGCAAACAATTCAAAGCACAAATCGGTCGATTAGTTGGCGATGTTCTTCTCTGTACTGGTTTTCTCTCGTATCAAGGTCCATTCAATCAAGATTTTCGTTTACTCTTAGCAAAAGATTGGCAAAAACTACTGACCGAACGAAGTATTCCATTTACTCGTACGTTAAATGTCACTGAATATCTCACTGATGTCACAATCGTTGGCGAATGGAAATTACAGGGTTTACCGAACGATGAACTATCGATACAAAATGCTATTATTGTTACACGTGCTAAACGTTATCCATTATTAATGGATCCCCAAGGACAAGGCAAAGCTTGGATTAAGAATAAAGAAGCTACCAATGATTTACAATCGACGAATCTTCTATCGAAACACTTTCGTCAACATTTAGAAGATTGTTTATCACTTGGTCGACCATTGTTAATCGAAGATGTCGGCGAAGAACTCGATCCTGCTCTTGATAATGTTCTTGAGAAAAACTTCATTCGATCGGGCACAACATTAAAAGTTAAAGTCGGAGATAAAGAAGTCGATATACTCAAAGGATTTAATTTGTATATCACAACGAAATTAGCTAATCCGGCGTTTACACCAGAAATATCAGCTAAAACATCAGTCATTGATTTTACTGTGACAATCAAAGGTCTCGAAGATCAATTGTTAGGTTTAACTATCTTGAAAGAAAAAGCAGAATTAGAAGCTGAACGTGTTAAAATGCTAGAAGATATTCAAGCCAATAATAAACGAATGAAAGAATTAGAAGATAATCTTTTAATGAGATTGAGTAATTCAAAAGTAATTCATTCATTTCTATTATTTAAATCAAAGATTTACCTTTTTTTTTGTTATCTTTCTCTCTAGGGTTCACTCGTTGATGATGATGATTTAATTCGTACATTAAAAACAACAAAAATAACATCAACTGATGTCAAACAAAAACTTCAAATTGCTACTGAAACAAGTCAGAAGATAAATATTGCTCGAGAAGAATATCGTCCCGTAGCTACACGTGGTTCGATTATTTATTTTCTTATTGTTGAAATGTCGCTTGTCAATGTTATGTATCAAACATCATTGAAACAATTTCTTCAATTATTCGATCAAGCACTTGAACGTTCACCAAAAGTAGACAATTGTTTCTTTTTTTTAAATTAATTTCATATCTTTTTTTTGTTTTTACTTCGTTTCTAGTCACCAGTAACATCAAAACGAATAACCAATATTATGGAATTTCTAACCTTTGAAATGTATAAATATGCCGTTCGAGGATATTATGAAGAACATAAATTCATGTTCACATTATTGTTAGCATTGAAAATCGATTTACAATCAGGTCGATTGAAATTCGATGAATTTCAAACGTTAATCAAAGGTGGTGCAGCTGTTGATGCAAGCACAGGTAATTCAATATTGATTGATTGATTGATTTTAACTAATAAATTTTCTTAGCACCACCAAAACCACCGTATAAATGGTTACAAAATGATATTTGGCTTAATCTTGTTGAACTATCTAAACTTTATCAATTCGGTGATATTCTCAATTCGGTAAAAGATTCAATTGATCTCATGTTAATCGATTTACTTGTTTTGTTTTTAGCTAAATCGAGCTGGTCCTGCCTGGGACACTTGGTTTAAAGTAATTAAAACTATTCGAGATGAATCAATCTATTATGTTTCATTTTTTATAGAAAGACGAACCAGAACGTGCCGAATTGCCCGATGGTTGGGAACCTCAACTCGATAAATTCCGTCGTCTATTGCTTATTCGTTCGATAACACCTGCACGTTTCGTCAAAGCAGCTAGTGACTATATCGTCGATTCATTAGGTCCGAAATATGGCGATGGTGTCGTTCTTGATATGGAAAAAATGTGGGACGAATCAGATAAATGCTCGCCAATGATTTGTTTTCTTTCGATGGGTTCAGATCCAACTGTTCAAATCGAAACTCTAGCGAAGAAAAAAACCATCGAATGCAATGCAATTTCTATGGGACAAGGTCAAGAAGTTCATGCACGACGTTTACTAACGCAAGCTTATTCAGGTGGCAGTTGGGTTTTATTACAAAATTGTCATTTATCATTAGATTTTTGCGAGGAATTTCTTCTTCAATTAACTGAAAATACCGATCGAATTCATCCTGAATTTCGTCTTTGGATAACAACTGAAGTTCATCCGAAATTTCCCATTGGTCTATTACAAATTTCAATAAAATATACTGCCGAACCACCACAAGGTGTCAAAGCTGGTCTCAAACGTACATTTGCCGGTCTCACGCAAGAACAACAATTAGAATCGAATTCACATGAAAAATGGCGTCCATTACTCTATGCCGTTGCATTTCTTCATACAGTCGTTCAAGAACGAAGAAAATTCGGACCTCTCGGATGGAATATACCCTACGAATTCAATCAGTCGGATTTCAATGCTACCGTACAATTTATTCAAAATTTTCTTGACGATATGGATGCATCTAAAGTAACAGAAGACAAAACCTTATCTTTAATCGAATTTTTCTTGTTAAAATTTTAGCAAATGCAATGGAAAACAATTCATTATATGATTTCAGAAGTACAATATGGAGGTAAGAACAGACAAACACATGTATTTCAAACTAGAATCTGATATTTAGGTCGTGTTACTGATGATTTCGATAAACGTCTATTGAAAACTTATGTTAAATGTTGGTTTCGTGATGATATGTTCGATCCCAATTTTCAATTCGAAGATAAAACCTATCGTATACCGAAAATGACACGTATCGAAGATGTTTTCGATTATATCGATACAATTCCGAATTATGATAGTGGCAAAGTATTTGGCTTGAGTCCATTAGCTAATGATCGGTTTGTTTTCAAAAAAAGAAAAGATTCAAAATCTATGATTTACTTATTTAGATATCAAGAAGATACGACTAAGAAAGTGTTGGATACGATCCTAAGCATTCAACCAAAAGAAGCTCGTGGTGGAGCAGGTGAAACACGTGAAGCTGTTATCTACCGTTTAGCAACTGAAACATTGGAGAAACTACCGCCAGATTACATAGCACATGAAGTTAAAGAACGTTTAGCTAAATTAGAACCGATGAATATCTTTCTTCGACAAGAAATCGATCGTTTTCAACGTGTACTCAATGCTGTCCGACGAACATTGATCGATTTGAAACTTGCCATCGATGGTACCATCGTTATGAACGAAGAATTACGTGATGCTTTAGATCGAATGTACGATGCGAAGATTCCTAATCTTTGGCTGAAATTATCATGGGAATCGTCGACATTGGGTGCTTGGTTTACAGATCTATACGCGAGAAATGAACAGTATCGTTCGTGGTTGAAACTTGATAAGGATACGAGACCGATTGCGTTTTGGATGACGGGATTTTTTAATCCACAAGGATTTCTAACTGCTATGAGACAAGTATTTGAGAGAATTTTGCGAAAAAAAAACGATTTCGAATTGTCTTTTTGTGACTTTTTAGGAAGTAACACGAGCGAATCCAGGTTGGTCACTTGATAATGTTGTTTTAACGAATAAAGTTACACGAATGGATCGTGATGCATTAAAAGAACCGCCACGTGAAGGTCTCTATGTCTACGGACTTTATATCGAAGGTGCAAAGATCAAAAATGGAGTGTTAGATGAATTGAAAGCTAATGAAAAAGTTTTAACTCATCCTATGCCTGTTATACATATATCGGCCGAAGCTGATTTTGGTACGGGTGCGGCGCCGACTAAACAAGATCGTCGTCCTGTTTATTATGCACCTGTTTACAAAAAACCACGTCGAACAGATCGAAACTATGTTTGTACACTCAAATTAGAGTGTCCGCCAGGTGAAAAAGCTGGACCTGATGTTTGGACATTGAGAGGTGTTGCACTTCTCTGTGATACAAAATGAAAACGCTTTTCAATCGTTTGTTTGTTTTTACTTTCCTCTTTTCTTTTGTATAGTGAAACTATTTGAATGATTATTTAATCATAATAAAACAACATATACTACGCTTTTAGCTATATATTTGAATTAATTTATTCAGTTTGAACTTTTTGTTCCAAACTTAATTAACTAAATGTTTTTAGGCGCTACATTTCGTGCCATTTCATTAGAAATAGACGAAGAAAGAAATGTTCTTGAGTTAATGGAAGATTTAAATCGAGAAGATAAAAGTTGTTGTTACCAACGTAAATAAGACCTTCATAGCTAACATGACACCATTAACTGCAGGCGTACTGTTTTGCGACGTTTTATCAGTACGAGTCATTTTAATTGAAGCTGAACAGCCAGTATTTTCCTATGAAATTTGAAAATATGTTCGATGCGAAAACAAATATAACATTGGACAGAAGATTTAGAAATTATTTCAAGTATTCAATTTAGACTCTTCGGTATTATCTGAATTAGATCATCAAAGAAAAATACCTGAAGTCCATCTATTTGAAGACGATCTTCGAATAATGTGACTGTAACACCTTGAAAATGTGCTGGTTGACCCCCCACGTTTAGTGATGAAACTCCTTTTTCCAACGCCGTACAGTTAGGCCCTTGTATTTGGAAGTCTTTGAGACTGTAGCTCCCATTACTCTTGCTATCTGTTACAAGTTCTATTGGTTGAGGACAACAGCATTTATTGTCGCAATTATCTGATTTATATTCACCCGCCAAATCTTTTTGTTGTGCTATAAACTTCAAAAGTGATAACGATCATGAAAATACATTCATCTCACCTTTGATTTCAAGTAAACTTGTTGTCAACAAAAGACCGAGAATAAAAATGAATAGCATTCTCTATCGACTAGAAGCACTTGTAAATTACAAACGATCTTGTGAATATTTTTTGCTAATCAATGAAGAGTAGTTCGTTGGTTAGATGCAAATTTTGTAAATGAGATTTTTTTCTAGGCGCCTGTTTTACTATTTCAACATTTGGATAAAAGAGCGCTTAAATATCTATTTCATACTGTTTTCCTGAATAGACAAAACAAAATTTCTTCTCATTGATCAAGAAGATCTAAACAAGTCGATTATTTCTATCAACATTCTCATTATTATTAATTTTCTATAACCGATACCAGTTATCGACATGCTGTTTAACTCATAGTGTCTGTTATCGATTTTCTTTTCGTGATATATTTTTCTTTCTCTCTCTCTATATATATATATATATTATCCATACAGTATGGATATGCATATGTCAAGACACAAGGCCAAAATTGGTCCTATTCTTTCTCCAGAAGAGGAATAATAAATAATGTCAAGGATATTCTCGTTTGATATATGCCTAAATTTTGTCGACAAGAAGTGAGAGTGTAGGAAGAAAGGAGATTGTTCTCAGTTACTTTCAATCTTCAAAGATGACATCATCTGCATTAGTACCATTAATTGACGAGCAAAACGAATTTTTCTTATCATCAAAAATGTCTTCAAATCGTTATTCAATTCATGATTATGGTCAAGGTTACCGAACCTATTCCTATGAATTCGATTTGCCTGATTTCGAACCCGAACAAATTACCGTTCTACTTGATCAACAAAATCGACTACGTATACGTGCTTATCGACCTTTATGTCATGAATTTCGACGTGAATATGATCTTGGCGGTCGTGATGTTCAAACACGACTCGTTCGAAATACAATCGATGCTCGTGGACGTTTACGTGTTGATGTCGATGTTCAACCACGTTCATATAACACAGCACTAATTGCTGCTACTGCTGCTCCTGTTAGTAACAACATGTTGACATTTGATTTGCAAGGTTATCGACCGAAAAATGTCAATATTCGTGTTGATAAAAATGGTCTATTGAAAATCAATGCGCAACAGACAGATGATTCGATTGGACATCGTATTAATCGAGAATATTATCGTCAATATCAACTACCGAAATATATCAATCAAGATCAAATACGTGCAAGAATTGATGACAATCAAATTCTAACAGTTGAACTACCTGAACCATTGCCATCGAAAAAACAATCTTGGCAACCCTATCATGATAAAGAACCGAATAAAAATTCTTGCTGTTGTGTTATGTAATTATTATTTAGCGTAAACAAGAAAAGTTGTAGTCGATTGAGAGATCCTTTTTTTTCTTTATTACTGACAAACAAAAAAGATTTATTAGCACATTTATATTTTTTTTAATACGGAAAAATCTTTTTCTGTTCTGATAAATTAGTTTAAATGACAAGCAACTAGAATGATCTATGTCCTGTGTATATATTCAATTGATTTTCAATTTATCAAATAAATTTCCTCATCATTTATCATCGACCGGTTTTTTTAAAATAATTGAATAGTTTTTCGTTTCTGTTAAAATATCCTCAACAGATGTCATTGAAAAACAGTCAAATTATATTCTAACCATTCATACAATTGATCGATTGACAACGAACAGATCTGTTCTATTCTGATTAGTCAAATATTCGTTCGTCACAAAGAAACAATTCCCCAAAAAACATACACATACGATCACCTAGCCGATACATTAAAACAGAAAATATTATACTAAAAGGACAAAAGAGAAAAAGAGAAACCTGAAAATAACCTATTTATAAAATGACCTATTTTACATTCATTTCCCATTTGTAATCAACATAAATATGCATCCACCATTAACATCAACAATTTCGACTAATAATCATATTATTCGTTTATCTCAAGAACATCGTACACGACTTTATCAGTTAGTTAATGAATTAACTGATGAAGAACTACGAATATTTCTTACGAATCAATTTCAAGTTATACCGAATTCAACATTAAACGATCAATTTCAACATTATTCACGTACACAATTGATTCAACAAGCATTTATTCTCATTGACAATAGTTATTCCGTCGATCTAGAACAAACACTTTATACATTAAGACAAAATCGTTTGAGTTCAACGTATCGACAGGAACAATTGTATCGATCTCACCAACAACAACAACAACCGAACTATCCTAATGGATTTAATCCACAAGCATATTATTTCAATCCTCAAACAGTTCCATTTAATATACCATCAAATTATCGTTATCCACCAACAGCACAATACCGACAAAGTAATTTCATTTACAGAATGAAATGACTTGATTCTATTAAGAATTATTTTAGTTCGTCCAGTTCAACCGCCACCACCTCAAACATCGAATCGTCATGTACAACAACAACAGCAACAATCATCATCTTATTACGTTCCAGTTGCACCTCGTCAGCAAATTGTTCAACCACCATCCTCAATACCTTCTTCAACTTCTTCATCATCATTATCATCATCATCATCATCCGCTACTCATTATCAAGGACAAGTTTCTCTTCCACCTCCAACGGTCATTTCTCGACCAGTTCCAACACCAGTAAATATCGCTTATAAAACTCTTCCATTTTATCAACCAATATCATGTATCTACGAATGTCGTCAAGCATTTCGCTACGATAATCATCGTAAACAATTCTATTCTCGAAATGAATTTCTTCTTTCAATTGATACTTGCAATAAATTAGCATTATCATATGAATACGACATTGATCTTGACACACATAAAACAAGTAAATGTTTACTTCTTCGTCTTGTACGTACCGACCAACCACCATTGCCTAATGGCCAATATGATGATAGTCTACCACCGAATTTATCAATTCACGTTAATTCTCAAAATGTTACTAATTTACCAGCACCAAAACCATGTACAAGACAGCAAACTGATTTGATACGTCCGGGACGAGAGATCGATATTACATCGTATTGTATGTTCAATCCAGCATTGAAAAATGAACTATCATTGAGTTGGTTCTATCGACAGGATAATGCTCATTTACATCAACAGTATGGCAATGCTCAATATGCATTACATATATTTCTTGTTAAACGTTTGACAGTCGACGATTTATATGAGTCGATTCGAAATAAACAAGCGAGATTTTCTCGAGATGATATTATGCGATTATTGGCCAAAGCTATGGCTATTGATCGAGATCTTGGTCTTGAAGTTAGTGATCAAAAATTGAAATTAAAATGTCCAGTCGATCAACGACGATTGAAAACGCCAGTACGAGCTGTTACTTGTCAACATATTCAATGTTTTGATCTAACAAATTATATCAGTACGTTTGATTCGATAAGATTTTCGAATTTCATTTTGAAATTTTATTTTTTTTAGCTATAAATGAAAGAGCCGGTAAATGGGCATGTCCAGTTTGTAATAAAACGGCCTCGTTCGATGATTTACAAATCGATGCCTATACCGAATCGATTTTGAATTCGATTCAGAATGAAAATATCAATGAAATATCCATAGATAGTCAATGTAATTGGAAACCTGTTACAGCATCTTCAATGAATGAGCAACAATACAATCATCATCAACAGATAATTTCAAATGTTCACGATATTGTTCTCGATGACGACGACGATGATGATAACGATAGTAATAATAATCAAATCGATCGAAAACCAAATTTAAATATCGATTTGAAACCAGATCTACCTTTAATTCCAACGGCTATGCCTTGTTCATCAGATATTATTTTTCTTGACGATGATTGAAAATGATTTTTTGTTGTGATAAAATAAATCTCGATATCTAACATTCATTCATTTGTTTGTTTGTTTGTAAATATTCGAAATAAACGAATTTGTGATTGTTTTTTCAGATCATGAATAATCTCACTGATGAACAACATTTTTCTCAATTACAAAGTTTATCTATTAATGATTTACAAACATTGCTCACATTTGCCGGACAATCACGAACAGGCAAACGACAAGATCTTCTCGATCGTTGTCAAAGTTTAATCAAATCTTCGATAACAATCAGAGAAAAATGCGAAGAACTACATAATAAACGTTTCGGTTCTGGTGATAAAGCGACGATACCATATCCAAAAGATGCGACGAACACATCGAGACCAACACATCATCATTCACATGCAAATCATCAATCGAATATTGATGTACGTTTTGCACAATTTACATTTAACGAGGATCTTTGTGTTATTTCGCCGCCACATATCGTTCCGTCAGCGAAACAATCAGCTAATGGACCGCAATCGTTGATGAATTTTCATTTTCTATTGACAGCTCAGCAAGCATCAGGTGGGAAAAGTTTCGGGGTTTAACTGAAAACGAATTTTAATTGTATATTGGATATTAATTAGATGTTGCAACATCGACTTTTTTCAATGCAGATCAATCGAAAATTGAATATCGTAGACAAATTCTTCTAAGATTTACAACCATTGGTAATGATTCGATAAATAGTAGTATAAGTGCACCTGATAAATTGCCACCTAATCTCTATGTTATTGTTAACAATCGAGTCGTTCCATTACCTCAACCAAAACCAACAGCTAAGCCCAATTCTGATGTTATTCGACCTGGTAAATTTCAATGATTCGTTTTTTTTTTTCTTCAAATTTTATCTCAATTTCTTGAAGGTCGACCGATCGATATCACAGAATATTGTCGTCTATGTCCATCCATATCCAATATAGTTGAAATATCTTGGTTTACTCAAGATCTATCGAGTCCACCCATGACATACATCGCTGCAGTATTTCTCACTGAACGTAAAACAGTTTCGCAATTATTAGCTCGTCTTTCACGTCCATCAGTTATACGTCCATCGATTGAAACTCAACGAACAATCACACAACTTCTCTCAGCACCACAAACACCGCAAGGTAGCGACAATGATTTAGAAGTTGCATCAACATCACTTCGTCTACCGTTGGATTGTCCTGCATTAAAAATACGAATGAGATTACCTAGTCGAGCGATGACATGTAAACACGTTCATTGTTTTGATCTCGAAGGTTATTTACGTATGAATGAAAAGAAACCGAGTAAGAAGATGAAGAAAAAACAACAAAAGAATATTTCATTTTTTTTAGCTTGGCTTTGTCCTGTTTGTAACAAAACGGCTTTATATACAGATCTTTTCGTTGATCAATTTTTCATTGATATAATTAGTAAATGTCCTTCAGATGCGAAAGCAATCGAATATGAAACTAATGGACAATGGAAAGCGGTTGGAGAAGAGAAACCATCGCGACGAGCACAACGAGAAAAAGAAGCTTATAAAGTAGCACAAGCAGCAAAAAAATCGAATGGAAAATCAGTTGTACATAATAATCATTCATCGAATGACGATTCCGATGATGATCGACCACGAACAAGTAAAGGAAAAACACGAGCAAATGAAATTGAAAATCTTTGTACATTTTGTTTTTTTTTTCTTTCTCGTAGAATCAACTGATTGTCCATCAGCACCTGCTACTACTACTACTGCTGCTGCGGCGGCTCAAGATGATATCCCTGTTATTGAATTAGATGATGATTAATTATTTATAATCTATTATTTTCATGTTCTTTCTTTTTTTATGTATACTTTTTCTCTGAATAGACGTTGTGTGAATGTACAATTAGAACAATAAATTCTACACACACATTAAACTTTATGAAGACACAAACGAAAATTAAAAAGTAGATATTGTATATAATGAAATGTCATCTTGATCAGCTGATTTCACTTCTTCGATTTTGATATGTCGATGAGAATTTGTGTAACATATATATACAGTTACAAGTATACCCAACAAACCAATCAGTACTAAACCAATGAGTAACATTAACGTTGGATTCAATGAAGCTAAAAGAAAGTAATGAACTTCGATCGAAAACTGAACTAGTTCATTCTCCTACGTATCAGTTGATCGAGTGAAGTTGTATCACTAGTTGAAATTGTTATTTTAACATCCAGAGATATGTCTAAAAATTAATGAAACAAATAAACGAGTTTCATATTCCAAAGATCATTTACTCTTCTCATTGATGATTTCATCTATTATCTAAAAATTCGACGTGTTTTTTTTGTCTATACAAAATCTTTTTTTTCGTGTTTAGCTTACACTTTGATTTTGACCTTGTGTATTGAGAATAAATATTCCCACTAAAACAATACAGTATATTCTCGTATTTCTCGAGACAAAAAAGAACTTACAAAATAAATTGAATAGAAAACAGAAGCTCATCGTTGATTTGTCCATTTAACATCTGTTTAAATAAAAAACCTTCAAACATCTTTGTATGATATATCGAAGTCAACTATTGATAAAAGATAACATAGAGAACCATCTTGAACAAACCAATGTTTGATAATAGTTTGAATGACATTAACACCCTCAACGATCTTTTATTTTAAAATCAAATCGTCCTTACAAACAAGTTCATATCGATTGATATTTACTTTTTTCTTATGACAGTAATTGATCAATTTATCAATATTTAAATCTTTAACGCAAAAAAAAGAAAGAAAAAGAAAACGTTTAATAATTGTACAATGATTTACTCAAAGATAACAGCTATGAATGTATTATTATTCAAGAACATTTTTTTTCCTTTTGACTGACTTCAAAAACAATATTCGGTCTGTCGGAAAATCATCTATTTTAATTATATATGAAATAATCATGAAAGTCCCTAATTAACAAGTCTTGATAAATGAGAGTTCGTTGTCTTTTTCTTAGGAAAGACATACATATATCCTTGTCCAAGGAATATGATTACAACGTTCATCAAACATTCTCGACCACAAATGGTCATTGTCTTTAATTATGATCGATGATTGTATGTAAATCACATGGATGATAAAATCTGTAACCTATTCGTTACGCAAAGTCAAACTCTATGTGTATTCTTATATTGTTATTTCCTTGTCGAGAAGAAAAGGAAAAGACGTAATATTCTTCGAGTTTTGTCACCTTTCTTGTCTATTCTCTTTTGAAACGAACACTATACTTGATAGTAATAGACACAAAAGAGAAAGAGAAAGGAACAAGAGTTAGTCGCCATTTTCCTTTCTCTCAGTTTTTTCTCTGCTGCATCTTTTCTTTCTTTCTTTTTTTGCAGCTCTATAGTTTGAATGAAGATAAAATCTGTCCTGCTGCTCATACAACTTGACAAAGCAATCTATCTCACACGCTCGTTCCTTTTTTTTTCTTTTTCTTCCGAACCGTTCATGTTCAGCCACTCCTTAAACAAAATGCCTATTCTCTTTCGCTCATATTCATAAAAGAAGAAGAAGAAAAAAAGAAAAGAAAAGAAAGAAGAAACATAGACATAAAACGAAGACGAACACAAGAGAAGAAGAAAGAAAGAAAAAAAAGTTCATTAAATAACAACTACAAAAACTATTGGATTTATTCATTTTCACATCGATATAAGTATGACATCGTATAAGTCTTCCTATCAAGTTATTGCTCAGGCTGAAACGTTACTTATTTATGGCATATTTTTATTTCTAACTGGTCTGGGACAGATAGCAGTGACAATCACTTATCAATATGTTATTGCCAAAACTAAGTCTTATCCGAAAATTGATTCAATTACATTAGCAAACTTTCTTCCCCAATCGTTCTCTGTCAACGATCTGCATCTTTGGTATATTTATCCATCAGCAGCTTGGGTAAGAAGAAAAAACAGATTGTGAACGATTTTTCTTGACGGTCGTTTCTACTTGAATGAACAGCATGAAGCACGTGCTTTAAACGAATTGTCTTGTCATTTGTACGAAACGATTATTTTCTTTTAATTAACTAAATGTGATAATCACATGTTCACTCATGTTCAATGTCTGTTTCAATTTTAGACACTTGTCCCGTGTTTTTTTTGTGTGATTTTCGCCGCATGTAAACGACGTGCAACGGTAAATTCGATCATTGAAATGAATTTTCAAAAAGACAAACAAGAAAACATTTCTTCCTCTTCTATCAATAGGCAATATTCATTTGTATCTCATCATTGATTAGTTTTATCTCATCGTCAGTTTACATTGGCCTACTTGTTATTCATACACTTAATTATTGGCAAACAATTTCATCTCATCGTTCAAAAACATTTCATTCACCTATAAAAACAGCAGCAGCGACTACAACAACAACAACGACAGTATCACCTATGTAAACATTCAATTCAAATGTTTCTTTTTGTTTGCTTATAGTACTGATACATTTCTCTATTTCAGACGTCTATTAGTACCGTTTGATGAGCCAGTTAATTTTATAAATCTTGCCTTACTTATTACGTTTACATTGGCACTTGTTCAAGCACTTCTATCGATGATTGGCGCTGTTATTGCTTGTCTTTGGTCACCGTGCTGTATTTTTTCTCCACCAAACTATACGCCTATACCAATCAATTCTCATTATGCTCACACAACAACACCATCACATCGTTTCGAGGTAAAACATCATAATTATTTAGTTCATTTTTCTTTTCTCATCATAATTACTTCTACCTAGAATCCTCAAACGGCTACTTTACGCAGTATTAAACGTCAGCAACAGCAAGAATCTCATCGTTTTATCACAAGTCACGATCTTAATGAGCCAGTTCTTAATGGTTTTTTACATAAAACGCCAGCAATTCGTAGTAATTATGATGATGTTTAAAGTATTCAACATATTTTTCTTTTTATTAGAATTTTTTTTAAATGTTGTCAAAATTTCCTCTTTCTTTTTTTCTTTTCTTCTTTTCGATATTTTTTTGTTCTTCAATGATAATAAAACAAAATAATCTCTATTTGTCAATCAGTAAATTCGATATACGTATAAATAAAAGAATTATGCTTGTACATTTATGTCTTTATAAACAAACAAAAATACAGGAAAAGAGGGTACAAGGGTTTCATTATGTATGCACGAATCACTTGATTGAAAAGATATCAGATGTGTAATTTTACTAATGACTTTTAATAATTGATTGATAAGAACCTCCTGGAATATGTAATTCTGATAAAATATAGTATCGTTCCTTTGAACTGTTCTAGCTTTTTTTTTATATATAGTAAGAATAGCCTTCAGAATTCATATAGGCAGGCGTGCTTTTGTTTTTTCTTATATTATCCTAATCGATCTTTCGTGTTATCTGTCATTTCATTGCGGGTGTTTCGTTGTTAAATGATGACATGTATATACATTTAGCAAGGCGAAACAAATCATCTTTTTTCTGTAGCTAAGCACGTTCGGTATTAATCGCCATTTCTTCTTCTTCTGCTTTTTATTTTTTTTGCCTTTATGTTACATCGAAGTAGTGCTATAGTTTGCTCTTGTTCATCTTCTTTTTGATTAATAGTGACGTCGAGAGCGAAAAAAAAATAGTCTCTAATTTTTTTGTTCGGAAATAATATCAAATGAAAGATAGTAGAATCCTTTTTTCCTCTTTCTCCGAGCTTTTAATTTTGATTCATATTGCATGTATATTAAAGTTAAAAAAGAAGAAGAAGAAGAAGAAGAAAGGATTTTTCTTTTTCCTTCGAGCGTGCTTCTTAAGATCATACGTGTTTGATGATAAATAAATAGTAGTAGATTGACGAAAAAATAATAATAATAGTAACAACAATCAACCAATCAGCCGAAAATAATCTTCTGATTGGAATTGATTGATTGTCTGAAAACGAGATCTTCTTTGTTATTGAATAAATTTGACTTGAAATGTTCTTCCTTTTGTTGAGATTAACTCAGAGCAGAGTTTCATTCAATCAATAGATTACAACAAAAGACAAGTTTGTTGATTCAATATTTTTTTCATTTAAAAAATTTATAATTGAGCAAAATGAAAAAAAGAAAAATTAGTTAATCCTGTATGAAAATCTAAGTTTTAGTCCTCCGTCTTCTTTCACGTTCTTTCTTAGGTTTTTTTTCCTTGTAGTTTCACATTGAGATATCAGCCTATCTTCTCTTCGTCTTTCATGATTTAAAAAAAGAAAAAAAAAACTACAAATAATTGAGATTACCAGAGCTACATTATTTTTTTATTCTGAACACTTCCTTTTTCTGTGTGTTTTGCTTCTATTCATCTTTCTAGTGATGTCAAATTATGCACAAACATGTCGAACATATATATGCATAACAATTAGACTATGGAAATATATCAAAGCCTTCTCATCGTCATTGGTTGTCGTTCTCTAGTTCTCTCTCTCTCTCTCTTTCTCTTTTTGTGTGTGTATGTGTTTCTCCGAATGATTTGTTTGCCTTTTGTTTATATATCGATTAGTTGATGAGAATTCTATATACATACAATTGAAGTTATTGTTTGGTGTTACTCGACAGTGAGAAGACTATCTATTTCGACATTGATTAACTGAAGTTTGTTTTTCTAGATATACTTGATGATCATCGGTAAGTGGGTGACAAGCACAGATGAAGAAGAGGAAAAAAAAACAGGTCGTCGAATTGGATTATTCTTTTTCTAGATACTAACTGTCATAAACAGAATTGAGTTTGCCATTCGTTTTTGTCAGTTTGGTTTTACTGAAGCTTGAACGCGATATATACGTATATAGAGAGATATAATTAAAAGTTTATAATGATTATTCTTTGAAATTTCTGATTTTGATGTTACTAACAGCTTCAACATCGACATCACATCGTATTCAAAACTATCGTACATTAGCGTATGTAACCATAACGTTGGTTTATCTTGTTATTGGTGCAGCTGTCTTTGATAAACTTGAATCGAAAGAAGAATCACGTCGACATGCAAATTTAACTGCTCGAATACTTCTCTTTCGTCAACAACATAATATTAGTATTCAAGATTTTCATAATCTTACATATACAGTCGAGAAAAATCTACAATTTAAGAAAAAACAATGGAAATTTATCGGTTCATTTTACTATGCAACTGTTGTTCTGGCGTTAATTGGCTATGGCCATGCCATACCAAATACAATTTCTGGTCGTGCTGTTACAATTGGTTATGCGCTAATCGGCATACCAATGTGGCTTATTATGATTCAAAGTGTTGGTGAACGATTAAATGTTCTCATTCGATTTGTTTTAAAACATATCAAACGAAAATTTCATCGGCAACGTCAACCACACGTCACAGCCATGGAATTATTAATATGTGAAGCATTATTAACAGTTTTGACTGTTGCTGCTGGCTCGTATATATTTCATATATATGAAAATTGGCCATATTTCGATGCATTCTATTATTGTTTGCTGACATTGTAAGTTGGCAATCGTTGTTTCAAATTAAATATTTCGTTTTCTTTTGTAATTTTCTCTTTTAGAACAACAATTGGTAAAAGGATTACTGGTTATTGATTTTGACTTGATTTGTCTCTCTTTTTTGATATTTTAGGTTTCGGAGATTTAGTTCCAATGCAGAAAGATGATTACGGAAGTATCGGTTCGTTGTACATACTATTTTGTATAATGTTTATTCTAATTGGTTTAACAATCGTTGCTGCAAGTGGCAATTTACTTATCTTACGTTTTGTTGAAATGAATAGTAAACGTTGTCAACACGAACGTTTCGAAATGGAAGAACGACGTCGACAAACTGTTCGTATTATTGGCGATGTTATTTCTTCGAATGGTCGTCTGCTGAGACCTGAAGAAGACAATAATAATAATGATGATGATGATGATAATCATGATCGACAACGAATAACAACATCATTTGGTGCTGTTCATCATATACGAAAGGATCGAAGTCGAAGTGATCTTTCGCTTTGTTCATGTCGTGGTCAAACTTTATGTTTGCCAATATCGTGTAAGAAGAAATTTCAACGACGACGAAATCATTTATTCAAAACAAACTATTCGAAATCGCCGATTCTTCTACCGCGAACATTAAAAGATGACATACTCGAGTCATTGAAAAGAAAATCTGAACTCGATGAACATGTGGTTCTCGAACGTTCATATTTACAATTAAATCAAATGCTTAAACGAAGTTCGATTTAATCATTCCAAACAGGTCGAACATTTGTTTTTCTTTTGTATATATAAAAGTTTTCCTTTCGAATAATTAATCGATACACCTACGTTGAATTAGTTCAATTATTAATAATTATCACTTGCATGTGTGTAAGAATAAATCTATTTTATGTGATAATATGAAAGCGAGAAAAAGACGATATGTCCTAAATGAACTATTTTTACTATTGAATTAGGAGGAAATAGATGAGAGATAATTGAATGGTAATGCAGTGAAAAAAATATCTACTTAATTTGTTGTTTTCTTTATTTTCTAAATTGAACTCAAAACTTGAGAATAAATGTGTCAAAAGATATTTTTTGATAATCATATCGAATGATTTTTATGAATTTGTTTATTATATTCCCAATAAGGAGAAAAAAAGAGGAGAAAAAAAACATTTTCATTCATAAAATATGTATAGTAGATGCGAAGAATTGATCAATAATAATAAGAAGAATAAATAATTTTATGCCGATATTCGGACGGATTGATATTTGACATGATTTTTGTTGATTTAGTCTATTGAAATATTTTTCGATGAAAATAATTTCGAATTTTCAATCGGTGTGATTGTTTCGAATGTTGTCAATGAATTTCTCATCATTTGTGTTAATTCTTCGAAATCTGTATTACTTGCTGAACTTGTTGTCATTGTATTACTTTCCACGCCACTACCCGATGAAGAAAAATCTTCTTCGACGCCTTCGTCTTCATTCGACATGCGTCGACGATAGTTACTATCATGTATCCATCGATCATCATAATATTTACCGATTTCAGTTATTTCACAGCGTTTTAATGATTCAGGATCTGAACGAAATAAAATCGAAAACATGTCACATTTTATTGTTATTCATGTCGAAGAAATTTACCGAGCATTTTTTTATATAATCTCATCAACCGAGTAGTAAATCGATACCATTGCGATGGAAGTTTACATCGACGCTGTAGTTGATGACGTCGATGCCATTGAATGTACTCATTATAATAGATATCTGATTCTTGAGCATGTTCCCAAGGAAAATTGCCTTGATTGATTATGATAATTTAAAAGTTAAAATGAAAATGGTTTTTTTTGTTATTTTACCTGTTAGACAACAAAATAATAGAACGCCAAATGCCCAAATATCCATAGCAGTCGAAACGAGAATATCATTATTTGTTGCATTACAAACTTCAGGTGGAGAATAAGGAATACTTCCAACTAAACGTCGAACATATGAGCCACATTTTCTCGTCATACCAAAATCAATGAGTTTGACTTTGTGAAAATCTGCATCGAATATCATGACATTTTCTGGTTTGACATCACGATGAACTAAGCCTTTATCATGCATAAATTCAAGCGCAGATGCAACTTGTTTCATTATTGTTTTCACAGCTTTTTCAGGCAGACCACGTTGTGGTGGAATCGATTCAAATAGATCGCCTAACGGTGCGTATTCTTGTACAATAACAAATGCATCAATTGTCTGATAGCATCGATCTTCATAGGTACTGATAATTGAACGATGTGGAGATAATAATAATGAATAATTGTATTCACGTTGAAAATCTCGATATTTTGTCGTTGATTTCGGAAGAATTTTTAAAGCACATCGTTGTTGTAGATCACGATCCAACGCTAATATAACACGGCCATATGTACCCGAACCAAGTTCACGTACACGACGAAAACGTTCGTTTGTATCAGATACCAATGGCAAGGAATCGTTAGTTGATTCTGCCATGTTCAATAAGAAACAAGAAATGAAAACCAGAACTATCTAAAAATAAGAAAGATATTTATGCGTGTGTGCGTGTGTTGAATCAAAAGTTCCAAACATGATCGATACTTTGACGGCAATGTAAGAAAGAGAAGAAAACAAAACTTGAATAAATGTCTGGACGCAATGGTATTTAAAGATGAGAAAAACAATGCACTAATGTTTATATTTGTATCGTGATTTGGAAAGGGACACACAAATATGCAATTATACAGCACACGATCAGATATTTTCTTTTGTTTATTTCGATGATGATCGATGTGAAATGGACGAGTAGATATCGAAGGAGTTTCATATGAAAAAAGAAGCAAAATCTCTATTTATGCTCTATGACTAGTTGTTAATGATGGCGATGGAAATCTAAAGAATGAATGGAGGAAAAAGAAAAAAATTCTCATGGAAAAATGTTCAAGTGCAAGAGGACGAAAGAAAAAAACAAGAAACGGAACGCAGAAGAAGAAAAAATTGATAGTAGTTTTCTTGTTCTTGTTCTTCTTCGGCTTCTTTTTGCTCCTTCTTCTTCTCCTCTTCTTCTTTTTGTTCTTCTTTCACGTCTTCGTCGTTTTCTATATGTTTCTGCACTGAAGACAGGCAACGATTAGATTTTCAATGCATGCATGCATACACGCACACATTCTAGCATTATTCTTTGGATTGAATGGTCGTACTATGGTACTAATTTTATTTTTCTAAGTCAAATCATTCTTCTAGATGAATGTTTTTTTTCTTTCAAATTCGAGATTTTCATTATCGAAATCGATGATATTTCTCGGAGCACAGGCACATATATATTTGTTTACTAATGACTCGAGAAATTACATCCTAGTGAAACGATATTTACGAACAACAAGGAGACGAAGAAATGAGGATAGAGTATCTATTGAGTTTAAAAAAAAGTGAAATTAAATAGAGGCAGACAAAAGATCTCGAGGTCTCGATGAGTACACGCGAACATCCTATAAATAATTAAATAGAACCAAGACAGACGATGATAGAATATGTCTCAATCGTACTTTTGATACTCTCCAACTTGACATGTTTTTTAACACACAATGCATCGATAATTAAGAACTTAGACATTATTTTGACGATTTCATTATCAGTCTTTGATACAAGTGCTACGTACCTGGACGAAGAATTCGAGGGAAAAACATATATTTCAATTTAGTTTACTTGAATTACATGAAATAGTACTAATTGGATTTTTCTTTGGAATAAATCCTGCTGACGCATTTAGTGATAATGATAACAGACAAGAAAATGTATAAATATGAGACGGGAAAATTATATGAGGAGGAGATAAAATGTCTCTCTACTTTAAAACCTTGTGACATGTTTTTGTCCGAATATAATTATACATAATGAATGGAAAAGGATATGCTATTAGAATGAAAATTTGGAAAATTTTAGACTAATTCAATTATCTCAAATTATGTTCTCTTTTAGAGAAAAGATTTCGATTTTATAATTCTATGTCGGTAGACAACAAAAGCAAAAGGTCGAATCATGAAATGGCACACACTATCTGATTATACTTGCTATGACATGCAATGTTCGAATCTGTACTCTATCGAATAACTACGATTATTTAAGTGTGATCTTGAGTCATACGGGATTTAACGATAGGAACGAAAAAATAAATCTGATTTGTTGTTTTGACTTCTATATTCGATTCGAGAAGAATGATTCTTAAAAGAATAACAAGCCCGGGTAGCTCAGTCGGTAGAGCGTGTGGCTTTTAACCACAATGTCCAGGGTTCGAGCCCCTGCTCGGGCGGTTTTCTCTTTTTTCGTTTTCCATCTTGACAGATGAAAGTTAATCGAATTAGTCAATTTTTATAACTTAATTTTGTTTATAAAAATCCAATAATAAACATCTGATGAACATGCGAACATCTCATCTTATTTCGCCTACATTGAATACGCCTTTTTCGTAAACAAGAACCTAGTTATTATCTGAATACTACTCAGAAAATAGAACTTTATCTGATGGGAATATACTCATCAACATCTTAAAAATACATCAGTAGTTTTTATAATAATACGTTGTTTCTATTTTAAGACATATATTTAGCTTCGAAACGGGAGAAAAATATACGTCAATAAACAATTTACTGGAAGGCATGGATTTTTTTTCATCAAAAACTTGTCATCAAATCGGGTCAATACTGATTGCGTTTCTTCTATTTGCACAACGTTTGTGAACGTTTCAATTGAATGATTCATGAATATAAGGTACAAGTGAATAAATTACTTTCTCTATTGTTCTGATTTAACTGATTATGAAGAACTAGTCTTAATTGAATAATAAGCCCGGGTAGCTCAGTCGGTAGAGCGTGTGGCTTTTAACCACAATGTCCAGGGTTCGAGCCCCTGCTCGGGCGATTCTCCTTTTTTTTCAAATACACTCTGAAATGACAACTATGTATAGGTTTTCTTACGGGAATAAATTCTTCAACTTACATAATATGATTAAATAACCTCATTCATATATACGATGGAATTAATGATATGTTTCGCATATTTATTTTTTGCTCAGAGGAATTCAATTGTAAGAGAGAGAGAAAAAGAGACAGTCACATCTGTAATGTGATCCATTAAATTGTCCCATAGAAAAAACAATAACGGTATAGAAAAGAAAAAGAAAGACAGGAAATAAGCGAAAGAACGAATATATTCTAATAATACAATGACTCCGATCTTCTTCTCCTTCTTCTTTCTAGCCTGTTTATTTGATCGATACCGTAAAATGATATCTATCGTCGCCAAATTGCTAATAAATCAAAATGATTTATATTGTATTTTATTTCTTTCTTCTATTGAATATTCGTCGAGAGAATAAATAAAAAAAAAAGTTCAATTGATCATAATATATAATCAATCAAAAAGAAAAGCAACTTACTTGTCTATCTATTAGAACGAAAAGTAATAGATCAAGTGTTTGTTACTCTTTTAACGAAATAGTATGCTTTCTTTTTCTAATCAATTTAATCGGCAATAATTCGAACGGAAATAAACCGATTGCATCCGAACAAGAACGATTAGTTGTTTTCTTTTTCGAGCTTATATTTGTTGTCACACGGATTTCGTCATCATTACTATAATAACATCATACTTACTTACTTATTTATTTATTCTAACGACTAACATATGTTAAATAAGAGAGCAAAGGTATACACTGATATAACTGCTTGTTTTTTTTCACATGAGAAATCCACCTTTGAGCTATATGATAAGATATGATTTGTGCAATAAGAACGTAACGAACTTGTCAAAAACAATCAAACAGATAGAATAAAAATAGAGAGACAATTCTGACAGCACAGATGCTTGTCATTAAAGTCTACAAAAGTTGATGTCTAAGTTCAAGAAGAGCTTCATGCTAGTGCCCGTGTTTTTTTCATATAGTATAGTGAAATATATTATTTTACGATGACATTACGTCCATAATTATTGCTGTCTATAAAGTCGAAACTATACTTTAATAGATTCTGATAATGGAGTTCGTTCGGTTTTAATTATCAGATTTTGTTTCTTTTTCTCGAATAGTTCTTACTTGATTTGATGTGTGGCCTGAAGATATTTACAAACGTGTTATTTTTTGTTCAGAATAATACCATGATTTTCATCTCTAAATGGTAAAAGATAGAGATTTATTCGTGCAAAATAGTCGCTATCTTTTCATCTTAAACAAAGAACGAACATGCATGATCGGAAAAATGTGGGCGTCTATTTACACTTAGATATTTTTCATTACAATTCATATTACAAAAGAAACTAAGAATAGATAACATCGAACATTTCCTTTTCATTTCACTTTTTATTATTCGAAGGCATATGAGTTGATTTTAGGAAAAAGAAAGGTTCGAAATAGAACTGTCATTTGTGATAATTACTAGTAAATAAATTAAGCAAAATAAAAAAAAAATCATTTTATTTGAAAAAGAAAACGCTTAAGAAGAGAAAAAAGGAAACGCTCCAAATATTTGTCTGTCAAAGAAAAAAAAGTAAAGCCAATGTCAAAGATACGACGTATATGAATAAATAAAGCAAGAAAGAATTCTCAAACAGCACCACCAGTTTTTCGTTGATGTGTATAATCTTCACTTTTATACGACGCTGATTTCTCTTTTATATTTGACTTATTTGTAGACATATTAACACCGGATGATGACGCACTAATCATTGGTAAATTGTTTGTTTGTTCAGGTTGTTTGAGAATACTCAATCTATTACGTTGTGGTGGAGCAGATGCTGCTGCTCCTTGAAAATTTTCATTCGGAATTAAATCAATCGCGTATTGAAGACAAACACGTTGAACATTAACAGCATCGGTATGATGAAATGGTAATGTCGGACGAAGGATTAATAGTTTACCACCATGTGGCGATAGACTACGAGCAAGTGAAGATGATTTCGACATATTTCGTCGTGATTGATGAAATTGTTTCGGTAATAATTCTTCGAGACTAAAGAAAAACAAAATGATGACTAGATTTTCCTAGGAAAGCACATTACTGAAATGAATCTGCTGAAAGATAAACCGATTGATTTCTCTTGGGCGATTTTTTTCGCGGACGTAATTGAGATTTTTTAGTTTGAATATTTTTTTCTGTGTCACTTGTTGTTCGAAGATCTTGTGTTTGTTCGCGTTCCATACGTCGAAAGACGCATTCGTATGTTTGAGACGTACGAGATATACGTTTTGGTCGTCGACGTTTTTTCTGTTCTTCAGTTACGATCTGTTCAGTATCGGATTGTACATGACGATCGATTTGTTCGAGAAAATTATCATCAGAAGATTTCAATTGTTGATGATCGATAGATCGTGGACGTTGATTGATCTCTTCGGTTTTCTCTTGAGTCGGTTCAGTTGGATGTTGAACAGGTTCGAAGTATGGCTGAAGTTTGGGTTCGACGAATGCTTCGGCTGTTGTTTGTCCGAGTTCTTCTTTTGATGAACTAGCAAATTTCTTCACAACAACTGTCACATTGACATGAACGGGATCTTTGTCCGTATTCGAATCTTTATTTTGTTTAACCGTTCGTCGAACAGTTGGAGTGTCCGTGTCCGGTGTTGTTAAAGCAATTTCTTTGTTTGGTGCACGTCGTCGCGTTGGTTGAACATATTCGGACAATGGTTTTGTTGCTTTCAATGGTTTTTTAGAAGATAATTCTTGGAAAAAAAACAATGAAAAAAAAACAGTTTTAATTGATTTTCTACGGTTTCTTTAAGTCAAATAAATTGATTTATATATAGATTTTGTAGTTTTCGTTTCATAGGAACAACGCAAAAATGAATGATTAGTATTTTTGGTTCTTTTTTTACCTTTGTCATCGAAGAAACTATGTTCTTGTTGTGATGAATCATAAGCTTGATCGGTATTTGTTTCCACATCTTTCTTTTTCGGTTTGATTTGTCGTCGTCGTTGTTGTTGCCGTTCTAAATCAGTGTTATTGTCTGATGCTGAATCGAGTGATTTATCATCGACAAGTGGAATATGCGTGAGCGATTCAGTACTTGTACTTCGACGAGACAAACGTTTGTCTTTTCGTTTTCGTTCACCGGATTTTTCTGCATTGAAAAAACAAAGAAGCTCGTCAAATGAATTCTCTTTCTCTTACCAATATTTTGTTTTTTCACGTCTGGTGATTTTACCGTTGCTGCTGCTGCTGCTGTTGTTGTTGTGACTAATGGTGGTGTAAGAGCTGGATTACGTTCAGCAATTTGCTCGGCATTAGGCGATTGTGGTCGTGGTTGATCTTCACGTGGAGTAAGATCATCGTCATCATCGGTCAAATGGATCGATGGAACAATAACTTTAGCTGTCCAATGTTTTGGTTGTTCATCTTCGCTTGTTGTTGTTGTCGTTGCGATATGTGATGATGATAGAGGTTTGTTTTCAGCTCGATTAAATGTTGAAATTGATTTATTGAGAACTGAATCTGCAGAACGTTGTTTCTCATGTGAGTACGATGAATTAACTGGAGGCAATTTCGAAGATGAATCACGAGTAAATGATGTGTCCGCCGCATTCGCTGAACGCTAGATAGCCGATCAAATTTATAGTATATTCAATAAAAGAAAAAAAAATTTACTTTTCCATTTTGTTGTCGAGTTTTGGATGAATCCATGATGATAGGTGTAACAACAGTTTCATCCGTATCAAAATGTGAATTGGATTTTGGTTGTTGTTTTTTATACGAAGGTGTACGTTCTCGATGAGATACGTTTTGCTCATTCGTGTCGTTTCTGTTTGCTGAAGAACGTCGACTATCGTTATTGTTAGCAGTAGGATATGGTTGTTGTTCTTGTTTCGTCGCACTATTATGACGACTCGATTGTTGAGATGCAGTACGAGGAGCATTGTTCGAAAGAGATCGAGAACTAACGAAAAAAGACATATTGGAATTAAATAGAAATAAGTCTTTTTTTTCTTTAATTAGTTTACCCTGATGGTTGACGATCTTGATTCGCACTTGATCGACGACTAAATTAGTTTGATAGGAAAAAATACATTGGTTTTAAGTTATTCGGTTAAATTACCTAGCATCGTCTTGTTTGTCGACGAAACTAGTTTTTCGACTTCCTGGTTTACTAGAAGCAAGAAAAGTCGACATAAATATCGATAAAGGCTCGATAGTATTGTACCTCGAAGATTTTTGTTCCTGTTGATCAAATTGTTGTTCGGGAGCTGGACTGTCTCGTCGACTGAGTACTTGTTGATTCGAACTAGAGCTACCTTTTCGACTTGGACTTTTCGGTTGAACGAGAACTTCATGTTCCGATGTAAAACTCGCTCGTTTACTTGGAACCTGTTGGTTTGAGACATTACTCGGGTTTCGACTGTGTGTTTTTTGTTGCTCATGAACAGAGGCTTCATGTTCCGACGTAAAACTCGCTCGTTTACTCGGAACCTGTTGGTTTGATACGTTACTCGGATTTCGACTGTGCGTTTTTTGTTGATCATGAATAGGTGCTTCATGTTCCGAGGTAAAACTCGGTCGTTTACTTGGAACTTGTTGGTTTGACACATTACTAGGATTTCGACTGTGTGTCTTTTGTTGATCATGAGCAGGTGCTTCATGTTCGGACGTAAGACTCGGTCGTTTACTGGGAACTTGTTGATTCGATACATTACTAGGATTTCGACTGTGTGTTTTTCTGTCAGAAAAACTAGTTTCATGTGGAGTGGGTAGTTTTTGTTCAATACTAAAGCTGTTGTTTCGACTGGCAGTTTTCTGTTGATCATCAACAGGCACTTGGTGTTCTGATGTAAAACTAGTTCGTTTACTAGTTGTTGGTCGTTCAGATGCTGTACTTTCTTTTCGACTCGGTGGTTGTTGTTCTTCGGCAACACTTGCTCGTTTACTTGGAACTTGTTGATTCGATACATTACTCGGGTTTCGACTGTGTGTTTTACGTTCGGAAAAACTAGCTTCATGTGGACTGGATGGTTTTTGTTCAATACTAAAACTGTTGTTTCGACTGGATGATTGTTGTGTCGGAAGAATATTTTCTTGTTGTCTAAAATTAATTTTTCAATTGTTTGCTTATTAAAAAAATAAACAAAATCTATACTGTGTTTGATCTTGAGAAAGTTTACTTGACCGACGACTGCGTACTAGTTGTTCTGATTGTCTAGAAATATAAAATCGAACAAAAGAAAATGATACTTGTGAAATAATTGAATACTTACTGAGTAGACTCATCATCCTGTTGTTGTTGTTGTTGTTGTTGTTGTGATGTTTGTTCAAGAGTCTGACTTCCTGGCCGACTGCAAATAATAATTAGAAATAGAGATGAACTTTAAGAACAATTCAATAATTAACCTTGATGGCTTCGGATCAATATTATTTAATTGTTGTTGTTGTTGACTAACATTACTGTGAGCTCGACTTCGTGTCGATACAACATCTCCATCAATAGTTTTCTCGGTACTAAGCATACTTGTTGATGGACTCTTTCGATGTTTTTCACTGGGTTCAGGCGATCGACTTTGTTCAGTTTCAATCAATGGATTGAATGCAGTCAATGATTGAATTCCTGTTTTCGATGGTGGTGGACTATTAACTCGTTCAATTTCTAATTCATCAATTGGAATTTGAAGCGATTCACCGGGTATAATCAATTTCGATTGATCAGCCGTTGGTACAAATTGAAATGTTCGAGTGCTACTCGTTCGACTTAAACTGTGATCAAGTGGATTTTCATCGGCATTCGTTCGAAATGCACTTGTTGGTCGAGATTTTTCTTGTTCATCATTTTGACTTGCACTTTCTCGTCGCGATGCTGGCAAAACAACTGTTGTCGGTACTTCGACATGTTCATCAGCCGATACTAGTGATTGTTCAGGTACAGAAGACGTCGGTATTTCATTGTCAGTGGATGTTTTTTGAGAATCGTTTGGCGTTGGTGATCGTGGACGATCCAATGGTGATAGAGCACGTGATGGTCGTCGGACAATATTGTTGACTTCTTGATTAGCTATTTCGATTTCATTTGTCGGTTCGACATGTTTTTCATCGCCCGATGTTGATGTCTAGGTGCGAAAAAAATATGTTTTTTTTGTTGTTTTTGTTTATTCGAAAAATGTCAATTTTACTTCGTCAGGTGTAGCCTGAACGGATCGTTTACTTGCTGCAGACTGTGCTCGCGGCGGTGTCGATGCACCAAAACGTGTTGTGTCATCGAGACCATTTTGTTTCAAGGCACTTGCTGGTCGTTGTTCATCGGCATCACCGGTTAAATTTTGATCAATTAAAGCTGGATCTTCAGATAGATGATTATTTGAAGATGAATCCGTATTTATTGGAGCAGAAGTACTAATTTGTTCATCAGTTAAATGATTTGATGAAATTGATTGTCGTTGAGGATGAGATTGAATATCTTGAATGACTCCGTTCATTTTATTTTGAATATCTTCATTATCAAAATCATTATCATTGTCATTATGAATACCATTAGTTGTTGAATATTCAGTTTTTTCAAGATTATTTGATGCATCTTCTGATTGATTTTGCTTTGATGTTTCAGAAAAACTAAAAAAACAAATCCATACTGTTCATAAATTGTTCAATCGAAAAGAAAAATATTTACTTCAATTCGTTGGTATTATCAAAGTTATCAACTTGATTTTTGCTTGCTTGTTGACTTGCATCTTTGATAATATTTGTTATCAATTCATTAGCATAGTTTTTCACTGGTTGTCGTTCGTCTAGAAAATCATTTTCATTGAAAATCAGTTCTCAATAAAAACAAAATAGATTCATACCAACATCATCTTGTGACGATTCATTGGCAAGATAACCTAACGGTTCGAATGTTAATGTTTGAGATTCCGGTTTTGTATCGTCGTTTTCGCTCATAGTTTTTTTCTGAAAATATTTCTAAAAGAAAAGAAACCTTCATCGATATAATTCAATCATTGTTAGCCTTGACCATAAAACTATTTCGAATAATTGACGAGAAAAAGAAAAAAAAACGTTTTTCTTCACTCTCGACGTTGAATTTTAGCTCATTGCATATATTTTGTCATTGCTTTGATAGTCAACAATAGTATCAGCAAACAGCAACGATCGTGACAACAACAGACACTAGACAAATCAATGTGTTTCTACGGTGCTGTAAATGGGATTGAAGACTTTCGTTTTTTTTCTTCTTCTTCTTTTCTATTCAAGAAACATAGAAGTGAATGAAATATATTAAAAAAAAAAGAATCGATAGAGACAGAATAAAAGAGCAACAAAAAAGAAAATTGTGAATGCATAGCGAAATGAGATTATTTCATAATATTGATACAAACAAGCAGATGCAAGGCTGCTGTTGAACAAACAAAATAAAGCGAATCGAGCATTTGATAAATTCGAATGTTTTTTTTCTCTTTTTATTAAAAAAAATATTAAACAAAAAATGGAATATTTCCCTTTGATTTGTTTATAATTTGTTCCTGTTTATTGTCTATTTGTTGTCAAGGAAAAAGGTGTCGATTGAGTATTGATTTTACTATGAAAGAGAGAACAAAAATATATATATAACTTCAATGAATGGTCTCTATACAAACGAACAACATTAATTTATTGTTTGTCCCGCTTTCAAAATGAAATGTGAAAAATACAACAAAAAAAAGAACCATAATTTTCTCTCTTTTTAGGTTTTTTTTCTTCTATGAAGAGATTCATAAATATTGTGACTTGACTCAGTAAAAGCTTGAATGTTTAAAATCAAGGTTTTCTTTCTAACGAAAGGAATTTTCATTTTAATATTTATTCGATATCAATAGCGAACCGATCAGCTTGAAAAAACATGTACTGGCATCATATGTAAAGAAAACATTGCTCGAGAATTGAAGCCAGTTAAATTAACTTTTAGTGTTAGTCAGACATGCTTCTTATCTTTTATTTTCATTAGAAGATTGAAAAGAATAAGTGAAGACACTATTTATAAGAAAACAAATGCAAAGTCAATATTTTTTTGTTTAATAAATTCGAAAAAGAATGCTGCAGAGAAATCAATTCATTTCTTTTGTTTCATACTTTTCAGGATCAAGAATCAAATAGAAATTGAAACGTAAAGTTCATTTTGATTCTTTCTCGGTCTTCTCCATATTATAACAAAGAATTATTGCAGTTCGAATACATTCATCTCATTATTCTCAGTACACTCCAGTGCGAATATGTAAATTGAAAAATAAGCATACGATTTTCAAGGCACTAAGAAAATAAAGACCTTAAATTCAAGTTATCAATGTGCAGAAATGAATATTTATTTGTTATATTTCACAAACAGAAATATAGTTTCTAATTTGACATTTAATTTAAAAATACTAATTAAACATTTCCAGTTTTTATTGTTTTGACCAACAATTGAATATTATTTCCTTTAATAGCTTGTCGACATTTATTGGTTGTTATAGTTTTATATTGACCGACTAAATCAAAATATAAATTGCAAAATTTAATTTCGATATATAAGTTTACTTCGTAGATTTCCAGCTTTCTGCACAATTTGATTGAGATATCGAAGATTTTTTGTTAATTCTTCATGATTTGTACATCGAATACGATATCCGTTGATTAAATCACGATTTAAATTAAGTAAATCAATATAATTCTGTTTCATGATCGGTCTAAAACGAATGAAGAAATAAATCAATGAATTACATTAATCTGTCTTTCGAAATAGGAATTACATATCACCAATTAATCGTGCATCTTCAGCACGTATTAAGAAACTACGAATGATATTCGCATGTTCAGCCATATCTGAAGTGATTCGTTGACGAGCTACTTGAAAGTCTTCGATCTAGTTATATTATTCAATTAACTTTCAAGTTCTGACAATAATCATTTTTACTTGACGAAAAACGTGCTGAAGTTCATCTAATTCTTGAGGAAAATCTGCTGTTGTTTGTAGATCGGTTAAATTGAGGAATTTTCCAATTGATTGAACAACGGTTCCAGCTAATTCCATATCATCAGTTTGAATAGTCACCTGAATATATCGCAAAAGAAAAAATAAACAATTATTCAAACAATTTCGAACTTGTCCATTAGTTTGCATTTTAATGATTAATTTCGAATCCGTTCGAACCGATAGAAATGTTACATGTAAACTCGTTGAATTCGGTGCGTATTCTTCACTGAGAAGAAAATGTTCATTTATCCAAACGATAATCTATCGTTTTAGAAAATTGAAAACTATTCATCGAACAGAACAAAAATTTAATTTACTCGAGGAATACGTTCATTGATATAGAACGAAACAAAACCTTTTGGTTCTCTCTCAGATGAATTTTCAATTAACAAATACATGGAAAACAATGGTAATGGCCGAACAGTTTCAAATACATGAAACAATGTACTAAATGGTATTCAAACGGGATACATCAATATTATTGAAAAATATAAGCAATACCTAGTTTTCAGACCAACAAGAATCTGAAAATGTAAGGCTACTACGGCATCACGTGCTGGAATGATAGGCACGACTATATTCTCACGAACTTGATTTGCTGCTGGATGCCTAAATCAAATTTTAATTGAACATAAATAGATTTTAAAGACGTAACATACATAACCAAACATTCCCCTTGAAATAAACCTTCGGCAAATGTAGCTACTGCACGAATGATTGTATCTTAAAAGAGAAATTTGTTCAGAATAAAATATCTAAATCAGTTGCTTACGATTGTTTGTTTTTATTCGAACAGCGATATGTCCCTTGATTAAAAATAAATGAATAAATCGTGAAAACAAAATTTCGAAAAAAAAAGATTTTATTTACAGGAACATTATTTCGACTTCTTTCAATAGTGAGAACAGATTGAATTTGTGTATTAGCCTATTAAAATCGCTAGATGAAATACATTTTTCTATTCATAAATCTTTTTTTTCAATTACTGGGATCTCGGCTGTTAAATCAGCCGGTACAGATTGACTTTCCGAGTCTTTGCTAGCTTCGATTGCTACCTCGAGATTACGTAATTCAGTTAAATATACCTATGAAAACAAAATGATTTTATTTTCCAATGACAATACATTGCATTTCAAATCACTTGTTTTTTCTGTGCTAAATCTCTTATAGCTTCTTGATAATCTTGAAAAGAATTTGCAATCAATGTGCTGGCATTATCTGTCGAGAAACTATAACCACAAACTTCACCTTCATTTGTACAACAAATTAATAGATCTTCTCCGGGTACACGATAATCATTCTGAAAATAAAATCTCGTTCGTTTTTTTTTTTCTATCTCTCTTGTGAAAAGTTCTCATACTTTAACAATACCGGCAATCGATGCATTTAAACTATCTTTAAATATCACTTCACCTGTACGATAATCTCGTATATCGACCTGAAAAATATATATCAATGAATTTCAAATTAGAAAAAAAAAGAATTTCAAATGACACTACTTTTCCATTCGTCCATCCAGTGACTAATTCTTCGACTCCATCTCCATTGACATCGAAAGATTGTAAAACAACAGCGACATTTCGTGATTTAATTCTCCAATTTCGAGTTGATCGTTCATAAATACCTACAGTTCCATTGGCTAATGCATAACCAAATGTCGCATTGATTAAAGGACAAATCGAAACTACGGTTTCAGCTTCTTGCATTTCAGATATCAATTGATCTTCACGAAAGACTCGAATATCATAATCTTCTGAACCGACAACAAGCTATTCAAATTCATTTGTTTGAAAAGAAAACGAAAGAAAAAGATCAACAATCTTCAATACTTCATTATATCCATCGCCATTAAAATCCAACAAAGCCAATGCTGATACATTATCACCTGTTACAGTCCATAGAACATCTTCACTTTTTCGATTAAAACCATGTATCGAACAATAACCACCAACAACAGCTAAATTTTCAGATATTTCACCCCATCTTCCAATAGTAATTGCATGAGCACCATCAGCAATCTATTTTAAATCTTAAACTATCTATCGTGTTGTTTTCTTTTGTATAAAACAAACTTCTTTATAGAATAGATCGACATTTCGTTCGATATCATATGCAATAATATTTGTACTTGTACCAACAACTAGCAAATCTTTTTGTAATTGTTCATCAAGTTGACCGCATGCAAGACTGGTTATAACTTGATTTACATTGAGATAATGAACATTTCCGTCCAATTGTTTCGAATGAAGATTTATATTTGAAGGTGAATGAAAAAAAACCTTTTATTTTTTTAAAATATTAAACAAAACAAAAATCTGTGTTTTTTAAATCTACTTTATTTCCTGCAGTTGCACCAGCTAGACAAGAACGTTGACCATTAAATTTGCCAACAGAAAATGTTCGTGGAATGACTTTATTGCTTAATCGTAACGAAAAAACCGGCACCAACATTTCGAGAAAAGAAGAAGAAAACGAAAAGAAAAAACGAACGTTTTGTTAAACAAACATCTTTCTTTCGTTTTCTTTTCGGTTGAAGTACCGTTGAAATATAACCATTTCATCTCAGCTTTCTATGCCATCTCCTCTATAACGGTAAATTAAAATTAAAACACAAGTTAAACAATGATTCACAGCATGACTTTTTTTTCTCTTTTCGTCTTTTATATAGAATTCGATGAGTCATTGATATTTCATGTCTAGTACGTAGATAAGTGATTATTGAAGAACGACGAAACTAGCTGTTTCATTAAAAGTAAAATTCATTTACATTTCTGACATTTTTTTAAAATTTGTATGCGTCTATGAATGTCAAAGTATTAGGCATCTGTTTCTTGTCTTAAGCTTTACTCAACTATTTATTGGATTCTTTTCTTCTTCTTGTTATTCTCTACGTTTCGAACAGATTTAAACGATGAGTCGTTTTGTAGGTTTCTTTCTCTGTCTCACTTTCTTTCGTTTCGTTATCTTTCGTTCTTTCTTTTTCTCGTAGGACATTGGAGTGATTACACACAAACACTATTATTGTTGAACCTAATCTTTTGCGCCTTTCCGTTTGACATGATCGATCACTATTATTTCTTCGCCGATAAATATGTCCGACGTCTGATCTTTTTCTCTTCTTATCGACAGTTTTTCTTTCTCTTCAATTTATTGACTAGTAGTTGTCGTTCTCTGTTCATTTCTTTTCACTTCTTTCTTTGGCATTGTCTGACATTTCAATTGAACATCGATTGAATTGTGATGGTGACGATGGTGATGCTATCGATTATACAATCGTACTAGTTCTTTTCTTTTTCTGCATTCTCCATACCTCAACACCCTCGCCCTTAGAATGAACAAACGAACATGATCCGCTTATGGGCGGGTGTTCAATCTTACAACGGCAAAGAAGAAGAAAAAAAAGAAAAAAAAAGAAGAAGAAGGAGAGAAATATACAAGTGACAGTCCAAAAGGTCCAAGAAGAGAACAATCACCCTCAAAATTTCTTCTTTTTTCTTTTTTTTCTTCACTCTCTAACATCGTTTCTTCTGTTATTATGACCAGTCAATTCATCGGTACATCTTGCCATCTTTTACTTGATCAAACAAATAATAAACATCATAATAATAATGATCAACTATCTGAACAATCGATCCTTCATTTGTATATGAACTAAATAATAGTTGAAATACGAGAGAAAAAGAAAATGACAAATTTCGATCTTATTACAAACAAATGAGAGAAATTAGTTGTAAGTATTAATTCAAATGTAATACGACTTTCTTTTCATAGATTCTATAACGACGCAAAAGAAAAACTGATTAGATGTCGCATAGATTTTTGTTCTTTTTTTTCGTTTCTCTTCATAGTTTTTTCCTGTATGTCTTTTTCTTTCTTTCTTTCTCTCTCTCTCTCTCTCTCTCTCTCGTTCTATTCTATGTAAAACGAGAAGAAAAAAGACACAAATGTATCATGTCACGACATTTCGTATTCGTGTATCAACAAAACACCTGTCTATGATCTCTATTTTCTCTTTCGAAAATGTTTTTATCATCTCTTTCATCGTGTCTCACGTCGTTGTTTTTCTATTTTGCTTGCCATCTTTCAATGCGAAACTCTTACGTTTTGCTTCAATATACATATAAATATTCTATTAAATTATAAATATGTAATTTCATAGTTCGTATCCCCATGTTTTGTTTTTTTTATTTTTCCAGAAAACAAATAAGAAACACATACACATATATATATTACATATATGTATATATTTACTTTTGATATGACAGAAGAATATGAGCCAATAAATAAGTATTAAGAGAGAGGTTATTGGTTAATATGTTTCATTATGAAAAGAAACCAGTCGTAGTATAATTCATATGTATTTTGATTCTTTTCTTTTCATATTCTAGATTCAATGGCAACTCCTCCATCGAGTGCATCGACGTCGAACAAATCACAGGGTCGTTTTCTATTTAATCAACAAGCTCGTATACATGTTTACGATTCTGATGATCGATCTAGTCAAAAACCTCCGTCTTCTCCAAAACCTTCGACATTAACTAAAATTGTTTCATCACCACTCATCACACAATCCTATCAGACGCATACACCTGTTATCATGCATAATCGAACATCATCATTAGTCCCAGAATCCTTTGCTCATACAGACGATGACGATATTAAATTAATAGGTGTTCATCCTCGTACTGAATCCGATTATTTACAAAAACTGCCTCCACAAGTACCTCGACGACCTGTAAAATTAACTCGATCCATACCACAACCGACACAGCCACCGCTACCACCTACTCAAGTATCTCAATTTCTTGAAACAGATTTTCCAGTTGAAGAACCTAGTGATATTCGTACTGAACCTGATAAAGTCACTCCTATTGAAACGACATTGTCGGCAAGTGTTCCTGAGAAAACTTGTGAATATTTAGACAATTACGATGACGATGATGATGTTATTCATCAAGAAAATTCTCAAAAACAATACTATGATAGTGATAGTTTTGACGATGAAAACGATGAAATTGAAATATCGACAGCAGAAACTCAACATGTTAAATACGACAGTAAGTTCCTTTCTTTTGCTTCTTGTTTGTCATTATTGCATGAGAAAAGAAAACGAAGGTATGTTCCGTCTTAATAAATCATCTAAAGCAATCTTTGAAAAGATTGACCTTGGATGTTAAACGTCACGGACATGCTTCTCGTAGTCGATGTGAACAGATGACGCCTAAGCAGGAAAAAGGAAAAAAACGGATTTTTCTCTTTTTATTGTTTCAATGTTAAAAAGGAAACGTGCGAACGAACAAATGAGAAAGAAATTACTAACAAACTTTCCAAGGATAAAGAAAAGAAAAACTTAACTACGTTTTTCTTTCTTTCTTTTTTTACTTCGTTATTCTCTTTTGTCATAATAAATAACTTAATAAGATCATTCAAGTAACGTTTGTAAATTGACACTGTCATTGTTGTCAAGGTCATTAGATAGTTAGAAGAAACAGAGGAGAAAAAAAAGAATGATTATATCGTTGTCAGTTCTCGTTTTTTCTTGCTTCAAAGATTACACAGAAAAATGAACGAGAAATATATACTATATGTATGTACGCACGCACGCATGCACAGAAAGAGAAGACATTTTTCTCGTCATAATGATTATCGATTGCGACGAGTCTACGTAGGATAGCTGAAGTTCAATGCAATTAGCCGATTGAAATAATGACCGAACAAGATTTTCCTAACATCTCGGATCGATAAGAACACTTAGGAATAATATAGATTTCTTTCTTCTTCTTTTTCCTTTCTATTTTCATGCACGTACGTTTTAATCTAGTTGTGATCATTCATGTTAACTAGATAAGATCAATTATTTAGGCACGTTTCTTTTCTTTTCTATTTCTTCTTTCTTTTTTTTAGGTGGCATTCATACATTGCCATTAACAGAACCTTCAAGAAAATCAAATGAAAATGAATACAACCGACAATCATCTACAGATCATCAAACTTTAATGGCTCATTTGTCGCAAACAACTGCTAGTGAAGAATACGATAGTGAATTTGATGACGAATCATCACCTGAAGATGACGATAATGATGTCAATGATGTCGAAGAACAACAAAATCAAATACTTGTATGACATTGAAATATGATTGACCGAAAGAAGGAAATGTTTTGTAATCTAGTTACGACAACAAGAAATACTCTGGGGTATTGTTCAAGAATGGTTGAGAAAAGAAAAGGACTATACTGAACAATTAGAACAATTAAAGAAACAAGTATGAAAAAGATTGAATAATTCAATTGATTTCTTATTTTTTGTGTCATAGTTATCAAACATTACAGTTCCTTCCGAATTACAAACTATTTTAAACAAGTTGATTTCTCAACATACTAATGTCTTTCGACAAATTCAAGAATTATACCGTCGTAGTACACAACCAAATAATCTATCCGAACCATTGACCGAATGTGTGGAAGCATTGGTATGTTAAATAGACGAAGAAACTAATCAGCATCATTTGAAATTATTAAATATTGTTTTGTTTTTTTCTATTTTTACAGATGAATTTACTTCCAACCTATGATAAATATATGGAATATAATTTGGCACCGATTCGAAAGTCACTCGAAAAACGATTAAATGGAAATGGATCATCAGTTGATAGTAAAATATTTCTCGTCATTTCTTTTGTTAAAAATTTATTCGTTCAATTCAGATCTTCTATCGATACCTACCAAACAGTGTCTTCAAATACTTTCTCAAGTTCAAGTAAATTTCATTGATCTTTTCCTATTTATGTATGATTTAACATTATTTTCTTTCGTTCAGGATTTATATCAAATAGCTCAGGGATTCGAATCGGATGATAAGACCAATCTGAGAAAACTCTACAAATATGCTCAAGATTGTCAAACATTTGGCAGCCGACAAGATGATAAAATCAATCAATTAATACTAAAAAATGAAGATGTTGCAACAATGTCCGAACGAAGAAGTCGAGATCGATGTCGATTAATTCTTTATCCCGATGCAATTGTTTGTTGTACTTTGAAATCGAAATTATTAACGAGGTTAGAATTTATATATACGTAGAATAAAAATCACTCGATCATACTTTGTTTTAGTCCAAAATATGTTCTTCTTTCTTTCATACCAATACATGAATTAGATTGGAAAGTTCCACAAACAACATCTGAAGATAATCGTCCAGCCGGTGGTAAGTTTTGTTTTTCAAGTTTTGATTGTTGAAAATATCTTTTTTTTTTAAAAAGGTGAAATCAAATCAACTTTAAAATCTTATTACAAAGAAATGGAACAACAAGCAATTAAATCAAACGTAATTGAATGTGAATTGTTCGTCAATATTCTTCTTCATTTTTGTTTTCTCTATTAGAATTCGACTCCATCTCGTTTAACTAAAACAATTCGTGAACAACAAGATAAACTTTATCTATCCCAATCGAATCTTCAATTGATTTTCATCAATACAGCACGTTCATCATCTTCATTAGTCATTCTATTTTCTTCGGCCTATCAACGACAAGATTGGATCGATCTTATTGATAAAACTAAACAAGATTTTATTCAACGTCGTTCAACTATGGTACAACAAACAAATTCACATCGTTTAAATGAATCAATCATTCAAAAACGTTTGGATTTAATTAGACCAAATCAAAACGAACCTAGTTCGAATGAATTAACAACAGAAAATCAAACATCAACACCGTTAAAAACCTATTCAGGAACTCTATCGATTACTATACATAGTGTACAGGGTCTGGCTTTGTTCAATTCTGGACGTGGATTTCAAACTCTACCAGCAAATCCATTGGCACAACAACAATTGTATAGAAATTTTCAGTTTTATGTTGCTGTCGAAGTTGATTCATATAATACATTCTATCCATATGCACAAACATCGAAACAAATGATTCAACAACAAGACACAGTTGAATTCAAAGGCGAGGTATCTAAGAATCGCAGTCGTATTTTTTCGTTCGATTAATAACTAAATATATTCTACTTGTGTTTAGGTCTTTCCAGTTGAACTTGAACATTCTCGAGCATTTCGTTTGCTTATCTATCGTTATGATGCATCAACTGGTAATAATATTGGCGGTACATTGCAACGAGCGACATGCATTGGCAAGTTTCATCGTGATGTAAGTCTTTTGAAATATTTCGAATCAAAATCATGAATCTTATGATTGTTTGAATACAGATTGAGCCAACGCTACGTGGTTGTCAAATGAGTTCGAGTGGAGCGATCTTTATTGAATCTCAACCAGGAGATTTAAAATTAAAAATTTCAATAAAATATCAACAACGTAGCGGAACATTCCGACGACAAGCCTCGAAACGAAGTGAAGCCGTATTTGGAAAGAGTATTGAGAAATTTTTTCTCATTCCTACTGGACTGTATGTTTTTTTTTGTTTTTTGATTAAAATTAACTTGATTGCTATCTTTTTCTTTTTGTTTTCGATGATAGTATCGATGGTATTCCACGTATCATTGTTAAATGTATTGAAGTGGTTGAACGCGATGGTTTAAACGAAACCGGTATCTATCGTGTTTGTTGTGTTGCGTCTGACCTTCAAAAACTTCGTCAAGAATTCGATCGGAATATTCGTCGTGCTGAAGAACTGTTAACACAAAAGAACGTTCACGTTGCTGCCAATCTATTGAAATTATTCTTTCGTGAATTGCCTGAACCGTTATTTACAAGTGGACTCTATCAAGACTTCTTACAAGCAATACAATTAACTGATCTTGATAATCAACGTATTTCGTTGCTTCGAACATTTGATTCGTTACATTCTGATAATAAACGCATATGTTTCTATTTATTTGATCATTTGATACGTGTTAGCCAATATTCGAATATAAATAAAATGCATTTAGATAATTTAGCTGTCGTTTTCGGACCGACATTAATGCGACCGGCAAAATTAAAATTAGCACCGACATTTTCGACAGGTTCAAGTCAACGTTCGAGTGGTTCTTCCACACAAACAGATCTCGATCAAATGTCGTCGGAATTACAAGATTCAATGTATCAATGTCAAGTTGTACTTGCTAGTTTGAAATTACGGCGTGATGGAATATTAAAATGATTTCCTTTCCTTTTCTTTTTTTTCTATAAACAGTGAAATGAATGAAAAACAAAAAAAAACAGATTTTCCTTTTTTCTTGTGTATTTTTCTTTTCTTTATTTGATTTTCGCATATAACTTTATCCGTGGCACACACTTTTTGTAATTGTTTTCTTTCGTTCGCGTGTTTTTTTTATTTCGAAGATAAAGATAAAAAGAGATATGTACATTGCTTTGATGCAAATAATTTTCATTTCATTCGTGTCTATGAGAGTTAATAGAAATTGTTGATTGAAAGAACATATCAAAAAGAAAAACAGAGAGAGAGAAAGAAATGAAACGAAAATAAGGACGCATTTCTATTACTTTTTTTTTACATCTAAGCAACCTTATAATTTTAACGTTTACGAGTCGTGTTGTCAACGTGAGAATTATTGACTTTAAGGACAATGTCTCAATGTATAAAAACTGGACAATTACGCTATTTTCATAGTGAATTATGTGATGTTTTGTTTTGTTAAATTTTCATGTTAATATTTGCATTTAGGAGGTTTATTATTGAAAAAATGGAAAGTTTATCATTTTGTTTTATTTAATGATTCAACATTGCAATGGTTTGAAGAAAAAGATGATCAAAAACCCGAAGGATCAATATGTATTCGAGATATAGCACAAAATTTGTCTGTTGGACCATATACACGTTGTTTACCTAATCGACCACCACTACCAAAACCAACCGATGAAGCAAATTTAATTGCTTTACCACGATCACTGAATGAACATCAAAATAATCCAGAAATCGTGTGGATACTTTGCGATGATGTGACACAATTAAAGTAATAATCTGTTCAAGTTAATTTTAAATACCTATACTATTTCTTCCTGAAATTTGTAGTGATTGGATGAACACTATTGTTTATACAGTAAGTGTAGTCTTCAGTAACTAATTTAGATGGATATGATTTTTTTATTTAGTTATTTCCTGCACCTCCTATTCAACAACTGCCGCCAAGCTGTGATAACACAACAGTAGTTGTTCAACCAATACCTACATATTCAAGCGGGTGAGATGAATTCTGTTGCAAATCAATGTTGAATCATTGAAAATAATCTGTTTTTTTTTCTCCTAGTGGTTGGAATAATGATAACGATACTACCATCATCAATAACTAGTACGTTAACATTTGTTTGCATTGGTATTCATTGAAAAATTGTTGTATTTTATACTTAGTTATGATGTTAATAATAATAATATTAATCAACAGCAACAACAAGTAGAACAAAATATGATTCAGACAGATACAAATAATGATCAACAAACAGAAAATACTGGCGTGCAACAAGCAGATTATGGTGAGGTGGATTATAATCAAAATGATAATGTTGACAATACAGATTATGATAATGCATGTGAAGATTACACAACTGAAGAAGAAGACTATGATTGTGCTGAAGATTACGGCGGTGGCAGTGATTTTGGAGGTAGAACTAAATGATATTCTTTTATCATGTATTTTATTTTCTATATAGGTAGTGGCGATTGGTAAATTCTACATGTACCAACAAGACTAATGCCTAGTGTAATTAATTAATTAGTTAGCTTTTGTCCAAGCTTTTTCTTTTTATTATTAAATCTTAATATTCATTAAAAAATAAATATATTTTATTGAATTAATAAACATTCATGTCTTTTAAAGATATTCATTTCAACAAACATACATACGTACGTAAATTACATATATAAGTAGATATATATATATATATAGAATAGATAGAATGCTTTTTAAAACATTACAAAACGAAAATGACGATTATTTAAATAAAAATCGTACTCATAATCACCATTTGTTTTTAATTATTTGAATCGATCCATAAACCATGAAGACATTTTGGTACTGGACCATTGGTGTCAAATTGTACGCGTCCAATTTCTGTCATATGTTTCGCATCTAATACTACTAAACTTATTTCATGTTCTCGGCTACTTCTCAATAAAGAAATAAGCAAAACACCATCATCTTCATCAGCCTACAATGAATCATTAGAAATCAAAGTTCAATCAATATTTTTTTTTGTTTCCGTTTTACTGTTTGACATTCCGGATTTTGAATAAAAATAGCTTCTGATGTGTAGCAACCTTCTTCGTGCCATATCTTACATGATTTTTCCAAAATATTAACTTTTCTTATTGCGCCACAATATTTATACTCGATATCACTATTAATCGCATAAAAATATCGATAAAATTTGCCATAAAATCGATTGTATTCAATCTGTGGTAGTTCACAGCCGAGATCGACAATCATTTCTGGTTCGATCCAAAGTGTTTGTTTGTCGAGAAATTTCACTTGACATTCAGTATAATTTAAATTGATTAGATTGTCATTTTTCAAAACTAACGGAATGAGAAAGCGTTTTGGTCGACCACGAAATTGTTTGTAATAATTCGGATTTTGCTGTGCAGTCTACAATCAAACATAAATCATTTATCAAAAATCTTTAAACAAAACTCTACTTCAAGTGCGTCAATTGTCATACATTTGAGCATATCAGCATTTTCATAACAACAAAGATCGATTACTAAATAATTTCCATCTTCATACGCATTGATAATATGCAGAAAGAAAAATGGAGACGTCAAGTAGACGTACGAATCATGCTCGGTCATTGTATGACGATTAATAAGACGAAATCGCACCGGTTCATTTCCATACCAAATCAATGCATCAGTCATGGGCCCGTGTGTAATTTTCAATTGAAAAACTTGAGCAATAGATATGCAAAGTGATTGTTCAACTAAAATGACGTAATTCTCAGTAACGGCAAATGCGTGCATGTAAGTTGGATTGAATGGCCAACGACTTGGAATTTTGGCTAAAACTCGACATTGATGCATGAAATTGGTTGCATCAGATTGTTTTGGTTGACCAGGAAATTCAAAAAGAACATAATTCATGCCTGTTAAACCTGCATTCAAACCGATATTATATATCGTTCCATCAGATAGTAGAACTGGATGTGCACAATGAGTAACAACTGGGAGATGGTCAGATGTATTAAATTGTGAACGTGTTTCAATTGTAACTTGATCAATTTCATGCATGATAGGTGTCTAAAGAATTTACTTTGGAGTATTAGTCTTTTTTTTGTAGAGAAAAAAAAGCATTTGTTTCTACCTCAGTCATGGCAAATAATGCAAGTTGATCATGTTGTATTCGGTATGGATAAACACTAATTAGAGCATTATCCGTACGAAAATCATCTTTGTAGTTCATTAAATTTCGAAATCTTTGAATAGAGAACAAAAACAAAAAGAATCGAACTTGAACAGGAAATTTTCGAAGTTGAATTACCGCGAACAAAACCATTGTAAAGTCGTTTCGGTTTTATTGTCATCGTCGATAATACGATTGAGTTTCGTACTTTTGGCTGTGCCATATTCTGAATAATGAGCTTGACCAGTTCGATGAGCTTTTTGATAAGCATCAGATTGTAAAATACGATTTTGGTATGTAACACGACCATTATTTATTGTAAATCTAAACACGTTCAAAACGACACAGAATTTCAAACAAGTCACAATTACTTTTGTATTAATGAAAATGCATCGAACAAATGTTCAACACGTTCGCCTGTTACATCTAATAAACCCGGTCCATTTTGATAAAGACATCCAGTAATCCAATTAGGAATGATACCTAAGATGGTCATCAAAATTTTTGAAAGAAAAACTTTTATTTTCTTACCGATAGTCTTGCCCTCAATGGGTTGTTCTGTGACATTATCTTCACTAGCTGATCGAGACCATATACCGAAATCACAATCAGGATAGAGAAGATTCGTATTCATTTCAAGTTAAACTCAAAATACAACAATATTATCGTAAATAATCTGTTGTCTATGAAAACAATTGATGCTGCGTTGAATAAGTAGAATAAGAAAATGAACTTTTGCGATGTGTGAGTGGAAGATGAAAATAAATGTGTGTATATATATGATGTGAGAATTTACAGAAAAAGAGAATTAAAGAAAGCAACAGAAGATTAGTTCTCCTAGACATGACAACTAAATATTGTAATTCTTCTATGATGACTCATCTAGAGACAGTTATTTAATCTTTGTCTGTCTCTTTTTCACAAATATTCTAGAAAAAAAATACAAATAATGTGAGAACTCAGTTTCTTTCTTCGAGTTCTGGATGTTTTTTTTAGTAGAAAGGTAGTGAACTCGATAGAAAAAAAAATGTTCTTAGAAAATTTAACCATTTAATTATTCATTTTCTAACTGAAAAACTAAAGGTAGCACTTAATTCAATAACGACTACATATTTAGAAATCATATATTCTTATAAAAGCAGATTTCTTTGTATTGTTGTAGTTAATACCTATAAATACAAGAACATCATGTTTTCAGCATAGGAAAAAAGAAGAAAAGTCTGGTCAAAAATACTAATCTGGTTTGTGAAAGTCAGGAAAGTTTAATCATTAGGAAGCAAAGTGCTCTTCGATGAGAAAAAACATATCAGACACACATACGCAGTTCGAAAATTGTCGTTGATAAATAAAATATTTATTGACATAGTCATGCGTCAAAAGAATGTAAACGTGATCAATTTCATTTAATTTACATACAAAGTGTTTTTCATGTCCTCTTCAAGATCATTAACACAAACTCATAAGTTCAAGTCTTTGTTTGCTTCGACTTCAAAAAATAATTATTAATTATTTTGCAATTCAACAAGTTAATTAAAATGGCTAATAGCGACGTCTATCTCATCGAAAGAAAGGAGAAAAACAACGAACTATTTATTTCATTTCATTCATTGTTCGTTCACTAAAGAACTGAATCGATTTTATCGTCGGTATTTTTAAAAAATGATTTGTGCACATCCAACATGTTTATCTAAAGCTGAATCGATATGTAAATCTCATTGTCATTTATCGGTTTGTGAACAACATCGGCTTGAACATGAATCAAATCTTTTGAAAGAATTTGAAAAACAATTAAATGAATATTCTTGTTCATTAACGAGTGTTCTCGATCAAGTACGTTCTAAATTCAAACAGACACAAGAACGTCAACAAACAGAAATGAATTCAATGAATTTCTCATTCAGTCAATGTTTGTTAACACTTGATCAGCATTTAAAATTTTCGAAATCGACTCAAGATATTCTTGAAACTAAACGACGAGATCTTATTCAATATCGAAATGGTGATAAACAATTAACAAAAATGAACTATCAAGAATTAGAAAATCTTTCAAAAGATATACAAAGTTATGTTCAAGAACAATATCAATTGAATAAACGGATTTTAGATGAAAATTGTTCGAATTTTTCATGGACAACAAATCGATCGTTGAAAATAAATCAAACTTCAACCGATGTTGATTGTATCGAACTATCAGATTCCGAGTAAAAACGAACAAAAAAAAATATTTCATTTCGATCGTTTACAATTGTTTTAGTGATGAATCAATGACCGATACCGCTGAAATCAATTCATCATTATCTGATAAAACAGTAAATGTAAATGTTTTACGTTCAAGTGTTGATGTATGTTCAGTACGTGATTTCTGTCCATTAACTGAATTAGGTGTTTACGGTCTCACAAGTTCACATAATTTACACCAATTATGTTCAAAAGAAAAAAATAAAAAACGTTTTTTATATGTTCATTTTAATTATTATCATTCGATAAAACCCAACATAGCTTATCAATTAGTTAAAGCTGTTGGTAATGGTTGTAATCCACACGAAACAATTGTATTTCCCGAAGATACAACATCGATTTGTATCGAGCGTATTAAATGTCCATTCGATCGAACGGCAGAGAAATTCTATAAAAAAAATGCCATTCCAAAAACGCCATGTTCGAAAGTGACAAACTATCGTAATTTTAAAAGTCATTTACGAACAAGACATTCGATTACAAAAACGAATATCGAATTGATTTATAAAGCTATGATGGATCATGGAACAATAAGTCATGTGCAATTCGAAGAGGATTTATGCTCCGATGACGAGTGATCATTTTGATTGAATGTATGTATATTTTTTTTTGTTTTTGCTTAGTTAAATGGTATGATGATTCAAGTAGATTTAGAAATATACTTTATGTTTATGTTTTATTAATAAATGATTTCTAGAAAATAAATATGAACGTGGCAAGAAAGAACAAACAAACAATGTTTTCAAATAAATCCAAGAGCATACAAAGCGCATACATCAGTTGCTGATAATTCACGTGAATAAAGTCTGAAATCATCGATGATACCAGTAAATTGACCAGATGAAACTTGTCCTGAATTACATGTTCCACATCCATTTAAACAACTACCTAATGTTAAATAATTCACCCATGATGCACTAGCTTGTGTCGTGACCGCGGTTTTTGTAGCAATAAGAACATTATCAATATACAAGGTGAGACCATTGGTGGTACTCCATGTTTGAACAACATGAGAAAATGTTGTTAACGGTAGATCAGAATAAGCTATGCTGACATAACCAGTATTTGTTAGAACTTGAGAGATTAGTGAACCATTCGATGCAAAACCAAGATAGGTAATACAGAAACCAGATCCTGAGGAACTGTCCGATTGATGTACGATCGTACCTGAACGAGACGTAGGTTTAATCCAGAATGAGATACTAAATGATTGATTTGCGATTCCAAGTGGAACGAATCCTGATGCTTGAAAATAGGAAGGTGAAGTGCTTTTAATTGAAATACCGTTTTGAATACGAGCAGAAACAATGGCATAATTGGATGCCGATGTTGAAACTGAATTTGGACCATTGTCGAGTAACGGTTGACTACCATCGAAAGAAAAACGAGCGGCCAATGTTGCTTGTTCAAGAATTTCACACGTTGATTTAACACGACCACTTGCAGATACTTCATCGATATAGCCCTAGAAAATTATTAAAGATCAAAAACGAAGTATGAAATAATGAATTCATTTACCTCGAACATATTACTAATAGTCGATGCAGTTAGCCTCGGTACATGTCCAATCTGAAAATCACCAGTCATTCCTAGGAATGGGCTGCTTACGTTTTTACTATTGAGTGAAATTCCATTATGATACACCGTTTGTATTCTTGTAGTAAGATCAAATGTAAATGCTGCATGAACCCATTGGTTAGTTAAAATTGGCTTTGCATTACCGTTTGTATCATCACCGTAAAATCCATGATATAGATAATAAACTGAACTAGTAAATCTTACAGTTCCATGAAAACAATAATCTTTTGACGCATTAGGACATAGACCAAATATACTATTATGAGGTTGGTTTATTATAGCAGTCGGATATATCCATGCATCAACACTGAAACTATTGTTTCCTAACGGAATATATGGAGTTGAAACCATTTGACTAGCATTGAAAGCAAATGAAACTGCTTTGCCTACATAACCAGTAACAAATGTCGGACTATTAACTCCCGTTCCATTATATTTTTTTGTTTCATCTAAAAAGTTATTTTCAAATTTAAGTCTAGCATGTAGTGATGTATCGTTAATCCATGTTTGATTGAGACATGAAACACTGCAAGTTGGCTTCGTTGTTGTAGAAGTTGTTGCAGTTGTACTAGTGACTGTCGTTACGGTAGTAGATACTAATTATTATTTGAATAAAATAAAATATATTTCAAAACTATAGATCATATGACTTACATGTTGTGGTTGTATTTTTATTTGAATATAATAGACCGACGATCAATGCAGCAAGTAATGATAGTAATAACAATATTGATATCGGACAGAAAGCTATACAACAACGTTTTTCATACCAATGGGCATAGCGTCTCTTTCTGTAAGGAAACATTCAATTTATTTTCAGTCCTAAATTAATTGACATACTTTTCCGGTTTCTCGTTGTTACATGAAAACTGGTCCTATAGAAAAAACAATCAATTTATTTCTTTTTTATGTAACTTTAGACTTATACGTACGTCGTCAAGTTTTTCTATTTGAGAATATCGTCTTCCAGCTGAAGTTTTCTTACAGTCGTTTGTTTTAAATGATACTGCATCATCTGTTTGCTTATTACTTTTATTTGAATTACTCGGTTTTTGAGTCTATCAGAATTTTAACTATAATTTTTTATAGATTTTGCTAAAATAAGACTTACAACTGTTGTTTTTCTGGGTGAAACACGATCAGGATGAATAATACGTACAGATCGTTCACTAGCATTTCTCGTAATCGAAATCAACTAAATATTAATCAATTCTTTGTTTAAACTCTCATATCTTTTCAAATCTTTCTACTTTTGGCAATGAATTTGATTGTGTCTTTTCATTAAACTCGAGTGATGCCTGCAAATAAAGATTTATTCATAGCTATTTAATAAATAAGAATTTACGAATTCATCTTTTAGATTTCCTGCTTTGGACTTGTTTTGTCGAAAAAAAATTGTTGAAATTGGTTTAACACTTGCAGAATGTTTCATATGCACATGAATAAACGGTGAACTATTCATTATTCTTCGCTCAAACTGTTAACTTACTGTTCTACTTATACGCGAAAAAATTAATTAAAAACAATTCCTAAAGTAGAAGTCTAGCTTCGATTGTGCTCTTCAAATAAAGAAAAACAAACATGATTTGACTGAAACCTCAATAAAAATCAATTCCAAGATAGTGCACGTCGTCCAATCGCGATCATATGCTGATCAAAATTCTTTTTGTTATAGACAAAAATCGAAAGAAATATTTTTTTTTCTCGGTACTTCGTTGCGAATAGTTTTATTCTGATCAAAGTCGAATTCATTTCAAACAAAATGCAACTGAGTACAATTTATCCTAATCAGGATGTTTGACTGTTTTGTTGTTGTTCACGAAGTTTCTTTATTTTTCGTTTGATATGAGCGCCAGCATATTGTTCATATTTTTCTTGCCATTCTGGATCACTCCACCAATCGAATTTTAATTCACCATTGCAATTCTCTTCACCACATTTACAGGTTAAACCTGTCCATAAACTTTCTTCCGAGTCCATTAAACCATAATGATAAGTTAATTCTTCGCCTGGTTGAATATCACGAATAGCAACGACAAGTTCTTCTTCTTCACCGCCGAATCCTAAATTAGGATTACATGAATGATTGAAAAGTAAACAGTCTTCAGTAATTTCTTGAGTTTTATAGTAACGTGGTACATCGAATTTATCATCATCGAGCATATAAGTATAATAACGAATATAATCAGCTGATTCTGGATAGGCTTCGATCAAAGCAAGTACTTCAGCTTTCGTCATTTTATTTGTTGGATCTTCAAGTCGGTAATAATTACAAACTGAAAGATCACACGTAAAAACATGATCACCTTTTTTAATTGGTTCTAATGCAACAACACCACGTTGTTGATGACCATATTTCGATGATAAATCACGAACTTCCATCTTCTTTAAGAAAGGCATTATGATGGACTATATGTGTGCTATCGATATCAAACGAAAATGAAAAACTAAAGACGAAAATGTGTGCCGATATTTATATGCGTCAAGCGACCTTGGCTAAGATAAAAAAAAGAGAAAAGTACTATAAAAATGAAATAAAAGCAAAGTACAACAAGAATAGAACAACGAAATACACCTACAAATATAATAAAAAAGGACAAGTCATTTTTAAATTGATAAATATGTAAATGCGAGCATATAGAGAGTCTAAAAAGAAAAATACTCCGATTAAAATCATCTCATAGTTGCGTCCAGAATAAGAAAATAGTAGATTTACAAATTAAATTAGCATGCTTTCAGTTTGTTTTTCAATTGATTTTTGAGAGATTTATTTGACAAGGGAAAGAAAATGAAAAACGAACACCTGCCATTTAACGCCCATGCATAATAGAAGATTACATTTATCAAAATGTGAACGAAACGAAATATTATCTTTTTTCTTTTTTCTATTTATCGCAAGAAAATAAATAAGAGGTCGCTAACAGACATTTTAAATAAGTCAAAATAAAAGTGACTTTGTCGGATCAATATTTCTTTTTTTTCGTACCTACGCTTACCGTATTAAAGCAAACATCTATCATACATAATGCATGTCTCATCCATAAATGTTATTGTATAATCATAGCTCCCTTTTCATTCAAGTAGATTTAATAATATTCTACATGTAATATATTCATCAATCATAACTTTATTCAACGGATTCTGTATTTGTATTATTTGTGAAGTAAATAGAAGGACTTTTCACTGGATTTCACGTCTGGTGCATAAATGAAATAACATGATTAAATCTCCAAATTATTTTTTCTCACATATCAAGGTGAGAAGATCGCGTCACAAAATCAGAAATTCAGATACGTCCGAAGGCTAGAGAGAAAACAAAGTAATGTGATCAATGAAGAAGAATTATTTTTCTTTCCGTATCATTAAATTGTAAAAGAAAAAAAATCAGGAATAGTCTCTGTACGAAAGTCAGGTTTCTATACATATTTTTTTGACTAAAACCTCTTTAGTAATCAGCGGCGGTAGCTCAGTTTTTTGTAAGAAAATCGGCGGCTTAGCCGCTGGGCTTACACCTCTAGCTATATTTCATTCTCTTCATATCATGTGAATGCATAGAAAAAGAAAATGTTTCTCTTTGAATTTTTTTTTATTGCTTGCAGACTGTAAAAATATTGTACTTCAATGCGTGCCGTCAGTGACGAGTGGTTGCTACTATGGTATTGATATAAATACGTCTAGTATAGAGAGTTGTATGCGTATAAAGTTCACATTCGAACATGATAAACATGTACGAATGATTGATTTGTTCGTTACAATTATTTTTACCTGAATAGACATAGAAGTGAGTATGAATTGAAACTGTTTTGTATTGCAACATTGATAAATTTCGATTTCTTTATAATCAAATAGAATTTTTTTGCCTTTTGCCTTCTGTGACATGATCGTATAATTGGGTCGCGTGAAGCGAACCAAAGTGGTTAGTCTAAGATAAAATCTACAGAAAAGGAAACGTTACTTGAGATTAAAAAACTTTTGACATATATTCTACAAAGCTCATATACTATTTAAGTGATTTTGTCCTTTATTTCAGTCAGACTCTTGCTTTTAACTCTTTCCAATTGGATGTATCGATTTCAGTACATTCGGTCATATAAGGCAAAACAAGCCGAATTTTTTTTCTTCTGTATTATGTCAAATGATGAGTGTTATCATTTTTTAGCCGAAATATTTGTCATTAAGTAACGAATATTATTTGTAAATCTTATCTTTCAACTTATTGACTCATCAGTAGTAAATGATAGGTTTCTCTCTCTCTCACTATCATCATTTAAAATTGAAATCTCACATACTTTTAGCATTATGGCTGATAGAACGGGATAGCCCATCACTAAATCCTGAGATTAGCCCTAAGTACTCACTAGATTTGTCCAACTCATATTCGCTAATAAGATAAAACGGAACATACCCAATAAACGGGGAAGGGATTTTACGATGTACTTTAAAAAACGATAAAAAAGATTTATTGCACGTTGTAAATTTAGATAACTTTGCCTCATTGTATTTGACTCGACACTTCCTTTTTTTTCTTTTTACATAATTTCGATGATTAAATGAAAAAAGCGCTAAAATATTGTACAATGACAGATAAAAATAGAAAATAAACCCCGAATATCTATTTTCGAAGTTCCAGCGAAGTTTTTAATGAGAGTTTGAGAGAACTTCTATATTTTTCTTCTTAACTTTTCTGTAGAGAGATTTTGTACACGCGACATCGTATAATTGGGTATTTTTATAAGAATTACAAATAATAATTATGTAATAAAATAGTGATCGACTGTAGAGAATATATACTCATATTAGTTATGAGAAGAAAAAGTCGTTGTTTGTGTTTATCGATCATTTCTCTCTTTTTTTCTGCTTTAATTAAATTTCTTGGGAAATAAAGTCTTTTAAACATGAAAACGGTCTATCACATAATTTAAGCAATGTTTCCTTCGAGAGCAATGAATTTCTTAGAAAAAAAAGGAAGTCAATTGATCGTTGAAATAGTGCTATGAGGTTTTCAGTTTCATTAGTTCTTTGTCGATTTTTATTCTTTCCCAAGGAACTAGATCTCATTTAACACATACATAAAAAACAAATCTATTCATTCCGAAGAAACTGACTAGCTGCATTGCATGAAAAATTAATTGGCATACTTTTTTTTCATCAGCATTAATTCGTTGACACTAAGACACTATAGCAAGCGAAAGAAAGACAGTTTCTATAAATAATTATAGTTTTGCTTTTTTTCTTTAGATAAGATCAGACAAACCAAATGATGGTTTAAGCTGTAAAATCAATATCCATAAAAGAAAAGATTTTAAATAAAAGTAAAGTGGGGAGCATAGACACCATGTCTCACAAAAAATGTTGAAAACATAAAGTGTCTTAAGATTTTGCTTCCCACTTTAGATTATTTCAATAAAATGACTTTGACTTATATCTTACATCGACGTTTTCCTCGTCTGCTTTATATTGGACTTATGGGCTCATTAATTATGTTTATCCTATCAAAATTTCATTTTACAATAACATCATTAGATTTTTTATTGGGAGAAAACGATACATATCGAAAACGTCCAGAATGCAATTGTTTGAGAGCAAAACTTCCGTTATTACCGATACAATCAAATGACAGTCGATTATCTCTATGTAGTATTTATGCCACTCATCGAGGACCACAACAACGTGTTATTTCTATTAGTCTTTTTGGACCTAAAGAGGTGCAACGATTTGAATTAACTCGAACGTTGAATTATCTTCGTCTTCTCATCAAAGATCTCGATACAATTTATCCCGATCGATTTCTACTTCGTATTCATCATGATGATACGATTAGTATGACTGATGTTATCTGTCCAATTGAATGTCAATATCCAAATGTTGATTTCTGCGATATGAAACAAAAACTTTATATACCACCAAAAATTTGGCGTTTTATACCAGCTGGTGATCCACTCGTCGATATTAGTATGTTAAATATTTTCAATTGAATATGAAACAAATTGCAAACTCTATTCGCATTTATTTAGTGATGAGTCGTGATCTCGATTCTGCATTGACGAAACGTGAACGTGCTGCTGTAAATGTATGGCTTGAATCGAAGAAATTGTTTCATTCAATGCGTGATCATCCTATGCATGGCGTACCAATGCTCGGTGGTATGTGGGGTTTCCGCCCATCATTGAGTCCAAATATCTCGCAAATAATTCATAATAGAATTCATAACGAAGCAATAGTTAAAAAATATACGCGTCGTGCAGATCAAACATTTCTTTCGGATTATGTTTGGCCAATGGCTAAAACAAATGCAATCGTACAAGATAGTTTTCTTTGTAAAAGTAAATTCGGATCTCAAACAGAACCGTTTCCAACACAACGAATTTCACCTAATGAAACCAACTGTTTTATTGGTTGTGTACGACCATGTTGCGGTAAAGGCACATTGCCATTTAAAGAATGTCCGATCGAATGTCGACCAAAAAATCATCCAGAATGGACATATTGCTAGGAATTTCTAGTTTGGTTTCAAGTGATATTACGAACTGTATACGATTTTACACACATTCTTTTATTATTTATTATCTAGTTAAATGATTATTATCTGTTTTAAAACATTATTTTTATTAATTAAATATAGGAAATATTAAATTTTTTTTGTTCTTTATTCATTTCAAGTCGAGATATAATAGCTATGTGCGTCCATCTACGTTACAGATGGCGTAGGTGAAAGTTGTTTAAAACAAAATAAAATGTTGTCAAGGAGAATGCAATATCAATGGTTACTTGTAGACAAGCTCACTAGAGTTTTTTTTTGTCAAACATTTTTGACAACAAAATCAATTAGAGAATATGGCATCACGTGCAGGTGGTAAGCAAAGTCGAACACCTGGTAAAGGAACTACCAAATCTAGTGGTAAAGAAGCACCCAAAGGTGACAAAGGGCCGACGAATGTATTGGAAATAGTACCGGGAAAATTCAATGAAACAGATTGGTTGTCATTATTAGAAAATGATGATACGGAAGATTTTATTGCTGATATATTCGAAGGTATATGGGCAGAAACATCGAAACAAATTCAACAGATTTATATTAAAAAACAATTATTACCGTTTACATTGGTTATAACAGAAAACGCTCTATCAAATGTTATTCAAGTAAGGAGAGAGAAAAAAAACAAAGAATGGTAAATTCTTTTCTTTGCTTATTCTGTAGTGGGCATTTCTTGAAAGAGACGAACCGAAACCGACTTCAGGAGATTTCTGGAGTGAAGATTCAGGTATTGTTTGCATATTAAACAAGAAATTTTGTTGATTTTTAGCTTCAATTTATCATTTATTTAGAACCAATACCATGTACAATGGATAATTGGGGTGAAGGTGTTGTACCGGCATGTCGAGAAGAACGTCCGCAAACGTTTGTTTGATTCATTCATTCATTTGAAATCCAAGTAAACTTCCTTCATTTTATTTAGTAACGAAGAAACAACATTATCACCTGTTGATCGTCCATCAACAGCGCCAGTTCATGTTACAATACCCGATAGTCTCGATCGAAATCAACGTCCATCAACAGGTTCATCAATAACAAGTTCGATTCGTACGCCACGTTCAAATTCCAATAGTCAATCGAAACAACCAACGAAAACATCTGCATCAACTGATCGTACACTATCAAAACTCGACAATGACGAACGTGTATTAAATCAAAAGGAATATTCATTTTCACAGAGCGCTAGTCGATCATCATTCGAACAAAAACCATACTATCATGATGTACTCGTTATTCAAACTCAACCACCGAAAGTACGAAATATGTCAAGCGGATGAGATCGATGTTTTTGTTTATTTTGTAGCTTGAACCAATGTCGGATTTGTTTTATCCGCCACAAGCAACGGCAACACATAGTTCATCTTTTCGTTCAACACCTGCTACATCGTTGCTGAAACGTCGACATATGATAGTGCCGAAAGTATCTTCGCAACTCGGCTCGGATGTTGCTGGTTCGACAACGGATTTCAGTGGAACGACACCTTCGAAAATTTATAGAAAACCTGGAGATATGAAAGTAATCGATGAACAACATATTGAAGAAGTTATTTCAAAAGCACCTGCTGCTACTCATTCGATGCTGAAAGTATAAAATTGAATTACATATTATTTGCATTGTCTCATTCGTCAATTTCTAGAGCATTCTTAGTCGACCACCGGGCTATCGTGAACTTGAACTCGATGAATTCGGAAATGTTATTTCTATTGCTAAACTTGATCCAGATAAGATCGCTCCGAGAAAGTTCGCTTATTGAATATGCACATATTTCTCTTTGTACAATTGTCTCTAATCAATTCTAGTATCAATGTCAAATGTGATATTGTTAAACCGAGAAAACCACTTATCGAAGCCCGTCCACCACCTGCGAAAGCAACACAACAGAAAAAATCCGATCAACATTCATCAAAATATGCTGCAGTTAAGCTTGGTGAGTTTCTCCTATTTCATAGATCAGCAAATCAATCGATCTTTTCTTTTCTATTTATGTTAGTACTTCCTGAACAATCGACAGACGTCGGCGATCTAATACAACCAGTCCCTGGAGTACTCTATGAAGATACTCGATTGAAAAAAGGCGATCCACGACGATATCAGGTAATCAAATTCTTGTTTTTTTTCTTCTCATATTTTTTATAATACACGAATTTCTATTTGCAGACCGGTCTTTCGAAATACACAAATTTTTATGATGAACATCGTCCATTGAAACCTATTCCTCAACAAAGTAATCTAGCGATACTTCAAGTTGCAAATGATATAATACGACATGCAACAAATGAAGATCTCGAACGAGATTCACAAATTCTTAAGCTACCTCGACTCAATCAAATTCCACCTATACGATCTGCATCCAGTACCACATCCGCATAAGATTGTCTCTCTCTTTTTCTCATTATTTCAATCACAAATTTTCTAATCGTATTTTTTTGTCAATTGAATCAATCAGGTTTCTTTATAATTAATCGCAGAAGGACAGTAGAAACACACAAAAAAAGCCTTGTTTCTTAATGTATCGATCAACTATACAATGTTTCCAGATCTTTTAGCAATAATTAACAAAAAGGAAAAAACAAGAAGAACATCAATGATATTGCAAACAAAAAATGATTAGTATCATTTCCTTCACAGCATGTATATGTTAGCTATTTTTTGGTTGATTCTCTCGAAACGACTTTTCCTATTGGAAGAATCGATGATGATGATGATGATGAGATGATAGTTTGTCTTGCTTATACGTGTATGTGTGCGTCAGTCACTTGAAACGCAAATGGCAACATTTTCTTACTCCTTTCTTGACGTTGTTGTACAATGCAGATATGTCTCCTTCAAAAATCACCCCCTCTATCCATCTATCTATCCATTCCTCCCTCTTTGCCCATCCTTTACCATATCTATTCTTTACTTTGTCATATCTAAACAGCGACGGCTGCTGCTGCTGTTGCTGCTCATGGGTGATGTCAATCATCGTTGTGCAAATAATGCAAAGAAACACGTACACAGTACAACAAGAACGAGAGGGTGAGGACGAGTAAAAAGAAAGAGGAGGGCTGTTGCTGCTGTCTTTTTTCAATATGTCTTTAGTACGACATACACACATATAAATAGACTCGTATATCTCGGACGATATATGTACATCTCACACTTTTGTCTTGTTCTTCTTTCTGTCTTTTGCCGTTATGTGTGTATATATACATATTATTATTATCCGAAGTACTACGTAGTTGTTCGTAACGATCGTCAATGGGTGATGACGAGAAAAGTGCGAAGCGAAGATGTTTATGAATATACATGCATGCATATATATTCGGTTAAACCTTGAATGATGAAAGCAGTCAAAATAGTAATCTAATCAATTATAGGAAAAAAAAGAATACTGAGAAGTAGATGAAGCACTGATGGTACTTTTTTTTGTCTATATCAAGGAATAAAAAGTTAACTCAATCAACACAATCAATTTGCAATATTCATATAAGTACATAAAATAATTCTGATCGATGAAATAAAAAAAGAAAAGATAAATCTGTGTTCATTCAAAATCACTTAAATTGTCATAATGATGTGTCCATATGTGTATTCGTAATTCTTTTCTGTTGTTTTTATTTTCAACTGTCTGTTGCAGTTGCTGACGTCAATGAAATAAATAGAATCATGCAGTTTCTTTCACACCAAACCACTCATTCATCTATCGCTCCATCCATCCATTTTATTTGGCGAGAGAAAAGAATTCTGCTCGATGATTTGGCTATCACTCATTACTCCATTATATATTATATACGCTGCATTGGTCGTTGGTTCCTGTTTATAATGATAAGAACGAACGGTGATCTTCGTCGTGCCCGTCATCATCATCATCATCATCATTTTCTTCTTCGTTATAGCTACCGCTGAGAAGAAGGAAAATCCATTTTCTCCATTCTCTACAAATGCTGCTTCTTCTTCTTCTTCTTCTTTCTTTTCTCCATAGTATCTTACTGGAAGAACGGACGTCGGTCTATCAAAAAAATGTTGATCGACTCGAATGTTTGTCATCTTATTTCAGAGAACGTATGGCTTGCACATATATACATGTAGTTTAGGAAAGAAACAATCTTCCAAGAGGCACACACATATATGTATATATATATACATCAAGGATTGCCCATATATACTAGTGACGAAAGTCAGCGCCGTGATGTAATGACGTGTATACAGAAGAGAATTGTGTGAGAGACAGATAGAGAGAAAAAAAAGAAGAAACAGAAAGTAAGAGAAAGAAAGAAGGAAGAAGAAGAAGAAGAAGAAGAAGATGGGAATTGTACAAACGACAGATAGTACCATCAAAAAAAAGCGCAAGATTATGCAAGTCACTCTGAGAGAACGAGAAAGATAGAAAGAGATCAGAAAATATCTTGTTGTTGTTGTTCTCATCACTACGCTAAAGATCGAGCGCATTTATACATCCATATAGTCGTCGATTTTGCTTGATATTCGATACGGAAAATGTATCATCCTACAGCGTTCCTATTTTACTAACATTATCAACAGTAGAATATCAGCATGAATAAAACAACGACTACCATTATCAATCGTGAATAATAAATCAAGCACAAGAGAAGAAGAAGAAGAAGAAGAAGAAAAAAAAAAGAAACAAACAAACAAAGACAAAAGGTCGCCGTACTTTATTTTATAAATTAAACTAATCGATTCGATTTTCAACATGTATATATACAATAACAAGAAGAATCGATGTTGTCTATGTTATGCACTTTTATCGTCACAAATAAGTAGTACTAATTCTACAATAGGTTATTCATCACGAGCAAATGGTGGACGATATGCAAATCGTTGCTGTTCGATATCTTCGTTCGAACGGCTAATTTCATCGTCGATCAAATTCGAACGATTATGGCGTCAAAATGAAAATGATTATTTCAATTCTCGTTCGATTTGTTTTCGTTGTTCGAATACAATTCAACAAATCGAACAAATTCAAACCAATATGGATCAACTCAATCAGGAAAAACAAATACTTATGAATAAAATCGAACATCATCTATCGAAACGTGCACTCATTTTGCAAGGACAACGACGCCAAACGAATCATTGTTTTATCAATCATCAAGTAGCGAACTTCTTGGTTTTTAGTTTCTTATTTTGTTATTTTTCTTTTCAGTCAGTACCGATGTTTGAAGATGATGATACAGAAGAAGGTGAAGAAAAACCACGAACAGTATTTAAAACCAATGGAAATGGTCATGGATTACCATTGATTATGCCAACAATTCCTACGAATACAAATTTAGTCGGAGCTAAACGACGTAAATGCAATCTAGCACAGAAAATTAATCATGAAAATAAAGTAAAAATAGCACATCGTTTTTACTAGTCTTGTAAAATCTTCTTTTTTTGCAGACTGCAGATTCATCATCGTCATTTTTCAATCATACGAGACGATCAAGTAATCGATAAAATATTATTTTCTCATGATTCAGGAAATATGCATCTATTTTCTCTCTCTTGAAAGGTTCTCCAAGTCCTCAACCAATGAATAAATTTTCTCCTAGTATAATCTTTGGTTCTCATTCACCGAAATCTTCTCGTTCAAGTTTATTCTCACCTGGTATTAATGGTCATGATCTATCCAATCTTTCATTCAATTCATCTTATAAATCCTTAGCTTTACCAACAACATCATCGGCAGCAACACCTCCGTTTCTTGATCCCACAACTGGCGCATTAATTGCAATTGTATCCAATCCTCATCATGCTGCATTACTTGCTCAACAACATCAACAGATGTTCAAGGCATCATCGATATCACCATCATCATCATCAAATACCAATGATGAACACGAAACTGTACCAGTTAAACCAATACAACATCCAAAGAAATTTCCTTGCCTTCTATGTGGACGAGATTTTTCGAATAAATCAAATCTCAATCGGCATCACAGTATTGTTCATGTTGCTATTCGAAATTTCGAATGTGCACGTTGCCCGAAAAAATTCAAATTACGTCAAGGTCTTAAAACACATATGCAACGTTGCCATGGAGTTAATACAGATGAACCAACATTTGTTTTACAAAAACATCATTTACATAATTATCATCACCATAATCCTTCTCCATCATCATCATCTCTTGTTGCTCAAACGAATAAATAAACATTGGTGCTACTGTTTTTCTTTTTTTGCTTTTCTTTCTTACACACACACACACACACATATATATAGTCTTTATTGAGTTGTTTCCTCTTTTCTAATACTTTTTTCTTATTTGTTATTTATTCAACAGAAATAAAATAAAAAAAACTTTTCTTTTTCTCATGATTGAGTCTCTTTAAATGCAAGAGTATTTGTTGTATATCGAATGAAAGTAATTGATCTGTAAGATTATCGTTTTTGAAAAGGTCACAAACGGATGAATTAATGATAGTATGCAAAGAAGCATGAAAAAAATGAAGAAAAGAACACAGTACGCAGGAATGTTGCCAATTATCAATCATTTCTATTCGTTATGATTGTTCGATCGATTTATTTTGAAAGAAAAATCGAGAATGTACTCAATAATCGTCTTATCCTTCATTGACGTATATGACATTGTGTGATTTTGTTTCATTTTTTAGAAAAAAAAACTTGTTTTGTCAAGATGATCTCACGAATAATCCTTTTTATTCGAAAAAAAATATTCATGTGGGAAATTTGTTGAACTGCTCGGTCATGCATATTAGCATTTTTAGCATGCTCTCCTTGCAACACATAAGATACTCATCTTTTATTGATTATATTAATTTACTTTGTTTTTAAATTTATTTTTTTTTTTTGATATAATAACAACAAAATAAAATTTCGAAAAAAGAGAATGTCATTCGTACAAAGACATTTTGCGTATATTTGTCTACTAGAGTGCAAAAGAAAAAGACACGAAGAAATATAAATATTCGACAATGTTCTTCGAAAAACAAAACAAAACAAAACAAAACGAAACAGATTGAAAGAACAAAGAAGAGACAACGAAAGAAAAAAATAGCTTGTAAGACATAAAGCAAATTGTTCTTGATGGTTTTTTTTCTTGTTCAATCATTTTTTTTTGAATCATATCAAAACGACGAAATAAAAATATGAAGAAATTTAGTCGATCACTGTTGTACAGCTACATATACACATATGAATCTATATCGTTGCATCGTACCATAAATAAGACAGACAACACGTCAATTGCATATAAATTAAAAATACGCACACACATACAAATTACAAAGACGATTGACCAGTTAAAACGAGCAGTAGAGAGAAGAAAAAAATTGATTTAAAAAAAAATTACACGTACAGAAGAAAATGAGAGAGAGAGAGAGATTGGCGTGCAACAATGCGTCGCTACGAACCGGAAGTTTGCATAGAAAAAAAACGACAAAATACTGTTATTAATTTCATTATGAATATATATAAATATGTGTATGTGTAGGTGTATGTGTACAAAAGTTTGTCTAAGTTTGTTTTTTGTTGTAATTTAAAGAAGAAAAATTAAGTTTAATGAGTAATAAGAATTCCACCAATTTCCGAAGCAATTCTATAATTGAAATAAACTATTAAACGAAGACGAAAGAAAAAGATAATTCGATTTACCTCGAATGAATTAGATATTCGGCTAATTGTATTTGTTCGGGTGTACCTGAAATAGTTACATGTCGATCTTGTGAACCCTCATCTAAATCAGCTATTTTGATATTTGCGCCGGATGCTTGTCTGTCAATGAAATTATTATTCAAATAATCTTGATTCGATGAAATAGTTTCTCACCTAATTTCCGAGATTTTCTGTCCACCTCGACCAATAATACAACCAATAAGATCATTAGCTATTGTAATTTCTCGTTGTGTTTGTAAAGTGGCACGTGTAGGCGGAAGACCATTTGGCATTAGAGGTCCTGTTAAATAGAATCAATCAATAAATGTCTTTTGTTATATAGTTATGTATCATTTGTTTCGTTCTTTAGTCTCATGTTTTCTTTTCTTCCTTGTATATACGTAAATGTGATCATTAGGAATTGAATAGAATACAACTTCTTTCTAAGACAAACGAAATCAATCGACTTACCAGCTGATACAGGCACACCCGGCGCGAGAGGAGCCAATGGGCCAAATGCGTTTAACTGCAAATAATCAAGCAAATGAAAAGAACATCACAATGTCTTTCTTGTCATACTTCATTTGGTGGCAAGGGAATTGCGAATTGACCTTGGACCTGATAAGCTTGTCCATTAGCAAAGATGATAGGTGCATGTACGGGTGATATCATCATTTTCGGTCTATAAGGAATTGTTTCACCTTTTGGTGGAGACTGCTAAATAGAATAAAAGAATAAATAAATAAGTATAATTTATCATTGATATAATATATATACTTCAAGCATAATCTGGCATATTTGCCGAAAGCATGATTGAATTGAATCGAGTTTTCCTGATATTGTTACAGCACGTTCGGTTGATGATGGTAACATTTCAGATGCAACTTGAACAGATGCACCAGTTGTCTGAAAATTTCGAAATGAAATCGTTTTTTCTTGTTGAAATATTTCAATTTGAAAACAAACTTCTCGAATTTCTTTGATTTTTGCACCGCCTTTACCAATGATCGAACCACATTGACTTGCTGGTACAACAAAACGTAATGTTATGGGAGGAATAGTTGTACATGTTTGTTTCAAATCCTAGAATTCAAATGCAAACAATCAATTGAAACAACTCGAATCGAAGAGAAAACAAACATCTTCAAATTTTTGACAGATCATTCCAAATGCTTTGCCCAAAGTTTCAATCGTTCCAACCATGGTTACAATACGTTCAGGTGTTGTTCCATCACTAATATTTATTCGAGCACCACTCTAAAACGAATAAATTGATAGGTAGTTAGTTAGTTGTCGTTTTCCTTCGTTGAAATTTGATTACATACTTCTTCTCGAATAGCTTTGATATTATCACCACGTTTGCCAATGATGCTGCCGACTTCCTGAATATGATCAAGAAGGAAATCATAAATCATCATTCGACACAAAACAATAGCTCCTACTTTGCCTTGCATAAGCAACCGAATAGTTAGAAATTGTTCAGGTTCATTTGCTGATTTATTATTATTCGCTTGTTGTTGTGTATGATTGACGACAGCTGATGAGTTAGCTGTATCCAATGAAACAATTGGTTGATGTGTTGCGTTATCCATCATCATGATTTTCGAGTTTGTTTATAACAGGGACAAATATCGTAGGTGAAAATCAAGGGCAGGTAGGTCGTGAAAATGTGTGTAAAAACGAAGGGAGAAGGGTACCTAGAATGAGAAAAAGAAAAATGATTATTGAATTCATTGACTGTATACTTAATGGTAATAAAGCTTTGTCTTCAATCTATTTCTCTCGAGTATGGATTTTGTTGGAATGAAGAGTCTTGATTTTCTTTTTTTTTATGTCGGTTACCCTTCTCTCTTTTCCGGATGGAATGGCGTCAGAAAAAAATCGAAGCGAGCTGTTGGCACTCATCATCAGTCGCTCCGTTTGCCTTTTCTAATAATTGCACTCTCCCTTTCTCTCTCTCTCTCTCTCTCTCGTTTCTTCTCTCGTTTTTCTTTTTTTTTCAATAGCGTTATATTTTTATTGAAAAACTCAAGAGGGAGAGGGAAAGAGCCATCAATATTTTACTATCGGTAATCATTCAGAGTTGTGTTTCTTCTTTTTTTCGTCTCCTCATTGTTACCTTAATAATTTATTATGATATGATCGGTGAACGATTAATTCTTCTTCTTCTTCTTTGCTCTATGTATAAAAACGATTTCTCTTCGTCTTTCCTATGTTTCTTATATTTAGCTTGTCTATCACCGAACTACTAGCACACAATTCTATTATCATTCTCTCAAGAACTCTTCGGCTGTCTTGACAATACCATTTATCGAGCAAATGAATGTGTATTGAAGAGAACATCGAGACGAAGACGAGAGAATGGCGAAGAAAAAAAAGCGAGAGAACAAAAAAGGAAATCTGTAATGGATTAGTTCTTTTCCTCTTATTTTGAGTCGTCCGTTTTCTGAAGAGATGTGCTCTTATACTCATGCAGCATGTGTTTAGTTGTCGACAACAATAAACAGATAATATGGTAAAATGCTTGTCTTAGAAAAAGAAATATCAAGTGACCAGATTTCAACACCATTCATTGAAGTAGAACGATGAAACAAAGGCCTACTTGTCAATAGTCAATACGTATATATATATATAGATATAAATAAATATACTCGTGCGTACAATCACTTAAGTAGTTAGTAAACAAAATCATCAACTTAAAAATCATGTGAAATATTCTTTTATATACGTAACTATGTCTTGTTAAATACCAAAGAAAATCTCATTTACTCTTTTAACTTAATTGATGCGAACATATATGTACGTATATCTAATTGTAAACTTAACCATATGTTCTTCAATGAGAAAACAATATTATTTTTGAGTTTATTCTTAAATGTCGAATAGTTGCAGTTGGACAATGCAAAGCTTGATCAAGATTAGTAGACATTTTTCTTTAAGGTAAATATATTTGATTAGAAAAGGATGTTTAGTGACCTCAATTAGTCAATTGCGTGACAAAAAAAACACGTGTATCGCTCGAAAAAAAAGAAAGAATTCATGTGCGTGATGTCAATTAGAGTGAACAAGAAATTCTTTTCCGTGCACGAAAAAGAAAATCCTCTATATCTATATTTAAAAATGAAAGAAAATCATTAGATAAAAACCAGGTTTTTCTTTTTTTCTTGACATAAATGAGAAATATTTTTTTAATGAATAACTAATCTTCAGACGTTCTTCTTTTTGACTTAAAAAGCATAAACTACAGTTCGAATAATTTATGTTATGTTGATAAAAAAAGAAATTCAGCTACATGTTGATGACAATCTGATTTTGTTAAACCTCTTTTACTTACGTTTCTTGTTCCCTTGGAATAGATACTTAACATCGGAATACAAATCTCAACGAAGTCTCTCTTCTCTCTTCAAATTATAAAGATAGTCTTCTTGTTCTTCGAGTTTCTTTTTTTATTTCATACTCATCATCTTTTCTGCTAGTCAGAATGTGTCGTGCAGTTGACACACACAGACACGATGTTATGAACGTCAAAAAAAACTCTCTATGGATACTAATCTCGCTATTTTTCTTTGCTCGTTCTCTCTCTCTCTCTCTCTCTCTCTCGTTTTTCCTTCTTTTTTGTCTGACGATCAAACAAGAAACGTTCGGAACTGTGGATGAGCAGTATCGCAGTAGCTTTTGCTGGCACATCTACAAATAGATGAATGATGATGAAGAAGAAGAAAGAAGAACGGGAGGATTGTCTTTTTTGCTAACTATTGTCGCATCGACATTACAACACTGAAATCAACGATGCTCAAACAATATAATGAGATTATATACGGCAAAAGAATGAATGTCTATTCTCGAAAATATAATAGAGTGATGTTGAATAGTTAACATACAGTTTCAACTAATCAATGTCTTCTAAACTAGTATTTAGTACGCATCCTTTATATATATAGAAGTCTATGTGCATATAGACAGGAAACAATCTTCGAGCAAACACTTTTTTTTAAAATGCAGTTTCCTGCATTATTTATGACGGATGATCGTACACCCACGCATCTCAACAACATAACCGAAATCCATAATTAAATTGAGTAGATGCTTAATATATCATCTCTTTTCTATTAATAGTTCGATCATAAAATGAATTGATTGTTTTTACCTGAATGAAATAAATATTTCGAAGATGAGAAAAAAACGAAGAAACTTTTAAATCGTTGTCAAAATCTGAAAAGAAGAAAAAACATGACTATTGGATTAGTATTGAATATATAAATGGAAGAAGAAGAAGAAGAAGAAAAAAAATCGATGGAAAAGAAAGAAGAGTCAATGAAGCAAATAGAGAACGAGGAGATGTGAACCGTTAATCAACATCTCATCTCTTTCGTCAACATCGTCTTCTCTTTCGCATCTTCATCAGCATTCTTATTTTGTGCTATTACCACCATCACCATCATTACGACTACAAGCACTATTCCAATCACCAATTTCTCTCTCTCTTTGTTGTTAGTACAAGCAAAAGGAATTATCGTGATACGATCACTATTGAAGAATACAAAGCCAAAGACGAGAACGACTTGCTCTAGTAGAACTAATTGATGTACATGTGTGGGTGTGTATGCGTATATATGTATGTCTGGACGCATATATTGCTTATATGTTTCGGCTTTAAATCTCATCTGAATACATCTTTCTTCTAGGAAAATGACAAAAACAGAGAAGACAATATTACATATCTCGATTTTTTTTGTCAGTTCGATTAAATATTCATCCAGATATTTTGTTTGTTTGCTTTTCTATGATATTTTGAAGTATTCATCTGCTTGCTTACTATGAACAATGTATGTCTTTATAAATATTTAAAATCAATGAAAATAAATAGATGTTATTCTCCATAGAATATTTAACTATGACAATGAATTTAAACAAAAGAGACAAATGAAAAAAAGAAAACGAAACTGTCAAGTTCACTTATTGTGATTGTCACAAACGAAGAAAAATGAAAAGACACGACGTAGATTAGAATGATACGTTTGGTCTGTTAAATGTGTAAGCGTCTATAAATAAACAATAATCTCAATCTTTCATAGATATATGATCGATGATGTCGATCGAATTAACACATGCTAACAGAGGGCGGACAGACGAACAGTCACAGAGAAATCAAACTTCGCTAGCTAACAAGGCAAATTTAACATTTCCATTCGATGATGAAAAGCAATCTTATACAGACATATTTTGTTGTCTTAACAAATATTTACAGATATAGAACATCTAGCTATATCATCATCAATTGATCTCATACTATATTGATGACCTTAGTATTGATATTCGACATATCTACTAGAGTAAAATACTTCTGTTTCATCAGGAAAAAAAGTGCATTCTTTCATACTTACGAAACGAATAAGTAACTGAAAAGGATGATAAATTGTCACTAAATCTTAATGAATCTGGGGAGTTATAAATATTTGTCGTTTAACAAAACAGTAAACTGTTTTTTCTTTCTTCAGTCTTTTCCCCCATTCTCTTTCTCTCTTGAGTACGCGTTTTTATTTTGTCTCGTGGTTCTTTCTCAGTATCTACTACAACGTGGATAGCTATTCGTATGAGATTTGTTTGTTATTGTCGGTTTTCATTGGTACTAATGCCTATTCAAAAGTATAGGCAATATGTGTAATAGTAATAGAAAAAAAAGAACAGAAAAAAACGAGCCAGAGAGAGAGTGAGAGGAAAAAGAAACTGAAGAAAATAGACTAGACATTAGTGTTCTGTTAATATGCTCTAGCACGATAGTAATGTGGAATTTCTTTGGTTTGCAGTCGCTTATATACTGTTTGAGAAAGCGATCATCTAGAAGAGACCGAAAAGAGAAAAAGCGTTGATCTAACAAAAGAAGAAAAACTAGTATAACACCAGTTTTGGTGACGCTTTTTTCTTTCTTTCCTTTTTTCCTACTAGCTATCTGTCTGTCACCATTAGTCTCATTATATTGTCATCTCGTTCTACTAGAGGAATAACGACAGATCATCTGGATGTACGTCTATTCTTTCATCTATCCATCTGCTTCTTCTTCTATGCATACATACACAGATGTATGTCTGCATGAAGAGGCCTTGCCTGAGTGGGTGGATAGATAAAACGACAATTTGACAGAATGAAATGCTCGTTGAAGCCCATCTTTCTTTTCTTCTTGTCGAGCTATCCATCCATCCACCCATCCATCTATCTATCTATCAATCTATTTTCTTGTGTACGATATTGAAATAATGAAGTAACTAAATAAATGCATTCTACTACCGAGTACTTCATATAAATAATGCACTTATATTTTAAACACTCCATGTGAAAGATCTGTTTTCTAATAAAACTATTTTATTCCATAGAAGAATCGTTTACTATTTAGTTGCATACTTGAAAAAAAAAGAATATATATATGTATGTATATATATACGTATATAAAGCAATCGGCGAATAATTAATAACTGTCAACGGACAGAAACTTTCAACAATCAAAAGAAGAAGAAAAAAAAATCTACGAACTCGATATCAATTTTTCTTGTTGAAATGCTATGTAGATTTATTTATCCAAATCTATCTATTTGTTTGAATGTTATGATTGTTTAGTCTTGGTTCGAGTATTGCTTTATGTATTTAATTGATTGAATCAATCGAGGGTGGTGATAGTTTGAGTTTTTCTATGTCATGTCATTTATCATTTTCGAATGGTAACGATTAGAACTAAGGCATATAACAATAAACGTCATTCCATCGATCACTGGTAAATAGGACAATAAAATTGATTCGACCTTGTTGTCTTTCACGTTAAATATCTCATAAATATTAGAACAAGAAAAATGAAATAGAGCTGTTTACTATTATAACAATGGTCTTACTATTTCAAAGATCAAAATGACCATGAAAATGTCGCTCTCAGATAATGAATTATCTAATTATCGTTACAGTAGTTTCAATGAACCTTCTCAGTGATTATAAATGATCGAAAGATATAAACACTCGATATCAACAAAGTCAAGATAGTTCCGATGACGTTTATTATATACATAGAAAAGACTATTTCTCAAGCCTTCAGCATTGATTTATCGAGATTCTATTGAGTACACATAAAATAAACAATTTTGATTATTATGACTTTACTTTCACTGCTCAAAAAAAAACTTTGTACTGAATTACTCTTTCTGAAAAAATAACACTCATTGATCTATAAAATATTCTTATCTTCTAACTTGCATTACTAGTACATACATATTCGATCCAATTGCCTACTCTACTGTAGTGAGTTGACACGTCGTTTATAAAAGAATAAATCAAAAGGTATCTTCTATGTGTGTGCGGGTATATATATGTACATATCTGTATATTAAATTAGCTTTCTAGATACCATTTATAGACTGTTGGTAGATAATGAAGTAATCAGTTAACCTTCGGGAACTTTATTTATTTTTCTTTAGAAAATGTATACGTCAACAGACGAAAAAAAAATTGTAGAAAGCTTTATATACAACGGAAAACTGTTCTAGTTCGAGTTAATTTATTTTCTTGTGTTTATATCATTTATTTAAGTCGTAAAAAAGGTCAAATCTATCACTATTAATGTTTTGTTGACATTACTATCATCGTAGATTCTAATCAATTTTGATCTTGATACATTCGTATCAACCTTTTTGAATGTTACTAACCGAAAAGAAATCCATAACACAAAATTGTTGACCTTTGTTTTCTTAGACGGGAAATTTTCATAAAACCCGGTCATAGTTGTCCTGAATTCAGAATATATGCGTTAGAATAATATTTATTTGTCTTTACAAGCAAATAATATACGCTTTGAGCATTGTTATGATTGAATTCTTGTTTCAGGGGTGCTATTAATCAAAGAATCGAGCTACCCACCTATCTATCAATTTTAAAAAGTCTTAAAATGAAATGTACGCTCATTAGTTATGTTCTTATCCTACGCAGAAAATCATTCAGTATAGTTCTATTTAATTCCTTTTTAATGATTATATTTAGTAGAATAACTTCATTAGACGATTCCGGATATCTTCGTATTCATTCTTTATTTTTCAACTATTTTGATTTAACCCCATCGGAATAGATTAAGTTTACTTGATTGAGACGGTAAACACATTTACATTCAAATCTTCAATGAACCATTAAGATCGTCTACTCTCTTTCTTTCAACTCCCATAATACAAGTTCTATATTAATTTTCACAAATATTTCCATATGTATTTGTTTGAAGTCTTACAATTGGTCTGTTTACTTTAATGAATCAATTGAGTGATTGATGAAAAAAAATGAAAAGTTAGTTAAGCTCAAATAAGATTTGACTAAAAGACTAATCATGTCTCCGACAGTTTATGTATATGGGATGGTTAATAAAGTATACTTAAATGTCCATTCCTCTCTTCGCTTTTTTTTGTCAAGGCAAATCCTTTTGCCTTTATTCATATTGAGCTTCTTGACTCGGAACCGAGCCGAATTAAATACAATAACAAACGAACACATAAACGAGAAATTAGTAGAAAAATGGACGGACAGAGAGAGAGAGAGAAGAAGAAGAAGAAAGAAGGGGGAGAGAAAGAGAAAAAGAATAAATACACTGACTACTTATATAAATGGAATAATGAACGGCAAAAGAAAAGAAAACGAGAAAATGCAAGATTGTAAGAGAAACTTGAGCATATACCAAACGAAATCAATCTAAGTCTATTGACAAAATGATCGTTTCAGTTAAACAATTGATGATTTATTGTATATATTACCATGCACTATATCAAACAAACACTCATTCGAAAAAAACAAGATCTTTGAATGAGTTTCCGAGAGATTCTTTGTCAATCGTAGTTTTTCTTTTATTTTCCTTCTAGATCATTGTATTAACATTTAAAAACCAACAACAAAAATGGTATCGAAACTCTTTCTCTTTTCCAGTGTAGCATTGGTGCTCCTTTTCAAATTTGCACATACAGGTAAAAACATCAGTTATTTGACGTATTTTTCTTTAAATCAACAAAAAAAAATCTTCGAAATATCAAGATGCAGCAGCATTGATTGGAGACAAATCATCGTTGGTTGATAGTAGTGCAAGTGATGAAAATGAAGCATCATTACGAGACAAAAAGGATACTGTTTTGGCAGGGCAAAATATCATTCCATCACCCCTTCGTCGTCATCATTTAAAATTTGGCGTCCTCGGAAAACGTTATTCATATGGTTATTTGGGCAAACGAAACGATGGTAGATAATGAGTCGATTAATTTTGAGAATGTCTTCATTTTTTTTTTCTTTTCAGTTCCAGAAGTCAATGATGATTTTGAAGATTTAATGAACTACATGCGAGAACGACGTGCTGGCCGACCACAATATGGTTTATTAGGTTAACAAAGTTTTCTCTATCGAAGAAAATTGTATAACAATATGTTCAAAATCAAAATACACATATATCAATTCCTTTTCAGTTCGAAATCTCTTTTTTTGTCATCATTAACACTAATATATATATACGTATATAAAATATCTTCAGAATCCATGATTTTGTCCTTATGAAACTCATAAATATTAAAACTATCGATTACGTATTTGTTGTTTAAAGAACATGTTCGATAATATTGATATAACTTCACTGACTCTCGAATAGTTCTTTACTCGTTTACGTTCAAAAGTAGATTTGTTTCTACGTTATTGCATGAAATATTCCAGTATGAACGTAATAAGTCGATTTACGAAAGGAAAACGGAAGAAGAATTTTAATGGATTTTATCAAAGAAGGAAAAGCGATTTGTTGTTTTGGAAAATCAAATGTGATCATCGTTCTAGAAGAAGAAAAAATCGAGATAGAAAACAATTTCCTTTTCTTTTCGAAAGCTGTGAGAGACTTTTCAACGAATAAATATTTATTTAAAACGTCTGTTTTCAAATAAGAATAGTACATGAAAAGCAACATAAGCAAATAAAAGTAAATAGTTAATTAATGATTTGTATTTCTGTTTATCTAGAAAAAAAATAGAAAAGAGAAGATTGAGCACACAGTTAATGTCAAAATTTACTTTATCGAGGGTCATCATTAGCTCGTCGATTTTCTCGGGAAAAGCTGCAACAGGATTTTTCATTTTATCCAATGTTTGATCATGTGTTCGTTTACCTTGAAAAACAAATCGAAACAATACGAAACCAATTTATGTTTTTCTACTTACCCATCCATTGTCGAATTTTTGTTCGAATAAATCGAATCATTTCGACTTCGTTCGGTTGTTTTAATTGTTCTTGTCGAATCGAATTAAAATTATCGACAATAATCGATACGAACATGCTACTCAAAAGGAATACGGCAAGAAAGACGAATAAAAATAAGCACAAGCCAGCTATGAATGGACTGATTTTTTTCAAATCTTCGATTGTCGAAAAATCTAATGTCACCATTTGAAAACATGTCGATGCTGTTTCGGACCATGTTGCATATTGTTGAATTTGAGTATGAAAAAGCAGATAGAAGAGAGATACGAAAGCCAAGAAAACAAATGACGACATCACGAAAAAGCCGACTAATTGTCGAGCTGATTTAGCCAAAGTTAAATGTAATAATGACATACGACGATTAAAACGAAGTAGACGAAGACTTCGAATGAGAAAACAAAAGTTAACTCAATGAAAATTCCTAAGATTCATTTTTTAGCTTACATTTTAATTGTGCCAAAAAAACAGCAAAAACCAAGCAAATATGTTAAGACACTATCAAGATAGGAGAAAAATTGCAAACTAACATTACGATCTATATTTCTCGATGCAGTTTTTAATCCATTCGACATCTTTCGTATTTCATTTTCTCGTAGGACATGTATGACAATGCCAAACCATGAACAAAATACAATTGCCCAATTCATATACGACCAAAAGTGTTTGATATATTTTCGACGTAATTCGAACATGGTTTTAACTTCCACGTACATGTAGTAAAAAATCATAATGATATAAATCAAACAATAGATTAAATCACTGCCGGTATATAAATGAACGAGTCTCAATGGTTGAAATGATGCTCGAACAACGAGTTCGTATGTTGTTGGCAATTGTTCGACGACTAGCGAACAGTAAACGAATAAATTCGAATCAGCACTGTATAAACCAAATGTAAGAAAAACTGCTCGTGTATAACGATCGATCCATCCATGTTTTCGAAGATAGTTGAATCCTGATTGAATTAAATGTTGACTTGGCCCTAAAATTGTATGAACATATCCTCCGGACATATAAGTTGCATGTTTTGTCGAATGAATCAACGATTGATCATCGTTTGACGTGTAACTGAAAGGAGCATTGTATTTCGTAGCAGCACTCGTATTGAGATTGGCGCCAAATGGTGTTTTAGCTTCATTGTACCATGTATACGGAAGGTTACAATCATCGATATCGATTTGATTGCGAAGAACTTTTCTCGGGCAAGAATCTAAAAGTAAATATTCGAAATAAAAATTTTGTTCTCTCCTATTTTCTTTTTCCTCTGACCATTTTTCACTCTTAATTGCCGCAATGCTGGATAACCAATAGGCACAATTGTTCTATTATCTACTTTTCTCCTTGCATAATTATTCGTACTTGGCGAAATGATTTGCAGATATCTCGGTGTAAATACTTCATTTAGCCAATGCCAATAATCATCGAACGATTTAATATTGTCAAAAACAAATGTGTTCTTTTTTTCTCGAACACGATATTTATATTCATAAATATAATCGACTTCGAGAAATTCATGTCGAAGATAGCGTACCATATGATGAGCATTATGTATATCACGATTAGCAAAACTAATTGCGTAGAGAACGCCAAGAAAGAGAAGAAGAAAGAATAATTCTCGAAGAATAAACCAAGCTTTGACTTCTTTCAAACGAATGTCATGAAGTTGTTTGAGAGCTTTACGTTCACGTTTAGCCCGATATGGATCGAGACGTGTCTTAGCTAAGATCGATTTCGGCTAAAAAAAACAAAACCTCGTTTTATATTCGAAAAGAAAAGAAATTTGTTTCGTTTTTTCTACGGGATATTTTTTATGTGGATCTTCACGTGAAACTGTAAAATCTTTGATTGGATCTTCTTCTTCAATGAAAGCTTCGACTTGAACTTGAGATTTTTTTCGGCAAACACACATGAATAAAACAGCCAACGAAAGAACTTTCAGCGGTTGTGTAAAAAGTACGGATGTACAAAAATTGATCAAGATCGAACCGAGCCATTTCTGAATCTCATCGTCGCCATATTGTGCACATCGAACAATAATAAATCCGATAGCCGTCGCGACAATGAGAAACGAAAGAACGTAGGCAAGAATTAGACACCACCAAGGCAAGAGAAATCTTTCGGATTTCGATGAATCTACTTTCGATTCAGATTGTTGTGCTCGAACGGCTTGAATAGCTTCGCCAACTGGAGAGATTTTTCGAGGTTGACGAGCTTTTGATCGACGAAATAATGCAACAAGGATTAAACTTGGCAGAAAGATGACGAGCTCACTAAAAATACTCATACTGATCTAAATAGTATTTTTTGAAAATTATGCATTTATTATATGATTTTTCCTTGAAACAAACTTGTTCTTTTGCTATACAAAATGGTCCAATAATAAGTCCATTTTGATTGAGTTCATCGCCTTCGAGATTTTGTTTTTGTTTGTAAAACATTAAATTCATAAGTAAACTCATGAAAAGTATGACAAAACAGCATGTACATCGTTGAATTCGAGTGAAACGATTTGCCGATGGTATATGATAGGCAAAAATCGAAAACCAAAGATGATTGTCGGCCATTGATCGATAGGCATTTTTCGATAGTAAATGTTTTAATTCACGTTTTTGTAATTCACCAGCTATGGGTACTGTTCGTTCAATCTAGAGAAAAATTTGATTATTTCGTTTGTTTGTTTTTATTTGAAACGATCGCTTTACTAATCCATCATCTTTTTCAACAGCGAACCATTTTTCACAAATGAAATAACTCGTTTCCATTGTTTGTAAATCTCGAACGAGAATATATTTCAAATACCATGACGCTTCTGAATCAAAACCAGAATTATCATGCCAAATGCGAAGATAATTCAATTGACCCAAGGGTCTAAAATTTATATATATATATATGATTTCAATAACAAAATGATTGTTTTCTCACCGTGGAACAGCCATAATAAATGAATCAGTACTACCGCGTTGAAATATCGGTCGTTCAGCAACTAACGAACGAACATTTGTTTCATCATCATCACCCGATAGAATTAAATGAACCTAAATATAATAAATCTTTGTTTTTTGTCTTTTTCTCGTCGTTAACAAACTTTTGATTTTGTTCCAGCATTTGCTCTCATTCCTGTGAAAACAACTAATTGATAAAGATATTTATCTCGTGCATTATTATCCATCATTGGAATGACCATTAACTACAATCGATCGTAATTAGTTTTTCAATAATAGAATTCGTTTTTTTTTCTTTTTCCTACCATCTGTGCATCGCGTTTGTCTTTGTAATACGAATAAGCCATTGTTACACCATACAATATCGCGAGAACAATCAGTGTGATATAAATTGTTTTCATATTGTTGAAATTGAGATCATCGGCATTGATATCAAGTGGATCGGGTAGAACGATAAATCCACCGGCAAATGTTGTCAAATGTGTTGAATAACATTGAGTGAGATGTTCGTTTGTTTTCGAACCAATCTAAAGCAAAGTGAATTTCATTTTTGAATATTTTCTATTCGCTGAAGGTCTTTTTTTTTGTTTTTACTAATAATCCATCTGATTGCCAATGATTTTTATTATCCAGATAATAACAGCCAGATGTATACATTCGTAGTGAATAATCCGATGTAAATCGAACAGGTGTATCGAGATCATCTTCTTGACATTGTTTCAATTCACGAATACCGAATATTGCCGATTGATGATGAGAAATTTGTTGATTATCAAGAAAATACGTGTATTTCTTGCCTTGTGAACATACGAGTTGTTTATCATCGAAGATCTCATTTTTGAGATCAGGTTTATCATCAAAACGAATAACGAATAAATAGGAAAGATTAGCATGTTCTGGCAGAAATTCAATATGTAATGAAATGCCATGATTTTGTTGATGAGTTAAATTGACGTGATAGTATTTAAATGGGAGATTAGTTGTTTTAAATGTTCGAACATTTTGTCGAGTCATTGACGGCATGAGTATTGGACTTTGACGTGGGATAAGAATTTCAAAAGGTTCTGTCGTATTTTGAATGTTGATTTCATCACCGAATTCATCATGTAAGGTTAAAGATACAATTGATGCTGATGGTACAGTGATTAACTAAAATACAATAGGATTGGCTTACTAAGACAACAACAAAAAAGAATATCGTTGAGATTACATTGATGGTAATTGTTTGATTGAGATTCAATTCAGGAAATCGAATTTCAGTGCCAATTGGTTGCGTCAAATGTTTACCGGTTAGATTGTTTGATGAAACTTTTTCAAGAGTAATATCCATCGATTGAGTTTTCAACTCCAACTTTTCGTTAATATTCAAATTTTGATTCAATTGACCGATGACATTTTCTTGATCGGTATGAAAATCACAGAAGTCTCTACTTTGATCGTGTGACGAAACCAAATCAAACATATTTCCGAAAACTTTATGTTGATCATTGTTAACGATCACTAATTTTGATTCAAAACAAAAAGAGAATACGAAACTCGAAATCTCAACTATCAAAACTTACATATCAATAGAACAATAGAAGAAACTGATAACATGCTAGTGAATTTCATCAAAAACTTTTGTTATCTGGTCGATAATTTACATAGAGATATTTTTTTCTTTGTTATTGAACAATCATGTATTAACAATTGAACGTGACAAAAAATATCTAATATTAAGTCATGTTGTCATGCACAGATTTGCGTCACACGATGTTTCATATCTAATTTAAAAAAAAATCGTTATTTGATGAGAATATATTTGCTTATTAAATATAGACAAAATAAAAAGAAGAAAATAACGCATGTATGGAAATTTCTGTTTATGAATTCGATTCAATATTTTGCATAGTTATTACTGCCAGTATTAGCTGATGAATACGCCGGTGGCTGTTCATAACTACCTATCGAAGATTTATTATTTGTTGGCGGACCATAATAACCAGTATTCGTAGGCTGACCGTACGGTCCATTCGGTGGATAGTACGGATATTGTTGTTGTGGCCATACTTGCCCTTGATTTTGCTTTTTACAGCACATTGCATAGACACTAAAGATTAAGCCAATAACAGTTGTAAGTCCTAAGACACCACCAATGACAATTCCGACGATATCTGCTGTACTTAACGATCCACTACTCGACGATGAAGACATTGTTTCTTATGAAAAATAATGTTGAATTCGTATTGAGATGATTCGAAGCACAGGCACGTTTGGATTTCAAATTGATTTTTTTTTAATGAAACCTTCAAGAGAATCGAATTGCATTGTGTATGGATTCATTTTTCGAAAAAAACAGAAAGAAAAAACATGATCTACCGTTCACTCCCATTGAAAACATCTGACATGTTGCCCCGAAATTTTTTTTTTGATTAATACAATAATCATGTCAGATAAATAAATAATCATGAATTTTCAAAAAATACGTGTCTATATTATCCGGATGTAAGCTGAGATTTGATAGAACGTGATGTTTTTTTGTAGACATACTAGATTTGTCAATATAATAGAATCAAAGTAAAATGAAAATAAATGTATATTTATATTTATATTTATTATTGATTTAAAATCCATTAAAAATATACAGGTAGAGATAGAGAGAGGAAGACATTGTCAATATTTCTCTAATCGAAAAAAATACTGTTTAAGTAAATAGAATTTCAAATGATGACAATAATTCCATCTATTATCTTTTATTCGAACGATCCTTTTTAATAATTTCTTCGTAAGATGGCGGCGGCGTTTCAATCATTTGATGAGATTCAACTTGAAATAGTTGTGTTGGTACTTGTGAATGTCCGTAGTTTTCCGCTCTTGGATATGGTTGTGCCCAAACTTGTGAATTCGTTTTTTTCTTACAACAAGTGAAATAAACGGCTATAACAATACAAATGAGAACTACTAATCCAATTAATGAACCAATAACAATGCCAGCTATTTTGCCAACACTATCCATGGAACTGAATGACGAACTATCACTGCTTGAACATCCGCCAGGAATTACACACATTGTTGGAATCATTTTTCTTGCAAATATCTGTGTTAAGAAAACGAAAAGAAAAACAGAAAGAATCAATAAAAAAACTATATATTTGATCAAAACTAATAATGACGACGCGTCTTATATGTATACGAATGAAACCTCCCATTTGAAATCAAGAAGAAAAATATAATGAAAAAAAAAGAAACATGACAACAATAAAAAAGTTCGTTGATTGTCATGAAAGATGAGAAGACGCTTATAAATAATCATTGTTTTTATTTGATTGAATAGTAATAACAATTAGAGAAGAAATACATATGTAAGAAAACTTGAGATCTATTGAAAATGATATTCTAACTAATAGTGCTCAATCCGTTGGCCTGTTGATACGATGGTGGATGCTCATTAGCAGACACTTGTGAATTTGTATCTGTTTGTTGGTTAACATCAATATTAGTCGATTGTTTCGACGGTGATCGAAAACGATGTCTAAATCTATTTCGAACATATGCCTTACAACATAACATATACATCATTAAAATAATCAATATAATAAATACAAAACAAGCTACTGAACCGACAATGAAACCGATGATATTATTTGCTGCTTTGACATTTTCAATGAAAAGTGTTTTACAAATTGTACCATTTTGATTACAAGATATTGCCATATTTGATTAGATAAAATGGTAAATGATCGATGTTTCTTTCATTTTGTCGAATCAAATCAAATAGAGAACATAATCATGACTGAATTGAATAAATTTACTTTTGCTTCTATTAGATATTTTATCATCAAATTGATCAAATGAAATCGAAAATATATAGAAAGAGAACGTGATGTACGAATCATCATAATTTTACTCGAACATCGTATAAAAAATGTTGAATTCTGATTTTTCTTTTCGATTTAAGTTATTTAAAAGCTTTTCAAATACTTATAATGTTTACTTTGAAAATAACTTGACAACAACTGGCGGAATGTATTATGTCTGTAAGTGTCTTTGATCGATTTGATTTTGCATTTGTTCAAGAAAGAAAAATAATGCGAAAATAACTATTATTTATAATTTAAAAAAAAAACGGAAATAATCAGTGAAAATATCAAGCAAACATAAGAAAATAAATATTTCGTAAAAAAAAATCATTGGTTTTTTTTTGTTTGATTAAGCACAGACACACAAAGTAAACCTTATTGTTATACTCTATTCGCTGCATGATTGTGGTAATTTGATGGCGGAGGATAAGGATAAGGTTGAGGTTGCATAATCATTCCTGGACTTGTTTGTTTCGGTTTTCGGCAACATATGCAATAGATACAAATAATAAAGCCAATACAGAGTGCCAAACCAATGACACTACCAACAACAATAGCGGCGATGATACCACCGCTCAAAGCAGTTACTGCTGTATTGTATGCGCTGGATGCTGACATTCGGTTAGAATACGCTGATTAGATGAAAGGAAAAAATGTTTTACTAGACTGATGAATTAAAACACTACGACCGGCCGCTTTATATACGCGAAAATTTATAGGGATTCAATAGAATATAATTTGTGACGTAAAATCTCACATAGAAACAGATTTTGTTGTTCTATTGACGTATGCAGCCGCTTTTTTTTATGTAAAAATACTTGAAGATGTTTCTTTGTCCTCAAATAAGAGACTGAGACGATATAATTTCAAAAACGTCTCCTTTCTATTCATACTGAATGATTGTACCAAACGACAAGGTTTTAAAATATTGGTTACCATGTTATTTTTCTGTTTTAGCAACTACTTGACAGTCTAAGCTGCGTCTTTTTTTATTTTTCAAAAATCTAATTGAAAAATCTATATGAATGCAAAAGATTCTGGTCGTCTATCACAGGTGATTATCACAAAAAGAAAAATAATAGAGCGAAAAGAAACGGCCAGGTAAAAAAAAACAGTTTATAATTGTCGAAGGAAATTTTCATCGATATGAACAATCTTCGTTGTTGTACCGTAAGTATTCGTTGTTGAACATTGATACTTACCGGAATCAACTTCGAAATCAAAATCTGGGATGATTAATATCGATGCTGTCTTATTCATTGCAAGATCGTAGGTAATTTTTTCTCGAGGAATTTGATCGTTGAATGTCCATTGATGATACTGATTTAGTATATCTGTAAAGATTTTCGACATTCATTCGACGAATGATTCATCAATCTAAACAATGTTACCTGTGTTACAAATAAGTTTCAGTTCACCTTGAGAATTCAATTGTGTTGTGTCAATGTCGATACTCATTGTTGGTTTTCGATCATTCTTTTCATGAATATTTACATACGTATTGAATATTAATGTACGTAGAATTTCGTTATTTTGTTTCGATTTTATTATACATTTGTATTGATTATGATTTTCTAATTTAAAGGGACGAAATTCGAGCTGTGAGCCATGAACAAAAAATTGATTGTCTACTGTTGGCACATTCAACCAACTAACTTTTCCTTCTAAAACATCTAAACTCAAACAAGAAAATGTTTTCATTGAATCTACGAATCGATTATCTACCTCGTCCATCATGACAAACTAATGTAATATTATCTCCAACGTATTTTCCTTGTTGAATTTCAATGAATGAGATGTTATGCTTTTGAATTGTTGGTTTTCTCTGATTGGCTAAGTCAAATAATTGAGACGATAAACGAAGTATTTTTTGTGCACGTGAATTTCGACAATAATAATAATCGAAATGTTTTGACGAGAATTTTGCTATTGATAAATAGGAATCTTGAATTTGTATGCCTGGTTTTAATTTCGTGTACCATTGAACTGGTGTTCCATCGGAAGACGAACAATTAATAAGTAATCGTCCGCCAAGTTTTAATTGATTAATTGAAGAGAGAAATTCAATGTGAAGATCCGATGTTTGATCGAGAGGAAATCGTTGAGATTGAAGATCCGATGATTTCAAATAGAAATTCATTGATGAGATTTGAGTTTGATACGAAGATGTGCATTGATATTGACCGAAATTATGTCGATTAAGTCGATGAAAATAGAGAAATGAATGAGAAAAATTGCCTTGAATTTGATTTCCACGTTTTTTAAGCCAGAATTTCGATGCATAAGGATCTGAAACAACATTTTTTGGAGGGGGAGGGAGTTCTTATTTTATGGATCAATTTTCCTACCAGAAGATATACATTCAATTAACAACCGTCCACCTAGATAATAGTCTTTTCGAGATGAATAGATTTGATACGAAGCTGTCGTTTCGACATTCTTCAACAAATCATTCGGCATGAAATCAATCGATTGTGTCAGACGTTTTTTCTCGTATAGAATTGAACATGTATATGTTCCTAAATTCGTTCGATTAAAATTCGAAATTATCAAACGACCATCATCGGTCACGTGTGCATTTATAGGTAATAAACCCGATTGAAATGACCACGAAGCTTTGTTGAAAAGAAATCCATCGATATAACAATGAACTTCGACTTGTCGTCCGAGTTTAACTTCATGTAAAGGCGTTACTAATTGAACATGAATTTCCGGTATTTTAACTAAATGAAAGATTTTGATTGAGTTCAATAAGAGCAAACGAAAAAAAAACTAACTCAATCTATCATCGATCGTACTTTTTCGTTGATTATGTCTTAAACTTCGTTCCATTTCATTAATAGATACTTTCGCAATTAATTCACTTTCAGAAAAACGTTCGATACGAATCATTTTTCGAAAGACTTTACCATCGGTAGTTTTAGCATGACAAATAAAACGTCGATTAATATCTTCTACTCGAACATTAACTAAATATGGATTATCATATTTTCGACGATGATTTATTGTTGACCACCAAATTTCATTCGATTCTGGATATTGACAATTCAAATTAATGACACTATCGATTGGAAAGACATTATTTGGTTCGATATCGATAGTGAAACCATCAACAATCGGTGGAACGACTTCAAGTGTAATACTTTCTGATGTCGAACCATATTCATTTGTAGCATGACATGTATACGTTCCACTATGTTCGTATTCGAGAGGTGTATTCAATGGGAAAAGTGTATGACTCTTCGAGATTACTGAATCATCCTGAAAATGTACAGAATCTGTACGACTCCATGACATATCCAATGCAGTAGTTGGATTTTGATTCAAACATTCGATCATTTGAGTAGAATGAAGTGCAATTTGTAGATTACCATCGACCGATCGAGGTGTAATAACAATCGATGGAGGTGAATTTCTTTCAATCAATTCAAGTGTTATTATTTCTTCTTCGAATGCAACACGATTCTGTCCACGACAAACATATTCTCCAATATCAGATTCCGATATGGAATCAAATTCTAATATACCATTAGAATGTTGATTCGATACAGACAATAATATTATCTCCTTTCTAAATCAATATTTCAAAAATAGAATTCAACATCTGCACGATCAATCAGAGAAGTGACAAGACGAAGAAGAAAAAGAGCAAACGATGCAATTCTACACACCTAAACCAGCTGATAATTGTTGAATCAGTTTCATATGGATCGAAACATCTTATACGCAAATTGTCTCCTTTTGATACGCGAATATGTGATGCTGGTTCAATTAATAATTTCGGTTTACGAAGAATAACTAAATGAACCGATAAAATAGCTCGATATTTTATGTGTACATGTAAATACAAACTACTTGTTCTATTCTAATGCAATGTCTAAATCTATCTATCAATCAATCTATCTCTATTTGGATTATACTACATATGCAATGTGTTTAATTTTAGATAGATCTTGTTTATAAAGTTAGTCCAAAAAAACAGATACAAACAATAACAGTAGTAGTCATATTAGTAGCAAATAATATTATTAGCAAATGAGCAAGAGAGAAAACACCGTTGGGCAATTGTAGCATAAAAAGACAAAAAGAACGAATTTCAATGAAAGGAAAATGAGAGAAAGAGAGAGAGAGAGAGAGAATAGATTGACACTGTGTTACAGTTACAAACACAAATAATTATAATAGTAGTAGTATTAATAATAATTAAAAAGAAGAGGATAATTGAATATGCACACAAACTGATATATAAAAAAGGAGGAGAAAAAAAGATGAATCTAACTAATCTAAAACACGTTGATCAAATTGAGAATAAACTACAAAGCCAAAGAAAGAGAGAATAGTTTATTGAAATTGAGCATGAAATAATAAAAACCTAGTTTTACGAAAATAGAATACCAAATCAAATCAAACGACAAATAAAGAAAAAAAAAGAGAGAAAAAGAAAAATGTAAAGAATAAGTTGTTGTTCAGTTGATATTGACTAGTGTGGATTAATAGTCACACAAGTATATATCTATCTACGAGCGTCGTTTCTTTTTCTTCTTACTCGACTCATCTCCTCCACGAATATTGACCGGTGCATACGCGTAGACTGGTTGAGCGTTGCCAGGAACATCGACTTGACATTGCAAGTACATTTGTTCAGCGGGTGAGTCATGTGTTGGACTTATGATGACATTGTTTCCTTCTTGCTGCAAAAAAATAAAAACAAACACATGTAAATATTCAATTCTCATTTTTAGTTTTAGTTTTTCTTCTCTACATACACGAATATAGTCTGGAAGACTGGTATCATGAGCGTATTTGCCCCATTTAACTGTATATTGTTGTGTACCTTTGACAACGCATGCAATAGTAGCTGTTTGACCTTGAGCAACAGTGGCTTCGCTAGGTTCAGCTGAAACTTCGACATAGGCACCTTGTTGACCATATTCCTGACCGCCTTGTTGACCGTATCCATGAGCACCACTTT
>ERZ778027.377-NODE-377-length-111260-cov-11.151711_pt1 | contig 111260 bp, 108 predicted proteins | sample MGYA00375757_ERZ778027 | MGnify/ENA primary metagenome ERZ778027 (study PRJEB29350, sample SAMN05389817) | bioreactor metagenome | isolation source: Ammonium sulfate bioreactor | place: South Africa: University of Cape Town | collected 2014-02-18 ...
TTTTTTTTGTACAATCAAGGGTATTTCGAATGCAATTGCATCGGCGAATGGCAAAGGAAAACAAGTCAATAAAATGAAATTTCGGTTTGACCCGTTTGCGTTGGGTACTTGTTGAATATTAAGACAATAAGTCAGCCATTTCGACATAGAGAAACATGGAAATTTTTTAACACAACTGATTTTGTCTTCTATCGGAAAGAGAGCGAGCGAGAGAGAGACAAGACAAAAAGAGAAATATTATTTCATTGGCTACAATAGAGGTCACTGCAACGCAAGTCAATGACATTCTTTCGATGAAATTCACTGAACATTTCCGTTGACAAGTTGAGATTTTCAATGAAAAAAAATGTTCGATGAAAATTTAATTCAATTATGAAATAAATGACAATAAAAAACAATCGATTCAATGATTCATAGTTGTCATTGGTCGATTATCGAGCAATGATCATGTCGAATTTGTCTTCCTTCATTCACGCACACGCACAAATTGTTTTCTTATTTTTGTTTATTTTTTCTCTGATGAATTGGGTTTGATTTTGATTTGATTTCAGATAAGAACAGTCCATCAATATGCCTAAAGTCGTTCAAGCACGAGAGAAAGCCGTAAGCGTTCGTTTTTCGATATTTTTGTTTGTTCTATCGACGCATTTCTAGTTGCAACCGATCGGCTTTCGTAGTCAACCAATTCTTATCGATGGTCGTGGTCATTTAATCGGTCGTCTTGCTGCAACAGTCGCTAAAACCATCTTACAAGGTCATAATGTTGTTGTTGTTCGATGTGAAGGTTTGAATTTTAGCGGTTCACTCTACCGTAATAAATTGAAATACTTGGAATTCCTTCGTAAACGTTGCAATATCAATCCATCACGAGGTCCATTTCATTTTCGTGCTCCATCGAAAATCTTCAAACGAATCGTACGCGGCATGGTACCACATAAAACTGAACGTGGTAAACAATCGCTCGTACGTTTGCAAACATTCGAAGGCATTCCAACGCCGTACGATAAACAGAAACGTTTGATCGTACCGAGTTCGTTACGAACACTTCGTTTGAAACCACGTCGACGTTTTACGGAACTCGGTCGTTTGTCGAGTGAAGTCGGCTGGCAATATCGAACTGTTGTTGCGACATTAGAAAAGAAACGTCAAATCAAAGCGAAACATTATCATCTACGACAACGAGAATTGCAAAAATTGAAAACCAAAGCATCACAATCAATCGTTGGTAAACCACAAGTTGCCAAACAACTTGCTCTACTTCAAAAATATGGTTATCAATCATAGAGAAGAATCGAATTTCTATTTTTTCTTGTTGTTACTGTTGTTGTTTTTTGTCATTTTGTTAAACAAATAGAACAACAACGTTCGAATATAAAGAGAAAACAAAAGAATTTGACAAAATAAATCTTCATTGAATATGACGATTAATCATTTGTTTATTATAGATTTTAGTTGTTTGATTAAAAAAAACATACTAACATTCGGTGATGGAAACAACTGACTGTTTTTTCCCTCTTATTTCCATTCTAACATAAAACCACACACACACACACACTAATCAAATCTACTGTATGTATTAGATAATTTGTTTCTTTTGTTTTTGTTGTTCGTCTTGATTGAATTTAGTTGCATGTTCGTATAAAATTAGATCAATCCATTCTTGTTCTATGCTCGATAAAAATAGATGATGTCTTGTTGAAAGATTTGTCTGTGTTATTGGTTAACCTTTTCATCGATATATCAAGGTCAGAATCTTGTATCCAAAGGGAAAAAGAAGCAAAGGATTAGATTTGATTTGATTATTAGTATTAGTATTATTATTGTTTCGCTTTGAATGAATGAATGAATGAATGTTGTGTTGATTCTAATCAACTATGGTTTCATCATCAATTTTATGTTTGCATACTACGATCAGCTAAGTTTTCAACACTTGTGTCGTCTCTCTCTCGTTCTCTGTTGATAGAATGAATGGTTGTTATCACCAGCGATTTCGTTTTGATCTCATTGGCCTAAGTTTAGAGTGCGTCTGCAGCATTAGTCTTTTTTTTTTCTTCTTTTTCTTGTTTGTCCGTCTCGTCGATATATGGAGAGAGTGGGTCATATATCCTCTTCTTCTCTATCTGCACGTGTGCATATGACTGGCACTGTTCTCTCTTTAAAAATGATTGAACGAGGCCATAGCATAGAACGATCAATCGAATAGAAAGAACACAGCATACATGTAGGTTTCTTTTCTCGTTTTTCTTTTTCTTCTTTCTAACAAACGATGTGTGCGTGTGTGTGTGTGTCTGCCATTGAAAATGCAAACGAAACGAACGATTAAATCGGCAAGTGTTTGTAAGTAACCGATTTAATTCGAAGTAAAAATAAATACGTCTATGAACGATCGTGCTTGTTTAACTTGTTCCATGGTGCCAACTGTGACCATGAAATTTGTTGATTATACATTCAAGGCTTTTATGTTTTCTTTCTTTTTTCATTCTTCAGATTGACGATGGAGATAGTAGTCGATGAAGAAGATAATATGAATAATAATAATAATATATTCAATGAAATCGATGATGAAGATTGGATCTTAGAAAAGCCCATATCGGTATTTGCATTGGATCCAGCTGATCGACGTGTTTTAAAAGTCGCTGATCAACGTGATGCCGTGCAAAAGAAAACATTTACGAAATGGATTAATTTTCATTTATCAAAACGAGAATGTCTTCATGTTGAAGATTTATTTCTTGATTTACGCGATGGACATATACTTATTTCTTTATTAGAATTATTTACTAATCAAACAATTGTAAAAAACGACGAATTATTTAATTTGAATTGAAGTTTTTCTTTTGTTTTCTAGTCTCGCGCAAAAGGAACATCAAAATTTCATGCCTTACAAAATATTGAACAGTGTCTTCAATGTCTCGAACAAGATCATAATGTAATTAGTTTATCCAAAAACTAATCGATATCCATCGATTTTCTTTTCTAGATTCGTTTGGTGAATATTCGTCCCGAAGAATTAGTAAACGGCAATCCAAAATTAACTCTCGGTCTTATCTGGCGAATAATTCTTCATTTTCAAGTAAAAAACAAAACATTGAATATGTGTATTTAAAAAAATGTTTTTCCTCTTTGTAAAATCTAGTTTTCTGATATTAATTTACCACTTATCGAAGAAAACATTCCAGTAGAAATCAAACAAATAATACCATCATTATCAATCTCTGAACAAAAATCTCAAGAAATCTCAACAAAATCAAGTACACAACGTAAATCATCGATTGATCAAATCTCATCGAACTATCGTCACATGCTACTGATTTGGGCTCGTCAACAGTGTCAAGGTTATCCAGGTATTTATATCAATGATTTCACCAATTCATGGCGAAATGGACGAGCTTTTCTCGCGATACTTCATCGACATAAGTATATTGCAACTCAATTCTTTTCTCTTTTTTTTTTAATCAATTCTATTTGTTCTATTTCAAGTCCTAAATCAATCAATATCAAAGAGATCTATAATAAATCCAATCGAGAAAATCTCGCACAAGCATTTGATTTCGCACAGAAACGCTATGGCATAATGCAATTAATCGATCCCGAAGGTATTCACATTGATCATCATCGATTCACAAAAGCATTGTTTTGCTTTCTCTAGATGTTGACACGGACGAACCTGATGAGAAGAGTATTTTATTATATATTGCACATTTATATAAAGTTTGTTCGACTTTACCCGTTCATCCATTTCAAGAAGAACATGATCGAGTATTGACATCGCTTTGATACGACGTATTTGTCATTGATTGATTGTTTTTGCTTTTTAAAGATTCAATTACAAGGTGAATTAACACAGGAATATACGAATCTTGCGTCGGATCTATTGAAATGGATCAAAACCAAATTGGATTTTCTCAATAGTGAAATGAAATTTAAGAATTTAAAAGATATTGAAATGTATGATAATGTTCTCTATGTTATTCGACATGATGAAATGAAAGAATATTTGAATGTTCTTCATCGAATGCGATCAATCGATGCTGAATATGAAACATTACAATTGAATGAAAGTCTTCAGCCCGATATGGAATCGATAAATTTAGCTTGGAATAAATTTGAATTGACATTAGAACGTGTCGAGAATGATTTCAAACGATTTCGACAACAATACGAACGAAATCGAGTTCATTTCGAGAATGATTTAGATTTAATTGAACGTGATATTGCAACGATCGAACGAGTTGTACAAATAAAAGTAATTTCAAACAAACAAAGTTGTTGTTGTTGTTTTTTTTCTAATTTTTTTTTATTTTTGAAGTCAAAACAAATCGATCATGTCTCAACAATCAATCAATTAAATCAAATTCAAATGACACTTGATGAAATGCTAACTGATTGTCAGAATTTATCTTTACCCTACGAACAAGTTCATTCAGCACTTGAACGTCTCGAACAATTAAATCAACGTGCTGATCAACTCTATTTACAGTTCAATTCGAATTCATCAAAACGACAAGTAGGTTATGCAAATCAATTCATATATATATAAATATATATATTATTCGTGTTAATTGACGAGAATAAGTAGAAATTTCGTTTGTTCTTCTTCTCGTATGAGCCGACATCTAGTATTTTTCTTCGTCTACAATTCTCGCTTATTACGATTCAATTTGTCGTATATGTTTGATATTCATCGCTTGTCTTCTCTCTCGTTTTATTTTCAATTACCTAACTCATTTAAATTTACAAAAAAGAAAATCTAAATGTATCTTTTGCAAAAAAAATGACAGCGATGATCACTCCGAAGCAATATCAGTCGTTTGCAGACTATTTCCAAGTAAGACACGACGTCTCGTTCGTGGTTCGTTGATTCATTATCAACGATGACCCCGAGACTCGTACGCGTTAAATATTTCAAAAAAAAAGGAGAAACGAAGAAAAAAAAAATTTTTTTTTCTCGATCGAACATCATCCGTACCTAATGGAAATGAATGTGAAAATGACGAATCATTAATTATTTTTTCTTGCTTCTCGCATCAGTGCTCGGTTTGTGTTCGAGGAGTACTCAGATGTGATACATCAAAGACGAGGAAGAAAAAAAAGAAGAAATGATCGAGAATATTGTTAATTGTATTTCGTTTTTGTTTTAATTAGAATCGATTTACGAATCCATCGAGTGTTATCGAACAACTCGATGTTATTGTAACAGGTGATTATCGAAGAAATACTGAAGATATTCGAATGATGACCGGTAAATGATTTAGAAAAAAAAACGAAATTGATCGATTTAAGAATTTATTTTAATTAGATTCTCAACGTACAAATAATAACAACGAGACGAAATCTCATCTTCTCGTTGATGAACTTTATTTAATCGAAAAAAATCTTCAAACACTCGCTGATTTAATCCAACAACGTCTTACACGTTTATTACAAACAGGTTTACCGACATCAAATGAAGATCTCATTCGACTTAATCAAGAACATAAGGTTAGATTCAAAAACGCAACAAAAAAAAACTAAACGAAAACGAGCTTTATTTCTTCTATTGTGTGTATCTTTTCTTGTCCTTTTGTCTGATATATGTCTTTGTAAATATCCAAAGACAGAACTACCGATGTCAACTAATAGACACAGAAAAGAAACGACTATCGATAGACAGACGCGATATCATAATCGACAATAACAACTTACCAAAAAATAAGGAAAAAAAACTATCGTCGAGAATATAGAATACATAAAAACATTGTTGCCAATTCAATAAACGACAACAAGAACAACAACCGCTGTCGATCTTCTTCTTCTTCTCGTTATTTTTTATTCGCTTACTTGTGAAAAATACTAATCATGCAACGTTCGTATTCAGCTTCATCAGCTAATTATCAATCAATGTACCGTTTGCAACCGAAAACGGACTTCTATTCATCCGATTCGGATTCCTATCATCAAATGAATTTGCAACGAAATTCTTCATCAAGTAGTTTCTGCTCGTCAACATCAAGTTCGAGTGCAAATTACCGAATTCTACCCGTTCGTTATTCATCAACAGAAAGAACTCTTCATAAACCACCAACAATCACATCGAATCAACATGGTATCAATGTTCGAATCGAATTCGAACGTCCATCGAAATCATCTCAATATCATCGACGAAATCGACGTGAACATAAAGATGAATACGAACATCACCGAAAACGACACATGTCCAAACATCAACAACAATACGGTTCGTGTCCAATATTAAATCAAACGACAACGATTCCACGGCAATCGAATATAAAATATATCGAAACACGTTCGATTATACGTGGTTATTCGTACGAACATTTAAACAAACCATCCCATTCGAGTACATTAATTATTCGTCATCAATCATTGCCGAAATCGTCGTCGACATCTCGAATAGGCCAAACACGTATCAAACATATTCCACTCGATCTACAATCGATGTACAAACCGATTACAGCACGAGTTATCCGAGAAGAAGAGGAATGCATTGAGAAGATTTGCTTTTTTTTTCTTGTTTCTACAATCGAAAAATCAAAATGGATTTGTTTTGTTATATTTGAGATTTTTATTTTGTTTTTCAGGACTTCGAAAATGATCTTCTTTCACAAGCAAGTCGAATTCAAGATATACGAAATATCGTTCGACAAGAATTGAATTCATCGTCACATCAAGAATTACGTTCATTAGTCAATCAAACTTCTGAACGCGTTCAAAATCTTTTTACTCAATCAAAAATCTATTCCGAAAAGTTTGTTTCGAGACGAAACAACAACCAAGATTTTCATTTTTTATTCAGATTGGATATTGCTGATACGACATTGAGTCTCGTTACCGATCTTACATCTCATATAATCGAGCTTGAAACTCGTCTCGCATCTCATACGCCTCTCATTGACGATGAAATTTACATTCGTCGTCAACTTGATGATCTTAATGAACTTAACAATCAATTACAATCCATTGAGAAGCCCACGCAAGAACTTCTCAATCAAAGTAAACAACTAGGTAATGAGAGATTGATTCGTATTAGTGAACAATTGGCAACAAGATGGAAACATATTCAGACAGAAATCAATCAACGGTAGATTCAAAATTCAATTTCAACCAAACACAAAAACTTGATGAATGTTTAGAAATCGTGCGATTGCTCAAAGTCTTGAAACGTATAAATCTCTTATAAAACTATACGAACAAGAAGAAGGCGTTCTTGACAATATCGAAACTCGAATGGATTCTCTTGGACCCATTCCCACTGATGCCAAGAAACTTCAGCAAATGGGCAAACCTGTTTCTGTAGGATTTTAGTTTTGAATTCTTAGCGTTTCGAATCGATGTTGTTTCATTCAGGATCTATTCAATGAAATTCTTTCTCGTGCACAAACAATTGAGCACGTGAATGATGTTGCCGTGAAATTTATCGAAGAAACAAAGGTAAAACTATCACAAACGCTTGCTTTGTCTCAGCGAAAAAAAAAACAACAAACTTTTGCTATTCAAACAAAAAAAAACGTTCGCCACCCTGAGTATAGGTTCAGGTTGTTTGTGTGTATGTTTTGGTTTGTTTTGCTTGAGCATGTTTGAACCAATCAATTTTCTAATGCTTGATATGCGCACTTACACAAAGTACTAGTACTAGGAAAACGAGAGAGAGAGAGAGAGAGATTTATCTTTTCTTGAAAATATTCTTTTAAAATTTCAATGTCATGCACAACGAAACATATGTGTAGATGCATGACAAAAATTTAAAGCGTTTTCGAGTATTCTTACGCGATATACATCCAAGTCTTGATGCGTCAATATCAATTACACGACGACAATATCCAAACAATTTACAACGAGCATCGAGAGCGATTTTACATCGAATTGAAACTTTCGACAAGTAGGATGATGATGATCGAGACAAAAATCAAATTAAATATCGATTTTATATTTTATTTTTGATTTAGACGTTATGCGGATCTTTTAGCCAGAATAGAAGAATACACACGATTATTTATCAGAAATCATAATACCACCGGACATGTAATCGTTTCTAGTTTTTGTTCGAAAAATGATCTAGTACGTTTCCTTGTTTCTAGACGATCTTTTTACCACTCGATTCAGCATCGACAATCGTCCATCTCTATCGTAGTACAATCGCTTCACGATACAATCTTACATTGCAAACACTATTATCATCCGACGATGATGATAATGATAATAATAATAATAATAATAACAGCGCTCATCATCGTCGACAGAATAAATCAGGTATGAATAGCCTTCGACCGATCTCTCTTTCATTGAACAGTATAATTAGAGGATAAACGAATATATATTCTTTCATAATGATCAAGGTTACATATGACAAGCATATTTCGTTCATTTTCTTTCTTTATGATTATATGCACACTATCAAGGTTGAGAACGTCAATGGTGTTAGAGTTGGTCTATTACTTTTGACCTTGTTCATCGCTCTTTCTTCTTTTGCCTTCAGTTCTTTCTTTCTATTCAATGAAAGAAAACGATCTGATTCCAAAAATAAATTAATTTCTATCTAATGATGATCAGTAGAAATTCGTAATGCAAAACAGCTGATAACAAACATGTTTTATATTTTCTCTCGAGTGTTTACAGCTAGTTAGGCCTTTTACTCATTAATACAAACGATAATATCTCTCCAATTTATCTTCCTATCGATGACATTTTGTGCCTGTTTTTTTCTTCTCTCTCTCTCTCTTTGAATGTTGATGACAACAGAGGGCTTTTTTTGTCTTTCTTTTCTGATATTGATTCTAATCAAGGAGAGAGAGAGAGAGAGAGAGAGAAAGAGAAACGAACGGTAAAATTTGAATGAAAAAAATAATAATAGTTAAAGGTGAACCGGACGACGACAGCATATTCATTCCGGTCGACTAATTGTTGTCTTTTTCTTTTCATTTTTTTGGTCACGCTTGCTTGACGTTAATAGTAAAGAAAAGGAAAAAAGCGTGCACGAGAGAAAATGCTCTGACTGGTGTCATACGTCGTCAAACTCCAACCTCTCATCTATTGTGTATCAATACATACATACATACATACATACATAGCTACCTACGTTTATCTATATACGTTGATATGTATGTATACGAATCAAGGACTATAATGAGATAGATGTGCGATCACGATATTAACGAAGATCTAATCTCTTTTCTCTTTTCGCTTGTCGTATATGTATGCATGTATGTATACGTGGCTCTGAGCCAGCTAGTTTACTCATTTTATATTGAGAAGCGAGACAGAACAGTTGTGAATGCATACGAATGAGTATGGATGATGTTTTGTGAAGAAAGAGAGCGACAGAGAATATGAGTGTGAAAGCCGTAAAAATCTTTTGAATAAGACCGACCGACCGACCGACAGTTTATATACTTTTGTTATTTTCATTTTCTCTTCGTCCCTTGAGCTTCGTTTATTCTACTAAAATCTCTATGATTCATCTTCATCTACCGAAGTCTGTAGGGTTCGAAATGTTTCAAGTGAAGAACAAACATCTAATACATATTCATGATGACGTCACACAAGCTGTTGTCCCACATTTTTCATTTATTCTTCTTCTTTCATTTTCTCGTTTGTTAGGTTTCATTGATTCATCACGTGGAAAGGTCACTGTCGAACACAATCCATCACGATCACCATCATCATCATCATCTACATCAATCGACGGTTCGATTTCACTCGAAACAACTTATGTTCTACCGTCGATAGATAACGAATCAACTACAAATAAAAAAGTCCGATTTATTGTTCAAGAACAATCGTCAACAAATGGAAATCTAATTTCAACCCATTCGAAATTCAACGAAATGACACAACAAAAAAATCTCTCATTCGTCGATGCGGTCAACAGCAAACATCTCGATTTGTCAACGGGCCTGTTCTCTTCGTCAACTTTGTCTTCGTCGACAATAAATTCGCCCGCGTCTTCACCGGCACATACGACCGTTTCTATTTCACCCGTTGGCGCAGACTCAACATCATCGGCGGCGATCACATTGAAAGCGGCGATCGATGCAAATATTCTAGACGCATATAGCGCCTACGTTGTCGATACGGTCGATCAACGGTAAGCAATCAGAATCGAATGAAAAGAAAAGAAACAAGCGAAACCACAAACATTCGCTTTTCTTTTCTTACTAATAGTATTTTCTTAACCTGTCTGCATCGACCAAAAACAAAACCATTAGATTTGTCGTATCTTCTTCGATTCATTTAATTTGATCGATGTAATTCAATATTGTGAAAAAGAAACGAGAGAGAGAGAATGTCCAATCATATATCTATCTTAGGATAACAAAAAAAAGTGGTTGACGAAGAGACGAAAGTTGATACATGATTCAATAAATAAGAGTATCTCACCTTTCATCATTTTTCTTTCTTTCTTCTGCATACGTCCATTGAGTAAATATAAATTATATACGACATATTTGACAAAAACATAAAAAAAAAACGAAACGAGAACGTATTTGTTTTTTACTTATTTTACATTTCATCGAAACGAAACAATTCTCATTTGTTGTTCTTTTTTTTTCTTTCGTTTGTTTAATAGCAATTACGATCTACGTACTGCGTATTCTCGTGGTTTAATATCATCATCGACACATCAAATACTTGATCGTGCTCGAAATCAATCATTAACTCTAGCTGATGCATTAAAAATGGGTATTTTAAAAGTTGGTGAGCCTCAATCATATAATATGATATCAAAAACGGAATCACTTGTCATCTCAAGTGTTCTCGATCAAAGCACAAATACATATATCGATCCCAATACAGCTATACGAAAGAAAATTCTCGATCCATATCATGGTTCATATTTGAATAATCTAACACAGGAAACAATATCGATCGATGATGCGATGAATAGAAATTTCATTCTTGTTCATCCTCAATCAACAAATCCACCACGAAATCAACAAAATGATAAATATGTTATCTCAACATCATTGATCCGAGAAACACGTTCGTTTCATCTGTTAGGCGTTCGAGATTATCGTAGTAATAGGGAATTATCGGTTCAAGAAGCTATACGTTTAGGTATATTGGATAAAAAAAATGGACAATATATCAATCAACGAACTGGTCAAGTTTTATCAATATCCGAAGCGATCAGTCAAGGACATATACGTGCTCAAGCATTGCCAGTTGATTCATCGGCAGACACAAATACAAATGCAAATGCAAATCAAGATACAAGTTCAACAACAAAAGTTAAGCGTGGAACAGTCAAAGAAACGAAAACTTATACACTTAAAAGTGCAATTCATCCTCGAACGCAACAAGAAATCTCGATTCGACAAGCAGTTGAAGAAGGTATTATCGATCATGGACGAGGTTTCTATGTGAATACGGTCACTGGTGAAACATTACCAATTAGTGTGGCCATCGAACGTGGTTTAATATTTACTGAATTAGTTGATCAACATGCACGACGAACAACAAGAACGTTAATTATTGAACATGTTGTTGATGCAGTGACTAGACAACGTTTAGGTGTAACTGAAGCTATTCGCACGGGTTTACTTAATTCAACAATAACAGCATATAATCATCCTGTTGATCAACGACAAATAACAATCGCTGATGCCTTTCAACAAGGTTTAATTTTAGGTCAATTAGTCGATCAAAATCCATCGACATTCATTACTGATCAACGTCAACAAAATTTCTATTTAATCACACATATTACAGATCTACGTACGAATCGAGTTTTCACACTTCAAGAAGGTATTCAACAACGATTATTCGATCGTCAACGTGGTGTTTATATAAATCCATTAACCAATGCTGAGATTAGCATCAACGAAGGTATTAAACGTGGTATCATTCAAGTTCAAGCTGTTTCAGCACAAATCTCCGATCAAACAAGTAGTCGTTCAGCTGTTTCCGTTCATGTACAACCATCTCAACCACAAGGACCAGCACGTATGAAAGCCACATCGTCCGATGGTCGAACTTTAGTCCGAGAACAAGAAATCATCGAAGTTGAATCAGGTCCACGAACATCACGAAATCGTCGACATCATCGTAAATATTCCGATGAAGAAATCATCGAAGAACGAACAACAAATGTCGTCGACAAAGAAATCTACATTCGTGGCCGTTCAAACGAACGACCAAAACCACAGAAACCTGTCCATTCGGGTTCGGATCGAAATCAACAGGATTTTCTCGATTTTCATCAAGAACATATCGTCATTCACGAAACACTTCCAGGCGAATTTGAACGACCTAAACCTGTGCCATTGCCGAAACCGAAAATCACACGAGATGAATCAGGTAGTTTCTCACGAACACATATCGAACAAACGCAAACAACTCAACAACCACAACGGCCAGATCATTCACAAGATGATCAACAACATCAATCATGGACTGAAGAAGAATGGGAACAATGGAATGCGACACTTATGATCAAAGATAAACCCTATCGAATCGTTTGGGTTATGAATACAGCTACAGGCGATCGATTACCATTGCAAAATGCTCATCAGCACGGTCTCGTTGATACGAAACAACGTCTATTTTTCGATGAAAAACTAAATCGTCAACCGTATTCATTCGAACGAGCTGTTGAATTAGGTTACATGGGCATTGAACCCGATACAGCATCGTTTCCGATTCGTGTCGATGGTATCGATTATATGATACATTGGGTATTAGATTCATCGACAAAACGACGAATCTTCCCGCGACAAGCCATTGCTAAAGGTTTTCTCAATCGACAAAATGGCCGTTATATGAATCCATACAATCAAGCCGGAGTCTCACTACACGAAGCCGTACATTTGAAATTCGTTGGCGCAACTGAATATGGTTCGACAAGTGATTCAATCACTATAACCGTCAATGGACAACCATACACCATCAAATGGGTCTATGATTTAAGTCATATGAAGAAATTTCTACCACGCGATGCCCTACGATTAGGTTTAATCGATTTACAATTAAATGAATATCGTAATTTGGGTACCAATGATATTATGACCATCTACGAAGCGATACAAGCTGGTCACATACGTTGTACAGATGATGATTCCGAATCGGATAGTAGTGTTCGATTACCATCGAATATTTCCGTTGATGAAGATGAATTAACAATCGCAACTAAAACTGCGACATATGTCATTACTGCTGTTATTCATCCGTCGACACAAAAAGAAATCAAAGTATCTGAAGCTATTGATTTGGGTATACTTGATAAAGATACAGGTAAGCACGAATCTCAAATGAATTCCTTGTTGTTTCAATCGAGATTGTTTTTCTTAATTCCAAAAATCTTAGTCCGAAAACTCAATTTGGAAATCAGTAGGTTTCTTTATATCTATTCATGCTTTCATTCGGTATTATGTATTGCACATATGAAAGTCGTTGTTTTTTTTTTGTTTATTCGTGTATATATTTATGGTGATTGTAAATCGACGCACTGCATAGAAAAAGTCACTGATTTATAATTAAGTTTTTCGATGAAAATGAGGGGAAAAAAATTCCGAACACTCAAGTTTTTTCGACGTAATTATTTCCGACGGTCATACTAACGATCGAAACGAAGCTATTTTCGATATTTTTGAACCAAAAAAAAAACACACACACACACACAACTGAAATACGCTTATTTATTCGATGTTTTCTATTTTGCTTTTTGTAGGTAGTTATCGTGATTTAGCTACGAATGCTCAATATGAACTATCGGAAGCCATTAACGAAGGTTTAGTTTATGCAACAATTATTGAAACCAAAGAAGATACAGAAATGATGACATCGGATGTACAAGAAATTATTAAGAAATTTATTGTTAAAAGTGTTGCACTTGATAGTGATTCACGAGAGAAAATTGGCGGTCTCGAAGCACAAGCTGTTGGTATTCTTAATTATGCTCAAGGTGTTTATAATGATCGTAAATATGGTCTTAAAATTCCACTTGAAAAAGCCATTGAAAATAAATTACTCGATGTTGAACTTGTTAGTCAAAAGAAATTCGAAGAATATGATTTAGAATTAATCACAGATACGATCACAGAAAAACGTATAACTCTTTATAAAATTCATGGCGTTCAAAATAATGAACTTGGCAAAATGGAATCAGGCGCTGTCGCTGTCAAAAATCAAATGATTGATACGGAGAATAAGACCTATACGGATTTGCGAACGGGCGAATCAATGTCAATTCAAGAAGCTATCAATCGAAATCTAATTCAAGCTGAAATCAGTGAACATGTCGAACGAAAACCATTGGGTTTATCAATGCAAAATGCTATTCGATTAGGTTTTTATGTTGCTGAAACTGGTATGTTTCATGATCCAGCGACGGAACAATATATGACATTAATGGAAGCCATTGAACGTGGTCATATACACGTGAATGGTGTGGCATTTGCCGATAGTGAACAAGGACCGATAACACTTTATGATGCATTTGGACTTGGCTTAGTTAATCGTCGTGAAGGCGGCCGATTGAATCGAGCGAAAATGAATTTATATCGAGCGAAATTAGTCGAACCAGGTCTACATCGTATGAATGTTGAAGACGCTATACGATGCGGTTTATTAAATCTTCGTACAGGTCTTTACAAACATCCACATAGTGGTGAACAATTAAATCTTAAGAAAGCTATACAACGTGGTTTAATCGATGGTCAAAGTACAATCATTGAAAATCCATCAACGGGCCGTTTTATGACATTAACCGATGCATTAGATGGCATTCACATTGAACAAGACGGACAAGTTGTTGATTCACATTCGAATAAAGTCATAACAACATTAGAAACAGCTTATAATCATCGAAAATTATTCTCACAATTCGATGTCAATGCTGGTGAAGTTTTCATTCCAGCACAAAACGAATCTGTCGGCTTCGAAAAGGCCGTACGACGAAATCTCATCGATCAAAATCGTATTAAACTATTCGATCCCAAAACCAATCGAGAATACAACATTCAAGATGCCATCGAACGTGGCCTAGTCGAACATGACTCAGGTCTCATTTTTGATTCACATACACGAACAAAATACTCAATTCGTGAAGCTATTCGTCATGGTATCGTTGCTATTGTTGGTGCACCACTCGTGCCCATCAAAGCCGATCATGAAACAGTTGCAGCTAAGATTACATCACGACGTCGTCGACGACATTCATTAGCTAAAAGTTCATTACATTTCGATTATAATAGCGCACCGGATTCGGCCGATGAAGATTCACATGGAAGTGGTGGTTGGCATTTTGTTACATCGAAACAACAAGCGTTGAGTCCGTTGGGTAATGACGGTAGACTAAGTTTACGACGACGAACAGGATCGAGTCCATCGGGAAATAATAGACATCGTACTACTTGTCGGGATGTGGACTGGAAAGCCGAACGGATACATGGCAATGATGATGATGATGATGATAACGATAAATTCGGCAGTTGGAAACGAAATGGTGGTGGTGGTGGTGGAAATGGATTCTATTCGAGTGTAAGAACAACAACAACCACAACACAAAATAATAATAATAATCATTCACATAATGGTCGAAATGGCTTTCAACAAAAACGTAAATATAGAATTTTAAAACAACAAAGTACAAATATTAAAATGAATTGATTTCGTTTAGAACAAACAGTTTCATCAACAAATCTCGATATCAAGGTAAGCGCTTTTGATTGATAAAAAATAATCCTAAAATCAAACCACGCCATTTGTGCTCTAAACCAATTTGCTTACTTGATTTGACTTCTGATTTTCTACTTGCGTGTGTTTCTTTTAATCATCTTCTTTCTCACGTTTGTTTTCTCTATTTTAAAACCAAAATCAACATTTTGCACGCTCTTTCTTTTCTACTTTGGTTTGTTTCATTAATTGTACACTTCTATTCATGCGTTTATATTTATCACTGAGTGTCAAAACTCATATATTCGCACATCTACTGCATGTTAATCCAGTTTGCATCGCTCGCATATGTGCTCCAACAATATTCAACTTCTAAAATTGACCATGAACAACAATGTGAGTTGATATTCTTGGTAATGGTGATCGGTGTGCAATTGTCTCTTGATTTTGCATGTTAATAACGCTTGATTTTCTGACATAATTATATACAAATAAAAAGAAAAACGACAAAATCTTCTTTGTTCTTTCTAGGTGAGTTCGGTGGCATCCATCGTCCGTCTGCTTGATGACTATGATCAGATTCTACATCTGATTATGCCTTCTTTTTCTTCTATGTTCTCTCTCTCGTATTACTTTTATTTATTGACACTTGTTCGTTATCTACCAACGACAACACATTCTATTTTCGTAAAATAAACATTAAATGTGTTCTCTTCTTCTTCTTCTTCTTCTTCTTCTTCTTCACAAGCATCTCTCTTAAACTAGACGAATTCTTTTCTTTTCTTTTGTTTGACATAAAAAAAACCTACTTAGAATCTCCTTTGACATGTTCTTGTTGTTATTTGTTACGTTCAAACGATTATCAAGCCTAGCGTTTTGTGCATAAACATTGTGGTCTTATTATTCTTTTTCTCTATCCTTTTTTTTGTATTCTTATTAAAAAAAAATCTCGATATGTTCCTTCTTCTTCTTCTCCTTTTAGTACTGTCTCTCTTTCTTTTTATTACAATTGTACACAAGAGTTCTTTTTTTACTTCATGCGCTGACTTATTATAAAAAAAAGAAACAAAAAGATCTTAAAACAAACGAAATTTTAGAGACAAGAAGATAATTTCGAAGAAAGGGGAAATTGAACGAAAACAAAACATCAGATTTATTTATTTAATTTCAACTTTAAACGAGAGAAAGATATGAAAAAAATAAATGATTTATTTATTTTTCTTTTTTTTTTCTTCTTGTTTTTATGTTGGGGAAAAAACAGATCTTCTATTTGAACATAAAACTACTCGAATACATTTCCCATCCAGTTCCTCGTCCCTTTTTTCGAATCTTCTTGTCTCTATGTTTGTTTTTTTTTCTTTTTACTCTCTCTCTCTCTCTCACGATAAGTCATTCACAATGCACGTTTTCAAAAAACAAAAATGCTTGGCAGCGTGTGTATTTAGCTTATTTAGTTTAGCTTCAGCGTGTGGCATGATATATATTCTCTTATATACATATATATATATATATATACACTTTTCATATATTTTGTCTGATAAAAAATGCCAACTTCACAGAGAAAAAACGTTGAATTCGAAAATTGACGAAGAATATGTTTCCATTTTTCAGGAGTCAACTCCGAAACCGAAAGACGAACTTGTTCAACAGACAAGTCAATTGTCATTTTTTGCTTCTTCCAATCCACAAGTGTCACATGAACGTTCATATTCATCGAAAACAGCCGATGAAGACGATGAATTCATACCTCCATCAACAGCAACAACAGCAGATACAATTTCTGAAAAAATCGTAAAATCAAAATCGAATTCTATCGTTCAAGATCATAGTGTTTTCTTGTTTTCAGAACGATGATGATAATCAAGTCATTGTCGACATGCATAATGTTGCCGGTCGATTAACATCATTACATGATCAATTAAATCAATATGTCTATTTGACTGATAATCTTTCGGAATTGAGAACCAATGTTCAACAGATAAAAACTTTACATTCCGATGTCGAAAAAGAAAAAGTCAATATCGATCAACTTGTCAATCGTGTTAATCAAATTAACCCGCAATTAGTTACATTAACTGAAGATTTAGAAGAAAAACGCGTTGAAGTAAATCAAAATATTTTTGAACGTTGTTTTTTTTGTTAAAACTGATCTCTTTGTTTGATATTTACGTAGATTTCGGATATCAACAGTGGTTTAAGTGAGATTATCGAACGATTCATAAGTGAAGTCGATCGATTCAATATCGAACAAACTCGTCTAACGAATTGGCTCGTCGAACATGATAAAATCATTCAAGAAAATCTTCAACTATCAACATTAGAATCTGACAATGAGAAATTCAACAATATTCTCAATCAAGCAATTCATCTCGAAAATGATCTTAAAACTCATCACGAACATTTACAAATTATTGATTCAATTGTTCGAGATTTCGAACAAGCTACAGGCAATACAGATGGTGGTAAATCAATTGATATTTATAAACAATTGCAAACCAATTTCGATCGTTTATCAACGGATTATTATGATTTTCTCAAACGTTGTAAACAAATATCCGATCAATGTGAACGATATTTACTAACATTTAATGAAGTCAAAACTTTAAATGAACAAATAACGACATCAATGAATGAATTCGATCGAAATCTCAATTCAACTGAGAAAACACAAATTGAAAAAGAAAATCAATTACAAGTTCTTCTTGTCAATGCTCAACAACATCTAGACAAACTCGGTCTACTTGCTACACATGAGCCAGCATCACCATCGCCAATAATGTCATCGAATAATCACATTCAAAATCAAATCAAAGAACATGTATGTCTAACCTTCGAAAGATGTCTCCTAAAGCCAGAACAAAAAAAGAGAAGAGAAACCGCATCTTTTCCTAAAAGAGAATATTGACTCATTAACATTGCTTTTCTTCTCCTATCTCGCAGACGACGAAGAAGAAGAAAAAACACGACGGTATTCGCTCTGTCCTTCTCAATGTTTTGCGATAGATATCATAATTTATGCATATTCGACTGTCGTCTTACATTTTACTTATTTTTTCTTCTAGTTATGTACAGTACTTGATACACACACACAACGATATAATGATGCTCAACAAGGTTTAATGCATAATTTTCAATTAATCGAACGTTACAATCACGAACGACAAACAATTAAAGAACGTATCGATGAATCGAAACATTGGCTAACATCATCGAGTCATTCATCGATATCCACCAAACCATTTTCACTAAATCGTTCGAAACTTGACGAACAAATCGTACAATTTCGACAATATCATGCACAATTACGTACACATCGTCATTCATTCGATTCAGATATCAATACGCCCATCAATCACGAAGAATTATTCGACGAATACGATCGAAATAATCTCGAACAACTTGCCGAACAATTTCATTTACTCGAACAACAAGCAAATAATTACAACGAACGTATCAATCGTTTTTCCACACGTTTAAATGAATTTCATCTTGAACATAGTCATTTAATTGATAATTATTCCAAACGTTTACGTCTCTACAAAGAACATATCGAACAAAATGATGATATCAATTTTTCAGCTCTACAATTATTATTAAATAACGATCGTGATTCACCGATTGATCATCAGTTCTATGAACAATTGATTCATGATTTACTTACGAGTGAACAACAAATTGAAGATCAACATGAACTCGAACAATATAAGATTCAAGTTGATGATTATCGAAAACAATACGATAAATTTCAAGAAGATCTTAAATCGATTCTTAATTATCGACAAGATATTTTAAATAAATACGAAACAAATAAAAGTCAAATTCAAGATTGGTTGAATACAACCGATCGTTTATTGAAACAATATCCAAATGATTTAACACTTGAATCATGTGAACAACTTCTACTTCAACATCAAAATCTTCCAATTGAACAATTGCAAACGTCCAATCAACAACTAATTCAATTCTATTCATCAATAAATCTTTTACATTTATATGAACAATTAAAATTAGACGTGAATTCCAATAAACATTCGAATACAACGATGATCTTTCAAAAACAAACCGATGATTTAGTTGAAAATCATCGATTAATGAAAGAAAAAATTCTTCAATATATGGAAATACTCAAACAAATTCAACAAAAACTATCGAAATATCAATTAGCTAAACAAACAGCTGAGAAATCACTTGAAAAAGCTAAAGAATTAGTTACACTCGAAGAAAATACGATTCTACCATTAGATAATCAACAAATCGAAGTTCTACTCGAAAAATATAAACATATTGCCGAACAATTCAAACAAATGTCACCAACAATCGATGAATATAAAACAGCTGGTTTACATTTAATCGATACAGCTGAACGATATATTGACATCGAACAATATCAAAATGAATTGACATCGATTGATAAATCTTGGTCGGAATATGTTGAATATATTCTCGATACACTTGATTATATTCAATTACATCAAGAAGAATTACGTGAATTTCAACAATTATCAAATGATTTAACACAGAAATTAACTGAGAAGATCGAACAAATCGATCAAGTTAATGATGAACAAATGACTCAAGTTCGACAAGATCTTGAAAAATTCTACGAACAAGTCGAATTAATGAATCAAAAAGGTGAATTTCTCTTGCAAAGTTCAGCAATTAATCTTCAAGATGATCAAGAAAATCCAATTGAAAAAGTTCTCGAAACAATCAACAAAGTCTACGATAGTTTAACAATGAAATGTCATGTTCCAATTGAACCAACAGACAATGAACAAATCGTTTCACATCATACCGATATTTCCGATGAATTAACCGAACAAATTCGTCATCATATCGATGAAACGGATTTAGCTATGAATGAATTATCTCAATTATTAGTTTCATCAACTACAGATATTATATCAGCACAACCGATTAAACTCAGCGAACAATTACTTGACAATGCCGCTGTACAAAGTGAACTCGAACGTCGAAAAATCGTTCTCGAACAATTACAAACAAATATCGATAATCTCAAACAATTCATTCCAAATTCAAATTCAAATTCATCTATTCAAGCACTCGATGAAAAACTTGCACTTCTCAATGAACATTGGCTGATCATGAAACAAGCCAATGATATTCGCACAGAAAATCTTCTTCTTACACAAACATGCGCAAATACATATTGGTCTGAACATACCGAACTATCGAAATATTTAGAACAAATTGAACACGATCTTTCAAAGATTCGAACACGTTCGACATCACACGAACATATCGAACGTGAAAAATCGAAATTTATTCAATTGACAAATGAATTCGAACAACAACATTTAAAATATCGACAAATACTCGATGAACATAGTTCGCAGTTGTTGACACTCATTGAAAATAATATCGAAGAATGTCAAGATGTTCAACGCAGTCGAAATGATCTTGAAAACGAATGGATTCGTGTTCAACAACATTTTCATACGTGTCAACAAGATTTCGATCAAGCGATGATCGAATCAGCTGAATTCAATTCGAAATTGGAACGTGTTTCGAATTGGTTCGATGACGCATCGATACCACCGACAGCAGCTAATGATACCAATGAATTCGAACGGATACGAACATTTAAAGAACATCTCGATTGTAAATATCTTGATATTGTTAATCTCAAACAAGATTATACGGATATTGAACAAGCCAAACAACCAGACAAAATCGACGATGATCGAACGAATGTTGTTGAACAACAATTAACAACGATCGATACGAAATGGTCACAATTAAACGAACAAATTCAAGAACATAAAACACTTGTCTATGAAACAGCTATTCGAAAAAATCGTATTGATGATGTTATTAGTGATATCACACATTCATTAGAAGATTGTTCATCGAAACTTGCCGTTCTCGATAATACATCATTGGATATGAAACAAATCGAAATATCCATAGCTAAACTTCGAATTTTACTCAATGATATCGAATTAATTTCTTATGATATCGAACAATTAAAACACAATTCCAATGAAGATACAAATCTGGTAACAAAAATTAATATTCAATGGGAAAATCTACTTAAACAAGCAACAGATCGATATCGAGATTTCGAGAAAAAACTCGAACAAATGAAAAATAAACAGAAACAACTCGATCATATCTACTATCAACTCGATCTTATCGATAAACAAGTGAATGAATGTACGATTGACACGAAATTTCCTCTACTTATCGAACAATTAGAACAAATCGAACGAGAAATTAACGAAGAATTTACGAATGAAAATCACGATGAATTGAAAAAACGTTTAATCGATGTTAAACAACGAACATTAACCAAAGGTCAAGAACTTATTGAACTCGCTCATTCGATCGAATTATTTCATTCGTCATTACAAAAATTTACCGAATGGTTAACCGAAACCGAACGTTATTTAAACAATCAAAAGCCGATTCAACGTCGTTTTGGTTTAATTCAAAATCTTCTCAAACAAATCGACGATCACAAACTATTTCAACAACAATTACAAACATACAAAGAACATTTAATCGATTTAGATAAATTAGCGACACATTTGAAATTTGTTTCGCCGAAAAAAGATTCGATTTTTATTCGAAATTCATTGATCGCTGTACAACAACGTTGGCAAAAGATTTTAACACGTACAACCGAGAGAACAAAGGAACTACAAAAAGCTTTTCAAGATATGAAAAAAGTTCGATAGAAAAACAAAACGAACGAATTTCGTTCGAAAATGAATTTGTTTTGTTTAAGGATGTTCGACCGGAAGTGACTGATATCGATCGAATTAAAAGTGAAGTCAATCGACAAGCATCATTGTGTACTTGTTCGACAAAATACGATGTTCAACAAGTTTCTGAAGGACGTTACCGAGTAAAGATTTACGATTGAATCGAATTTTTTTGCAAAATTGTTTATTTTAGTTCGGCGAATCGCAAAGTCTTCGACTTGTGCGTATACTTCGATCGACTGTGATGGTTCGTGTTGGCGGCGGTTGGACAGCACTCGATGAATTTCTCGTTCGACACGATCCATGTCGAGGTAAGAATTTCGATGTCGTAACTTTTGCATTTTTCACAAATAAATCTTAATACAGATCGATCCCATCTGACTCTAGTAGATGAAGGTATTCTTATCGGAGATTTTTCCTTTTCTATGAGTTTTCTTTTTCGTTTTGCTTCATATTTTTATTTTTATTTAATCACATTATTCCAGGTCGATTGATTTACGTTCCTGAGTATCAATCAGGTGACATATTGTTTGTCGTGTCGTGTTGTGTTTTTTGAAATTTCAAATATTTATCTTCGATTTGATTACTGACTGTTCTTTTTTCCCTATTTTTCAGCTAAAGGTCGAACTAATTATGAATTACATCCGGAAAACTATGCACTACGTGATGGTGTTGCACAAACGATGACTTTATTCAAGCCGCGTTTGGTTACTGTTCATCGACCGACATGTCTCTTTCATCAACAACAATTAGCAGCGAGTAATGCTGCTAAACACTCGCCAGTTACGACACCGAATCGATTGAAAGATAAATCTCGACGAACATCATCGATTATTTCGTTGACACAACGGTCGGCATCGGGTGATGATCTTGCAACATCACCTCATGTTTTAAGTAACACAAAACGAAATTTTGATTTGTGTGTTTTGTAAATTGTTTATTTTTGTTTTCTAGGCGATTCAGAAGCTCGACCATCATTAATTCCAGTACCTATTGCACCGACGACACCCTTAGGATCGACATTAAGTCGAACATCAAGTCGCGAAAGTGTTCTCTCCGAACAATCAATTGCATCGACATCTTCAACTCAACGACGGCCAAGTAAACTTCCATTACCTGTATCTCGACATAAGAAGACAACTAATGGTACGACATCGTCGAAAAATACTTGAACAAACTGAATACATTCAAATCTGTTTTTATCATTACTCTTCTCAATACATATACATATTTATTTTTTGCTTTATCATCATCATCATCATCATCATCATCCAACTAGTCACAATTGTCTTCTTTCGCCATTCGATATACTCATTTGTTTCGATCTCTTGAACGCGTGTGCTGAAAGCGGTGGCGCTTGGTTTGCGTTTGTTCTTTTTTTTTCTTTCTCTCTCTCTCTTTCTTTTTAATTCGCATCTGTTTCTGTCTTTTTCCTTTTTCATTTTTAGCTGAATATCAACTTTATATTTATCATGGTTCTTGTTTTTATGTTCAGTACTTATTTAATCTCTTCATAGCTTTCATTGCCATGAAGTTGAATATCTTCTCTTTCTCTCTTTTTTTTCTGTTATTCTAAACAAGAAGAAAAAAAAATGGTGGATAAGGAATAAAAAAATCAATAACTAAGCATATCGATGATGTTTTTGAAAAGAGAGAGAGAGAGAAAAAAACAGACAGAATAGTTCTGAGATTATTCATCATTGTTTGCACTATATCATATGGATAATGGTTATGATTATGTATATTATTTTCATTGCATATCATAAAAAAATCAACTATTTCATCGTATATATATATTTGAAAAAAACAATTGATGTACGTGACAGAGATAAAAAAAACAAAAAACAGAAAGAACGACGATTCATTCAGTGACAAGTTACATGTTACGTTGGATTTTTTTATTTGTTAATCTTTGGGCTTATTCAGGTAATGATAGTATAATGTGTTTGTTTGATAGTATTAAAGATTGATCAATTGTCTAGAATTGTGTCCAATTGAATATTCGATTATTGATCCATATCATTCATTTTGTTCGCATGCCTATCCGAATGTCGTCGATCAACGAGTGAATACTTTCGAACAGATTCATATTCTCGGTTTACACAATCATGAACGGCGTCTTGTTCGCGGTTTAAATATGCAGAAAATGGTAAAGAATGTTTTTTTTGTTTTTTTTGTTTTTTTTAATGTGCTGAATCTAATATTGAACAGTTGAATAGTATTGGAATGATGATCTAGCTGAGATTGCGCTTCATTATGCAAGAAAATGTATGTTTGAACATGATACATCGAAGCAACGAAGTGCACCAAGTAGATTTTCACGAAAGAAAAACAAAATTTTTCATGGAATTCTTTAGAAATTCCATTATTTACGGGACAAAATTTAGCTATGGGATATGAGAATTGGACGTTAGCTATCGAAGGATGGATTGAAGAAAAAGAACATTATTTTTATGGATATCCAGCGACTGGTATCGTCGGACATTACACACAGGTTAATTTCACTTTTGAGAATAAATATAAAACATATTTTTCGTTGTTGGTAGATGATCTGGCATTCAGCAGTGTTAGTTGGCTGTGCTGCTACTCTCTGTCCTCCCTATGGACCTTATTCAATGCCATGGCCTTTCTATGTCTGTAATTATGTAACTGGGTAAAACGAAAACAACGAGAAAATATCGAAACTATTTTCGATTGATTTTAGACAATTGAATAGCAATTTTCATAGTCCATATGAACAAGGTTCTACTGATCAGCGTCTACGTGGTACTTGATTTTTGAATTTTTCATCGAAAAACTAAAATTCTTTCTTTAGATTGCAAAGGCAAAGTTTGTCTATATAATGGTACACTTGATTTAAACACTTGTGAATGTCAATGTTCAACGTTTGCCAGTGGTTCACATTGTGAAAAACGTACGTAAATATTTTCATTTCATTATCTATTCTCATTCTACTATTATTTTCTAGTCGATTGTTCAAATCTTCCTCCTTGTTATTATCAATCAACTGCTTCGTGTATGGCTTTTAACGTTCCGTTAGAATGTCCTCGTCTTTGTGGTTTATGCGATCGATACGACGTGTTAAAACAAGTCTATGGCGAAGATAATCTTTTGCCAACCAAACAAATCCGTAAAACCACAACAACAACAACAACAACTAGTACGACAATGAAACCAATCGGTCGAAAATTGAAAAATAAATTACGTATTCGTCCTCGAATTCATTCGACAACAACTACGCCAACGAACAAATCATTTTCTTCAACTCTCGCGATGTATTTATATTTAATTCATAATTTTATTCTTATTTTTAATCAGTTTTCAATCATGTAAACGAAAAAGAAACAGATTTTTTTACTCAAGAAATAATTTCAGGCTAAAAGAAATAAAACAAGAATTATTCAGGAGCTTTTTTTTCTAATGAAAAAAGATAAGTATTTACTTTGTTAGTATTCTTATTTAATTCAATAACTGTTGGTGATTTTAATGTTTGACCTTTGAGAAACTCGAGATTCTATGAATGAAATAAAAAAAAGAATCTTTTGTTTTTCAAAATAAATTCTAATTTTTTTTGTATTTTACTTCTCCGGAATATGAAACCAATGGAGAAATTTCGCAAATAAATTCACCTGTTTCACTGAAATCATAGGCAAACAGATTTTTCTGACGAAAAAAAGTCGAACAAAAGAAAATCTCCGTACGGTAAAATAGCTCCAGCTTGTTGAACATAACGTTTATGCTGAGCTAGCAGATCTATTCGACATGTATCCGGCGTATCTTTTGCACCTGTGGCATTTTTCAATGGTGAAAATTCATCTTCACGATATACATCCCAAACAGCAAATGACCTAAAAACAGTCAATCATTGATAATCGATTCATGAAAATCTACTTTGAAAATGGAAAAACATCAAATATAAATTTTTCTAATTTAATTCCATTGGCATCTGTTGGTTTCTCGATACGTTGTCCATCGGATCCAATCGATGGTACTTTCTTTTTTGCAACATGATATCGAAGTTTTGTCTCATGATTACTAAAGAAAAAAAAACAACAACAATATTTTTGTTCGGTATTCGAAGATATTAGCGTTCGTCTTTCGTTACTGGCAAACGTCTTTGACAAAATCTAATGTAAAAAAATGATTGCAAATATTTCCAGCATTGAATAATAATTCGTCGGTTGAGTTCGATTTTTTTCGCTGTGCTGTTTGCTCGGATATTTCCGAATATTCAACAACTTGATAACAATTATTTATTCGACAAATAACGCCGACAGCTTCCTTAGGAAAAGCTTTCTTAACCACCTAATCAAAATCAAATTACATAAAAACAAAACTCAAATTTCAAAAAACAAAAATCAATTTTACTTTGCCTGCACAATCAGCATTCTTCTCGAGACAAAATCCGACAAATACGGGATCAGCTAATCGAACAAGAATATTATCAACACAGTAGACATGCATATATTTAATGCCACGTTTAGTCATTTCATCGAGAATACCTCGAGTTTCCAGCGCACGATATAAACCTCCATTGCCATCGGCAGCTTTTGTTAATCGATATTTCTCATCGAGAAGTACTTTGCCTTGAAAATCTAATGCTGGTAATGTATGTTGTTCGAAAAGAACGACATTCGATGGATTTAAACCGAAATAATTATGTTCACGAAAGTATTTTTCTGTTTGCTCTTGTGTATGTTCACTTGTCATGATAAACCATGGGATAGTCGATGTCCTTGTTGAATTGGCTTCGTTAGCCAATTGTTCAAGACGAAGAATACGTTCAGCTTGAATTTGATAAAGAACTTTTTCTGATGGTAGACCAACGTTATACATGCCTTTGGGATAGGTAACTCCTAAAATAATCCTATCGAGATATTTAAAGATAGCAGACGAGAGAATTTTCTACCAAGACGAGTTCCTTGACCACCTGCTAGCAGTAATGCGCATACAGAACCTTCAGATATCGCTTTTAAACCTTTTTGTCGATAGTTTTCTAATTGCTCGGCACTTGTTTCATCAACAGATCCAATAATATCATCAGGGACAGGTTCCATAAGATCATCGATATTATCCTGATTGGAATTAGATTGAAATTCATGTTTAATACTATTAAAACCATCTGTAACACGATTGAAATCAATTTCATTGATATCATGTAATAGAATTTCACGTTGTTTCTCATTCAACTCAGACCAATATGCAAGAATATGTTCTTGATTAGCAGATTTTAAATCTTGTTGTAAACCTGAATCGATCTCCATCGGATGTTTTTATTTTTTTTCAAGCAAATACTGTCGGTAAAATGATAATTTATATGTGTGCACGATACCCAGGTGTCACACACGCATACGCACACTGATAGCGAATGACGAGTAGTAAAATAATACGATAAGTATAAGATAAGTAAGATATTGATGATTTTTGTGTTTTCTTAGGTGTTTAAATCAGATTGATTAAAGAAATCGGTTAAAAGTTTGATGTATTTACAATTATTATCAAGAGAAATATTCATTTCTTTTCTCTACTTCTTGTCACTTCATTCATTCAAAATAGATATAGGATAAAATATTATTCGAGAATAGAATACATCAAAAACTTTATAGATGACGCTATACATCGTCGATTTAAAACAAAATCTTTATTTCAAAATAGCAAACCAATTTATATCCCATTTATATGTATAAGCATCAGCAAGTAAAAGTGTATTATTCTGTCCACTTAACGAACGACCGTAGACTTGAAATGAACGGTTAGTCGGAGCATAGATAGCTGTATATCCACCTAGCGTCCAATGTCTATCAGTACCACCTAAACTGACGAAATATAAAGGTGTGACATTAAAATTGCAGCTGCTCGTATCGACAGGCATTGTTATTCCAGCGGTATTAAATATACCCCATAAATTGCGCGATGAAATACCTTCACAAAGAGTTGTTGATTGATTCGACACTGTTGCAACCATTTGGTTCATCGAAGTCGAACCTATATGAATACCTATACAAATTCAATCAATTACGTATTTCGAAATCTACTTGTTGTTGTTGATAAATCATTGTCGGCTGAAAAAGTAATTAAAACAATCTTATTTTTTTATTTCTTAACTTTTGTTCATCTTACATCGTTCTCTCAGATACAATGTCAAAACTGTACTAAAAGCAAGACCACAAACTAACACTCCAACAATAATCCATGGTACACACGATGGTATACTCGCCATTTCTTTTATTTTTTATTTTCTCTTTTCAATTTCAAAATCAAATGTCTATTGCAGATGAAAAAGTAAAAAAATATATTGGTTTCTTTGTCCGATATATGGTTTCTTGTTGAATATTCAATTTATTCATTATAATAATCCAATCAATTGTGATACACCACAACAATCATGATGAATTCGACAATATTCTCGAAAATCTTCTTCAGATATGTTTTCTTTGTATAATTGCAATGTCATATAGCCAAACGCCCAATACGATGGTTTGGTATTTCCATGTCCATGTCGATTGAAACCATCTCGATAGACATGTAGATTTCTTTTCATATATTCATTTTTAATCTTTTCCCATTCATTTTCATATCCATAATGTAGAAAAATCTTTTCAAAATCACGTAAATCTGGTGTAAATAAAACATTGCCATTATTCCAAACATGTTCATCATCATTTTTATAATCACGACCTAATAATAAAACTTTAATGATATCTAAACGTCGTGGAATTTGTTCGTTGATATCTAATAATTTCGTTTTGAGATCGACAAAACCTAAACTCGATGAATTAACAATTGAAAATTGATGTTTGCCTCGTGTTATCCCATCACGCATTAAACCAATCATTTCATCATGTGTTTTCGATTGAATAATCGATTGAACTAAATTCGATGCCAATTCTGTTCGTTCCGAACGATTTTTTACTGCTAAATCGCTCGCATATTGATTTTCGAAACGTTTTCGAATATAATTTTGAATCGTTTGTTTGGCTGCTCGTTCGTCAACAAGATCGATCATTTTCATTCGATCATTTTCACTATCAACTCGGCTTGCTTTACTCGGATACAGCAATGCTTGAATGACATTATACAATCGAAATTGTTTCAAATCGTAATTAATATTCAATGCTTGACAAATGAATTCATCGTTCAAACTCGAACTTGTTTTCAGTGTTTCCATTTGTTGATTGACAACTGCCGAGAGATATGTTGGCAAGAGAGTAACGTAATCAACATAGGAAACTGTTTGTAATAATTCATTGAGATAATCTTCATTCAAATGAATTCGATCGTGAAAATGAATATCAGTTAGTGCGGGTTCAGGCTCGAATAGAGGCTGAACAGGCGTTTTATATCGTTCGAAATCGAGACCAATTAATTTCTCGAGCATTTTTTGAACGATTTGATCGGAATCATCACGATTTTTATATTGTTTTCGAATACCTTGCCATATTTCGTATGTATACAAAGCCCGAAGAATATTCGGTATGAAAGTTAATTTTCGACTATCATTCTCACGATATAAACTTATCAATGGACTAATCATATTAGTTGTACCATTATTTGCAATAAAATATGAATATTCATTATCCTGTCGTTTTAAATACGGTAGAATATGTTTAAAATAATTGCCAACAACCATTTCATAGGTTTGAACTAATTGTTCGAATGTACGTAGATATAATTCTGATTTATTCGTATTTAAATCTTCGACTAATTTCCAAATTGCAGCACAAATCGTATAGCCACCTGTCATGGGCACATCGGCTATCAAACGTCTCATACCAATCGAACACGTATATTCTAACAGTGATGGCGCATATTTTTGTAGAAATCGAGCAATTCGTTTGTCTTCAAAAATAGGTATGACATTAGTTATGATTTTATTCGTTGCTGGAGTTCGTAATGGTTGCTGTTGTGATTGTAAATATGCTGTTAAAACATCCGATAGACTGACATAACAACCAAGAAATAGTTCATTAACTCGCCAAGTCATCGGATCAGGATATTCTCCGATTGGTCCTGAACAAGGTATGCCAACGAAATTAACCATTCGAAGAATATCATTTGCATTGACATCATCGATAAGATTATCTCGAACTAATTGACAAACCGTACGAATACCTCCGAGTGTTGTATCTTGGGAATAGAACGATGCTAGATGATTGTCATCGTCGATATCATTCAATTCATCGATATGTTCGGATAGATTACGAATTTCTTTTCGTAGGATTTCATCGAAATCAAGACCTTGAGTGACAGCACGTCGTGCAAGACCACGAGCATTTTTCGAATTCGTGTCAATCGTACGTAAATAATCAGCTTGTTGTGCAGAATTTAATTGTGAAATTTTATCGTCATTTGCTATTTGTGACATACGCATAACGAACGATTTCTTTCGTCGTGTAATTGAACTTTTTAAATGTGCTAATCGAGCTCGTAAACTTGAATCATTCAAAAGAAGTTTGGCATCATCTTCGTTCGATAATAATAAACTTTCGATATTTTCGAAATGATTCATCATATCACGAATTTCTTTTTGTGAATCGATTGTATTGAGAATTTTCAAAATTTTCAATTGATTTATATAATTTTCGATTTTACTTCTCAATAATTTTTCATACGTATCAATTGTTAAACTTTGTTGAATATGTATTCGAACGTTTGTTTCACCAATTGTTAACTGACCATTTGGAATTTGATCTAACCAAAAAATATTCTCGCCAGCAAATAGATTAATCGTATCAGTCGTATGATTTTGCCAGGGAGTTTGTTTTAAAATCGATTGATTCGATTTCAGAATCATTTGTTGAGTCAACGAATCATTGGAATAGAGACTTGCGATCGTTGAACTTATCTCTTGATTCGATAGACTTGTTTTCAAATCCAAGAGATTAACATGAGAAATATTATTCAATTGTAAAAGACTTGATACAGCACGTGTATCTGGTTGTGCTGATGATGTAAACAATCGAACAGCTTGAGAATTAATGAGATAGTTCGATTTAATTGCTGATGCTAATCGAGCTGCTTGAATTTGAACATGATCTTGATCTTGAACTTCACCATCGGAGATGGTTAACAATCGTAAACTATGACAATCTTTTGAAAGTTCACTGGCAAGATGTTGTGTCAATAGTTGAATGCCAGGTGCCATTAATGTTTGACCTTGACATTTTATTTCAAAATTTGACAATTGTTTGACAGGTATCGTATATTTATACGCTTGACTGTCGAATGTAATTAGAGTCATATTTTCATTGGAATCATAGTTTAATTGTTTGAACAGTTTCGGTAAGATTTGATTGACAAATCGTGCCACAGAATTGCCCATCGAACCTGAACGATCGAGTAGAACAACCGTCGAAACATTTGATTTCGTTACAAGATATGAATTCGATTCAATATTATTTAATGTTAATTTGCCAATATAACCATTGGCACTTGGATAAACAAATAGATCGAGTTCGTCAGTCATTGTCAGACAGTCAATTTAAACTATTCTAATCTACGTTTTTTTCCATCGTTTATAAAGGAAAGAAACAAGACGTCGGCTGATGAAATAAAAAGCAACACGAGGTTTTTCGTATTGCACAACAATACGAAATTATATTGTTGCCATGAATTGGATGGTGACATGTACGATAGAGACTAGTTTTAAAATTTTATTTCGATTAAACAAAAAGTTAAAAGAACGAGATTTATTAAACAATTGCTTGAGGTGGTCTCGGTTTTTCAATTTCAAGGAAATGTATTCGAAGATCAGCTATAGCAAATAATATAACGACGACATTTTTAAAAACAAGAAAGTAACTTGTATAATCATGTTTACCAACGCCGAATATAGCATACAATCGTATAAGAATATATGGAAAATCAATGAAGATTACGCTAAATAATGAATAAGTTATAATTGAAGCCAGACGATGATGATGATGTTTTTTCAAATATTTCTCTATGGTCGACAAGGGAATAAGAAATTGAACACAACTGATTGTCCAAATAGTAAGTGTAAGGTGAACAAATCGTCGGTCAATGTATAATTTCGGATAGGTCAGAAGGTGAATAAAATCGAGTGTATCGAATGCTGTTGTCCAATAAGTAACTATTGTTTTATATCGGTCACCACTTTTGGCCTCGAAAGCTCGGACCAACACCATAAAAAAGATATAGACTTGTATTTGAATTTCGGCCCAAAGATATTTATTTCCGATTATAAAACCATCGGTTGACGGTATAATTGAATAATAAAATTGCGAGAAAACTTCAACAATGCTTTGTTGATGATGCTGCTGAATTAAATGATTAATTGTGTAGATTTCAAGAAGCCAAATACTTGTGATAATAAACGCTGAATAAATTAATAGGAGAAAAAATGAATTTTGAGAGCGAAATCCAAGAAAACCATGCAGAAGAATTTCAAGAAAAACTAAGCCAATACCAATAATTGGTAAAAAGAAGAGATGTCGAGCAATTTGTGTTGCACGTAGAACAAAAATTGTGAAGCCTAAATGTACTAAACATAAAATTCGACTGATAAACCATCGAATCAGAATGAATTTTCTTTGTCTTTGTTGAATTCGTTCTCTCCTTGAATTCGACATCGTAGTAAGTTGTAATATAAACGAAAAGAATTGTCGTCTCTTTATATACAAAAATGAATAAGAGAAAGAGAAAGAGCGAAAATTACCATTATAAAGATCCTTTATAACCAAGGTTCTTTTTTCTTCGACTCATAATGTGATATATGAATATGAATCGAAAAATGATTTCTGACAAGGTATCAGTCAATTAAACCTTCGATCTACTGCCCTCTGTTGATCAATGATTCGATTGGAAATGTTCGATTCACTCTTTTATTTATTTGTTTGTTCTTCTTCTTCTGTCAATCAATCATATCAATCTCGAGAATTTCTTCTTTTGAAACATAATATTAATCATGAAACGAGGCTTTATCGTAGCGATTATCTGGGAAGTTCTCTCAGTAGCAGCGTTTGTTCTCAATCTTCTTGCGAATAGTAGTGATCGTTGGTGGGTGAATGCAAAAGATGGAGGCGAAAAGACATTCATTCGAGCTGGATTATGGCAGGTTTGTTTCAATATGTATCGACATCGATTTGATTACTATGGAAAAGTTTATCATGGCTGTTGGTGGTAAGAAAACAGCAATAGATAATTCATTGTAAATGTATATTCTTCGTTTTCAAGGCTTTTTTCACCGGAAATTCGTCTTTTACGTTCATGGATAACGAACAATTGGCTTCGTTGGGTACAAACATTGTCAACACTTTCGTTGATCGCTTCATTTTTTGCTGTCATCGCTGCTCTGCTCGTTATTCGTGACCGTGAAGAATTCAAGTCTCCTGCTCGAGTTCTTACAGCTGCTGTTCTTCATGGTGTCGCAGGAATTCTTATGTTTACCACGGTTATTCTTTTTGGTGTCATGGGTAAACGTCGTGATTGGATGATGAATTGGCAGTTCAATTGGTTTGGTTGGAGTTTTCAAGTTGCTGTCGTTGCGTGTATTCTTCATTTAGCTACGGCTATGATGGCTGGTTATCAAGGATCGAATAAGTATGAAAAACAATATCTTGTCTTTTCTTTTTCGATGAATATTCTCTTTGATTTTTTAGATATCTGTATGATATGTACGATTATGAGCGTGCTCATGATGAGTTAGAAGCTCGTTCGACGTTGAAAAATCGTCCATTGCCAATGTATCAAAGTCGACCGTCGTCTGATCGTGGCATTCCATCGAATGTCGGAAGCAAAACACATCTCCATCAATATGCTTAACTCGATACGAATCTCTTGAGATGAATTTGTTTTTTGTATAAATTCGTGTTTCTTTTCTACACATTCCATTGTGCTTTGTGCCGATTTTTTATACTAAGCATTCTCTATTTACTCGTTTCTTCTTTTTTTTATTATTATTGTTCAAATATCTATTCATTGTCTGATGTGTTCTCATTCTTTTTTTTCTCCGAAATTAGATATTGTTTAATCGAATAATGTTCATTTAGAAATGATTGAAAAAAATAAAAAAATAACTGATTTGCTATCGAATTTCTTAGGTTTGTCTCTCAAAGGAGAACCACGTTAAATTTTACATGATAAATAATTGAAAAAGTTTCTTTTCCTGGACTAAATCAGTTTGATACGAAAGAAAACATGTTGTTTTTATTAAATTATGGATTCAACGAGTTTGTTGGATTCTTTGAGGAGAAGAAAATGGCAACGATGTGTCGCGTCTTTTTTTCTTCTTCGTCGTTCAGATAAAAATCTCGATTATCAACGTGACAAACACACAAGCGGAAGACAACCGGCATCATAATTCATTTTTCTTTGTCAAAATGATCTCACATCGATTCGTCTTGCTATTTTATAATTTTAATTAATAAAAAAACAAGAGAGAAGGTCCTGTCAGATCGAATTTCTCTTTGTTGAAATGTTTATTTACTCTACTCAATCATTCGATTACAATCTTTCATTTCGGAATCTATCGATCATCTGTCGCGCGAGTACTATCATTTGCGTTTTTTCTTGGTTCTGTTCGTCTCAAGGATTGAGATTCGAGGTGTAATTATAATGGCTATACATTAGGCTAATATCAACATTCTCCACAATTTTTTTTTATATTTTTCCCAAGAAAAAAACTTGATAATAGCTTTTTTGCTCTCTCTCTCATTTTTTTTCTCTTCTTCCTTTGCTGTTTGTAGCAGATCTAATTTAAATTATAAGGCACATACAACAAAAAGAGAAAAAGAGAGAGAGGAAAAGAATTTCTTCTGCTTCTTGTTCTTTTTTTTCTTCCTTCTTTTAGCATTCACCATCCATACCATATTCTTTCGACGATGTCATTTAAAGCTGTCTTATTTACTTGCATTTTGTTATATTAAAGTGTAGATTGCATATGTTAACTATGGAAATAAGCAGCAAGTCAAAGAGCACGATTTTAGAGCAAATTTATGTGTAAGAAAAAAAAACAGCAAACTTTTCAACGAGTAATGTTGTTGCTTTTCTTCGTCTTTAGACATGATGTCTATGATCGATTGAGTTTGATGACATTGACTCAGAATACGACAGCTTGGCCAAATGTTCGAAAATTTCTCGATCATATTGCAGTCAAACATCCGAACGGTCTCGTTGGAGACATCGGTTTGTAGAAAAATATTTTTCCTTTTCTTTCTTATTGATTTTCTATGTTTTTCTAATCAAAAGGCTGTGGAACAGGCAAATATTTAACATTACAATCGGATTTATTTACGATTGGTTGCGATCGTAGTCAACAATTATGTGAATTAGTTCGAGAGCAATTCGTTCATGTACCAATTGTAATTGCTGATAATTTACATTTACCTTATCGAGAGAATCTATTTGATGCTGTCATATCGATTGGTGTTATTCATCATTTAGCTACACATCAACGACGTGTACAAGCTATTCGAGGTTTGACATCGAATTGTTAATAATTGACTAAGAACAAATAATTGTTTGTAGAATGCTTAAGAATTCTGAAACCCAATGGAGGAGAATTATTAATTTATACTTGGGCTTTAGAACAAAAACAGCGTCAAGTAAAAAAGAACAAAGAGAATTTCTATTCTTTCGATCGTTTTTCTTTTGAAATTCTAGTTTTCTAGTCAAGATGTTCTTGTACCTTCTGTTACTTCTCAAATACGATCAGGTTACAGATTATTCAATTGAATTCTTCAAATCTATGATTATTGTTCGTTTTATTCAGATATCATATTAGATAATAAATCTTGGTCCTCATCAGTTCATATGAATGAAAAATTCTTTCGTCGTCTCGAACAAGACACTTGTTCGCCACCTCCATCGCCTACGAATGTTTCCATGTTTGATTCACTACAAAATCTCGTTCAACGTTTTATTAAACCAACAACATCATCATCAACTCCGTCCACACCGAAATGTTCATCTCATCACGATCAATTTTCATTTCGTATTCGTCCATTTCCTATGAGTTCATTCGACAATCAAACCAATGAAACAACAAATCTCAATCCTTTAAATAAACGTTTCTACCATGTGTTCAAACATGGCGAACTAGAACTTTTAATTCACGAAGCATCGAAATCATTCAACGAAATTCAAATTCGCAAATCATATTATGATCACGGCAATTGGTGTGCTATTGTACAGAAAATATCCTGATCTTTGTTTTTTTTCCATTCGTATCAACTGTGATCGAAATAAATCTCGTAGAATTTCAAGTGATTAAATGAGCGTCATTTTATTTTAATGCAAACAAGAATAAACATTTTTTTTTTCTTTCTTTTCTACATAATCTACATTTTGAAATCTAATTTTTTTCGATTAATAATTTTTCTAACGATTGTTTTAATTTTGTTAACGAAATATTTCCTTGATGTTTAACGAGATTTTCATCTTGAATATTATCGAGATGATTCAACCATGGACGAACATGTCGTTCGACTTCATCGTAAAGACTGGCTATTGAACCATTATTTGGTTTCATACGATCGAGAAGAATTTGCAGTTCATTACATCTAATTTAAAAAAAAAACGAACAACAAAAAGTTGAGCAATCGAATTGAAATCTGAGAACATACATTCCGTTATGTTGCGGTTGACAACAGTACGAAGATTTCAATGGACAATCTCGAAAGATTCTCTCATCGAATTCCCATTCGATATCCAAACGTATTTTTGATGTTGACCAATCGATAGTAAATCTAAATTCAATTTAAGAGAAAAAAAAACTCTTTTCCTTCGCTATCGATCGACGTACTTATTATCAACTAATTTACAAGGCAAACTTTCCAAACAAACAGTTAATGTTCGCAAGAAATTATTTGCAATTAAAGAATATTCGATTAATTTTCGAACGAATTCAACTAAATATACAACTGAGATCGTGCTTATCAATGGACGATTCCAATAGGTCTTAATTTCGGTTTTTAAGAGATCGTAAACTAATTGTTGAGATGATGTTAAATTTTCTAGATATCGACGAAGAAACAAAAAGTATTTCAATTAATTGAAAACGAGATATTTGTGTTTACCATCATTAGAAAATAGAATTTTACAATCGACATCGAAATCGTTTTTTTCCGTAATTTTTTCCCATGTTGATACTCGGCCAATTTGATTGCTATCTAATTCTAATCGAATTAGATTCGTATCGAAAAAGCCCAATTCTAAATGATTTTCCGTTCGTTTAAGTATTTGACATTCGCTTCGACTAAAAAACAAAAAATAAAAATTCAAAAACTTAAAATTCGTTTTTACTCTAATCGATGTTCATAAAGTGCATGATGTAATGATTGAATATACAAACGCATATTCATCGTTTCTTTGCCATGATTATCAACGAGATCATGAACTTGATGAATATCCCTAACAAATGGAAATCATGAAATAGTTAAACGAGATATTTTATTCGTCCTACTGAATCAATCGATTGATTAATTGATGATATTTATCGTTGACTAATTAGAGAGAAAACAAAGTAAATGATTGATTTTTTTTCTGTGAAATTCATCAAAAACGAAAGTCTACTTGTTGTTAAATGATGAACTTGAGATTTTTGTCGAGCTAATTCTTGTTCGATTTTCGATGTTGCACTGAACTCTTTTTGTACCAATGATTGAACATTAGCAACGGCTGATGTGTAACATTCATCGCGAATTGTTGAGAGAAGATTATCGACTTTAGTTAGAACACGTTCGATTAATAGAGAAAATGTGATTTTATCTAATGAATGTTTCTTCAAAGAACAAAAAGAAAGTTTATTTGGATATTTTCTTTAGAATTTACTCGAATCGATTCGGAAATAAGTTGTGCTGGAGGAAGACGAGTTGTTTGTTGACGAAGTTTGTCAATCGTTGCTTGTGATCTAGATGAGAAGAATGTGAATCGACGATCATTCATCGAAATGGATTTATACTTTTGATTTTTCTGTTGAAGAACACGTGCAAACGCTTGTAATTGAGCGAATTCAAGTGTTCGTAATTGATCCATCACAATTCGACGTTCCTGAAAATAGGGACGAAGTTTGTTTTTTCTTCTTTGAAAGTTTTTTTTACTTGTGAGATCGAACTATTGGCATCATCGGCGAATGAATCGATTTTATCGGTGATAACAATACTACCGAAGAAATATTTATGTTCACTTGGTAGAAATTTCGAAAGAATAGTCGAGAGATTGTCATTGAATGCTGTCGTTGTCGGTTTCGATTTCTAAAACAAAAACGAAATTTTACGAAACGAAACAATAAAAAAATCAATCGAAATATTACAATTTGATTGTATAAATCCGATATTTCACAATCAACCGTTTTCAATATAACCGATTCTAATCGAGCAAAAAAAATGATAAAGTACAGAGAAAACAAAAGCTGAATACCGAGTTTCGATTGAATATCGATGTTTAATGGTGTCGATGTGCAAACATTCGTTGGTGTGATGAGAAGAAATTCATGTTTTCTCTCAAGACGTTTCGGATTTGTCGATGAAATCTTGTTGATTGTTATCGTTCGTTGAACATCATAATCAGCGAATATATTCGGTAGAATTGGTCGTATTTGATGAGCATTCGTACTTCGTAGATGTAGATCGAGATTGAACGAAATCATCGAAGACATTTTTTCTTTGAATGAAGGAATGAATGGAACATGTTCAATGATGAGATGAGTCTTTGTTTCAATCGAGCAATAGACAAAGGACTTGGCGACATCTGATTTGACAAATCGAACTTCGAAAAATATTTTTTATTAAAAAACAAAATTTCAAATAACAAATAAAATAAAAACAATTGAAGTTTTTTTTTTCTCTCGGAAAAAGGAAATCATTTGTCCGATGATTGATTAGTCATTGGTCTACGAAGATACTTCAAAACAGAACAAAGACACACACTCTTGTGGGATTATGTCAATAACAAATTCACTTTTCCCGCAAAATATGAATTTCAAATCTCCTATGATTAATCGATTGTCAATTGACGATATTCATATGAGTAAAAGTTCGTATTTGCCATGCATAAAACGTGATGATGACGTTCGTCGACTGAAAAAAACGTAAGTATAAGAATTCCTGTCTTTTCTTTCTTTTTCTTCCTCTCGCACGTTCTTTTACTTTTTTTTTCTTCGTTTCGTAAAAGTTCTGACAACACATCGACAAGCTGACGTACGAGCAATCGACGGTACTGGTAAGCAGAATTTAATTCCAACACAACCTGCGCCGATACAACAGTTATGGTACGAGAGAATCACGAGTGTCTATCGATCACCATCGATCAATATCAGCATACAGAAACTATTTGGCGGGTTGTACTCGATGCTCTTAGTCTTGCAATTTGTAAGAACAAATTGAATTTTAATCATAGAATTATTCGGTTTGTTTTTCTTTTAAAGTAACAACGGTAACGGTGATCTCGCATTATGTTGCAATGCCGTTTACACGAGGTTTCTTCTGTTCGGATATGACGATAAAATATCCGTACAAAGGAAATACAATACCAGCATATGCAGCAGTTATTCTTTCAATTGGCTTGCCGATAATTTGGGTAATAAGAAGAAAACAAAAGAAAAATCGAAGAAATATTTTTGTTCAGATGTGGACAACGGAATTTATTAAACGTTATTATTTCATTCGTTATCCGAAACAAATTTTCCTAACAAAATTAGAACTATGCGGACGAAAAATAGCTCGTATAACACCATTCAAACGAAATCTTTACATTTTGACTGGTACGAACTATTGACGATTGTTCTTTTTTTTTTTATAATTCTCGTATGATTTAGTCGTTTTTGCTTATGGTTATCTTGCAACTTGGGCTCTCACCGAAGTAACAAAGAATTTCGTTGGAGAACTACGACCACATTTTCTTGCTGTCTGTCGACCGAGTGTTAATTGTTCAGCTGTGTCGAATTTCAATCAATTTTATTCATATTTACAATATGGATCGGATTATACATGTTTGAATCCAGATGAAGAAGCTGTGCGAGAAGCAAGGTACGAAAGAAAATCGAGTGATTCTAGTTAACTTCTTGTTTCAGACGATCGTTTTTCAGCGGACATACAGCACCGGTTTTTTGTAAGAGAAAATAGATGCAGAAAACTGTTTGTATTGAAATCATTTCTTTGTTAGTTGGTTTCGGTTGGTTGATAATGTATATTCACGTGTCTTGGTCATGGCGTCATTTAGGTATTGTTGGACATTTATTTCAAGTTGGCATTGCGATACTTGGTTTATATATTGGTTAGATAGATTAAAGAGAACGAAAAAAAAACAAAAGAAACAAATTCTTTCTTCTAGGTTATACACGTATCAGTGATTTTCATCATCATTGGCATGATGTTTGTATAGGTGGAATTGTTGGTTCGTTAGTTGCGTTTGTAACATTCAAGTTTATTTTAAATTGGCGTCATTATCATCCGAAATTTTTGCCGTATACTGCTTCACGAATGACACAAAATGATTTAGGACAATTGAATACTGTTAATACTCATCGCATACGATCAGAAATGGATACTGAACATCATTATTTTTAATAATAGATTTTTCTTTTCAAATTTTAATAATAAAAACAAAACTGAATCCGATCAAGAATATTTTTCTAGATCAGTTTAACTGATTAGATTTGCATAAAACGAATCGAGTCTCAGTTTGAACGTGGTCGAGACGGACTCAGATACAAGTCTCGGCTTAGAACAAACATATCACCGTCGAAAACGAACGTCAACAAACGACAAAATCCATAAAATGGATACAAATAAAGGACGACGTCGAGACGACGCTGAAACTACAAATTGGCTCCAAACATCGAACTCAACTCCACGGAGGTATATATACATTTTTTTCTTCTTCTTGAAAAAAAGAGAGAATACAGAACGAAAAAAGAATGGCAAATTATGTAGGCGGAGAATGTTGATTCATTCAGAATAAAATAAAAAAGAAGATATGAGTATCGAATTGCTACCAAACAGAGATTCAATCTCAACATACGGTTCGATGGAAAGAACAAGAGATTTTTATCAGAGGTTTTCTATTGTTTATATTCGATTTTAATCGATTTTCTATTTTAATTTTCAGTCGTCCAGCGATTTTACAACCTGTTTCGTTATTAAAGGTCGTATTCGATACTCTTTCGTTATTAGCCGGTAAGAATTTAAACTCGAATTGATCGAATTAAAAAACATCTTTGACTTTTTAGTTCTTCTAACATGGTTAGCTCTTAAATACTTCGTCAAACCAGTCCGTCGAGCGTTTCTCTGCTCAGATTTAAGTTTATATCATCCACCACCAATCAAAAAAGTCTTTCCCACATGGCTTTTATTCGTATGTGCGATTGTTATACCATTGATTGTCGTATGTAGTCTTTATTATTATTTTTGACTCGATTTGATTTCTTCTATTAGATTCTATTTTCCGAAGGTATTCGTTGGTTTTATTTACTTCGACGAAAAGCTGCGAAAGTTGTTTATAAAATTCGAATTCGTACAAAAGTTTACGAAATACCTGAATGGGTCGGCAATCTTTATATCATCATTGGTATTCATTCCAATTTAGCTAATATAATCTCTGTTTGATTCGCGTGTTTTTCTCTTAGGTGTTTTCATTTTTGCTAATTGTGCGAATTCATTTTTAACTAATGTTGGCAAAGTATCTGTTGGTCGTTTACGTCCACATTTTATTCCTTCATGTTTTCATCAATATTCTTATCGAAGTTTTTGTAATGATCCGAATGAATGGATTACGAATTATACATGTCTTGGCGAATCTAGTGCTGTTGTCAAAGAAAAAGATGGAACTTATGATATTCGGTAGAAAATAGAAATGAAAATATTTTGAAAAGATGTTGTTCTTTTGCTCGTAGACAATCGTTTCCATCGGGACACGCATCAACAGCATTTTGTGGTTTGATTTTCTTAGCTGTAGGAGTTTTTTTTTTTGTTTTATTTTGAATTAATAAATAAATGTTTGTTATGACTGTGTGTTTTAGCTTTATATTCATAAAGTTTGGAATTATCGAAATATTGGTTTATTTCCTTATGTCATGGAAATGCTCTGTTTTGCATTAGCTTCGTATATCGGTGAGTGTTTGATTTGAAAGAAGAAATTAGCTTATTATTCTATTAAGGTATCACACGTATCACGGACAATCGTCATCATCCAACTGATGTTCTCAGTGGTGCTATTCTCGGCAGTGTTGTCGCAATCATAGCAGTAACAATCTTTTCAATTGTTTTACTTCAAAAACAAAAACGAAAAACTCATTCTACTTTTAGTTTCGATATATGGTTAAATCTTTCAAAATCACGGTCTTATCCGATCTTGGCAGTGGCTCAATGAACGATTAACGATGACAAACGAACTGTTCCGCTCACTTTTTTTCTTCCATCACTATTATGTTACTCAAGCTGTAGAATTTTTTTTCTTGGACAAACAATAAAATTTACTCGAATGATTTTGTCCATAAAACTCGTAGAAAATCAATGAAAAACACTTTGATTTAGATAAGATAAATAGATTTTTTTTGTCTCGATTAAATCGATGGCAGAATTCGTACAAATCGAAGAACAACAACAAACGACGATTACCGGTGAACTAACGCAAACTGAAACTATCAAATTAACAGTGGTAAATATTGATTTTCGTTTTCTTTTCAATCGAACGTTCAGTTGTCTTCTCTTCAGGAAAGTGAAATGCCTATCGAAGATCTCAGAAAACTATACACGAGCTCAACAAGTATCACAAATGTTCCGACACCGAAACAAGAAGATACGAGCTCATCGGATGAAGATTCAAGTGACGACGACGACGACGATGATGATGATGGTTATCAACGATTATTAATTGCTGAACATCCTCAGACAAGTACGACGAATGATCAAACAACAAAATAAATCTTAAAACTTCATTTCGTTCTTTTTTCAGATGAAAATGGAGAAGAAAACGAAGAAGGTGGTGGTGGTGATGATGATTTATCGGTTCAATGCCAAAAAGTATTGATTAGAAATAAACGATTTCGAAAAGTCAACATATTCTCATCTAGACTGTAAATATCGGTGAAAACTATCAAGCAATTGTGCCCGATCTACTGTCTGAATCGATTGATCAGAATCCTGCAGAATTATCAAACGATCAATTACTTTGGACGCCACCATTCGATGCCAACAACGAAGAAAATTCGATTTTAGTAAATAAATATTTAAAACAAGCTGCGAAAGAATGTTCGTTGAAATTAATTTCTGTTTTTGTTATTGGAAATATTTTTATCCTTTAGTTCGAACGGCTGATCAAGAAGTTGTTTTGGAAATATTTTTATCGACGAATTATAATATTGATCAAGCTCTTGACAAACTTCGTTTGCCAACAACAAATAAAAACTATTGTAGGAAAATGATTTGCATTTTTCAAAAAAAACACAATTCGATACTTTTAGTCATGCCTGTTCCATGGACATTACCGGAATGTGATCAATTCGAACAATGTTTCAAAGATTATGGCAAAGATTTTTCATTATTCAAAGTTTGATTGAATTTTAAAACAAAAAAAGTAACTTGATTCATCGATATTTTCTAGATACCAAATCGTTCAGTCAATGAATTAATCTATTTCTATTATATTTGGAAAAAATCAGCACGTCATGACGTGTTTGTTCGACAGAATCGCGTTGAAAAACGTCGATTTCATCTGCATCCCTATGTTACGTATGTTCAATGAATGAATGTTAATCGAAATTCGATGTGTTTTACTTGTTTTTTGTTTTTAGTGATTATTTAGAAAAGTTCTTTGCTGAACAAGAACTTCAATTGACAACAACCTATGAACAATCGACATCAAATGGTTTGCCAACACTCAATCCAACATTATCTGGTGAACAATTAGTAACTAAACGTCGTTTAAGTTCAGATCTTTTTCTCAAACCAATGTCGACGATCAAACGACCGAAACAATTATTAAATTCAAACGAAACCAACGAACAAAATGATCTTCTCGATCAACCACAACTCAATACTGATTAAATATCATGTTTTGTTTCTTCTCTCTCTCTCTTTTTTTGTATATGTTTTACTGTATGATAGAATAAAATCGAAGGACGAAGTCAATTTTCATCATCATGCTCATGCATACAAAATAAATTGATTATATTCAATTCAATCACTCAGTCAATATATGACAAATATGATTTGTTCTCAATTTTTAGTAATCCTCTGATTATTTCCTATACAATAGACAAATTAGTCGAGTCTTTTTCTTTATCTCTCAGTAATTCAATTGTTTGATTTTTTAATGAATAGAGAAATTGTTCAAGTTCTTGTTCAGTACGACTTTTTTTTTTGCTTTTTAACAAAGCAAACAAATAGATTTCTTTTATTTCAATATTAAACATTAACGCAAGACCTTGTCGAGTGATATAATAAAAATGAAAAAAAAAGCATATAAAAAAAAGGAGAGGCAACGAACAACTAGAATTAATTTTCTCTGTCTTTCGTCATGCCGGTGACTTCAATGTTTATGTGTATATTATAAGTCTTACGAGTGACCTTCATTTGGAAAACATTCAATTTTCTGTCTAATTTTTCTTTTGTCATTGTTTCCCGACTGAATCTAGTTTTCTTTTTCTTCGTTTCTCTTTTGTGTCAATGTTATTTCTCGGCAATTTTGTTCTTGTTCTGACTTGATCAACACACAGGCACTTAGTCATTCGTACTGTTTCTCTTGATATCTCGAGTATTAACTAACGAGTTGACTTTCTCTTTTCTCTCGTCTCCGTCAGCTTTTTTGCATTCTTTTCAAATAAACCGCAACAAAACTTGTAGTTATATTGAAGAGGGAAGAAGAAGAAGAAGAAAAACTTACAGTTACATTACATTCTTTCCGCTCTTCACAGCTCGTCGGCCTTTTCGTTTCTCCTTATCACCATCCGTCAATGTTAATGACTACTATATGTATATTTTTTTTTCGTATGTATTCAATCACACACACACGCTCATGCACTTTGTCCGTTTACCGATATGCATTTATCAAAACAAAATCTCAAGAATCTTTTTTTTCGATCTAGTTTATCGATCGAGGACATCTATTATAGTTATACATAAGAACTAATCACTGTTGTTGTTGTTGTTGTTGTTGTTTTTCTATAGAGATGTTATGTATTAGACATGCTTATATGCATATGAGATTGATTTGAAAGTAAAATCATCCGGAAGTTTTAGTAATAGAATAGAAAACACAACAAAAAAACGACGAAGAGGAAGATTTAATCTTCGACTTTCGCATATCTATATGAAAAAGATTTATCAATATCTGATTCTCAATGAATAATGACATGTTCAATAAATAGACGTTTAATGTGTGTCGAGTAATAGTCAGTGATTTTTAATAGTTTTCGCCTTGAATTAGATACGAACGAAAGGGTAATTCTTTTCTTTCTTTCTTTCTCTCGTTCACTGTCATTTTTTCATTCGTTCGTCTTTTTTTTCTGATTGATTGGTAAGAATTGTCAATTTTGAAAAAAAAAGAAAATTTCTAATTAAACGTTCAAGTTGTTTGTTTCTTAGATTCATTTTTCATCTTGACGAAACCGTAGCAATGACTAACATAAATATATCTCGACAATAATAACAATAACAACAACAACAACGAAACGAATCCATTAGTCAACGTCTTAAGATGATGATGATGATAATTATTGTTCGAAAAACCACAACAATATCGATTGAGAAGACTTTCAAAACAATATTTTGATTTTGATTTCATTCTCTTCTCTTCTCTTCTCTTTTTCATTTCATTTGAATTCATTTCATATCGACATTGACTTCAGATCAGAAAATATGAATCTAACATTAACAAAATCTTCGATCTATTCAATCAAAAATCAAACATCTCCATTATTTGATTTCGATCAAACATGGATATTTCTTCTTTTTCTCTTCTCTTTACTTGGCATTATTCTAACAATTATAATGTGTTTTTGTTTAATTTACTATTTCATTCGTCGTGTAAATGATCATTTTTGTCTATTATATTTTTTTCTTTGTCTAAGTATTTGTTTTCTCTATTTAATTGTCATATTTTTTCTCGTACGTGGTAATGAAATCGTATGTGGTTTGAGAGAATTTCTTTCACAATTTGCATATGTTCTACTTTTTTCAACTCTGTTAACACGTTATATTATGCAATGGTTATCAACACGTATACTTTCGCAGCGAACAAAACAATTAACAACATTATTAATTTATTTACTTTTAATCTTGACACAAATCCCTATCGGTATACTTTGGTGGTACTTTACAATTCCACGTTATTGTTCACAAAAATCTTATCAACAAATGCCCAAATATCGTTTTCATTTTTCCAAACGTTTGCCAACGAAACGCTCATGTTCATATCAATGTATTGTTGATTATCGTTTTTATGCCACATATATTTATGTTATCGTACAATTGATTATTTGTACGATACTTTCGATTTGTTTATTTATTTATCGATATTGTCATCGAAATCAACATGAGAAAAAAACGAATCAAATCTATCAAATTTGTCATTCAACTTTGAATATGTGTGCACTGATTTTAATCGATTTTGTTTGGTTAATTTGGACGATGAGCTATTATTTTACTCATACGATATTTGTCTTTCCATCGCTTATTATTGGCATGTTTATGATTGCAACAATTAGTCTTCTATTGATACTTTTTCCGCAGATTTATTTCTATTCGAAAAATCCATCGAAAAAATTGAGTTTTACCAAAGGTTCATTGTTTAGCAATAGATTAGTGTCAATCGATGATACGAAAGATCGTGATTTACTTATAAAAACTAAATCAATTGATGAACGAAAACATTCGAAGAAAACAAATTCAAGTGATACATCGGATGAAATTGGAATGAGCGGAACATTCCTACCGATTACACGAACACCGAAAGGTTTGCGTAAATCATCTGAAGATAAAATCGATCAAAACAATGAAATTCGAACAGATACACTCAAACAACCGTTACAACGTCAAGTAAGACCATCGTCGATTTTTTTTGAAAATGAAATACTAATCGACATATGTTTTTTTAGTTGACGTCAAGTAGTTTAGTTTCGGATTTTGTTAATCCAAACTATCGCACAGATTATTACTATCGTGATGAAACATTAATCCCGATTCTATGTAGTTCGCAAAAACGTCAAGCATCGACACCAGTTCAAATGCGTGTACTTGTCACATCGCCGTCATCATCAGTTCCTACAGCACGTCGAATATATTCCGGTGCTGATCATCGATATGTTGTTCATCCGAATTCTCGTTATCATTTTTCACCTCCACCACCCTCACCAGCAACACCTTCAATCCAACAACAACAGCATTTTCTTGTTGATCCTTATCGAACAATGCCTTCGCATTCGAGTAGTACACTTTGGAGATCGAATGTACCAGCATCTTATCGTCAACCTTATCCGTATCGGCAATTTTATGTTGACAATCGTTCATTATCTCAACGTTTATGGGATATTGATAGCGGTGATGATCCCGATGATATCGAAGAAACTCATTCGGCCAAAGATTATTTTCATCGTCCGTATCATCATTCCGATCAAACTTTGTCAAATATTGATAATATTGAAGAACAAGAAGATGAATTTCCGAATAGAAAACTTGTTTTTGTATAGGTCAATTTTCTAGTACGTATATATTTCGCACAGCACGAGCATGAACTACTTATTTTGTTGTGTTTTTTTTGCATTTGTCTTGTCCTTGTTTTTTCTTTAAACAGTGCAATATTTCCGTCTGTTTTCTCGTAGATTTGAATTTATAGTAAATAATAAAAAAAAAGAAATTGTCGATTCAAGTACATTTCGAGAAAAAAACACAAGTAATCTATTGAAATTTTAAATTTCAAAAGCTTACACACGACTTAAATATATCGAGATAAGCGTTGAATCTTGTTTTTAATGAAATAAAAATACTTTCATCCGATGAGATGTAATTAACTTTATTGAAAGAGAAGCAAGGAAAAAGAAAATTTCCTACTATGATTAAGTCAGTCGTTAAGAATATTTTGAATACTATCAATCAAAACAAAATTCTTGTAAATGTCAATAATAAAACACTATATCAACACTAGAAAACAAACAATCTATTTCGATGACCTTTCTAACTTTATAAGTAAATAGACGCGCATAATTTTTCCTATCATGAACTGTTTAATTATTAACGAGGTCACTTCGCTCCATTTGTTTTTCTTCAGATCTGTTCCGATCTCATTGCCTCATAACAACAAATACTACAATTATAGATATAGATTAGTGCAACTCATAAGACTGTAGATAATACGTACATCCATATTGACAGATGATCTGAGTATAGCTCAAATCACTGACGTCAATACTATTTTATCTAAATACATCAAATTCTCTTTCTAGTTTTATAGCTTTTTTTTCCCGATAACAATTAGTATCATAAAAACGCTAAAGTCAACTAATGTAAACAGAGATTGTTTAGAAATATTAAAAATACAAAAACAAGAACACTAAATCAACCTTTTAGTTCACCATTTTGCACATTAAATAATATGATGTGGCAAAGATAGATTCAATTTGTTGGTAATAAATTTACTCTTTAAATTTTCAATCGAACAATTAAAGTTGTCCTAGACAGAAGAGTTTTTTTTTCTTCTCTCTCTCTTTCTCTCTTTTCTTTATAATTTGAAAGAGATATGCGCTCAAATGTATATAAGTGCAAAGAACATTATTTACATATCAATGTAATAATTATTTCTTTTTTTTGCCAATTTGACATCTATATTTGAAAATAACATAGAAATCATGCAAATCCGTGCACGATGAATATGTTTTCAGAAAAAAAATGTCATCTGCTTTTAGATTATTTAAGATAAAGAACGCCTTCTGCTATTTTCCATAGAAATTAGGAAAAAGAGAAAATATCCTTTAAAATATATGCATTAGACTCATTTGTATCAATTTTGGATTGTAGATAAGCTTGCCTCGAGAGTTAATTAGATCCTATTTAGCGTTGAAATGTCGTTAAATATTTAATTATTCTGAATTTTCGAAAATACATGTCATTAGTGACAACCACAAACAATACGCCTTCTTTTTACCAAAGTCATGTTCCGTTGAATTTTCACGGATTCCCAAGGTAAAAGAAAAAAACAGAAGTAATCTCATTCATATTTTTTTCCTTTCATAAAATAATACATCCATAAAGAAAACCAATTGAATCAGTTTCGTATTTATCTGTCTTGACACTTACATAAGATTCAATCCGCCTTTATACACTCAAAAATATAGAATAGGAAAGAAAAGACGTGTAACAGATAATCTTAAGATGAAATATGAGAGTATCTGTTGTTTTCCCCTTCAGAAATCAAATAGCCGCAAGCAATTCTTACAGTTGATATATAAATAAAGAACATCAGCTCTTTTCTTTCTTCTTCTTTTTGTTGTTGTTATCGTTGGTTCTTCGTTATTTTTTTCTTGACTTCCTTGCTTCTCCAGGACTCAATGGTATCTGTCGAATAATTAGTAGTGACGTATGTTTTTGTTTATTACGAAGTAGTGGATTATTATATCAGGAAGTTGTAAACAAAACATCGAATCCGTCGGATTTTTCTACTCAAATAAATGTTCGATATTTAAAAGTTATTCGACAGTATTTTTTTTATTATAAGTTTTCTATTTTTTTTTCTCAATTAATTTAGAAACCATCGAAGGAAAAGAAAGTGTTAACTTCACTAAACTTTAAGAAACCCAACAGATGCTTTCAGATTAAAGTAGAATCGATGATTATCAAAGTACTCGTGAAAGAAATCGAGAGTATTGTCTGGATTATCAATTCATCGAAATATGATAGGTCAAATTGACAATTCTCTAGGGTTTAATCGCATTCGTTATGAGTTAATAGATTTATCTTATAATTATATATTCTGTTTTTCTTTTCTTTTCTTTGTTTGCCAAAGTGGTAAATTAAAACAAGATATATTCTTTCATATAATAAATTAACAATAATAATAATAATAATAATAATAATAATATGATATTTTGCTGTTTCTAGAATCTAATTTACCAAAGAATTCATTCGTATATTTCTCATTCATGTCGAATAATTCATCATTAATACATAATTCTGACATATTTTACTATAGTGTTATGTCTCGTTTGATTCTATGGGGTTATATCGGTTTATTCGTTAGTATTTTAGGTATTATCGGTAATATTATAACAATATTCATACTTCTTTCACCACCAATGCGAACAGTTTCAACACATATTTATCTTACAGCATTATCTTGTTCAGATATTATCTATTTATTAATGTACATACCATCATATTCGATGAGATACTTAATTAATTATCGAATTTATCTGCAAAGAGGACCAACATCAACATTTGATATTCGTCTTGCTCAAGTTCCATTGACATTTCTTTATAATATTATACTTTTTTCGAATATTTATATAACAATAGCTGTGTCAATTGATCGCTTAATATCTGTTAAATATCCATTAAAAGCTAAACAATTCGTTACACAACGCACAACAGTATTTGTTATTATGTTTGTTTATATATTTTCTATTGTATCATGTATACCATTTTGGTTCGAACGAGAATATAATTCGACAACAAAAACGTGTCAGTCAACAGAATTTGGTCGTGCAACTTATCAATACATTCGAATGTATTTTTATATCCCAATGTTTTGTATAATTCCATTTGTTATTTTAATCTATATCAATTTAAATATTCTCCAAGGTTTAATCGAAAAGAAACAACGTAAGAAAAGTCTTGGATTAAATCGTCGTCGAAATGATTCCAATATCACATTAATGCTTGTCATAATCATAATCATATCAGTTCTATGTTATTTACCATTAACCATTCGAAATATTTTAAATACATTCAATACAAAAGTTCGATTAAATCCATTGTTAATATTTACGTTAAATGCAATTGTTGTTTTCATTAATGTTCTAAATACTTTGACAAATTTTTTACTTTCATGTTTTTTTCTTCAACGTTTTCGACAAATTTTAATTGAACTATGTTTACGATTGTTTACGTTGGATTTTCATCGACGATTTTATCCAACATCGGAACAATTAAGTCGACATTCGAATACACTCGAATTAATGCCCGAAACAGCACATAAACTTCTGTCGAAATATAATTTCAAAACTAATGACGAAAATCCGACATCATTCAGTCGAACACGAGATTCATTTCTTCATCCAAATGGAAAATCAATCAGCAATCAAAATAAATAAACAAATCATGTTGCTTTGTCTGTATACATTTTTATTTTCTCTTTCAAAATTGACTTCTCAATGTTCGTTTAGGATGATAATAATAATTGTTCTATCTGTCAAAATCAATAAACTATTTTTGGGACGTTCAGAGTTAGAAAAAAATTTTCCTTTTTTTTCTCTTCAATGAAAACATAAAAGTAATTATTTAACGAAAGAAAAAAAAAACTAAAAATATTAATAAGAAAATAATGATTATCTTTTGTAAACAAGTCAATTTTTCTGTTCGATTACACAATGGTGTATCACAACAATATATACATTCTAATTTTTGTGCTCGTTCATCTGTATAAACACAATTCGATACGGGCGTATTTATCATTGCTTTAGTTCGATCTTTCCATGAACATAAACCTTTAGGTACGCAATCACGACGTAATTGTGTTTCAACTGATCGATAACTAGTAACAACTTTTCGACATTCGTATTCGCTGACATTATTCTTATTATTTTGATCACAATCTTGAATAAATGATAACGATGTTGACGAACTTGTATTCAAATATTTACATGAACCTGAATGATCAGCTACAAAAACAGAAATTTTGTTTGAGAGAAAAAATCAATAATCTACATACTAAAACCAACAAGTGGTTCGATACATGTGTAACATGAATGATTACTACGCCGAGTAAAAATCAATTGAATTTTCAATATGATAATAAAAACATTAATCTTGTGGTTTATCATTTTGTAATCAGTAAATTGACTAGTTGCTATTAAAAGTCAAAGCTAGTTTTTTTTTTTGCTTTTACATCGAAGGACTATTTTTTGGTTCTCTATTCTCTCATTTTCCTATGTTATTACCATTCCATTTCTCGGGAACGTCAATAAAACTCGGCTTGTCTCTTTCTCTCTCTTTTTCTTCTTCTTCCTTCTCGTCTTTCGTCAGCACCCGTCGAAAATCTTCTTCATTCTAATAGAGCACACAAGCGTGCATTTATTCATATAAATAATAATAGATTTCTTTGACTAGATAGAAGTTCGTTCCGCCATTTATATTAATAATATGTTTGAGAACTTGTATGCAAAAATCGATTAAATCGAATCTTTCCGATATTTATTGTGAGAAAACATGCTCCTTATATTAGATCTTGTCAATTCACATGAGAATCAAAACTTTTTTCTTTTCTTTTCTGAAGTTTGTCGGACTTCTCGAAATAACAATTAGAAAAAGAAAACCAGAATTTCATTTCCTATTTATTCAATTCAATAGACAAAATAAACGTTAACACTTTTTTTTTGAAAAAAAGAAAAAGAAATTTCCTTCCGATTAACAAATTATTAATAATAGAAAAAAGGGAATTCTACAGTTGATAAACGTGTCGACTGACATCTATGAATTGACTTGTTCGTTTTGTTTGTTTTTCGTTTGTCTTTGTTCGAGTCGAGAGAAATCGTTCAGTTGATTCAATTAATTTGTTGTTTTTCGTCTTCTTCAAATGTGTGACATATTCAAAGTTAAACTTCAACAAACGACACATGCACTCGGAATCTTAGCCTATAATCAACGATTATTAATTGATAATACAGCCGAAGATGGTCGGTATTCTTTCTTTTCATCGAAAAGTCTACTAATAAATAAAAATGTGATGATCTAGATTTAATTGCTTTACTCAAACGTTATAAGGAACAAAGAGAAATTGTTAAACAATTAGAAAATCAATTGAAAAGTGTCACATTAAAAACGAAATCTCAAAGGTAAACGGAAATTCATAAAATCGATTTGATTTTTCTCTGTAAATCTAGTCAACAAATTCAAGATCAACGGCAACGTCGTCTGAATTCAGCAAATCGAGCTACTCGATTAGTAAATTTTACTAGTTCATTCGATGGAAAATATCTTTCTATCAATTCTAGTATAAATCTATTCAACAAATTTACGATCTAATCAACTATCGTGGTGTTCATACATCACCAATCGATCAATTACATTACATAAAAAAGATTTGTGAAGATAAATTAAGGTGAATCGACTTTTTGAGAAAAACAAAACCGAACAATGGAATATTCGTTTTTAGAGATACGATTTCATCCGATGACGATGAAGATGAAGACGAACTTGATAGTCGAAATTGTACGATTGATGATGAACAAAATGAAAGTTTGATTATACATCCACGTGTTGTTCTACCGCAATCATCGACAAAGAAACGTTTACTAACTGATTTAAATCAAGATGTTGATCTACAAAATAAACGTTTACGTTACGAAGATTCAACACAATCGATTACATTCGAATGTTATACATCGAATGATAATCTAACACGACCATTTCTTGTTCAAACAGATATTAAATTAATTAATAATTCTTGTCTTTCGTCAACTGATCAACAAACATTATTAACTGATGAAACACTATCATCATCAACAACAACAATCAATTCAACGAAAACAGCATCATCATCATCAATCGAAACCAGTTCTATAGCTCATCGATTTATTTCAAAGAAAATTTTCAAACCAGAAACTTGTTTTGTGGTAAATATAGAAATCTATACTAAAAACCACTAGAATTCTCTTTCTCTTAAGTGTCTCAAACGAATTACTTTCGGTTCGTTATCCTATCGTTGTTCGTTTTGTTCTCAATCGACACATTCGAATTGTAAAGATAAAGCAGGTTTATCTTGTAAAACACTTTCGAATCCATCGATGTTACCACCTTATTCACCAAAAACGCCAACAATTTCGAATTTTAAAATCACTCAACGACAACGAATGATCAATTCCGAACCGAAAAAAACGCCAACAGCTAATCATAGTCATCAGACATCGACAATTCATCGACGTCTACCATTCGAACGAATCATTTCGCATAAAACAACTTATTTTTCTTAAATAGAATGTTTTTTCTTTTGTTTACTTATTCATATACACACACACACGCAAATAGTATTCTTATTTTGTTTCTTTATTTTGTGTGTTGTACAAAAAACAATTGTTATTCAAGTCAATTAGATATTTTGATTAATAAAAATCATGTAGATCTTGTTCTTTATTTAATAAATAGATGAAGAATAGAGAGTAACTCTTACAAAAAAAAAATGTTCAGTCAAAAATAAATAAAAACTCGGTTATTTTGTTTTCGGATTATAAATGCGTACTGGCTCCGATCGATGGTGTTATATACAATGACTTATATTGTTTATCATGTTCAGTAAATAAATCTGAATAATCACTTTGTAGATCTTCGGTTTGACCGCATGGATAACGAAGAACGTCGGTTGAATTTGGACGTAATGGTGTCGTCTAAATTCAAATTGTTTTGTTTTTCATTGAAAATACACAAAAATATTTTTGTTTACATACGCGATATTTTTCGATGAGTTGACTTAATTGAGTAAAATATTCGTCTTTTGCACCGCCGAGAAATCGATAGGCATGAATCGATTGATCGGAAATTGTTGATGAAATAACTTCAATGAGTATATGACGGCAATAATCCGATGCACGATAGGATAGAGCGTAACCATAGATCTTTTCATTGATACGAATTAAATAAGTACCAGGAGGTTTCGAAAGTAATAAATCTTCGGTCTGATTTCGACTAATAATTCCTGAGAATAGAAGAAAAAACAATGAATTTGAATTCATAATTGAATTTTATTTTCTACCGTGAAACCACGGATAGATTTGACCAGATGGTGATCGAAATGTTCCATAGGGAATTTCAGTTGTACAAAACCATTGTCGAATATCTTCACGTGTTAATGGCAACAATGGTTTTCTAGGGGGAAAAAAATCGTCAATATAGATTTGTCTGTGGGTTATTCTTACGATCGTTGATGTTCTTCGATAATTTGCAATGGTATTGGCTCATTAGTAGGTGGTGATGATTCAGCACCGATCGGTGAATTTCGTTTAATTAATTCAATATGAATTTGTTCTTGATTTTGCGAATGAACATTTGTGGGCTGTTGAAAAACAATTGATGTATGATTGTCTGTATCGAAACAGACGTTTAATTGGAGAGAATTTCGTTGAAAATTATCTCGAGCACGTCGTGCAACTTCACGACGTTCTTGTTCGAATTTTTTCGCACGTTCTTCAATTTCTCGATGGAATGATTCGTCGACAAGATTCGGACTATGATCATTTTCTTGAGTCTATTTTTAGATAAACATTATCGAGAGAGAAAAAAACAACAACAACAAAACTATTTGTTTACCGAAACTAAACGTTCAAATAAACGACGAGCTTCGTTAAGATAATTCGGAAGTTCTTCGGTTTGTTTTTGTCTAAGAGAAAACAATTTTCATTTCATAGAGAAATAATCATTCAATTTTTACTGATCTATTTGACTAGTCGATGATGATGGATTAATATTCTCGAGATTTCTACAGAAATTAATAAATATCCGAGAAAACTAAAAACATAAAAAGACAAACTTTGATTGATTCTTTCGATTGATTTCATCAATTCTAAAAGTCAAATATTTTCTTCGTTATAAAACAAATCCCTTTGAATTTTACTTTGGTTTTGGTTCGCCCATAACCCAACACCATTCATTTCCATTATTATCAAGTAAAAAACTGACTTGTTTCGATTTAGTTCGTGTTTTAATTTGAATATTTTTTTGACTAAAATCTTCTTCTCGTTCATTGTATCTTCTCACTTGTTCTTCACGCATCTTACAGAAAAGTATCTGTTTCTGTTCTTCAGTTAGACCATCGAGTAATTCTTTGGGCACATAAAGATCTTGTAAAATTTGAGCGAGCATTTCATCGTCTAGAAATCGCAATTGCACGGATAGTTTTTTTTTGACACACGATACTTTCGCGTCTATTTTTACTACAAGAAGACGTATTCAATATTCGATTGGTTAACCAATTTACCCATCGAAACCAAAAGAATAAATAGTTTTATTGGTCTTCTAGACAATATACATTTACTTATCACATTAAAAACAAACAATATTTTCGACATAGAATCACGTTATTTCATATGGAATTTTGTCTTTGTTTTTTTTTTTCGTTTTTATAGAATTTCAATTATAAAAATGAATGATATTTCGTCGACTCAACATAGTAATATTAAAATACCAATTATATTGAATATTCGTTATAAAACTCAAACATTTCCTATCGAATGTGATCTGTACGAAACATTAAAAGAATTAAAAGAAAAAATCGATAAATTAACGGATGTCGAACCACATGTACAAAAATTAGTTAATAAATCAATAACAAGTGTTAAACATAATGATGCAACAACGACATTAAAAGATTTAAATATTATCGATGGACAAACATTATTATTAGTCGGTGCAACACGTTCAGAAATTCTTTCAACAACACGTGCTAATGTCAATTCAACGGGATCGAAAGATAATATCACTGATGATCAAACATCGACAACAAATAAGAAAGAATCTCTATGTAAACAAACAAGACATGAAAAAGTCTTGAAAACTGGTTTGTTTTTCGATGAATATCGATGAATGAACGAACGAATGATTCGTTTAGGTAAACCAGATAATGCTCAGATCGGTATTCGTAATCGAAACGATCCATTGCCTCAATCGATCGATGGCCTTTTCATGTCAATGTTAAATCATTCAGCTAAAAAAGCTCGATTAACATTTAAACTCGAACTTGACGAACTATGGATTAATACAGGTAGGCAGCAAAAATGTCAAGAATTTCATTTCGAATGCATTTTTTTTAAATTTTTCTCAGCTGAAACAACGAAGAAAATTCCCATGCGACATATACGAAATATTGTCGATGAACCTATCGAAGGTCACGATGGTTATTCGATCGTTGGCTTTCAAACTGGTACAACGTAAGTCGAATTTGATTCGAATCGAATTTTTACACTTTTGTTTTCTCATTTTCAAAAGTGAACAATCAATTATTTGGATCTACTGGTGTCCAACTCAATATGTCAAATCAATTCGCCATGAAATTCTCACAGATCACTAGAACATGTCTTTAATTATATTCAATGACTCACACTGTCAGATATTCTTACTTCTCTCTCTTTTTTTTTTATCTTATTATTAAATGTGTTGACTTGATAACAAAAACTTGAATAAAAAATATTGACAAACATACAATCTCTATTTCTATTCATTCATTCATTCTTTCAGACGAGAATATGAGCAAAGAAAAACCTGATAAACATCGAACTTTATTGACTCATTCACGAATAGATACGATTGCTGGTGCAGCATCAGGTGCATTCGTTAGTGTACTTGTCAGTCCGCTCGATGTTGTTAAAACACGAATTCAAGTTAAACGTCTGCCGAAAGGTGTACCTGATACACCTTTACTACTGACAATGTATCGATTAGCTCAACGAGAAGGTTTTCGAGCATTTTTTAAAGGCTTAGGAACAACTATGTTGGTATGAAAATGAATCTCATTGAGTTTATTTTGTTGTTTATTCATATCTGTGCAGGGTTATATTCCGAATTGGGCGATTTATTTTACGACATATGAATGGTCGAAGAAACAATATGCATCAATTCTCTCGCAGTTTCATTCTGATCGTGATCTTTTCGTTAATTTCCTCTCGTCAATTACAGCCGGTGCTCTTTCGAATACAGCTACTGCACCTATATGGACAATTCGTACACGAATGATGACACAAACTCGCAACGATGACTATCGAAATTCGTTTCATGCTGCAAAGAAAATCTATCAAACCGAAGGTCTCTACGCATTATATCGAGGCGTTATACCATCCATGTGGGGTCTGGTTAGTCCAACAACAACAACAAAGAGAAAACAACAATTCTTTTTCATTAGATTCACGTCGGTGTTCAATTTCCACTTTATGAATATTTGAAAAAACAATGTGCTGCCCGTTCATCATCGCCCGATCAACAACATCTCTCCACTGGTCAGTTGATGTTCGCATCGAGTCTCTCGAAACTAGTTGCTGCTTGTGTTGCTTATCCACATGAAATTGTTCGTAGTCGTCTGCAAGATGCTGGTCATGCTCGACGTTTACAACAACAATCATCGAATGTTCAATTTCGAGAATATAAAAACGTTCGTGATGCTGTACGAACAATTGCTCGTGAAGAAGGTATTCGAGGTTTCTATCGAGGATTACTACCTGCTCTTCTACGTACGGTTCCAGCTGCTGTTCTCACACTTCTATCCTACGAAAAAATTCGAGATTCTCTCGATGATTCGTATGGATAGTGTGTGCTTTTCTAATCTCAGATAATTCAGCAATTATTTTATATTGATTTTTATTTTCGCCTAATCATATTGATTGTTTATAATAAAGAGGAAAGAAGAGAGAGAAAAAAATGAACATATAATTATATATGAAGTAAATTGATCAGAAAAATAAGATCGATTACATATAAATACACACATGTAACAAAAAGAAAGATTTTCCATTGACACAGAGAGAAAAGAAAAAGAATTAAAAAGAAATTGATTCGTTTTTATAATTGATAAGGTGGCAATTGTCCTTGATTATTGGCGACAATTGCTGTTAAAACTTTGCTCGGATCTAATGTTGGTTCAACGTCACTCGTACGTTTCGTATCCGAATTGTTCACAGTTAAATTTTGTGGTCGATGACGTACTTCATTCTCTTGATCGACAAGATTTGAAACAGTCAAATCCGGACCGATGATATGTGGTAACACATGATTGTACAATTTCAACGATGGACCAGGCATTTGACTATCGATTTGAATCGGAGTTCGAGAAATACCATCTTCAAAAACAAACAAACAATGAAAATTTGAGTTCATTTCGAATTATTACCTGTGGGCGAACGTGGATCACATTGTAATTGAACAAGACGATTGTGTATTGCACCGGTGTGAATCTTCGGTGGTGTACTGTAGATATTCGAATTGAATTGATTTGTATAACGTTTTGTATTCGAATTCGTGATGCCCATCGTTGAAGTTTCGATTCTTCAAAAGTAACTAAACTGACTATTATCGAAAATCGATCTGTAATGACAAAGGTTTAATCGCGCTCTATTGTTTTCATCAATCGTGTCGCTCGAATCGCACATGTAAAATTCAATAAAATTTTCTTTCAATTCAAAATTCGAATTCAACACGAAAAAAATTCTTATTTCAATCAATTTCTTCATTTCCTACGATTGATTATCAATTGTTCGACGTTGATTGGTCGAAACAACGAGCCAATCATCGGCGTAAACAGGCAAGAACTTGCGTATTTGTTGTTGTTTGTTTTTCTTTCTTTGTCTTGTGATAGTTCTCTAATAATCTACTATTGGTTATTCTAAATATTGCGTCGGAAAAGCACATGTTAGTTCGCTTTCTTTCTTCTTTAGATATGACGTCGAGATCACGATGTTTTTTCGATATCGAAATCGATGGCAATCAAAGTTTGACATTCGAATTTTGAAAAGCCAAAATTTTAAAACATTTTCTTTTTGCTTTTTTTGTAAAATTTTAGTCGGCCGAATTACATTCGAACTCTACAATGATATTTGTCCAATAACATGTAAAAATTTTCTCTACTATTGTCGTTCAACCGACGAGAAAACATCGTACAAACGATGTCTCTTTCATCGTATTGTCAAAAACTTCATGATACAATCAGGTGACTTTTCACAAGGTAAATCACGATTGAATCACAAGACAGAAGATTTCGTTTATTCAACAGAAAAAGATAAAAATAAAAAAAAAACGCCAAACAAAATTGATGTTTTATTATAAATATCTCTCTCTATCTGTGTATCTATAGTTGTCCTTTTTTGAATTATTCAATGACAAATGATAAGTGATGGCAGACGCATACAAATAAAAAGGATCCTAATAAAGACTTGTTTTCATCTCTTTTAGTCGAGTAATTATGACGAGAAATGTTTTTTTTATTGATGTCTCTTTGAATTCCAGGCGATGGAACAGGCAGTCAATCGATCTATGGCGCATCGTTCGATGGTAACAAACCCAAACAGAGAGAAAACAGAGATTATTTTATGTTTTTCATTTAGACGAAAATTTCGATGTTAAACACGATCAACCGTATCTCCTCTCGATGGCTAATCGAGGTCCGAATACCAACGGATCGCAATTTTTCATGTAAATTATTGATTTAATAAGAAGTTTTCTCTATAAATTAATATCGTTTGATTTTAGAACCACAGCTAAAGCTTCACATCTTGACGGGTGAGATTCGAGGAAAACGAAACGAAATTGTTTTGAGAGATTTTATTTAGTAAACATGTTGTTTTCGGACATGTTCTATCTGGTAAATCGATTGTTGATAAGATTGAAAATGTTCCAGTTGATGCCGAAAGTAATCGTCCGTTGAAAGAAGTGATGATTAGCGATTGTGGTCTCATTGATAAAACAAAAAAACGTCAAGTTTCATCGGAAAATGAAAGTCAATCGGCGAGTGACGATGAAAAATCGAAGAAAAAAGATAATTCTCGGTAGGAGAGGAGAAGAAAACCAACAAAATAAATATCTAAAACAATCTTTAGAAATCATCATCATCATCGTTCATCGAAAAAAATCGATTCCAACGGTCGTCCGGTAAAAGGTCGAGGAATAATGGTAAATATTTTCTCTCTGAATTCGATTAAAAAATTGATGTGAATTTGTAGAGATACACAGGTAAGAGTCGTTCGAGATCTCGAACGCCACCTCATTGGCGTTCGGCAGCTGAAGAACGTAAACGTTTCGTTGAAATGAATGATATTCAAGATCAACCATCGGAATCGACCGACGCATCTGATCCAACAACGACGAACAAACGTTTACGTTCAGTGATTCAAAACGGCGAAATCAATGATGAACAAGAGAATACATATCATCCAACGAATGACGACGATCCCATTCAATCACAAACCACGATTTCGAGCAGCATCGTTCGAGTTGAATCCAAGAAACGCCAATCACCACCGCCGCCGCCTGAAGTTGTCAATGGTGGTAATCACACTGACATTCCACAAGAAGAACCAATAGTTAAAGTTGATGAGAAGAAAAAAGACAAATCTCGATCGCCAACACCGAAAAAAGACAAACAATCATCGGTTCGTGAACGTCGTTCAAGTCGAGAACGTGACGATCGTCGAAAACATTATTCATCATCATCGTCGTCACGTCATCGATATCGAGATGATTACTACGCTCGTCGACGGTACGACGATCGATATGATCGTCATCGACGACAATATTCGCCACCGTCGAGATCTCGACAACGTTATGCCAATCGAAATCGTCAACGAGATCGAGATTACTACGACCGAGATCGTCGTCGAGATCATCATCATCATTCATCACAATCAAAACCCAAAGCTCGAAAACGTTCATCCAGTTCATCGTCATCATCGAGTTCACATTCTCGTTCATCGTCTTCATCTTCATCTTCATCTTCATCGTCTTCTTCATCGTCATCTTCTTCGTCATCATCATCCTCGTCCTCATCGAGTTCTTCGCCAACTGAAAAACGCGAACAACGTCCTCTCACACCTCCCGCACGAAAACGTCTACCAACACCGCCCAATCCCGACGACGAGCATATCTTCGTGCCACTGCCGCCGGTCAAAGCGCGCGAACAACCTGAACGTAAACAAATCAAAATCGAACTCGCCAAAGCCATTCCACTGCCACCTCCAACACCACCACCATGTAAAATCGAACAAATTCATCAAAATTCGATTGTTTTCTTTTGCATTTTAGCTCATCCATTGCCGCCACCACCACCTCCGCCAATGTACGAAGACGATGATTCGTCAAATACGGCGACACATTCGCAGGATCGCATCGGAGAATATGAAGACATGGAATTAGACGATCTCGATGAATCGAATACAGTATCCAATGATGAATATTCCAATTCAACGGGATTTAACGACGAACGAACGAAAACACAACCAACAATCTCATCACTGTACGATGATGATGAAGATGCAAATCAAACAGGTACTTTATTTTCAATTCAAATAACATGAAATCGATTTGTTCGTTGTCTTCTAGGATCTCCATCGAACTAGTTCAATTTCTCTCATTTCAATCTTAACAAAAATCAAGCAAAATTAATTACACAAACAAATTTGTGTACATTTTCCATCATCATCATTCATTCGATTTCGTTTCGTTCTGTTGTTTGTTTTTTTATTGCCTAGTCCAAGATTTTCATTTGTTTGTGTGTTGCATTGCAAATAATACAGCAGCAAAATCAAGACCAGAAAGAAATATGTTTCGCCTGTGTTGTTTTTTTTCTTCTTCAGATAGAAAAAATCGAATCAAGTCAAAACATCTTTCGTTCCCTAAATGATTAATCCAACGTCAACAGTCAATGATTCCGGTGGTGGCAATGGTCAATCACCGCCCAACAACATGCATTCATTCATACGTCCACGAATTCTACTAACCGGTCTGCGTCGTTCAGGTAAAACATCGATACAACGTGTTATTTTCACCAAAATGCAGCCATCTCAAACACAATTTCTTGAGTCAACACCACATTTAACGTTGAATCAATTTTCTTGTGGTTCATTTATTAACTTTCAAGTCCAAGAATTGCCCGGTCAATTACAAGTATTCCCATCGGGACACAATAGCGGTGGCAGTGGCGGAACGAGTGGTCAAGCATCGTCCTACGATGATGATCCCATGGCACATATGGTCGGTGGCGGATACGATATGGAACGTTTGTTGAAACGTTGCAATGCTGTTGTATATATAATTGATTCTCAAGATGATTATACCGAATCAATTCTACGTTTAAATACGATTATACAAATGGGCAAACGTTTGAATCCTCGAATACGTTATGAAGTTTTCATACATAAAGTCGATCAATTATCTGAAGAAGTTAAAATTGAAACACAACGAGATATACATAATCAAGTTCGTGATCGATTTACGGACTCAATTAGCGGATTAGACGCATGGCAAACATCATCGACACACATGTCGAATAGTAATTCACAAGATATTCTAATCAATTTTCATTTAACATCAATCTATGATCATTCAATATTCGAAGCATTTTCCAAAGTTATTCAAAAATTAATCCCACAATTCGGTCATCTCGAACGTTTGCTCAATTATTTACTCTCGACATCAAACATTGAACAAGCATTTCTATTCGATGTTCAAACGAAAATCAGTATTGCAAATGATTCATCGCCAACTGATATGCAAATGTATGAATTATGTTGTGATATGATCGATTTATTAATAAACATGAGTGAAATCTATGGACAACCCAATGGAAATAATCAACCAACGATCAATGATGATGACGATGACGATGAAGAATATTTATCTCATGAACGAGAGAATTTTCATGATGATGATGATAATGAACAACACGAATGGAATGTAGATACACAAAATGATGATGATGAACAACAAATACAAATCAATAATCTTCGAACTCCATTAGGTACAACACCAATTATGAATAACCAACATTCGTCATTGATCGAAACGACCAATGAACCAGCATCGGCTGTTTTCGATTCGATGTCATCGAGTGTTATTAAATTAACCGGTGGTCGAGCACTTTATTTGAAAGAAATCAATCGACATTTAGCATTAATTTGTATTTTACGTGAAGAAGCATTAACTAAACAGGCGTTGATCGATTATAATGTTCGACAGTTGAAAAAATCTATATTAAAATTATTTCGTTTGAATCATCAAATCAATCGACCCGATGTTTCACCGACGAATGCAGTCGAATAACGAATCGAAACAAAACAAAAGCCCAACACAAACACATTTAATGATTTCTTTTTCTTTCTTTTTATTCATCAATGGTTCCTCCCTTTTCCCCCATCCTAGATTCTTTTTCGTCAAAACCCCATCAAAACACTTTCGTTTTCAGGAATGCATGTATGTCTTTTCTTTCTTTCGTTTTTTTTTCATTGTTGTTCTTGTTGTTCTTGTTGTTGTTGATGTTGTTGTTGTTGCTACTACTATTTAAAAAGAAAAACATCATCAAATGAGAGAATTGTTTTTTTTTTATTTTGGTTTTCTCTCGAAATCCTCTTGTATATACAAACAAATATATATATATCTATCTATTTCATTGCATGATTAGAATGCTTTCTTCTTCTTTTTCTTCGTTTTTTTTTTGATTGACAAAAGCATTCAGTTTCTTTTTCTACTGCGCATTGGTACAAACAGTGAATTTTCTGTTTTTTTTTTGTTTTTTTTCTCTCGTTTGTTCTTCTTCTGCCGTAAAGCATTCATATGTGCGCTTTGTCTTTTTTTTTTTATTTTAACAATAACAACAACAACAACAAACAAACAAACAAATAGTGCAAATCAGGAATTGATGATAATTCTATTGTCTTATTTTATTTATTTAAAAATACTTCGAAAGAAAAAAAAAGAACACTAAATGAAACTAAAAAGAAAGATGAGAGTTTTGTGCAGTTTGTTTTAGTTTTTTTTATTTCTTATTGAGATGTGATGAATATTCCACGATTGATGTTGATACGTTGTTGAGTTGCTGAATCTTCGATTTGTTGTGACGGAATTGTGACACTATCGAGTCGAATTCGATCTCGAACGCCACCAAACATTGGAATTAGATCTGGATTCGTCATAATATATCGTTCGAAATCATCGAAACTGACAACACCATCTCTATTCTAAAAATTTCAAATTAATATTTGATTTCTTTCTCGATTCGTTTTTCTGTTTGTCTAATTACAATATCCCATTGTTTGAGCAATTGTGGAATTAATTGTTGAGATTCAACAGTAGCTGGAAGACATTGTTCGAGATCATCTCGTGTTATTATCCGATCACGATTGACATCCAATGATTCGAAATATACTAAACAAAACAACAATTCAGTGTCAAAGTCCTTTTTGGTTTTATCGTACGGCCAATCTTTTGAGCTGATGTACCGCGTTCGAGAATATGTGAAACGTACATAAATAGAACGAAATCGATACTTCCATCGTGTCTCGGATTCTATTCAATGAAAATGAAATCAAAGCAAAGGCAAATTCTTCGGTTTTACTGGATTTTGTGCGTCGAATAAACGATAGAGCCGTTCGATCGCTTTCGGATCGGAATGATGCGCAGGCGCAAGTGAAAATTTCTGTAAACATCTCCAGAGATCCTTGAAAAAAGTCAAACATTTCTTCTTCGTGTTTTTTTTTGTTGTTGTTCACTCGAATTTACTTGTGGTGACTCGATTTTACCCAATGGAAAATGTTGAAGAAATATCTCGTACCTTGAAAAATAATCAAATTCGCTGGCTATTCGACTTGTTCGAACTTACGCACATCGATTTTATTTCTTCAGCTGGACCTGAAGGACAAAGAGCAAAAAAACAACAATAGAACTTTTCAATAGATTCTCCGATTCTTTCTCTTACGTTGTGTTCGATCGACTAATAAATTGAGAATGTTTTTATTTAATTTCGTTTTTTTAGCACCCATATTCGTTTTGAAAAATCCTCTGATTGACAAAAATAAGATGAAAAACAATCGATCACTTTAAACACGACAATTTATCGAATAGAATTCTTATAAAAGAAGAACATGATTCTCATACGTTTTTCTTCCTTTTAGTTTTCTTTTTTCTTTTTAATAGCAACGCAAATTTCTTCATTAGAATTTTCTGTTTTTTTTTCTTCTTTTTTTCTTAATCTCACATCCGGAATATATAAAAACAACAAGACACCCTCTTAATCACAAAGAAATTCATTTTTTTTCTTTTGTTATTATTCAAACAAATCGAGCTGCACAAAGAATTTGTTATTGTTATAATGGTTTCTAGGGGAGTTTTTCTTCTTTTTTTTTCGTTTGAGTTTGTTTCGGGTGTCTCCAATAGAAACTTGTACTTCTGTCGGGTTTCACAAGAGAAAAATGTGATGATTCATCTCGGGGTGCTGCTGCTACTGCCACCATTACCCCGAGGATTGTTCTCTCTCCCTCTCTCTCTCTCTTTGTCGTCGTATTTTTTTTCATTCGTCGTCTTCGTTACACATTCGCTCTATATAACATTTCAGCCTGACTCGCTCACTCTGTCAGTCAGTCGCAACAAAGAGACGTACAAGAAGAAAAATAATCAACCAGTAACCGTCGTTATACAAAACAAAAGAAGAAGTATGAAATTTTTAACCAAAAAAAAAAAGAAAACGAGCCAAAATGATTTAATGTTAAATAGATCATGCGTGAATGTATCTCGATCCATGTTGGCCAAGCCGGTGTTCAAATTGGTAATGCTTGCTGGGAATTATACTGTTTAGAACATGGTATTCAACCCGATGGACAAATGCCATCGGATAAAACAATTGGTGGAGGTGATGATTCATTCAACACCTTCTTCAGCGAAACTGGCGCTGGTAAACACGTACCACGAGCTGTTTTTGTTGATTTGGAACCAACTGTTATTGGTAAGAGAAAAACAACGAAATATAAGAAGAATCGATATTGTTTTGTTTGCATTCAGATGAAGTACGTACGGGTACTTATCGACAATTATTTCATCCCGAACAATTGATTACTGGCAAAGAAGATGCTGGTAAAAACTAAGAAAAAAAAGTTTGAATTAAAATGAATTCATTTTGTTTTTGATTAGCTAATAATTATGCTCGTGGTCACTATACAATTGGTAAAGAAATCGTCGATCTTGTACTTGATCGTATTCGAAAATTAGCCGATCAATGTACGGGTCTTCAAGGTTTTCTTATTTTTCACAGTTTCGGAGGTAAATTTCGTTTTTTGAAAACCGAACAATTTCGTTCAATCCATTGATTTCAGGTGGTACTGGCTCAGGTTTCACATCACTTTTGATGGAACGTCTCAGTGTTGACTATGGCAAAAAATCGAAACTCGAATTTGCTGTCTATCCAGCACCACAAATTTCAACAGCTGTCGTCGAACCATACAATTCAATCCTAACAACACACACAACACTCGAACACTCCGATTGCGCTTTTATGGTTGACAATGGTTCGTAGACTAGGCGTTTGTTTTTCTTTTTTTTATAATAATAAGAATTCGTTTGTGTTATTTGCAGAAGCCATCTATGATATCTGTCGTCGTAATTTGGACATCGAACGACCGACATACACCAATTTAAATCGTTTGATTGCACAAATTGTCTCGTCAATTACAGCTTCATTACGTTTCGATGGTGCACTCAATGTCGATCTTACTGAATTTCAAACGAATTTAGTACCCTATCCTCGTATTCACTTTCCATTGGCTACATATGCACCGATCATCAGCGGTTTGTTACTCATCCGAGTCTATTTACCGAACAAACAACAAAATTGTTTTGTTTTTTTTTCTTGAATTTCAGCTGAAAAAGCCTATCACGAACAATTAACTGTCGCTGAAATCACCAATGCCGTGTTCGAACCAGCCAATCAAATGGTTAAATGCGATCCACGACATGGCAAATACATGGCCTGCTGTCTTTTGTATCGTGGTGACGTCGTACCCAAAGATGTCAATGCTGCAATTGCAACAATCAAAACCAAACGAACGATTCAATTCGTTGATTGGTGTCCAACTGGTTTCAAAGTCGGTATTAACTATCAACCACCGACCGTTGTTCCTGGAGGTGATTTAGCTAAAGTACAACGTGCTGTTTGCATGTTATCGAATACAACAGCTATTGCTGAAGCATGGGCTCGACTTGATCATAAATTCGATTTAATGTACGCTAAACGTGCGTTCGTTCACTGGTATGTCGGTGAAGGTATGGAAGAAGGTGAATTCTCGGAAGCACGAGAAGATTTAGCTGCTTTGGAAAAAGATTACGAAGAAGTTGGCGTCGATTCAGTTGAAGTAAGTTGATTGGATTTTGTTTGTTGTTCAAAATCCTAATTCGAATTGATTTGTTTAGGGCGAAGGCGAAGGTGAAGGCGAAGAATATTAAATCAACTGACAATTACACATTACAATGATCTCTCTTTATCTCTACAGGACAATAAATAAATCATCATCTTACTATTTTTTTTTCTTTCTTTCTTGTTCTTATTGTACTTCTTTCTCTTAAACACAAGATCTTCTGATGAAAAAAATAAAACATTTCCATAAAACTCAATAAGCTCTATCTTATTTCAATTTCTTTAGATGAACTAATCGACCTACGTGCATAGATAAATATCTTTTTTTTGTTTTTTTGTTTGAATGTAAAAGAAAAGAAGAAGAGCATTATGAAAGATTCCACATCTGCATCGACAACGCCCTCAGTCACCACCACCACCACTACTACAACTGCGACTGCCACAGCAACAACAACTGCGGCAAGTCCAACAGCAAATAAAGACAAAACATCAGTTTTTCGTGATACACGTGCAGAATTAGCGCAATTATTGAAGAAAAAAGAAGAGATCGAAGTTGGTTTTGTTTTCACAATTGAAAAGCAAAAATGATCTCATTTTGTAGAAATCACTGTCGGATATTGAAGAACAAATTTATGCGTTCGAAACGAGTTATCTCAAACAAACACAAGATACAGGCAATTGTATTCGAGGTTGGAGCAATTGTTTAAATACATCAAGCGGAAATAATAGGTACGAACGAGAAAAATCTCTCTTGTGAAATTAATATTCGATATTTTCAAGTGATAAATCATCAAAATTTCGAGAATCAGATCGACTTTTTTCCTATTCATCTGCAACGTCTTATACAGTAAAAATATTCAGACTAAAAACAACAAACAAAGAGAGAATGAAAATCTCGATTTGATTTATTTTAGTTACTCGGCCGAGATCGACTCAAACGCGAACGAGAAAAAGAACGTCGAAAAAATATTCGTAAACATCGAGAAATCATGCAAGAGCTATCAGCAAATAAGAAAACTAGTAGTTGTAAGTTAGCAGAAGAAAAAAAAATAGAATTAAACAAACATTTTTGTTTTTTTGCTTAGTATCTGAAACCAATACTCAACCATTAAACGAAGATCTTGATGAAGAAATCGATGATGAAGATGAAAGTACAACGAGTAGTGAAAAACCAACATCAAGATCAATGACAAACACATCTACAGCTAATAAACGACGTGCAAAGTAAAGATCAATCGATTGAACAAAATCGGATTTAGTCATCTCGTGTTTTTATTTAGAACGAAACGTGTAAGAAACAAACGAAGTCTATCCGATTCGAGTCAACAATCGGAATCGCGTGATTAATTATCTTCTCATACTTTTGTACAAAAAAAGGAAACTATTCTAAAATTCTGTTATTGTCTTTGGCTTTTTGTTTTCGTATAAAGATCAATTAGTTTCATTTATTATTACAAAAAAAGGCAACACCTTGATGAAAATCTTGTGCAATTGATGATTTCTTTTTGTTTGAAACAAATAAATATATTCATCGACATTAATTTCGCTTTGATGGGAATTTCTTTGAAAAAAATATTTTTCTAACCTTGACACGTAGTGCGAAAAGAATCATCAACGAACAATTTATGTTCGCAAGGACAAGAACAAAAAGTGCGTATATAATTTCGAACTAAATACTTGTTAACAAATGAATAACCATTAATCACAAACAAGGAGAAGAAGAAGAAAAAAACCTAAATTTACAGGTTATTCAACCAAAATACTTTTTTTTTCTCTCTCTATTCAAAATATTGACGATGGCAATTATTTAAGCGTGTTCTATCGCCCTGTTTGCGAACATTTATTGATAGATTTAGGTACCAATGACATTACTAAACGATCTCGCTCATTTACGATACCAGCAGATGTTTATATACAAATGAATTATTTCAGGGTTTTTCTTAGCTGATGATAAATAACTCCTGGATCGATAGTCTTTACTTTCTAGTGTACCATATCTAAACGGTAGAGAGATCGTCCTGCTACCCGTTTTTTGAAAAAGGGATTTTGAGATAAGAGAAGTAGAGTAGATATTTTTTTCTTCGATGTCCGAAAATGGCAAATTTGAGTACAAAATTTTCATTTATTTGTTTATTTATTTAGACAATAACGTCATAAGTTTGAAGGTGTTTTATAAATTCATCACTTTTTATACGTATACTTCTTCGTTTTTTTCTCTTCTTCTTATCATGTTAATACACCTGTTAAGCTACGTTTATTTTTTTATCTTAGTGATAATAATAATAAGAAAAAAGAGGCAAATAAAAACCAAAGCCATTTCATATTTGCAGATTATTAAGTTATTTTATCGGTGCACCGAAAGAATGTTATTCGTTATAACTACGACCTTGATGCTTTTACCTATTGTATTTGGTAATTTAGGTTTCAGTAAGTGATTTGAATAGTAATCATAGATTTTATTCAGACGTATTAAATATGTATAAATAACAGGTCAATGGTCTTACAATAATACAAAAATATGGTCTCGTAGAAATCGATATTGTGCAGGAAATTCACAATCACCGATTAATCTTGAATATGGTATTTCGCATTACAATCCTCGTCTTAAAACGATCCTTCTTCAAGAATCGTATTCGGAAGATCAAGCCGAACTTTTCAATAGCGGTTTAACAGGTTGATAGATTAGATATACATATATATATATGTATAATGTTTATTATTTTGACTAGTTCAACTCACTATTCATGATCATTATGTTATAAAAGATCTTTCACCATCGAGTGAAGATTACAATGTTCAACAAGTTCATTTTCATTGGGGTCATGCCAATGATAATAATGTCGGATCTGAACATCAGAACGAAGGCAAAAGTTATCCGCTCGAAGTCCGTTTAACAAACAATTAAGCAAAACTTCTATAATCAATGAATTTTTTTTTTGCATTTAGATGCATATGGTTAGTTATTCAAGTTTATATCCAACGATTGCTGCGGCCATGTCAAATATTCGAGGTCTTGCTGTTATCGGCGCATTCTTTGAAGTAAGTGTGTGCACTTTCTCACATTGAATAAATACGTTGTATTTTAGATAACCGATGAGCCAAATCCCTTACTCGAACCATTAGTCAAAGCTTTGAGACATATTCGAGGTCAATATCAACGAATAAATGTTACTGAAAAGATCGACTTTAAATCTCTTATCGGTGAACGTCGTCTTTCGCGTTATTATCGATATGATGGTTCGTTAACAACACCGCCCTGTTTCGAAACAGTTCTCTGGACTGTAGTTGTCGATCCTATACCAATTTCTTTACGACAACTCCATGCATTTCGTTATTTACACGATGATAGTGCGCATTTAATTGAAAATACTTATCGAAAAGTTCAAAAACTTGGTAGTCGTTTATTATTTCGAAGTTTTAATTCGGATGATAGCGAACTAGATATCGAACAACGATCATTGGTCACTGAAAATCATGCCTTCACTTTTCAAACTAATAATCAATTAGTACTTACTTTTCTAGTTTTTCTTGTAATCCTTTCGAAACCTTTTTAGACTAACACACACACACATATATATATATATATATATTTATTTATACATATATAATTTTTAGTTTGAAAAAATAAATAAATAAATTGATCCTGTGTTTTATTTGCATATCATATATTCGATTTGTCTCACCTTTCAATATGAACAAAAACGCATTGAAGCAGAACGTAACTAAACTAGTCTTTGTGTGTTTTTTTTCGCTCTCTATCTCGACATGGTCATGTGGTTTAGTAATTCTTATCGAAGATACTTTTTTAAAAAACGTAAGTACAATAAAAAAAATAGGCTTATAATCACACCTTAACTGAAATGTACAGAAAATATCGACGATTATCTGCTTCATTCAATTTTCTACTCATTCTAACTTTTCCTGTTTTCATTCAAAATAAATCATTGAATCTAAATAATCGAACGTTACCACATGCTGCAATTGTAACATTAATTCGTAGTACAAATCAATCGATTCAACTTACAATGAATATGATGAATTCAATCATGAGATTTTATTTTCAATATCAAAGTGTTTCCTATCCATTTCTTATTTTTCATGATGAAAATTTCACTTTATCAATGCGTGAACATATCAATTCATGTTTAACAATTACCTATCCAAATATTCGAATTTTATTTGCATCCGTCAATTTTCAAACGTCTATTCAACCAAATCCGAGCTCGTACATCGAAAAACCGATGAGCTATCGTTTGATGTGTCGTTTTTGGATCCACGATGTATTCTACCATCCAATTATTATCCAAAATCAGTATGATTATCTGATGCGTATGGATGATGATTCATCTTTGTTCGATAGTATCTCTGATGACCTATTCGAATATATGAAACGTACTCGACTCGATTATTTCTATCGAGGAAAATATAAAGAAACTGATCAGACGATGAATTCAATTGTTCCGCCTGAATATCGAACTGATATTTGTATTTATAATAATTTTTTTATCATACGTTTAAATTGGTATTATCAATCACGAATTATAAGAAATCTAGTAGAAAATCTATTGAAAAATGAGACTATTCTTCGAGAATATATTGGCGATGGTTGTATCCATCAAGTCATGATCGATATCGATACAAATTCTCGTTCCGAACAAACCAAACAGATTCCCTATGGTCATAACTATCATATCATGCCTATAGGAGCCGATTTCTATTATTTCATAAAAGATGATGAAATCTTTTCAAATCTATCATTTATTTGTAAACAAAAAATCTAGTTAAATGTTTGTTTTTCTTTCTTATTACTTTTAGAATACATTCGTCGAGTGATTTTAATCTTCGTTGGAATTTATATTTGGATTTGGATTTTGAATTTTCAATCGAATCCATTAGTTAATCCGACAGAAATCGATCATTTCCTATCCTATTCTCTTTGTGGACGATTGATTAGCATTCCAAATTTAACTTTAACTTCAAAAGAATACGATCAATTGAATTCTGAAGCTTCAAACTATCTTATCTATCCTCAAGATTGTACATTCTTTCAACAATTTACAGCTGATGTATCATCGAATGATTCCATTGCATTTACAATTCTAATTCATCCAAATATCGATCAATTCGATTATCTCCTACGATTAATCTATCAACGACATCATGTATTTTGTATTCATATCGATTTAAAAGCTTCGGATGAACTCTATGCATCGATTCAAAGTCGTTCGAAATGTGTTGAAAATATAATCTTTCCCAATAAACGTTTGAATGTAACATGGGGCAAATTTTCTGTGATCGAAGCCGAACATTTATGTCAAAAGAAACTTCTCGAACATTCTCAACAATGGAAATATTATTTCAATCTTGGCAGTTCGGATGTACCATTGAAAACTAGTCGAGAATTTAACGAAATTTTAAAATTCTACAATCAACAAAATGATATTACATCATTAGTCTATCGATCACAACTTCGACAACAAAATACATTTATTAATAAAACTCTTCCATCGTCAATAAAACAACCTGTTTATAAAGGTGAATTTCATGTATTATTAACACGAACTGCAGTCGAATTTATTCATACAAATCGACGAGTTCGAGATTTGTATGAATATTTAAATGGAACGTTCGTACCTGACGAACATTACTATGCAATTATCAATCGATGGAAAGAAACACCGGGCTATTATCCATACGATCATGATCTAAGTCAGAAAACGTTCATGACACGATACAAGATTTGGATCGATCGACCTGAAGCTCGTCTTTGTCGTGGCGGATTCGTTCGAGGTATTTGCATATTTAACTATCAAGATCTTTGGCATTTAACAACGAGTCCGCATTTTTTTGCGAATAAAATTCTGTTCGAACGCGATCGAATAGCTCCGTATTGTCTAGCAAAATATTTAGATATTCGACAACGAAATGATTTCTTAATGATTGATCACGATTTCTATCGACAATTGGATAATGTTCGATTCGGTAGAACAAGAGAATACTCATAACAACAACAACAACGACAGAAATTCTTCTTTTGTGCGTATGTGTGTATGTTCTATCAAATGTAATAAAGAGAAAAGAAAACAACATGAATTCCAATCAAATAAATATTTTTTTCTTGAAAACAAATCAATTTCTTTCTTTTTTTCTTTCTCATTGTCAACGTCGTAACTAATACGAAGTGTATTAAATAAGCAATGGATCGACATGAAGCAGAGGCGAAACGTTTACGTATCAATCGTATTGCATTAATTCAACAGCTCGATGCCGATGAATTGGTACCTAAACTTGTCGAAACCGAAATCATTTCGTCGGATAAAGATGTGAAATTTATTAATCATGGCTCATCGAAAATCGATCGAGCTCGACGATTAATCGATTGTTTTCTCAATGAAAATCATCGACGACCAAGCAATTGGTTTCTAATTTTTCGAAATATTCTCCTTGAAAATCCAATTATGTATTCGAAACTGGTTAATTTACTTGACAATACAATCATTGAAAATACACAAATTGAAACCTTCGATGACGACCAACAAATAACTCATATGGAATTCGATCCCTATGCAATGAATAAAATATTCATTCGAGGTAGTTTTCATAAAGTTATCGATAATCTTCCTTGTCATTGTCAAGTAATTCAAAATAGTTCAATTAGTTCTTTTTTTAATTAAATTTCAATTGATTTTTGTTTTTTGGTCAGATACCGGAAAATTTATTCGAAGAACTTTCATGTTCGACACATGCTTACGATCAAGAACAACTTCTTAATGAACGACGAATATTCGATCATATGCGTCGATTAGAATTGTTAATTCGTTTGCATAAACAAGATCCAACACTTTTGAATCAAAATCTGTTTCAATTCGATATTATTCAAACATTTCTTGTCAATCAAAAATCTCATCATTATTTCTTCAAATATTTCCATTCGCTTTCGACAATCAATGGTCTTCATTACGATCGAGAATTAATTCGAATCTATCAACATTTACTTTCGCAAAACGAACAATACGAATTTTCATCATTAATCGAACAAGGCTTTTTCTTCTATGAATTCTTATTTCAATATGCACGATATGATTATGCTTGTGAAATCATTGAATCAATTGTACAAACCTTAACCAAACAAATCAATAAACAACAAACGAATATTTGGATTTATTTATTTCGTTCATGTTGTGCACTTGTACAAATTCATAATCAAAATCTTGATATTAAACAAGCGTGGGCTCGAATCGAAGCTGCAAATGAAATTGCTGATAATTTAAAAGCAAAAAATATCGGTAAAAATTCGGTTTTTTTTCTCATAAATCGATGAGCTTTGTCTTTTTTTTGCCAATAGAAATTCCGTGTGATGATCAAGCGTGGCTCTATGCGGTATCGAGTCAAACAGCGTATGAAGACGGAAATTTCGATGCTTGTATTCAATACAGTTATCGGTAGGCAGCATTTTCGAATTCGAGACGAGATTTTGTAATGAATTTTCAGAGGTTTAAAACTTGCTGACAAAGAAAATCATTCGTTAATTGTCGATTTACTTTGTACGTTGACGCAAGGTCTCACAGCGAAATGGATTATGAATAAAGCTCAATCGACTGCTATCATGGCTGTTCAATACGCAGCGTAGAAGAACAATTTTGTTTTCCGCAAAAATATTCTTTTGAAATAAAATTTCTTCTAGAAAATATTTGAATCGAAATAGTCCAAAATATGTTCAAGCTTTATTACAATTATCTCAATATTCAAATGAATTCATTCAAGATGTATCTTCCGTTGAATTAGCACAGGTAAATCTTCTTTGACAAAACAAATGAAGTCGATCATTTTATCTTTTCGAAGTATACATACAATCGTGCTCGAACAGTCTATGGTTATGAATCTCTTGCTGTTGCTCAATGTCATCGTGTCCTATCGAAAAGTCTCATAACTCTTGCATCGACAGTAAATTCGTCGTCTTCTTCTTCTTCATCTCGAAATAATCCACCACCATTTCATCCAACGACACCGATGATTGAATCATCGCCAAATGTTTACTATCATCATGCCTACGAAGCCTATCGTATAGCTCACGATTGGCTCGGTGTCACTAATCGTATACGATTATTTTCCTATAAAATGACGCTGGTACATGCTTTACAAGCACGTCTAGCAACGAATCAATCGGATAACACTCAGAAAATGTTCGATGAAGCTATGAGACACCTTCAAGAATGTTCTGCGATTGCCAAGGATGTGTTCGGTTCGGTTAGTTTTAAACTTGCTCAAGTTCATCGTTTACAATCAGCTGTTTATCTAAGTAGTCGAATGTAAGATGCGAAATCAAAGATCGAAGAGAAAATATTCTTTTTTTGTCTTTAATTTCCAAAGGTTTCATGCAGCAGAAAATGAATTAGAAATTTGTTTGCAAATCTACAAACTTTGTCTTCCGCCCAATAGCTTTCATTATTTAGTTACGAAAGCTAGTTTAGGTCTTCTCTATCGACAACAACGAGATTATCAAAAAGCGATCGTCATCTTTCAGAACATCGCTCAACTTCTAGGTAAATTCTTTCTCACGCTAAAAAATTCGATTTTTTCGTGGTAACTTTCAGATACAAAAACTCAATCATTCCGTTGGATAAACATTGTTCTCGAAAGTTTAGCTGATTGTTATGCATATTTTGAACAGACAAATGATGAATACATATCTCCTCGAGTGAAAACAAAAGCTGATCAAATACGTAAACAATTGTATCAATGGCGTCAAACGAATTCAAATCGTACGAATCTTATGAGTTTTATCCATCAAGAACCATCGCTTTCAATTGAACAATTCATTCGTGAATCAACGAAATTTCAACAAGCGACCGATCGTCTCCATGCACTTCTTCATGCACAACAAAACGCAAGAACATGAACACATTTCTAGTTTTGCTTTTGCTTTTTTTTTCTATTAAAATAAAAGAGAAAAAGAAAATTTATGTTTCTATACAAATCCTGTTTGTTGTTTTTATATTTATTTCGCTTCGACATCAAATTTTAACGTAATCAGACGAAAACAGTCGCTGCTACAATTATTCTCGGTTACGGTGCATCTTTGTCTATCGTTTTAATTAAATAAAAAAGCAAGGACAGAATTTTAATCATGTAGAGTTGAAAAATCCAGGAATTAATTGTGCTTATAACAAAGATCAACTGACTGAAATTCGAGCTAGTTGTCAAATGAAATCACTATCGAAAAAAAAAGAGACATCAGTTAATTATTCCGAGAGTGCCTGTAAGCAAATTCATGATAATAGAAGTGTATTAGTTCAACCATACTGCCTTCAGTATAAGACGAGACCATTAACGTTTAATATTCACACCCAGTATCTGCACACTGTAATTTGAAGAAACCGAGTTTTTTTTCGGAAAGACAAAGTACAAATGGTTGATATTGAAACATTTGCATATCGATTTTTAGTTGTTGTGGGAGCTGTAATGTGTTTATTTGGTACAATTGGAAATCTTTTGAATATTTATATTTTTTTCAAATGGTCGAAGTCTCATAATCAACGAACAAGCAACAGTCCAGTCTATTTATTAATATGTTCAATTGCAAATTTATTCGTTATTATTTATCCGTTTGTAACTCGTTTAATAATAGATCAAGAAAATTTTCAAATACAAACAAATCAAATCTTTCTTCTTTGCAAATTTCGATATTATTGTTTACATACATTTGATTTAATTTCATTGACATGTCTCTGCATGGCGACAATCGATCGTTATTTGATTTCATCACGAGAAGTTCGTCTAAGACAACTGAGTACAACGAGACGAGGAACGAAATTAATTATTTTATTTATTATTTGCATTCATAGTTTACATAGTATTCCAATTGCTATATTCTACAATATTTCTCCAACTGGTAAATGTGCAATTCAATCATTAGTTTATCATTATTATTATTTATATGTTTTTCAAATTTGTCTTCATAGTCTATTGCCAATAATATGTTTAACTATTTTCGGATATTTCATATTTCGACAATTGAAAAATTTAAGAATCCGTATGAATAGAAACTCAAATATCGATCAACAAATGAATCGAATGCTTCTATTAATGTCATCGGCTGTGATACTTTCAGCAATTCCCTATTCAATCGAACAATTATATTACGTTATCATGTATCAAAATGATGAAGAATTCTCACCTGGTTTTTATCTCTTTCATGTTATTGCATCGCTTTTATTTTATACAAATCCAGTGTCGAGCTTTTATATTTATTATATTTCAACAACAAACTTTCGTATTCATGTACGACGTTTATTTCAATGTAAACAAATCGCACTTCATCCTGATGAAAATCAACGTATTCATACGATTCAAACCCGATCGAAATAAGAATGAGAGTGTTATGTACTGAAATTGATTTTAAGAATAAATTTCTGATCCTCTAACTCGTTTAATAAGCTTTCATTTATCTAGAAATATTTTTTAAAACTAAGTCAATCAAAAGTAGCTTAGGAATTAATCAGGAAAAAATGTAATATTATTTTGCATGTTTTACATCATAAACAAACTTAGAATATTCTAATCGAGCTGATTTTCTATTTTAAGATTCTCTAATTATGAAAAGGAGCTTCCCACTGAAATTTTGCTCCATCACAAACGTTTCTCATTAATTATAGAATTGTTGAGTAGCACATCGTTCGATTACTTGAAGATAGTTGATAAACCCTGATTTGATCTGGATATTTGCTATTGCTTCCGAACTAATTATTTTTATTTTAAGTCTCCGTAAAATCTCATTAACTCTTTTGTATCTAATAAACTTTCTCATAAAATAGATATCGTACCGAGAAAAGGATGTATTCTACTGTTTTTGCACTGTTCTTTTTGAATGAGTTCATTTTTGTCAAGAAAACGTACTTGAACAGACGTCTAGCACTTAATCATTACAAAAACAATGTCGTTCGATGAACTCATAGAAAATCTTTCAAGTCAATTGATGATCATCATTGGTATAATTAGTTTAGTACTTGGTTTTGTTGGAAATCTATTGAATATTTATATATTTTCTAAATGGTGTTCATTTCTGCCGTTAACATCTCGTGATAATCAAAACCAACGAATAAATAACAGTTCTCTTTATTTATTAATAACTTCAATATCAAATTTAATCATCATAGTCTATCCTCTATTACTTCGTATTCTATTCGATGGTTATCACTATGAACTAACTGCGACTACATCGATTATCTATTGTAAATTCTCATATTTTATTTTACATACATTCGATATAATTTCGTTGACATGTGTTTGTATGGCAACATTAGATCGGTATTTAATGTCATCACGTCAAGCTCATATTCGTCAATTGAATCCAACTGAACGACGAGCAAAATTCATCGTGATCATCATTATTTGTTTGAATATGTTTCATGGAATTCCTATACTTTTCTATTCGGAATTGTCTGAAGATGATACTGAATGTGAAATTAATTCAGTCATTTATTCATATTATTTTATTACTGTTTATCATATACTTTTACATGGTTTAATTCCCATGTTATTTCTTTTCGTTTTCGGAATTTTAACATTTAAACAATTGAAATTAATTCAACAACGAAATCTTTTTCGTAGTGAAAAACAATTATCTCGAATGGTTTTATTAATATCAATTTTAATTATTATTTCGACAATTCCGAATTGTTTCGAACAAATTCATGACCTTTGGTTGAAATATCACGATCAACCGGAATCGAATATTCTTCATCTTACACATACAATAGCTGCACTTCTGTTTTTTGCCAATCCTATTTGCTGTTTTTATATCTTTTTCTTATCCACGCCTAATTTCCGAAAAGAATTGTATAAATTATTTCGACGTCGAAGGTTTAGATTGGCCAATCAAGTTAATGTTGCATCGAATCTAAATCCAGTCGATACAACTGAACATTTATAACATCGAACCCAAAAAAAAAGTCAAATGGATATGTTTACGTATGCTATACATGTTGACAACGTGTTTTTGTTGTGTCTGTCTGCTTTTTGCGTAGAAAAAGAGAGAGAAAAAACGCTGATGTAGTTATAAATGAATAAAACGTGAAAAGATTTTCATATCTCAACAGACAATAAGATGTTTTAATAATCCTACAATAAAATGTAATGACTTTCATGATGGAATCATGCTCAAGTAGATTTTTTATTGTTTCAGAATATCTTGAAAATGTTCCCTTGGGCGATGATTCATCGTTATTGAGTTCACGAGAGAGAAAGTACACGCCTACCAAATACAGTCGATCTTTGCCATAAAGCTATCAATCCAAGTTAATTGATATTCTTGTCATCATATGATTGTATATGATTAACAGACAGATCACAATGAATTTATATAAATAACTGTTTGCGTTTTTATTATTATGAAAATCATCTGATTAAAAACAGATCTGTTCTTTATCTATAACATGAGACGATCGAACTGGTGAAATGTCATTATTCCAGATGGTTTTCTTCTTCGTCTTCATCATCAAATGCCTACACGCTGTTGTTCTTAAGACTTTTATAGAATATCTTAATCAATCAAATATTTCAAGAATTCTAATCAATTCCATACGTATGGAAATTTAGAAATTTACATACGATCATGCAAGTCATATTTATATCTTTGTTCTTATTACATATTTCTATTTTTATTTTAGAATCTATCTCGAAATATTACACTTGAACCGATAGTACTGGCAAAATCTTAACCTCGATCATCGTGACTAATTGAGTTAATAAAATGAAAAACTAAACTATGATATAGTGCTTTTTATGAAGTTTCAAACAGCTCTTGATATTCTTTTTAGATTAAAGTTTTTATTTACAATCTAGGAAAAAACGTCAATATATAACTCGAATTGACATTAGAAATGACATGTGCCATCTTGAATGCTAATGATTAACTTCTATTGATTTATTCTTTCTCGAATTGATCGAAATGTTATTTCCAGAAAAAATCGAAGAAATTGATTTTCTTGCTCATCAATTAATGATTATTTTCGGTATCATCATTTCAATACTTGGTATCATTGGCAATCTTCTAAATATTCGAATATTTTCAATTTGGTCTCAATCCTATCGAAAAACGAATCTTCCTTTGTATTTACTTGCATCATCGTTTGCTAATTTAGTTGTTCTTCTCTATCCGTTATTAACACGAATTCTATTCGATGGTTATCAATATCGTGTAACGAAAACCAATGTTTTTATTTTATGTCAATTACGATATTATGTTTTGCATACATTTGATTTAATATCTTTATCGTCGATTTGTTTGGCAATATTCGATCGATATTTAATATCTTCACGAAATGTTTATTTACGTGAATTAATTACAACGAAAAAACAAACGTTAATCGTCATTTTGAGTTTAGGTTTTCTCATTGGATTACATAACATTCCGTTAATGATCTATTTTGGTGTATCGAAAGCAGGTCGATGTGAAATTTTATCAATAAAATATTCGTATTATTATTTGTACGTCTTTCAAATGTGTTTACATGGAATTTTTCCGATTCTATTTTTGAGTATCTTCGGAATTTTAACATTAAAACAATTGAAAATTCTCGAAGAACATAATCGATCGATTCATTTGAATAGTGATCGACAATTATCTCGAATGTTATTGTTAATGTCAATCGCAATTATTCTTTCATCAATACCGAATTGTATCGAAGAAACTTATGCATTTATATTTGTTGATAAAAATCAAGAACGATCATCGAAATTCTTTCTCTATCATGTTATTTCGTCGATTTTATTCTACACGAATCCAGTGACGAGCTTTTATATATTTTATATTTCCACACCGAATTTTCGTTTGCAATTACGAAATCTGTTTTGTCATGATCAACGAACGAACGAACTTTGTTCTCAATCTGACGTTCCATCAAGAAAAATATCGAATGTTTAAATTGAATTAGAAGTTTTTCTCCTCACTAAGTGAAAAAACTGAAAATATATAATAACGGTTCGGAAAATATTATTTGTTTATTGAAAATAATTCAATTCGACGATGATTACTTTTTTCTATTTGAATTTACAAAAGTCATAGTCGGAATTCGACTATTAGAATTTCGATTTCGAGAAAGAGGAGGTGTCGATGTTGATCGACTATGATTTTTTAAATTAGTTGCCGGTCGAGACTGTTGTTGTTGTTGTTGTTTCTGTGGAATGATCGGTTGTTCAGGTTGATCTGGAATCGGTTGAACAAGTAATTGACATTTAGTTAATAATCTTAGATGTAATAATTCGAAGTCAACGCCTAATTTTTCTTTATTCATTGTTTCTAAATACGGTTCACCGCCGTAGATTAATTTTTTATTCGATGATTCTTCCCATTCGGCAACCATTCGATGTAGATCATCGGTTAGCTTTGGAAATTCTCTTGAAAGATCTTTTCCTATTCGAGAAAGAAGATTTTCATTTAGTTGAAAAAAGAAACAAAAGAAATTCATCGGTCTAACTGAATTTTTCTTCTCGAAGTAATTGAGTTGAACTTCCTTTCAATCGCGCTGGATTAGCAGCTCGTTTTTCGAATTCGACCATTTCTCTTTTGAACCATTCTCGTTTCTGAATTTTAACTAAAATCGATCGAATCGATTCGACATAAGCTTCCAATCGTTGAATTTCATCGATCATTGCTAAATAATCATCTTGATTTTCTTTCGTTTGCGGAATTAAACGTTGATCCTGAGGAACATCCAATTGATCCCAAAGATGTTTCAATTTGTCTTTTGCTTGAGCACGCAGAGCTGCAGTTAACTGCTCGTAAGTTTGACGAATTTCATCGAGTGTTGATCTCGGCGTTAATTTATGCGGATACGTCGATAATAAATGTAAATATCTCTTTCTCAAACGTAAATCGAACAGTTCTTGTTCGAGATCAAAAGGTTGTTTAGGTTCGTTTTGTTCGAGTTCGAGACGAAGTTGAAGAACTTCTTTGAGAATTAATTCTCGTAGTTTTTCATATTGTTCGGTTAATTGAGAATGTAAAACAAATGCTGTTAATGGCGAATGATTATTGATCCAGGTTAATTCGTTTTCATCGTTGACAAATAAAAATGTTGTCACGAGTTTTTCGTAGTTTGAGGAAATTTCTGGATTAATCGATTGAATTTTTTTAAAAACTTTTTCGATATCGGTTTGATAGGTTTTCAATTGATTTTTTAGATTGGATAAAGTTGAATTAGCTTCATTCAAAGATTTGATCTGTTGAAGAACAAAATTTTTTTCGAGATTTTAAAGAAGAATTAAAAAACAAGCGAACCTGTTCGGTTTGAAGTTGAATATTTCCGATTAATTGAACTTTTTGATTGATCAAAAGTCTCAATTGAATAAGTTCTTTGTCGCGTTCGAAAATTAAATTTTTCAAATGATCAATTTTTTCATTGATAAAAATTCGTTTTTGTTTCAAATTTAATTTAGATTGAAGAACAATTCTCGACATTTGTAATTCATCAGACAATTGATTCATTTGTTCGATTAATTTTTCAACATGATTTTCAAGTTCAATTCGTTTTTGTTGATAAATTGAAAGACGTTGCTGAAAAAATAAACATGTTTCATTAATAAATGACGTCCGTTCAGTTTCTTGATTATCAAAATCTTCAATTAACTTCTCCAGGTCATTCCAAGTTCGATTTGCTAATTCAACTAATGGATTCATCGTCAGATCTTTCTTTTATTTCGATATACTAAAGAGAGAGAGAGAAAATAAATCAAAAAGTATATATATATATTTTTTTTGTGTCACATGTGTGCGTCGAGTAAAGTAACAGCTGACAAAATGAGAGAGTGATGATATGGAAGCAGATTGAAAGGGACTAGTCGATTAATTGAATATCAATAACAAAGAAATGAATTCAACATTTTTTGATATCTGATCATTCGCACTGATTTTAATCTCGTGTAAATAAAACAAACGAACAAATGAATTTGATCTAGTTTGAAAAAAAAACACACGAAATCTAACAAGTGTGTGTGTGTGCGTCGTATTTACTTTACCTTTGTTGTCTTTTTTTTTATCTATTTTATTTTGTTACTCATCTAACCACGTTAGTGAATGTGATAAATGAAAACAAACCAAAATTCTGTCTTTTATTTTGTCTCGAAAATCCACAGGGGAAATTAGTTCGAGAAGTGTAAAATCTTACGTTTAATCACAAGAGTTCGATACGATCGTTTGAATAGAATAAGTAACATATTCAATAAAAACTCTGTGCACATGTTCTCGTAAACAGATCTTACGTAAACATTGTCATTTGATTTGACAATAGGCCAATAAATTCAACACATTGTTTTAAGTGAGAGAGAATAAATAAAAAAGAGGATTACTCAATCGATGCGATAAGACAAATCTTTTGATAGTTCGCATTTACTTGTTCATCAATAAATTGAACTTTTCATCGTTGTGTTCTCACTTTACAACACGTACAGACAAAATCTCTAATAACGACGGAAATTTTTCACATTTCATTGCTAGCTCTATTAAATCACCCTCAACAAGAGAAAATCAATTTCTTTTTTCACGTTGCAGATCCTCATGTTCACCGATTTCTCACTTTCCATTCTAGAGAAATCACCGATAAGAAATGGAGTAGTCCAAATGTCGTTATCAGGTACCACTTCCTGAACAACGACGCTCAATGCATTTTTGTATGGAAATTGATTTTTGCAGCGTTCGAAAATTCTTTCTAAACAAGCGAGTGAATCGAGTCATTCGTATGAGAATGAAAATGTTGTTGTGGCTCATTCGATTCCATCGTGGAGATTTGTAATTCAATCGATTGTTAACATTCTTTCAGGTCCAAGTAGAAAAAGATTATTATTTTTTTTTAAACTTAAAAGAATTTCTGGGAAGCTCAAATTAGGTTCTTGGGAGGCTCAGTCCCTTCTGGCCTCCCCTTGGTGGCGCTACTAATATCGATGTGAGATTCTGAATCGTGAATTTATGTTTAGTGATCAATTGGAAACAGTTATAAGTGGTCTTTATGGACATGATACAGTTGTTGTGTATGAAGTATATTTAAAAAGAAATATTCGTTTCTCTCTATTGACATTTGATTAAAAGCAATGTCAGACGATAAATATCTTCGAAAAGAATTTGATTCGATTGATAAAGGTTTGATTTAAATAGTTTTTATCGAAAAAAAAGATTTTTGTTTAAAGATAAAAGTGGAAAAATTTCGACAAAAGATTTTCGTCGATTAATATTTGAAGATGATTCATTAGGTAGTTTTCGTGAGGAAACAATATCAAAATATTTAGATGAATTAAGTGATAATACAGGTTGGATTAATTTTGAACAATTTAAACAATTTATGAAATGTTCAACTATTGGATTTAATAATCCACTTGTTGTGATGGAATTAAAATTAGCTTTTAATGAAGTTGATACAAATAAAGATGGTTTTATATCATGTAGAGAAGCACATAGAGGAAGTATTCTTGCTGGACAATATATTCCTGGAATTCCTTTTGATAGAATTATTCATAAATTTGATGATAATGATGATGGACGATTATCATTAGATGAATTTTTAAATAATATTAACAAAATTATTTCAAACAAGGATTAAATTGACTCGTCGCTGGAGATTATATCTACACTCTTGACAAGGGATTGTTTCAAAGATGAAAGCAAAAATAAAAATCTTTGATGTTTAATAAATGCTTTTATTGATTTGATGAAAACATCTTGATCTTGATCCTGTTGAAATCCCACAGAATCACCAATACAACAAAAAACGAGAAAATTTATACAAAAAAAATTTACTGTTTTTTTTTACCCCAGATAATTACACCTTTTAATCCGTCGAGCAAAATATAGGCCAACTTCATTGAAATAATTGCTGTTTGAGTTGGTATTGGTCTTTCTTTTTTTTTTAATAGGTTTATATCCAAGAGTAATATCCTTCAAATTTGTTGATATTGGACCAATTATTGCATCTTTGTTGTGTATCAATGGTAATGGTGGATCATTGTTTAAACACTTGTATACAAATATTTCCCATTGAAATATGTTGCCGTTGTTGATCGAATCTTCATTCATTCTTCTACAATAGAAGAAAAAAAAGAATAATATATTCAATATTTTTTTTTAAATGATAACTTACTCTCTCATTATTTGCTCTTCTTTTTCTTCATATAAAAGACGGATAATTTGATGAGAGTTAAATTCATTTTTTGAAATAGAGAATAAAAGACAAGCTGGTCTTTGTTCACCACCAGTTCTGTTGGCTCTATTCTCCGCGTGTCTTAAAGCTTGAATAATATTATTTGTTACATAAAAACCAAATCCAAAATCACCGGAACGTGATTCTTTTGTAACTAAATGAATACCACGTCCTATGATGGATTGAGCATGAATTTCCGTTGTTCCATGATAAAAAAATATTTGTTCATCAATTGATTTATCTTGAAAAATTGCCAACGAGTTTTGAAGATCTTTCTCATTTGAAGCATTTAAATAGTCATCGATAAAATATATTTGTAAACGACGCATGTAAGATAATTCTCCATCACGAACTGATTGACAATCTTGACTAATCCATTGTTCTTTACATGAAATATCAAAAGGAGTTAAAGGACATTGTCGTTTATTATTTAATCTATCAATGATTGAATATCGAATCAAGTCAATAACACCTACACCATGTTCATCATTCCATTTTGTAGCTTCTTCAACAATGGCATCAGTAAAATAAATCGAAATTTCTTCATCTTTGAGTTGTTTAATAAATGTAATTAAATCCCATTCTTCATGACCTTCAATGTCAAATTGTTTCTTCCATTGACTATACGCAGGTAACATGAGATTTAATTTGAGACCAAATGCATCAACGAAAATTGGATTCAAATTATCCAATTCTAAAAATAAATATTATTGTCCACTAGATCTTTAAAAGTTACCAGAAAACACGTTTACCAATGCACATAAAGAATATCAGATCAGCCCAGATCTATCGATACGATTGTCCGTATTTGGTCATAATTTTGCCACTTATGGACCGCACTATTAAGTAAACGGTCAGTATTTGCCAAAAATATTTGACACAGTAATACGGCATTGTATGCAGGACCGTATACGGACCGTATTGTTTGACATGGGAGTCCATTGGACTAAATAAAACCTCCAATATAAATCATTTGAATTATTCAAACAAATTTTATTCGTTCATTCAATTCATTTCTAACGACGCATAATGACCCCTATACTAACTTTTATTTATCCATAAATTAAATTCTAACTTCTAACATGATCAATGATCTCTTTCTGGATAAAAAAAAATCCGAAAAATGTATACACCTCAAACGCTGTAAGTTAACTTGAATTGACCTTAAACTAAAAACTTTTTTTCTTCCTCGAGACAACAACGGGTATGTCTATTCGCGTAAATTAAATTAAAATATATGACTCGAAACAATCCTATCTGATGAAAATTTAGGAATATTGCGAATGATGAACGGCAAAATTACAAACGAATGCTGACAATCGTCTCGATCGATCTTCAATTATTTGTGTTCTTTTTAAATGGCCATAGATGCGGTACGTATTGTCTTAGGAACTCTCTCAAGCTTTTTTTACCTTTAGTCAATGTTTTTTGTTTTAAAATTGATATTAATTTTTCTGTACATTTAGATCGAAACATTGGTTAGAGAAATCGATAGCACGATTGCCCAGATGCGTTCGATCATCGTGAATGGTGGGCCGGTTACAGAAGTGGAGGTCGATGGATTGATCTCATTTGTTACGAGACGAGCGAAGTTGAATGATGAATTAATTCACTTGCGGGCACGTAAGTTCCAATTATAAATATTGTTCTTAAACATGCTTAGTATTTTTAGAGCGGGATAATCGCAGATCAACATAGTTCTTTTTGTTGGGTTTTTCTACTTTCGTTTTTTTTCTTTGGTGCTTTTCTGCTCTTTGTCTTTCTACTGGCTTTGTTTCTTCTCTTTGTTAAAAAAATAAAAGCACAGAAACGTGATTCAATGGGCATGAAGAATTGAGTTTTAGAGTCGATGGAAACCTCTTGATAACCGAAAACAAAATTCTCTGAGATTAAAAAGACTAAAAAAGAAAAGAATATGAATAAAAATTTTTCGAGCATTTTTAACTTCGAAAGTCGAGTGTAGTCAATCATTTACAAATGAAATTGTCTTTCTAATGAATCAATGGATGATTTCAAATAATTCGGTCTATGTTACATGTTGTTCATCAAGAAAATTGATGATCAATAAAGTCTTTCTTTTTTCACGATTTTCCAAATGTGAATCGATCGTGACAGCAAAACCACACAAACAAAAATGAAATTGCAAGGCAAGAAGACAAAAAATAATGGATAATAAATACAAAGAGAGAGAGAGAGAGACAACACCGGCAAAACTTTGTGAAAAAAGGATGAGAGAGAGCGAGAGACATAGAATGATTATGATGCCGTTGATTGAATCGTCGAAGGTTCTTCTTTGGGCGTAATTTCGATATTTTCTTTAGTCGATGGAACTGTTGCGGATGGCGAAGACGAATCGTGTTCACGTTTAACGTGTTTCACTTTTTTCGACGAGGACGACGACGAAGAATTCGACGTTGACGAAGGCGACACCGCTGGTTTCGGCGAAGTTATTTGTTCGATTTTATGTTGATTAACTTTCGACGAGCTTTTCGTCATCGAAGCAACAGCAGCACGTTCCCGTTCGATGAATTCCTGTTGTTGACGTAACGATTGAAGAAAATGTTCGCGTTGCATGAGCGCAGCTGTCATTGCCGATGAATCAACATTTGGTCGATACATCGCTGCTGCTGCTGCTGCATCGATATTCGATGGAAAGAAATTGTTTGTTAGCGACGCGTAGGCAGCTGATAAACGTTGCCGTTCGATAATTGATAATGTTAGAGGATCGAGAGCGCCAAATGTTGGTGCAAGTGGAATTAACGGCGATGGAGGATGAGAAGTATTTTTCGAATTATCTGATTTGATGTGTGGAGATGAACGTTTACGTGATGATGAATGAGATGGCGGAGATGATGATGATGATGATGTTTTAGTTAAAAGACTAGATGAAGATGAATGATGTTGATGAATCGATCGATGTGGCGAACGAGAACGAGAACGATTTGACGAATAATTTATTGAATTCGTTGCGTGTGAAAGCGGCGGATGCATTAAATGATGATGAGTTGTTCGACGATCGTCATCGACATTATTCAAAACAGATGATGAACGTTTTCTTTAAAATTTTCAATTAGAAAAAAACAAAATTTTCTTTTTTCCACGATGAAAATTTGACTTACTTGTCATTGTTACTATTTGTTTCGTCGAGTTTTTTGCTTAATAAATTATCGTTAGTGGTCGAAGGTGGAATCAACGGTGATGTACCGGAAATACCACGATGAAATCGAGACCAATCGAGGCCGAGTGCAGCAGCTGCTGCTACCGACCCATTTAGATCTGATTTTCGATCTGATGATGATAATTGCGACGGCGGCGGCGGAGGTGGTAGTGGCGGAGGAAATAAAGATCCAAGACCGCCGAACGCCGTGTTCGACGACGGTGCTAAACGACCAAACGGTCCATTATTATTGACATTAGAAAAATCGAACGGTGCTCGAAAATCTATATTGACAAAACAATAAAAAATCAATATTATTTCTTTGATTTAAAATAAACTTTGAAATATTTACTAAACGCAGCTGGCGGTAAAACAGACGACTGAAATGTTGTTGACGGTAATGGAAGAGATAATTCATTAGTTGTCGATAGAGCTGGAGGAAAAATCGGTTTCGTATTTGATAATGATTGTTGTTGTTGTGGTGGTGGTTGTTCATCATCTTTTTTTATGTTATTATCTATCGATGATTTATCTTTTGAACGTTGTTGTTGATGATAAATCATCCAAGACACTCGAACATGTGCTGCACACCATTTATTTGATTTCTATAACGAAGAAAATTAGATTAAAAAACAACAAAGAACAATGAGAATCGTTTTTTTTTCATTACTTTAGCTGACGGTGATGGTGATTCTTTTGTTTTAGTATTAATTGACGATGAAGTTGAATTTGTTGGCGGATTATTGATTAAACTAAATGGCGGAAAGATTGAGGGTGGTGGAGGTGGAGGTCCGAGAGAAAACTAAACAAAAAAGAAAAGCAGATTTGTTGTTTTTTTCGTTGTTATTGTTGAAAGAATAATGTTTACATTATTAGCAGTTGTTGTACGTAAAAATGGTGAAAGACTACTGTCTGATTTTGATAATTTGTCTAACTTTAAAACGAAAAAAAAACACTAATTCATTTATTTGTCGAAACGAAAATGCAAAACCTACTAGAGCATTTCCATTGAGTAGAGAACTATTTGTTGGTGTTAAAATATTGAGATTATGTTCATGTGTATGAGTATGTTGATGATAATGTTCAGCACGTAGAAATGGCGGTAAAAGTAAACTCGACAATCCATTTGGATCTAAATTCGAATTATTTGCTGACGGAGGAGTTCGTGTCGAATGTATATCATGTAAATATCGAGCATTTAATTCACGTAAAATTTCTGGATCGAGTAGAAAATCTAAATAAATTATTGTTTCGATGACATAGAAAAATTGTTCTTTGTTTGAATTAAATATTACTCGGTGTTGCTGATGATGTTTTACGTGACATTGGTGATAATAATTTATTTGAACGATGGTCTTCTAAATAATGAAAATGAATATTGTTCAAGGTTATTGAGACAATATTTGATGTCTTTTATTTCAATGTTGTCAAATCGATTAACTAGAAAAGAGACATAAGGATCAAGCGCGGTGTTGTCTGAGCTAGATAAGCCGAAAAGAGACATTGATGGATTTCGATAAGTAAAGAAATAAAAAAAAAAACGAAGAAGAAAAAGAAAAGGAGAGATGAAATTGATCCGATGATCACTATTCTGACTAAAATCCTTCTTCCTTTCGTTTTCTTTAAATATCTCATTAATCTTGATTGACTGTCAATGAGAAACGAGAACATATATAGAAAAGGTTAGAAGAATAAGCTCAGGTTTATTAATCTTTTAGAAATAAAAAAAACGAGAGAGTAATTTAATATGCACATAGAGAAAAGAAAACTAACAAATGAATAAATGATACTTACTAAGATTATCAAAAAGAAATTGTTGTTGATGCAGATTATTATTCATTGTTGTTATTGGTAAATTTGTATTTGTTGGAGTAGATCCAGGTATAAACATAATGTTCGTTCGATATATATATATCTACAATAATGTCTAAGAATTGACACCTGCAGTGCTTCTCATTGAATCAATGGGTCACACATTGTGTATGTTATTTTCTCTATTTAGCAATCTCTCTTTTCTCTTCTTTTCTTTTCTTTTGTCACTAATTCATATTTCTTCATCTCAAAACTCAAGTATGTGCACGCACACACTTGAACCAAGCTCGACACATACATTTATACACATATATAATTTTATCGAGTCTTTTTTCTCCCCCTGATTTTCCCTCCCCTCTCCTCTCCTCTCCTCTCCTCCTTTTCTTCTTCTTCTTCGCTCTCTGTCTTCTTGACATACTCAAGTGCCGGACGGCAACCGGGTGGTGGCATGTAGAGACGCAAGAGAAAATATTTCACATCTATAAATGATGATGATGATTAAAAAGAGAACGACGACGACGACGACGACAAGAAGTATACTCACCGTCAACGACACTTGAGATTCTTTCTTGTTGAATGCTTCTGTTTCTGCTGTTACTCTTCACAGTATGTCGTTCTTATGTATGTGATGTGCTCGTATACATACTAACAAATAGAAACGCTAACAGAATAAAAAGACATCGTATGTGTGCAAATTAGACCATCTGCTTGTGATATGATGACGAGAGAAAGAGCGACAAGAGAGAGAGAGAGAGGATAAAGGAAACGAAAAGAACGAACGATCGACAACGACGACGACTAACAACAACAACAACAATTCAATTAGTTTTGGCATCCAAGAAAATGTGTTTATTCAATGCTTGAGAGTTCGGTCAATGTTTCTTGATAGACACATGCGTATTACAAGAAAAGAAACTACAAATAGAACAGAAACGGAAAAGAGGATCGAAGAGGAGAAGAAGAAGAAGAAGAAGAAATAATGGACTTGTGTGTATTGTGCTTCGATATCCCGAGAGAACAAGTAATTTTGACACTCGGCATGCATACATTCAGCAGCTTACTCACTTTCTCTTATGACGTCGCGTGTTCGTCGAAGCAAACTAATAAATCATCGAAAATCAATTACGAGATGCGATCAGGGGAGTTAGTTTAGTTCCACAATGACAAAACAGAAACAACCTAATGAGCTACAGTGACAACATAGAAAAACGCATAAAAAGCTCATTGTTATCGTTTATTTAATGTGTCTCTCGTCATCAATTAGATTCGAGATAGTGTAAGATGAAGGATTCAATCGAGATCACTATTACTTGTGCGCGTGTGGCCAATTAATAATTGACTTGGCAGTTGTAGACTAGAAAAAGAAAAGAATAGTAACACGCGAGAAAGCAATCAACGTTTTTCTCTTTTCTGGCTTGATGTTCGTTCGTTCGTTCACTCACTCCGACGGGAATGATTAAATATTAACAGGAAATTGAATTGTGCAGCAAAGATATAGAACAGCAACGACTCAACGGAAAAGATAAAAAATCAAATCACATGTGTGACGACAATGACAAGAAAGAGAGACACACACAGATAGAGAAAAGAGATAGATAATTATCATGTGCTATATACAGGCTAGAGGTCATTTTCCGGTCTAACAAGTTGCTTTGGCACACGTCGTTGTCATTGTTAATTCCCTAAGGCATCACTACCGAGTGCACCCATACAAATATTTGTTGCCTGTCAGTCAACATAGTCAATGAAAGAACAGAAAGAAATGAAGAGAGTTCCATGTTGTTAATTGTTGTTGCTTCCGGCTTCCCTCCTCCTACTACATACATATTTGACCGAACTTATATCTATCTATCCAACCATCCATCCGTCTATCTATCTATCGAGCTTTTCATAAATATCCGTAGAGACTATAGCAAGTTGTACGTACATACATAACACACGCAAATCAACGAGTGTCTGAAGAAGAAAAGAATGGAATGCCATTACAAATGTGTATATGTGTCTAAAACGGAGAGTGATTGATGAGAGTACATGACAAGCTGCATACATATATATATGAAGAAAAGGTCGGTGTATATATGTTCCGGAAAAGATTCGCTACATGGTGTGTGTGTGTGTATATGTATGCCTGGCGGCTTGCTTATCAAAACAATTAGGCATTGCAAGCAGGCGAACGGGTCTACTTTTATGTGAGTTGTGTGTTAAATTAGCTCCGTATCGATCGTTCGATCGAACTAGCAATGCATTCTCACAGCTGGCGGCTATGTACGAGAAAGAGACACACAGCGAAGGCAAAGGGAGAGAAACGAAAGCATGCGTAGCGATTAACTCAATTATGCATGCTGCTCTCTTCTTTCTTCTTGATGTTAGTTGATGGTGTGTTAGTTGTTGTAGTAGTCTGCTATTATCATCGAAATATATTTATTCGTTCGACGACAACAACAACAACAACAAGAAGAAAATGAGAAAGAAATGCGTGCAAGATAAATGACATTGATTGTATAGATTTGAAAAGAGCATGTGATGGTGATGATGATAATGATTAAAATGAAAGCGAACTTCGCACGTCATGTCGCCACACCTCATTGCAAAAAGCAAAAGAAGAAGAAGTAAAATGATCGAAAATTGACACTTGCAAATAACAAACATATAAAATACATACGCATCGAGGTCGTTCAATTCTCTAGCGAATATTGTAATCCGGTATTGTATACGTGTGCATGTCATCATCAGACAAACGAGAAAAGAAAGTGTGCGACTAATCCGACATTGCAGTAACAGCACAATCAGTCGTTTAACCCTCCGACAAACAAGAAAGAAGAAAAGAAGAAGACGAAGACGAAGACGAAGACGAATAAGAGTAAAGAAGGATCAAGACAAGATGGATATTGTTCTTGTAATTGAATCAAGAACAAGGACAATAATAAACAAGAACAAGAAATAAACCAACGAATAGTAATCTTCTTCTTCTTCTTCTTCTCTTTGTCGATGCTCAATTAAAGAGATGTCATGTTTTCTATTGAACCTGCTGTGAAAAGAAATGATTGAGTAGAAAACGGCTAAATAGATCAAGATGGAAAGAAAATTCTAAACAGATGTCTCGATACATCTTCTTCTTCTTCTTTATTTTATCTAAACTATTTCTATTTGCAATCGAACAAAATTCAATTAGGAAATACATGACATAAACCGTAATTGTTATTAACGAACATCTAGACAAATTCCTTTTTTTAGAGTAAATAATTATTACACAAACGTCTCGCTCTTTCTTTATGTTATCGGAAAAATCCTATTATGTTTAATAAAATATTCATATAAACATGCCAAAAATAAAAACGTGTGTCGAGTTCTTTTCTTTCTGCTTTCTTCTCTTCTCTTCGATAGAAATCTCATTGAAATGTTAAAAGAAGAACAGTTTATCTCGACTGAATTTTGATCTCATATTACATTTTGAATAATTTCACGAATATTTTTCTTTGATTCTTCTCAATTTTCATAGCAAATATTTCTAAATCAACAACAAGAATCTGATTACATATCTCGACGATTTCTTTTTCCGTTTAGTTATTTATTGGCAAGTAAAACAATACTTTTGAAAATATTTATTAACAAAATAATTCATTCAAAATTTTAAACAATCGAATTTCTCTGTTGTTTTTTCCTTCAAACAAATTGGAAAACTGAACCAGACAAAAAAAAGAACGGAGAGAGAGAAATGCAATTGAAGGTTCTTCGTTTTTTTTCCTTCTGATGAATAAAAAACTCAATCTAAAATTGAATCTATTCGATTGATATTAATGATACACATCTGTAATCATCAATCATTTTCAATTAGAATATTTATAAAGATATATTCTTGATAAATCCTTGAATGATCATTGCTTTCGTAACGAATGAGTGCATTTCATCGTCACGAAGGTAAAGACGAAGAAACTACTACTACTACTCATTTACAAATAGCCTTCGTTCGACAAGTAAGTCTGTACTCCTTCTTTTTCGATTAAAACAACTCAGACATCGACATATTTTTTTTGCTTCTCTCGTATTGATAAATACAATTAGTTTACGTCATTTTTCGAGAAAAATACGTCCAACATTGATTTGTCTAATTAAAATGCAGATGATCGTTCCCGTTACATCATTGTTTATTCCGATCCGATCGATTGATTATTTTATTCTATTATCTAAACTTCTCTCGGAATACGAGTAGAAAAATCTGTTTCTTTTTGTTTTCCTATGGACAAAAAAAAAACGTTGATTCTGTTTATACAAAGTTCCATTAGTTGTTAATTCGATTTTAGTCGATATGTTTGCTTTGGTTAAATGAACTTTTATTTGATTTAATTATTGTGTTACACTTCAATCAGAGATAAGATAGACATACAAGAAAAAGAAAATGAAATAAGATTTTTGTTTGCATCTGACACATTTTGTTTAAGTAGATGATTCGTCATCTGGTAGAGACGAACCTGCGAGAATAAGACTTCCATTTGTTGATGAACCATTATTAAATGAACGAGACGAACGAACTTTATTCACACTGAAAAAAAAAACGAAAGAAAAAATCAGCGTGTGAATTCAAATTAAAAATGAATATCAAAGTCAAAGCAATAAAACGAAAGAAAAGTGTCATTATGCGTTAGAAACAAGCAGTTGTAAGTAAATAGTTTTGAATTCGTTAATATGCAAAGAGAAAGAACCTAGAGTAACTAATTGATATTGACATTTATTTCTGAAATAATTTGCCGAAATTATTCGTTCGATTGCAAATTGAAAAAAAGAAGAAGAAGAAAAGATTTTTACCCTTTTATATTCGACAAGGTTGTCTCAACAGTTGTCGATTGTTTGCATGCATTCATTAGTGGTTGAAGACTTTCGGTAAATTTTGTAAATTTTGTTTCTAAATCTTTTTGATATTCACGTTGATCAGCTTGAATTAAGGTTTTATTTCGTTTCAATGCTTCAGCGAGTCTAAATTATCAAAAATCGAGAGATTGATTGATTTTTCGAAAGCGTATGTTTCGTTTTTCTTCTAACCTTCGAGTAAATTCTTTAAAACATAATCTCAAACGATTATGATGAATATTAGGCAATTCTAATCCGTTCATAATCGGACTTAGAAAGATATTCGCAACTTCTAACGGTCCTTGATTAACAGCCGTACTTATACAACCTTGAATCACCATTTGAAGAATCTTGGGATCGGCTGGTTCTTGTTGAATAGCCACACGTAATTCGTCGGTTTTCTTTTGTAAATCTTCGATAGCCACTTCGATCGGACTTAGAATTAAACGTTCTCGATCGATAACTGCAATTCGTGTTTTAACATAAGGAAAAGCACGTTCAACAGTTAAGATTGTTTTTCGTTTATATTGTTCATGCAATGAACCATGAGCACGATTTGTATCCATCGTAAATGGAGATGCATACATAAATCGTTCTAAATCAAATCAATTTGCGTTTTTTTTTTATTCAACAGACGAACACGAAGAAATTCGATTTACTGAGATTATAATTTCGATCGAAATGTGTCGGTCGATGTTGAAGTTCCGATGTATCAAAATACGGTTCGACATAAGTCACTTGGATGTAAACCTTTAAAGACAGAATATTAATAATCAGTTAAGTATTCGATTAAGTTTTATCGTCGATTTCGACTGCTGTTTGTATTCTAATAGAGTGCTAATCGTTCATCGATAGTTAATTGGATTGTATATACATTCTGTATACATCTTAGGCATTAGTTATGTATGCTAATGGATGTTATCATCGGCCATTCAGAGCTCATTTCTTTCTTTTACTACTTAGCTTGATAGACAGAAACAACATTTGGAATGTAAGCAATCGAAACTTATCGATGTGAAAGAAAAATAAATTCATTTCGTTTCTTTTGTTTTCTTTTTCAACAGTCGATTTTGAAATCTAAACAAAGTTTAAGATGAATTCGTTTGTCTGTTTGGCACGTCCCAATGTAAAAATGATTATCTCGGAATAAAAAAAAATGGTGATAAATTATCTAATCCATTTGTTATCAACTGTCAGCGTTAAGTCAAGAAAAGGCTAAGTGTTACATAAATAAATCTGTGCTTGTTACTCGAGCTGAGAAAAGTCAAACAAAAAAGGAATATTATTTATTAGATCATTCTTTATTGGATTTATATGAGCTAATTCGTTATGCTATCAAGATATATGAACACATTGAGATCTGATCGGACGACTACGTTTCATTTCTTCCATTTCGAGGAGATAATGGAGCGCGAGAGAACGAGAAAGAGAAAGAAAGAAAAAATGTTTATCTTTGTAAAAAATGTTTTCGCAGATATTTAATTAGATAAGTCAGATTTTTCATTTCAAAACAAAGGAAAATGAGATTTTGATGATAGTATTTTGTCAGTCGAAGACATTAGCGAAGATCTACAAGAAAATCTTGCTTCAATTATCTTTGACATTATGACATTTACAACATTCGACGTTATTTAGCTACGGGCAACTCAAATCAACATATTTTCTTTCCTATCAGAATACAACGAGAAAATGAACACTTTTCTTCTTCTTCTTCTTCTTCTTTAATCTTCTCGTTTTGTGAATAATAAAATAACCTTCAATCGAATAAACCTTTTTCACAAGGTTAAAATGTTTTTAAACATTTGAAAATAACAATGACAATAAAATAAATCTTATTTTTCTTTCCTTTTGACCATATCCGTATGTGTGTCAAATGTTAAATTTACACAGGTTTCTTAAACATTAGATTGAGAGTTGTCATTATTAAATGTTTATCAAAACATTGAATGAATCCTCGCTTGGTCGATTAGAAACAGAAAAAAAACATCGAAGAAGAAGAAGAAGAAGAAGAAGAAAAAAGAGAAGAGAGAAAATGATTCAAAAAGGGAAAGAACAAAACCGCAATACGAAAAAAAAGAAGACGAATGAAGAAGAAGAAGAAGAAAAAAAAGAGAGAAAGAAAAAGAAAGAACAATTGTAGAGACCTTCTCTCATTTGTACATCGCATAACCTTCCCAATCGTTAAAAAGTACTTAACTCTCAGAAGTTGATTCATAGCCAGATGGTCTTTTATATATATTACTTTTTATTTTTCATGTTCTTCTTTTTCCTTTTTCCTTTCCGAGGAAAATCCTTTATCTTAATTTATTTAGAACTAAAAAAAGATATGTTTCAGGTAAATACAGATCCATTCAATGAAACAAACCCATTTCTTTTTTCCTTCGATATGCACATAAATCTTTAATCTGTGTCTGATAGAAGAAGTTAAATAATAATATATTTGTCTGTGAGAATACAAGAAAGCCTTGTTGTCTTTTAATTGTTCTACGCTTCTGTTTCCAACGTCATCTGATGCCCAATGACGGCTCGTTATTGCTGCGGTTTGTTATCGATTAGATGGTATGTTTGTTAGGTTATATTCTCTGTTACTTGTTTCTAACTCCTACTGCCTCGTATATATATCGAGAATAACCAAGGGAAAAACTTGGCATCTACCACCGTGGTTGTCGTTGCTGCTGCTGCCATTGATGAAGATAATGATGACCTTCATTCGTCTCTCACATAAGCGTCATATATGATGCGGAATTGATGATGTTATATGTACAAGCAAACAGCATATAGGCCCCTCTTTTTTTAGAGCAGCAGAAGCAACAACAACAACAATCTCGTCGTTCTATAGGATACATCATTCAATACCTACAACAAGGATTCGTACTTGACAGAAGAAGGAAAAGAAGAACAGAAAGTAGGAAGCCACCGTACTGGAAAACAATAAATAAACCGTAAATGGCCAATTTATATCAGTCAGTCATTCAAATGTATTCTTTTTTTTCTCTTCTTTTAGTAGTTATATTAGATATGATTACAATCAGATTTCCTTTCGTTGATCATCATTCTTTTATTAATAAGAGTCCACATTTAAATCTCTTTGCATCTCTATTTTATGTTGGTGTAAGACTTAGTCTTATTTTCCTTCTTATCACCATCACCACTATCGTTACTTCTTCTTCTTCTTCTCCTCCTCTGTCTTTGCATCTCCCCGATTTTTTCTCGCTCTTCTCCTCTCTTTCATTCTCTCTGATTGTCTAGATGATTCGTAACGAAGCAGTTTTTTTTACATTCGAATTGCCCCTACTGCACAGGTAAGGTTATATTGAGGGAGAGAGAGAGAGAGAAAAAAAATGAATCGAAAAAGAAAATTGAGCAGAACAACAAGAAAAAGAAAAAGATATTATATATATATATAAATGTATTCTTTCACATAGTCTTATTGTTACATTAATCATTAATTTAAAATAAGTTTCGCATTTTTCTTTCTCCTTTCTTTCAAAGCAAAAAAAACCTCCAAATATCTTAGAAATGTAATCGAAAAAGAAAATGAAAACTTGAAAATTAAATGTATCAGCATAATTTATCTTGATTCGATACATATATATTTTGCGTGGTGTGTTGATCGTCATTTAATCTCTATTGAGGATAGATAAATTTATCGCAAAATAAGAAAAGAGTCATAGCAAAAAAAAATTTTTTGGAGAGAAAAAAGAGGTGATATAATTTATGCATGACATTGTTGATGACAAGCAGAAAAAGAAAGATAGCAGATGCTCTTTTCAATGCCTTTCGTTTTTTTTTGCTTTCTATTTAGCTTTAGTAATATATTTGCTTTCAGTTTGATGAGGAAAACATTGTAACAAAACAGTGCATGTTTGAAAAATAATGAGAGAACAAACAGAAAATGAAGAGAAAAAAAAATGAAAGGAAAGGTAGTTTCTATATCCAAGCAAAAACAACGTTCGTTAATGTCTTCTTCATTTTCCCTCCTCTGCACTCTCTCTCTCTCTCTCCCTCTCGGTCTACGTGTTTCTCCTTATTGCTTAGTGTTTTTCACGTCATTCTTCATCGACTTTTCTCTTTTTCTCCTCCTTCTCCGACTTCGTTTTTCTTCTTCTTCTGAAGGTTTCAGCATTTTTCATCCAAAGGTATACCAAAACCATGATACATGTTCTGTCTGTCGACCGCAACAAGAACACCTTTCGATTGGAAAATGAATAAACACATAATAAGCACGAGTGAAGAGGCTTGTTGAGAATCGATCGGTGGTTACGTTTAATCAGCAGCAAGAACGTATGTACAGGTAGAAATCAAATGAAAAGAAAATATAACTGATTGAGAACGAGAAGGAAAAGACACGGATGATGTCGATTTATATGTAAAAAAAATAAATATCGTTCGCGTTCCTCAGTTGCCATTACTGGCGATGGATGGCGTACAAAAAACCGTCGTTCGTCTTTTTTTCTTCGTCGTCTTCTTCTTCTTCTTCTGTTGCGTTCTCTTTACGTGATAAAGATAATAACGCACATACTAAGCACATATACATTCAATCACGCATACGAACTATACGCACAGATCTACGGTAAGCTTAGGAAAAAGAAAAATATGTTAATCAAAAACATGTCGAGTACTATAAGTTTATTTTCAATTAATCGACCTTCAGTTGATAACTTAGATGTTTTTTTGTATTGTATTTATTTCTTTTATTGGAAAAAATAGATGTTTTCTGTTTTGGTCTCGTGTTTTTTTCTTCTTTTCTATAATTAGCTAATCAAAATTGATCTACGTGTTGAACTGGATCATCAACAAAATATTGTTTACATCAATGAGAATTGACGTATTTACATTGGCATACCTGCGAAAGATAATAGAAACGAGAGAGAGATATAGACAGCTAAATGAGAGAAAAAAGAGGTCTTTGAGTAATATTATTTATTATTTCTTCTTTTTTTTTCTTCTTCGCCTTGTTCTTTTTCTTCTATATTCTTGTTGGATATATAATTCCAAGATCTACAGATTGCTTGCATATTTACCAACGGATAGAACTGTTCTCCGATGTTTATATTATCTCTTTTTATGCTAACATTTTTGCTTAATCTTCTAGGTTCTTCTTTTTTTCCTTCTGCGTCTGTTCTTTTGTCGATAATACGAAGAAGAATATTGTCGCATCTGTGGTTTTGTCTTTTCTTTGGAGTTTTTTTAGATCTGTTTTCAGTATATAGTATCTCCTATTGCCGTCATCCGTTTATCCTATGGCTGACGATCATGACCCATCAAATGATGTAAATGAAAATGATGATGGAGGTGAATTCGATTATGACGAACCAACAACAATCGCACCAGTAGCACCACCAGCAGCACAACCCGTTCAAACAGCAGCTACATCTCTATTAGATGAAGATTACGAAGACGATGAACCGATCGAAGATTATGTTGTTAACTTAGTTGTCAACGAAAAACCTGATGGATTACCATCGGGTTTTGGCGATGCTGTTACAGATCGTTATGGAAATACAATTTACGATTCACTCAATGCGGCTTCAACGGCAGTTTACGATGAATTAAATGGAAATGGCACGGGTATTACTGGTGGCAAACGATGGTTTGGTAAGTTTATCAAGCTAAAATTGGCAACGACGAACGAGACAGAGAGAGAACGAGGAGAAAAAAGAAAGAAACGAGAAATCTCAGCATATGTGTGTGTGTGTAAATGTGTGTACGCTTTAGCGACATACAAAAGATAACCAGTAACCGATAACATAAAGAAAGAAAAGAGACACACACATATATACAGAAAAGAGAGTATGTCGACGTATACAAGGTCTTCATTGCCACTTCTGTTTACACATCTGAAAGGAATGAGTAACACAACGACAATAGTCGATTAGGAAAAGAAACCTATGTCGAAAAGAACGTCAATTGCAAGGACAAATACTGTATAACCAGTTATTTCATGAGCTCATTTTTCACTCTCGACATGCACATTCAATTCTTTGGTCGATTTGCGTTCTTTTTTTTCTCGCTCGTTCGATTTTTGAAGTCAAAGAAAATCCTTGAAAGACGAGACAGAACGAAACAAAACTTCTGAAGAACAATGCCTTCGAGTTTCTAATTCATTGCACATTATTTAAAACAATGTTTAAAACGAACTATATGAAGCGAAAGATCAAATCTATAATAAATACACTCTCTCTTTTCTTTCGCTTTTTTTCTTTTCATTTGACTTGAGAGACTCGAACCGAGAGAATGTATTCAGAGCCCGATACAGTTTTTGTCCATCTTCGTATAAACAATGACGAAAATCCACTTCGAATGAAATCAACAGAAGGTTTTGTTGAAGAACGAGAAATTTAAAAAAATCATCTTTTGTAAATCTTAGGTTGGTCAACGACTAAACTCTTATTGGTTGGTTTGATTGCGTTGTGTATTCTCGGTATAATTCTTGCCGCAATATTTTTTCTTGTAAGCAAAAAATTCAAGAAAAATCCACGCACAACTGGAACATCTGGTTCAACAACTACAACAAAAGCCGCAGTAACCAAAGGAGTTTCACCAGATCCCAAATATCAACCAGTGCCAAATGTTTGAAACAAAGAAATCTTTGTCATTTTCTCTCCTTTTATTCTTTTTTCTTTTGTCTCGAAAAATTATTATCTCAAAATAAAGAATCTTATATTTCTCGCTTTGTCTCTTCTTCTCAATCAGAGTGCGTTTTTTTCTCTCTCTCTCTCTATTATGTGTGTGCGTAGCAGGTTTTTTTTCTTCTTTTGATTTCTTCATCTTCATTTTTCTTTTTCGTGCAAGACGCTGATCGATGGTTTTACTTCTATATATTTTCCTCAACGTTTTTTTTTCTCTTTTAATATATACACACAAACGCACATATTTAATTATATCTATTTGTGTATTTTCTTTCTTTTTTTTTTTCGTTTTTCTTTCGTCTCATCTTTTACCTTATTGGCTAAATCAAGTGAAGCACGATTTACATCGTTGGAATCTTTGATCATTTCCACTTGAGATTTACCAAATTTATCAATATAGAATGACTAAAACAGAAGAAAATCATGAGGAAATTTTTTATTTATACAAGAACGTGTGTTTTTGTTTGTTTTCGTCTTCAACGTACTTCAAGTCGAGATGCTATTTCGGCTAATTTTGTTATTCCTGGTTCTTTATAAATAAATTCTTGACCATCAACTTCTTCGAATTTTGTTCCATAAAATCCGACACGAAAATAAGTTCCAAATAGACGTTTATTTCCCTTGAAGTCAACAAAAAATCAATCAAAGCCGAAGTATTTTCGTTATCGATCTACTTGGATTAAGATTCGATTGAAATATTCGTGTAATTTACTATGAACTTGAGATAATTTCTTGAAATCTCGATTCGCTTCGTAGATCGATGTTAGAACATGATAAATATCATTAACTGCTTCGTACATATGAGCCTTTTCTCAAAAATTCAACAAAAATATCAAAGAAATGAAATCGAATTTTACATGTGTTAGAAAAACAGCTGCTTGTTCCATGAGGCCAATGAAGCCGTTTTCAGTGAAATATTTGCCCGTACAAATGCCTTCGTCGCCTGGCGAAACAACGTCATCACTGACTGCACTTTCTTCGAGGAGATTCATTGAGATTTTCTACATACAAAACAAATAGACAAATATTTCATTGAAGAACAAACAAGTCGAACTTGTAGAGCAACACAACCGTCGGGCATGTAGACTTTGGATTCGAGCATTCGAAGATATTCAGCGACAAGACTTGCTGCGTGAGCTAAGCACATTCCTGCTTCAGCATAATGATTCATCTAAACAATTCGTTGAGAATTAGAAAAAGAAAAATCAATCATAAATCTACAGCTAAATGTTTTTGAGCCATATTTTGTAACCAAGTCAATCGTAGATCGGGGCTATTTTGATAACAATTGGCAATACGATGGAGTAAATCAATTTCCATATCAGGATTATCCTTTTTTAAATCAAATATTTCGAAATGATTTTCTCTCGGTTATTATCGAATCTCAATTTACTTTGGCTTCTCTTAATTTGACAGTATCACATAAGATCATATATAAATTCGTGGCTAAATCTTTAACTTGACTCGGAAAGGCACTTTCTTGCAGATCTGTATCTCCGTCAGCGTACGTTAAAATAGTTCGTAGAGATTTTCTTAGGAAAATTTCATTGAATTGTGCTGTTGATTGACCGACAAGCCACGATAAAGACATGGTTGCTTGCATTTTCACTCGAGAAAAGTTCTAAAACAAAGATTTTCTTCGGTCGAAAATTCGAAACAAAATTCTCTTTCTTTTACATTTCCAATTTCAAAATTTTGTCTCATAAGTAAATAAAGTGATGCCGACGCATGCGAACGAATTGTACTCAAACAAGACGAACAATGTTTTAGCAAACGAAGACATAGATCAGCACAATGTTCGGTATCTTCTTCGAATAATAATTCAGGAAACTAAAATTCAATTGCAAAATCTTCGAATTTTCTTTTGTGATTTTACTTTGTAAACGATGGCACGTTGATGAGAAAACAGATTCTGCAATGTCCAAGTGCTTTGATTCAATGCAAATGCGTGCAAAAGTATTTTCAATAGACCAGGAAGAAGAATTTGATGGCAATCAGTTGTTTGAACAACTTGAATAATCGTTTCGATCGTATCTAAAACGATCATCGTACATTCACAAGCGAGAATACTTTCGAGATGTGCGTCCATTTGAATTTCTTCTTCACTTCTGAATTTGAACAAAAAAAAGTAAATCAATTTTTTCTTCGAAGAAAATTCGTTCGTACCGTTCGGTGTTGACTTGTTTCCAATGCGTTTGATCTTTTCTCCATCGGAGATTATTCGAACTTTTCGTTGGTTCTGAAAAAGCAACAGAAAAAACAAGAAGAAAATCTTGCGAAACAATAAACAAAAGATCGAACCGTGACTCGATTGAAGCGGATTCTTTTGTTTATTTCGATTTAACATTTCTGTTCGCGCATTTTCATTGCCGAGAATCGATTTTTCGAGTTGATTTTTCACCGTACCAATCGACGGTTTTTTCGTCGACGAGCACGAGGAAATTTGTTGAAAAAGCGATGCTTGTCCACCGGCGCCAATTCGTTGGTGACGTTTCATTTGCTTTTTACCTTTGTATTCGAATGTGGCGATCGAAAGATCGAGTAATTGAATAAGATTTTGCAGTTGTTCGCGGCTGATTTGCGTCCATAAATGACGAAGAATCGATGGATCGACATTTTTTAACAACCAAAGAAAGCAGATTAACAAATCTCGAGATGTTTCTTCGCTGAAAGTTGTTAACGAACTCAAACGTTTCTGAAAAAAAAACCGAGATTTTCAAAAAGGATTCGTTGTTTTTTGTTTTTTACTAAAGTTCCGTCGGTTTCAGTGACGAATTCGTCGACATTCGACGAGAGAAGATCTTCGGAGTTGTTGATCGACGGTCGATTTAATTGACCTGCAGTGAAAATCAATTCGATCGATTTGTAATCAAAAGACAAAACAAACAAACCGAATGACGCATTGCCTGGATCGAATAATTTGTGAATATTATTCGAAATAATATGAATTAACGGCAAATAAAGTGCGGCTACACGAGTTCGATTGAGTTTTTCATCGTTTTTTAACAAACGTTGATCGAAATCATGCGTCGAAAGAACATTTCGTAGGAGATTTATTGATCGACTATGCAGCCAAGGACAACTAAACAACAATTTCAAATCATTTTTAGTTTAAAAACAAAGGCCGAATTTTACTTGAGAGAAAGAACGTATTGCAAATCACTGAGAATAATTCCAACGAGATAATGTTCTCGTCGAAATTGTGCAGTTAGATTTGTCTGTTCGATGGAAATATATTTCGATGTATTCAAGGTGATATTTGCTGGATTTGATGAATACGAATGAATGCTCGCTAAACTCGGCGATGGCGACGCGTTTGTCAAGGATAATAACGGCAAATTCAGTGAAATATAATGTTCATGAGAACAAACGATTCGAACGAAGTCTAATTTCAATGAAATATAATAATTGATTTCATTCAATTGACCGTGACTAATTTCCAGATCGAACTATTTCGAAGAAAAAAAATGAAAATAAAACGAGTTGTCGAAAGATTTTTCGGTACTTCTTTGCAATAGATTTTAATTAAACTGAAAACAAAACCTCGATCCATAATCGACAAACAATCGTGAATGAAAAACGCGAGAGAATTATTCAATTGAGTCGCGTGATGTTTGCCGTCGATTCCGTTTCGTTGAACGTGATGTTGTCGATCGAGTAAATCTCGAATAATTAAACGTAACAACGTCGTTATATCGTCGCCAAATTGATACGAAAAACGTTGATTACGAGGCAATTCACTTCGATTTGTTCGATACAAATAATGGCTCATTGTTTTTATCTAAACAATTTTTGTTTTGTTTTTGATTTTATTATTAAGAGAAGTTTTGGTTTACTAATAATTCGAAGAAAAACCAACTATTTCCAAATGCAAAATCACGCGTAGCACCGGACGAAACAACCCATTGAAACAATAATTCTTCGTGTAATGGCTAAATAAAACGCGAAATATCTTTGCCAGAAATCTTCTTTTTCTTTTGTTACCTTTCGTTGTTGTTGAGAAGTTCGATTTGCATCTTTGATAATTCCTTGAGACGATTCGCCGATTGATTTTTGTGATGAGAGATCTTAAAGAAATGAATGAAATCGAGTTGATGAAACAAAATCGAACTTGTTGAATGGAGAATGTTATTGGCGGTCAGTGCTAGTTCATCTTCAGGTGATAAGGTTGGACTTGGAAGATCGGGATTCGATGTACTTCGAGGAATTCGACGTTCGAAATACAATGAACTCGGACGGAGACTCGCCGATTTCGATGCTATTGCGTTGAAATCTTAAAAAAACAACAAAAAAAGCATTTAAAATCTTCGAAAATAACAAAACGAGTCGAACCGTTTTCTTGCGGCGTATGTAAAGTGCATTCGTAATGAATATAAGTTAATAACAAACGATTTCGTCCGTGAAAATCATTTAGATCGGGTAAAAGATCACGTTGAATTCGTTGAACAATTTTCGTTATGGTTTCGAAACATGTTTGATTGACATTTAAACAATGTCCATTGACAATCGGTGAACGAACTAATAGTGAAAGAAGAGTATCGAGCAGAATATAAGCAAATTGAATCAATTTCTCGGCTTGTGTCCAAACGGTATCCATAATCGATTGTTTCAAATCTTTATCTGTGATTTGATAATGCGAATGATGATGATGAGACGAGTAACTCTGCTTTCGTAGTTGATTGTACAATGTAAAAAATCGTTCCAATCGATCATCTAACGAATGAATCGTCGATGATGGACGAATCGAGAGATAAAATAATGGTTTATGATTATCAGCCCATTTCACATTGTTGATATCGTGATTCTTTGAAGACAAAAATTCGAAGAAAAATCAAACAAACCAAAAAGATTTTTTACTGTCGGTGGGACAAGTGAATAGTTATGCGGTGGTCGTTCCAATGCAATTGGCAATTGAAAATCTCCGTGAATAAGTTGATTGTTATTCAACAACGGTAACCACTGAATTCGAAATCAATCAAAACAAACAAAAGAAAACTGAAAGTTTACCGTATAACCAATTGGCGTTTCGATAGGAGCATTTTCTTTTGGTTGACAACTGATATGAGAAAAAGTGAAGAACAAATGATGATTTTCATCGAGAATAGCTGGTAGACGAGTTTTAATTTCGTCATAAAATGACGGCGATTTCGAATGATATAAAACGGGCGAATAGATTTCTTTGATCATTTCATGGCCCGATGATTTGCCGAAGATCAATGGTAAACTGAAGATTTCCTCTTCGCCAGCCATGATTTGCATTTTAACAGCTAAATTTCGGGCCGATGAAGAATTTCGTGTTGTCAAATTCGAAAGATTGAGTGATAACGGGTAAACATAGAGAAGATTTCGATAGGTTTGATGAGGCAAATAGATTTCTTTCGGAGAAAATTCGAGTAGTTCTTTGATTGGACGTCGTGTATCGTCGGTATACGGTTTCAAACGATTTAATTGAGGATCAAGACAACAATCGACGGTATCATAAGGATGAATTTGATTGAATTCAAACCGAATAAAAGCTATTTTAAAGAAGAAAACAAATGAATTTCGATGTTTGATTTCGAAATTAACCTGGAATTGTCTTCGGTTTCTTAGCTAATGTTGGAGGTTTACGAAAATCGGTTAAGATTTTCAAAAGATCTTCGTCTGTTAGTCGATCACTTTCCTTCGAACAGTTTGTTTTTATTTAAAAATCAAAGTTTAAAATCGAATTTTACTTGTTTATAAACTCCTTTGAGTGTAAACACAATTGGCCGATCGAAATTGGCGAGAATATGAAAAAAATCATCGACATTCGACGATGAATTCGAATTGACCGGTGATAAAGGCGAAGTCGGTGGTATTTGTCGGTCATCCGATCGTTTCGAATGATTTCTCGTTAAACTTTCATCTCGAGAACGTCGAAAACTTTCGTACGCATTTCGAAGTCCGCCTGCAGCGAGACTTCGTCGTTCTAAACTCGATGCTTTCGTCGACGAATTGATCAGCTCAGAATTGGCCGGCAGAGTGTTCGAATGCGATGATAAAGTTGTTTCTTGTTCGATATCTTTGAGAATTTCACGTAAACTAATCGCTGTCCAAGCGAACGGCATTCGATAGCGACCGAGACGTTGGCAAAATTGAATCGCTTGTTCATGGTATCGATTTTGATTCTATTGACGAAAGCAAAAGATTTTTTTTTCTTTTTACTCGAGAAATTACTTTGATGTCTTGTTTGACATAAGGCTCAGCACAATCGGATAAATCGCCTTGTTGCAAAACTTTTTCGACCTAAAATTTGTTTTTTGGAGATAAAATAGCGAGATGTTTGAATTTACTCGAATGACAAGATAAATGTCCGGTGAAGGAAATGAAATGGGAAAGATGGCCGAAAGACTTAATGTCGATCCGTCGACTGATGGTCGCATGTGAATCATTTGTTTTAGTGCGTCGCTATTCAAGTCAAAATGAAAATTCTCCGAAATCTAAATTGAGTGAAATCGAGCTTTTTCTTTAGTCAAAAAAAAAACAGAATTTAATCGAACTTTTTTTCGTTCTTTGAAATCGAATAATGATAAAGTTATGAACATTGGCTCGATTTCGGGCTCAAATCTAAACAAAAATCAAATCTTCGAAATTCATGTCGACCAAACAAAAGCGATCTTCTACTTGAAATCCAAACATTTGACTTGAAGTTTAAACGTTGTATAAGGTTGAAGAGGTTCAGCTGCTGGTCGATATTCGATGCAATCATTCTACACATCATTCAATTATTAACAAAAATCAACAATTTCTCATTGATTTTACTTCGGCTTGAGGTGGATATGAACTAAATAATTTCGAATAACGATTCTTTGCTCTGAGTAATTCGTTTTCTTTGTCAACACTTTCGATTGGTATTCGTTCAACTAAACCAAAAGCAACAGACGATTCAAATTTTCGAAAGAAATTCTATGTGTTCTGACTTAAATGAGGCATAATTGTGTCCGATTCAGTTTTATCGAGATCATCTTTGGCTAAACTCCAACTGCTTCGTATTGGATTCAATGATGAATCGTTCACGGCTAATTTCCTTGGACTTTCTTTTTCCTGATCGATTAACGTCTTTCGATTGTCATCGATTAAATCGACTTCATAATCTTGTTTTGGTATTTGTTTTAAAGCTTTGATTTGTTCTTGACGAACGTTTAGTAAAGTTATTGAACTATTATTCTGATTGTAATTTCGATGAAGATAAAAATGTTCGCCGTTAAAACTTTGCAAACAATCGCGAATATGCGGATCAGTTAAAGCTCTTGAAAATAAAAACACGAAGAGAAAAAACGATTTGAGAATGTTGAAAGACTGATTGTTTTACTCTTTTTCCGGCATAACAGGAATTATTGTTCGATATTGTCGATCGATTCGAATGAAATCGATATCATCTTTGGGATATTCTAATAGATGTTTCAAAGGATCATTGTCGATTTGTTGTTGATGTTCTTCAACATATTCTTCGTAATCAATCGGTTCGACAACATCGATCACTTTTTTATTTGAAAAATTCTTGAAAAAAAAAATTCAATTTTGAAAATTTTTTCATTTTCATTTGGAAAAAGATTTTGTTTTACTGAATCATTGAATTGATTTTCTTCTTGTTCATCGTCGTCTTTACTTTCGTTTAATGGAAGTGAAGTTGATGATGCTTTCGGTTCGTTTGAAAGAAGAGAAATAACTTCTTGAAGATGTTCTCTATTCAAAATACGAATTTCCTATGAGAATTTATTTGAAATTTATCAAAAACAAACCGAAGTCGTAAGGTTCCAGCCATTTGTTCTCTTCGACTAACAAAAGTTCAAGTGAATGGAATCGTTTAATCAATTCGGATTAGAAAGAGAAACGAACGAGTCAGAATGCCGATAGGCCATCAAATCAATTCATCGGATATGTGCGCCCTCTCGTGTTTACAGTTACAAGAGAAATTCTATACTGATTCAATATTTTTATCAATTTGTGTGGTGAAATACTAGCTGAGTGAAAAACTGTTTTTTATTTATTTATTAAAGATTTATGAAAATATTTCAAAGCCACAAACGAAATGTCATGTCACTGTAATCGACATGAAACGAATGTTCATCTGTCAAATGTGAATTGTCAATGATCCATTGACGAATTTGTTCGGATGTTGTTAAATCTTCTAGTTGAGTATTTGTCACGCCAAATGAAATGAGATCTTTCCAATGAGGTAAACATGTGAGAACAGATTGAATCAATGGTTTTATCAGGTAATCAGTTGACTCCA